>Ga0105239_10003074_pt1 | contig 20735 bp, 20 predicted proteins | sample KBSC44metaG_FD_92761 | JGI IMG/M metagenome (GOLD analysis project Ga0105239, IMG submission 92761) | Corn rhizosphere microbial communities from Kellogg Biological Station, Michigan, USA - KBS C4-4 metaG | ecosystem: Host-associated > Plants > Roots > Rhizosphere > Soil | place: Michigan, USA... | reverse complement strand
TCTAGCCCTACTTTCGCATGCCAGGGTGCCAAATCGCTTGTTCTCACCCGGCAGCCATGTATGAAGTGTCATACATGAAATAATTGTGGTGACCACCTCTCCAGTTCGAAGACCTTCACGGCGCGGCGCTGTTCGGTCGTGAGTTCTGGCGCCAGCATCACCGTTGGCCGCCGTCCGGCGCCCCCTGTCGTGGTGCGCACCAACGTGACCTTGACTTCGGCCAGGCTTTCCAGCATCCGATAAGCGGAAGCGTCCGTTCCGAGCGCGATCTTTGCCAGGCTGACAAGCATCAATCCGAGAACGGTCGCAAAGGTGTGCAGGCGCAGCGATCCATCGGCCCACTGGTGCGATGGCCCCCAGGAGACCACGCCGCCTTTCTTCGCCCTGCGGAACAACTCCTCGACGTTCCACTGACCTCGAAAAGCGTAGACGATTCGACCCGTGCTCCAGGTGTGTCGATCCGTGCAAAGCACCCGCCGGCCGAGCCGCGTCTTCTCCAACTCGCGGCGCAACGCGGCGTCGACGTGCCAATGCAAGGTCGGCGCGGTGTCGCTGCCGGCGATTGTCGTCACGACGAAACTCGACAGATGTTCTCGAGCGAGCGCCTTCTTGACCCGCAGCTCCAGACGGCTGCGCGAGAGGCGGCCCTTTTGGATCAGCCCCTCGAGGGCGCGCAACTCCACCTTCGCTTTGCGCAGAGCCACCGCGATCCCGCGTTTCTGCCCCGCCAGCAATTCTTGGCTCTCCACCACGACGAGCGTTCGGTCCAACTCGCCCACGGTGGTTCGAATTCGCGCCGCCCGGACTTCGCTGAGTTTGCCCGCGAGCGGTTTCATTGCACCGCGCTGCGCCGCCATCTGCAACGCCTCTTCCGCAGCTTTGTGCCCGAGCGGCAGCGAGATGAGGCTGTAGTAGCCAGCGGCATCGAGATCGAGCTCCAGTTGCGGGCTCCAAAACCCACCATCTCGCACCACCGTGCGCTGCGCCGGCCGCTCGCGACCCTCGCCGCTGTCGAGTGCCTCGTGCAACTGCGCCAACCCGCCCAGGCACGCCGCGAGCACCGATTGGTCCGAGCCGTTGCCCGGGTACGTCCGATACAGAAGTGGCACGTGCCCCGTCTCGCTGACCAGGACGCCAAGCCCGACGACCCGCAGATCCTTGCGCTTGCTCTTGGCATGGCCACGCCGGGCCAACTCGCCCGGAGTCTGCGTGTCGATGTGGGTATCGAAGTTCGTCGTGTCGAACGCCAACACGTCCGCAGATAGCTCGAATCGGGCAACGGCTGCTTTGGCCACCGCCAGCTGCGCCTGCTCCAATTGGTCCTCGCTCACCTGCCGCGCGACGCGATGGAAGGCCTGCCCGCTGAATGCCGATCCAGGCAAACACGACAAGCGCGGCAGACTCCCATCCAGGAATTCCCCCAGATCGCGCTTGGGTCCGGGCGCGCACGCCCGCTGAATCGCCACTGCCACGGTCAATTCGCCCAACGACGGGCCGCCCTTGGCGCCAACCCCTGGGGACGCCCGATCGATGTGGGCCACCAAATCCAGCTGCTCGGCCACCCAGATCAACGCGCCGACATCACCGACTCCGCGCGTGCCCACCGTCTGCGTGGCACGCAGATCCGCCAAGGGGGGCGGCTCAGCCGGCCCCAGGACAACCTGGCGTGCGACGGAGCGACCCCGCTGCGCATCCCACACCGACTGTGCTGCGATACGGTAGCGATGGCCGTTGACTTCTCGTTCGAAGATGTGCATGTTCTTTCATGTAGCATCTCCAAGGCCAAGAATCAAGCAAAATCCAATATTTCCGCCGCGCTCCGGTTCGGCTACCCTCCGAAAAGTCTCCAAGTGTGCGAAGGTAGGGCTAGCCCCCACCATTCACTCACTCGAAAGCAAGCAACCCATGAGCAAACCTTCTCCCCAAGTCGGTCCGTTCACGCTGGCCGTCTCCTCCGAAATGCTGTTCCGCAGCCTGCCGCCGGTCGAGCGCATCAAGCGCCTCGATGCGCTCGGCTACCAGGTCGAGATCTGGGACTGGACGAAGCACGACATCAGCGCGCTCGCTGCCACCGGCGCCACCTTCTCGTCAATGACCGGCTACATCACCGGCACCCTGGCCGATGACGCCGGTGCCGATGAACTGCTGCGCACCGCCGCCCAATCCATCCCGGTGGCGAAGGACCTGAACGTGCCGCGCCTGAACCTGCACGGCACCGGCCTCGACGGCCAGGGCCTGCCGGTGCAGCCGTGCCCGCTCGCCACCGGCCCGATGTGGCTGAAGGCGCGCGACACGCTGCAGCGCATCGCCGATCTGGGCGAGAAGCACGGCGTGACCTTCATGCTCGAAAACCTGAACCTGCCGGTCGATCACCCGGGCACGCCCTTCGGCCGCGCCGAAGACACGCTGGCCCTCGTCTCGTCGGTGAACCGCAAGGGCCTCGGCCTCAACCTCGACCTCTATCACGCACAGATCGGCGAGGGCAACTTGATCGAACTCTGCAAGCGCTGCCTGCCGTGGATCGCCGAGATCCAGGTCGCCGACGTGCCCGGCCGCTGCGAGCCCGGTACCGGCGAGATCAACTACGCCGGCATTGCCCGCGCGCTCGACAAGATGGGCTGGCGCGGCACTGTTGGCCTCGAAGGCTGGGCCTCCGGTGACGACGAAGTGGCGCTGCAGCGCTTCCGTTCCGCTTTCACGCTCTGAGCAATCACCTCTCCATCGACTTTCCACGCCCCCATCAACATGACCACCAAAAAATCCCTGAACGTCGCGCTCATCGGCGCTGGCCGCATCGGCTCCTTCCATGCCGAAAGCATCGCGCGTCGCATTCCCAACGCGACCCTGGCGGCCGTTGCCGACCCGGCACCAGGTGCCGCGCAGAAACTCGCCGACACCCTCGACTGCGATCGCGCCCTGACCGACCCCGCGCAACTCTGGTCCGACCCCAGCATCGACGCGGTGCTGATCGCAACGCCCGCACGCTTTCACACGCCGCTCGCCGAGGCTGCCGCCAAGGCCGGCAAGCATGTGTTCTGTGAGAAGCCGATGGCGCTGACGATTGCCGAGGCCGATCGCGTGATCGCAGCGGCCAAAGCGAGCCAGGTCGTGCTCCAGGTCGGCTTCAACCGCCGATGGGACCGCGCCTTCGCCGAGGGGCGCGCCGCCATCGATGCCGGCAAGATCGGCACGCCGCAACTGCTGCGCTCGCTGACCCGCGACCCGGGTCCGTTCAACGCCGACCCCGCGAAGATCCCGCCGTGGACCATCTTCTATGAAACACTGATCCACGACTTCGATACGCTGCTGTGGCTCAACGCCGGCGCCAAGCCGGTGGAGGTCTACGCGGTGGCCGACGCGCTGGTGCGGCCCGACGCCAAGAGCAGTGGCCACCTCGACACGGCCACCGTGACCATTCGCTTTGACAACGGCGCACAGGCCGTCGCCGAGGCGAACTTCTGCGCGATGTACGGCTACGACATCCGCGGCGAAGTCTTCGGCTCGAAAGGCATGGTGACCATGGGCGACGTGCAGCGCTCCAGCCTGCGCTTGTTCGACGAGGCCGGCGTCTCGAGCGACACCTGGCGCCTGGATACCCATCACTTCATCGAGGCCTACACCGCGCAGCTGCAGCACTTCGTGGATGTGGTGTTGCAACGGACCGATGCTGCTGGCCCGACTGGAGCGCAAGCGCGTGCCGCACTGGCCGTTGCGCTCGCCTGCATCGAATCGGTCAAGCACAATCGGGCGATCCGCGTGCCCGAGATCGCCGAGATCTGAAGGCGCCTCCACCTTGCCCGAAGTCATCGTCATGAACCGCAAGACCACCGCCACGGATGTCGCTATCGAAGCAGGCGTTTCGAAGTGGACAGTCGCTCGCGCCTTCACGCCGGGATCGTCGATCTCGGAGAAGAGCCGCGAGGCGGTCATGTTGATTGCTGATCGGCTCGGCTATCGGCCGAATTTGCTGGCACGCAGTCTGGCGACCAAGACGACGCATCAGGTCGCCGTCTTGGTCGATGACTTCGCCAATTTCCACAAGTTGGTGTCGCTGGAGCTGCTGACCGCAGCGTTGCAGACCGAAGGGCTGGTGGCGATGCTGATCCACATCGGCAAGCATTTCGATCACGCGAATGCCTTCCTCAATGCCGACCAGCGGCAGGTCGATGCGATCGTGCTGCTCGGCACGGCGTTTCGCGACGAGACCTTGCAGGGGGCGATGAAACCAGGCACCCCCCCGCTGTACGTGCTCGCGCGCGAAAGCACGAACCCGGACATTCCGTCGGTGTCGTGCGACGCGAAGGTCTCGATGCGCGAGATCGTCAATCACCTGGCCAGCAAGGGCTATCGGCGTCCTGGGTTCATGACCGGCCCGACATCGCTGTCAACAGCGCTCGGCCGGCAGCGGCACCATGCCGCGTTTTGGCGCAAACACGGTGTCAAGGCCGTTCCGGAGATCGCTGCCGGCGCCTACGATCGGCGCGCGTCCGAGGACGCGTTGCGGGAGTATCTGCGCAACACACAACCCGCCGACCGCATCGACGTGCTGGTGTGCGAAAACGACGTGCTGGCCCTCGGCGCGATCGACGTGGCGCGCACCGAGTTCGGGCTGCGCATACCGCAGGACTTGGCCGTCTGCGGCTACGACGGCAACGATCTTGCGGGCATGCCGATCTTCGACCTGACGACCTACGAACAGCCGATGGCCGAGATGGCCCGCACGCTCGTCGAGATGCTGATGGACCGGCGTGAACGACGCTCGGTGCTGCTGCCGGGTCGATTGATTGTCCGGGGCTCGACATGAATTGCGTGGCGCCGCCCATCATCCAGCCGCCGGCGGGAGGGCAGGAGTTGCTGCGAAGGATCGATTCGGAATTCGGTCGTCTGAGCCGACAACTGCAATTGGTCGCGCGCTACGTGCAGCAGCAAATCGATTCGATCGCCGAGCAGCGAATTGAAGACGTCGCGCACCGGTGCGGCGCAACGCCTTCTGCCGTGGTCCGGTTTGCCCAACGCTTCGGGTACACCGGATTCCAGGACCTGAAGCGCGCGCTGCGCCGCGAAGTGCGCCGATACGCGCCCCCGCTGTGCGACGAGCGTGAAGCTCGCGCGATGCGCGGCCTGGACGGCCGTGCCCCGACCTGCACCGATGTCGCCTACGCCTTCCTCGACGGCGTGGGCGGCGAACTCGACTTGCTGCGACGCGACGTGCAGATCACGGCACTGCGCGAAGCGGTGGGCGTCATGGCCGACGCGCAAGCACTGTGGGTGGTGGGCGCGCGCCGCTCGTACGCCGTCGCCAGCTACTTGGCCTGTGCGATGCAGGGCCTTCCGAAGCCGGTTCATCTGGTGAATTTCGCGGGCGCTATGCACGAAGGGCACCTGCACGGCATGCGGCCAGGGGATGTACTCGTCGCGGTCGGATTGGGACCCTGCGAAGAATCGCTCCGGGTTGTCGATTCGACCCACGCCCTCGGTTTGCCCGTCATTGCCATCACGGACTCCAGCCACAACCCGATGGCTTTCGGCGCCCGTGCTGTCCTCGTCGTGCACGAGCCATCGAGCTTCGGGCTGCCTTCTCCAATCAACGGCATCACGGTGGCTCACTCGTTGTTTCTTGCGTTGGCTTTCGAACTGGAAGTACTGACTGTGGACGAGTTGCCAGCGCTCAAGCCGTTGGGGATCCTGTCGTGACGGCAGGCCGAGTTCGGCAAATTGACGACCTCTCTGTGCGCGCATCCGACTGAGGAATTGAAGTGCGGGGGTTGTGTCGCATTGCCGTAAAGGGTACTGTCGCGGTACCGTTTCGGCCAGGAGTGAGCGATCAGATTTCAATCTGCTCCAGCCAGCACTTTGAATCGGAAAAATTGACAGCTGGTTTCCGCCGTGCCTCCATCGCATAGGCGAGCGATTGAATGGAGGGGCGGTATCAGAGTGGCATGCGCCAGACGGCCTGTCAGTTCTTCGCGGATGCTGGAAGCGCTCTGCGTCTTCAACCTAGACCGCCGTCCACCCCCCATCGATCGTCAAGGTGGCCCCGGTAATCATCGCCGCCGCCGGTGAAGCCAGGAAAACCACCGGCTCTGCCACGTTCTGGGGCTCGCCGACCTTGCCGAGCGGGATGCGGCTCAGCAGCGACTGCAGAAACGCCGCATCGCCCAGCCAGCGCTGTGTGCCGTCGGTGCGGATGAAGGTCGGCGCGACAGCGTTGACGCGGATGCCATGCGGCGCCCATTCCACCGCCAGACAGCGGGTCATGTGGACTATGGCCGCCTTGCTCATGCAGTAGACGGATTCGCCGGGCAGCGCCACCAGCCCAGCCTGCGAGGCGATGTTGACGATCGCGCCTCGGCGTCGCCCGATCATGAGCCGCGCGGCGGCCTGCGAGGCGAAGAAGGCGGACTTTACGTTCAGATCGAACATCGCGTCGAAGTCGGCCGCAGCCACCTCGAGCGCCGGCGCCGGCCGGCTGTTGCCCGCGTTGTTGACGAGGATCGACAGCGGTCCGAGTTCGGCCTCCGCCGTGTCGACGGCCGAGGCGATGGCCGGCAGCGACATCATGTCCATCGCAATGGCCAGCGCGCGACCGCCATCGGCGCGCAATTGCTCAGCGAGCGCCTCGCCGGCTGCCAGGTCGCGACAGCCGATCGCAACGCTTGCGCCTGCCTTCGCGAGGGCCTCGACACAGGCTCTGCCGATGCCGCGCGTCGCGGCGGTGACGAGGGCAGTCTCGCCTGCGAGGGAGAAGGTCGTGGGTCGTTCGGTCACGCGGAACTCCATGAGGTGAGGGTGTCGCTCAGGCTGCCATGGCCGCGAGCAACGGCTCTCGCAGCGCGGGCGTACAGCCGATGACCCGATTGCCGCTGGCCAAGCATTCGGGCGTGAGGAAATCATTGGTCCAGCCGCCGGCTTCCTCGATCAGCAGCACGGCGGCCGCGGCGTCCCAGGCGTTGATGTGCAGCTCGCAATAGGCGTCCTGCCGGCCCGCGGCGACGTAGGCCAGACCGAGCGCGCCCGAGCCGCGGCGCTTCACGCCAGCGCCCATCGCGTTCAGCCGCGTGGCGACCTCGAGGTACCGCTCGAAGGGCGCGCGGGGCGACCAGCCGAGTTCGACGATGGCCCGCTGCATCGCAGCGATCGGGCTGACCCGCATCGGCCGGCCGTCCAGGCTCGCGCCATGGCCGCGGCAGGCGGCGAAGAGCTCGTCGGCCATCGGGTCGTAGACCGCGGCAATCTCGGTGCGGCCGGCGTGCACGAAGGCGATCGAGACGCAGAAGTACGCCACGCCGCGTGCGAAGTCGGCAGTGCCGTCGATCGGGTCGACGATCCACACGCTCTCCGCGAAGCGGCCGCCGCCTTCCTCGCCGAAGAAGGCGTCTTCGGGGAAGCTCTGCGCGAGGCGCGCCGCGATGAGTCGCTCGACCTCCGCATCGGTGGCCGTCAGGTAGTCCTGCGGGCCCTTGAAGGCGAGCTTCAGCACTTCGTCGCGTTGCTCGAAGCGCGTGCGCATGAGTTGTCCCGCCTCGCGGGCGATCGCCTGGGCCGCCAGAAAACGTATCTGTAACGATGAGTCGTCCATCGCCGCTCAGACTTCCAGCGTGCCCTTGCGCACGAGGATGTTGCCATAGGTGCGTGTCTCCGCGGTGACGATGATCGCGACGGCCGAGGCCGCGCGCAACTTGAATTCGGCGGCCGAGAGCGAGCTCACCGGCTTGCCTGGCGCATGGGCTTCGACGGTGCGCATCAGGTCCGCCATCACCGGCAGGATCTCGTCGGGCCGGTCCTTGAACTGCATGCGCGTGACGGCCTGTGGGCCGTTGTCCAGCGGTAGTACCGAGAGCACGGCGTTCAAGGTGCGCGGGCCGTCGGTGCCGTCGTGGCGGATCAGCTTCGGGCCGGCGCTGAGGGCCGGGTAGTTGCGGTCGACGATGGCGATGTCTTCGCCATGGCCCATCCCGCGCAGGGTCGCGATCAGCTCGGGGCCGAGCAGGGGGTCGATGTTCTTGAGCATACGTAGTCTCCAGGGCGGGGGAAGGTTCGCGCTATTTGTTGTGATGCGCAACAAAAGTATATCGACCAGCTCGACAGGCCGCAAGCCTTCTCTCGACATGCCAAGGCCGATCAACGCACGTCGCCGGATCAACGGCGGGTTTCCACGCATTGAGGTGCCCGCGACTCGAAGTAGATTTGCATTGCAAACAAACAAATATGTTCGCTTGCCGCTGTCCTTCCTTCCCCCTCCTTTCCCCATTTCCTCTTCCCGTCAGGAGACGACTCCATGGACTTACAAACTATCTGGGCGCGCATCGGTTCGGCTATCTTCTCGGCCGGGCTGGCCTTCGCGGGCCCGAATGCGGCGACCGCGGCCTCCTCGGAGACGGTGGTCGGCGTGAGCTGGCGCTACTTCCAGGACGAACGCTGGAAGATCGACGAAGCTGCCATGAAGACGGTGCTGAAGACGGCCGGGCTGACCTACGTCGGCATCGATGCGCAGGGTGACCCGCAGAAGCAGATCGCCGACGTCGAGGGCCTGATCGCCCGCGGCGCCAAGGTGCTGATCATCCTGGCGCAGGATGCCAAGGCGATCCTGCCGGTGATCGAGCGCGCGAAGGCCGAGCACATCCCGGTTATCGCCTACGACGCGCCGATCGATATCGCCGGGGTGCTCTACACCAGCTTCGACAACGTGGCGGTCGGGCGCGTGATGGCGACGGCGCTCGTCAAGGCCGTGCCCAAGGGCAACTGGGTGCAGATGGAGGGCGACCCGGCGCAGACCATCCTGCAGGTCTTCAAGGCCGGGCAGATGGAGGTGCTTCAACCGCTGATCGACAAGGGCGATATCAAGATCGTCGCGCGCCAGAACGTCGAGCAATGGAAGCCGGACGTTGCGCAGTCCCTCATGGACCAGGTGCTCACCGCCAACAACAACAAGGTCGATGCGGTGCTGGCGATGAACGACAGCATCTCCAACGGCGTGGCCGCCTCGCTCGCCGGGCAGGCGTTGCTCGGCCGGGTCGCGCTCTCGGGGCAGGACGGCGATGCCGCGGTGCTCAACCGCATCGCTAAGGGCCAGCAGACGATGACGGTGTGGAAGGACGCGCAAGCCCTCGGCACGGTGGCCGCCAAGGCCGCGGTCGAGATGGTGCGTGGCACGCCCATCGACAAGGTCGGCAGCGCCCGCATGCTGAAGACGGCCTCCGGCTTCGCGCAGCCCTCGATCGTGCTGACGCCGGTGGCGATCACGCGCGACAACCTCGATCTGGTCGTCGATTCGGGCTGGATCTCCAAGGCCGCGCTATGCAAGGGTGTGGCGGCCAACGGGCCGGCCGCATGCCGCTGAAGGAGCGTCGAATGCAGGTTCTCAACCACTTTCTCGCACTGCGCTGGCCGCCGCGCGGTGCGGCATCGCCGGCCCGGCCCGAGGGCGCGCGCTTCGACGTCCGCTTGCTCGCGATGCTGGGTGTGCTCGCCGTCATCTGGATCGCCTTCGATCTGCTGACCGGCGGCCTCTTCCTCTCGTCGCGCAACCTCTTCAACCTCTCGCTGCAGGTCTCGGTGGTTGGCATCATGGCAGCAGGCATGATCCTCGTGATCGTGGCGCGGCACATCGATCTCTCGGTCGGATCGCAGGTCGGTTTTCTCGGCGTGCTCGGCGCACTGGTGCAGACCGCGTGGCTCGCGCCGGGCAACCCGCACGCCTGGTGGCTCTCGAGTGCGGTAATGCTCGCGGCAGGCGTGGGCATCGGGGCGCTGCAGGGCGCGCTCGTCGCCTATGCCGGCATCCCTTCCTTCGTGGTGACGCTGGGTGGCCTGCTCTTCCTGCGCAATGCGGCCTATCAGCTCAACAACGGCGCCACCATCGCGCCGCTGGACGGCACGTTCCAGATGCTCGGTGGCGGCCCGAACGGTGCGATCGGCGGGGCGGCGAGCTGGGCGCTGGCGGGGGCCACGCTGATCGTGCTCGTCAGCACCGCGCTGCGCAGCCGGCGGCGCAAGCAGCGCTACGGCGTGGCGCAGGCGCATCCGGCGATCGAGGCTTCGATCCTGGCCTGCTGGGCCGCGGCGATCGTGCTCTTCGTGATCGCGATGAACGGCTACGCGCGCCCCAGCACGAACGAGGCGATGGGCATCCCGGTGCCGGTGCTGGTGCTGATCGCGGTGACGCTGGCCATCAGCGCGGTCGCGCAGCGGCACCGCTTCGGCCGCCATGTCTTCGCGGTCGGCGGCGACCCGCAGAGTGCGCAGCTGGCCGGCATCGACACGCGCTGGGTAGTGATGCGTGTCTTCATGCTGATGGGCCTGCTGTGCGGCCTCGCGTCGATCGTGCTCACCGCGCGGCTCAACGCCGCGGCAAGCGGCTCGGGCACGATGATGGAGCTGTACGTGATCGCCGCGGCGGTGATCGGCGGCACCTCGCTGGCGGGCGGCGCCGGCACCATCCTCGGCGGCACGGTGGGCGCTCTGGTGATGCAGTCGCTGCAGGGTGGCATGGTGCTGCTCGGCGTGCCGAGCCCGATCCAGAGCATGGTGCTGGCCGGCGTGCTGGTGGTGGCGGTGTGGCTGGATACGCTCTGGCGTGGGAGGGCGAAGTGATGGACAGCGCGTTGATCGAAACCCGCGGGCTCAGCAAATCCTTCGGCGGCGTGAAGGCGGTCGAGAACGTGAGCCTCACGCTCGGGCATGGCGAAGTGGTGGCGCTGCTCGGCCACAACGGCGCCGGCAAGTCGACGCTCATCAAGATGCTGGCCGGCGTCGTCATCGCGGACCAGGGCGAGATCCTGGTCGACGGAGCGCATGTCGAGATCCGCTCGCCGCGCGATTCGCAGGCGCTCGGCATCGAGACCATCCACCAGTCGCTCGCGCTGGCCGACAACCTCGACGCCGTCTCCAACCTCTTCCTCGGCCGCGAGAAGACGGGCCGCCTCGGCTTCCTCGACCGCGATGCGATGGAGCAGGCGGCGCAGGCGATGCTCGGCCGCATGAAGCTGCGCCTGCCGTCACTGCACGCGCTGGTGCGCTCGATGAGCGGCGGCCAGCGCCAGGCGGTGGCGATCGCCCGTGCGCTGCACTTCAACGCCAAGGTGCTGATCATGGACGAGCCCACCGCGGCCCTCGGGCCTGAGGAGACGCGCAAGGTCGGCCTGCTGATCCGCGAACTGGCGAGCCAGGGGATTGGCATCTTCCTGATCAGCCACGACATCCACGACGTATTCGCGCTCTCCAAGCGCATCACGGTCATGAAGGGTGGGCGGGTCATCGGCACGCACGAGACGAGTGCGGTGAGCAAGGACGAGGTGCTGGAGATGATCATCCTCGGCCGCCAGCCAGCACGGTTGCAACCCGTGGCGGCCTGAGCTCGACCGAGGCTCGATGCCGGCGGCGCGGGCGGGTCAGTCCGCGTCGCCGGCGCCGTACACCAGCCGCTCGTCGATCTCGAGCAAGCGGTGGTGCAGGATCATCGCGCCACCGATGGCACAGGCATCGGGCCCGAGCGACGAGAGTTCGATCGCAGGCAGCACGAAGGGCAGCACCAGGTGCTTGCGGATCGAATCGACCACCTCTTGGCGCGCGCTTGTGAAGAGAGCCGCCACCGGCCCGCCGAGCACGATGCGCTCGGGGTTGAGCACGCTGATCAGCGAAGCCAGGCCGCGGCCCATCCACCAGGCCCATTCCGAGATCGTGCGCAGGGCGGCAGGCGCGTGGGCAGCGAGGGCCGCGACGAAGTCCTCCAGCGCTTCGCCGATGCCGCCGTGATGGCGAAAGCGCGCGAGCACGGCGTTGCGGCCGACATAACTTTCGAACGAGCCCTGAAGCGGCGTGGCCGGGTCGAAGCCGTGTTCGCCCAGATGGATGTGCCCGATCTCGCCCGCATAGCCGCTGCGGCCGCGCAGCAGCTTGCCTTGCGAGACGAGGCCGCCGCCCACGCCCGCGTCGAGGTAGACGTAGAGCGCATCGTTGTTGCCCGCGCGGGCCGATGTGCCGTAGAGCTCGGCCGCGGCGAAGGCGTTGGCGTCGTTCTCCGAGGCCATCACGCCGCCCCATTTGAGCCTGGCGGCGAGCAACTGCTGGATCGGCACCGAAGTCCAGCCGAGGATCGGAGTCAACAGCGCGACGCCTTCGCGGTCGACGATGCCGGGCACCGTCACGCAGATGCCGCGCACCGCCTGCTCCACTGGCAGCTGCTTCAGGGTACTGCGCACCAGCGTGGCCAGCGCCGCCACGGTCTCGTCGACCTCACGCCGCGCCGGCACGAAGGCCATCGAGCGGCTCTTGAACGGGCGGCCCAGCAGGTCGACCGCGACGACCGAGAGATGGCCGACGCCAATGTCCGCGCCGATGAAGGCCGAGTGCGCCGGGTTCAGCTGGATAAGCTGGCCGGGCCGGCCGGAGCGGCCGCCGGGGGTCGAGCCCGAGACTTCGCTCTCGAAGGCCAGGCCTTGTTCGATCAGGCCGGCGACGAGGTTGCCGACGGTCGAGCGCATCAGCCCCAGTTCGCGCGCAAGATCGGCTCGCGTGCTCGTGCCGCTGCGGTAGAGCGAGTCGAGGATCCGGACTTCGTTGATGTGCCGAACGGCACGAGGCATCGACATGAACGCTTTGGGCAAGTAGGGCGCGGCATGGAGGCTCGCGAACCCGGCCGGCCCGCCGCGGCGGCGAGTTTAGTCGCGCTGCAGCACCAGGCAGGCCGCGCCGACCAGCCCCGAGTTCTGCCCGAGTTGCGCCGCGACCACCGGCACGCCTCGAAACGGCGGCAGGGCGCGCGCCTGCACCGTGCGCAGGATGCCGGGTTGCAGCAGATCGAAGGCGGCCGAGACGCCGCCGCCAAGCACCACCGCCTCGGGGCTGAAGAGGTGCAGCAGGTTGGCGATCCCGATGCCCAGCAGCTCGGCTTCTTCGGCGACCAGTTGCGCAGCCAGCGCATCGCCCTCGCGCGCGGCCTCGACGACGAGCCGTGCGTCGATGGCCGCACCCCGCGCGAACAGGCTGCTCGCCGGCATGAGGGCGGCTCGCTGGCGGGCGCGCGTGCCGAACGCGGTGCCCGAGGCCTGCGCCTCCCAGCAGCCGCGATTGCCGCAGGCGCAGGCCGCGCCTTCGGGCGCCGTCGTCACGTGGCCGAGCGCACCGGCCAGGCGCCGGCGCCCTCGCAGCACGCGGCCATCGGCGATCACGCCGCCGCCGATGCCGGTGCTGACGGTGACGTAGACGAAGTCGCTCAGCCCGCGCCCGGCGCCGAAGCGCCATTCGCCGATGGCCGCGGCGACACCGTCGTTCTCCAGCGTGACCGAGAGATTCAACGCATCGCCGAGCCAGGCGGTGACCGGCACATCGACCCAGCCGGGGAAGGTCGGCACGCCGAGCACGATGCCGGCTTCGCTGTCCAGCGGGCCTGGGGCGCTGACGCCGATGCCGGCGAGCCGGCGTGTCTCGATGCCGTTCGTCACTTCGGCGAACAGGCCTTCGATCTGGCGCATCACGGCGCGGGGGCGGCCGGCGATGTCCGTGCGTGCGGCGGCTCGGGCGAGCAGCCGGCCGCTGTCGTCGACCAGCGCCGCACGGACTTGTGTGCCGCCCAGGTCGATGCCGACGGCGAGCCGGCTGGTCAAAGCCGTTGCTTCGGCAGTCGGGGTGTCGCGGGTCGTCTGCCCTGGCCTCGTGGTCATCACGCGGCCTTCTCGATGAAGGCCGCGACGGCCGCCTGCAGGTCGTGCAGGTAGGCCTCGCGGTCGACGGACTTCGGCGTGATCTCCACCAGCTCGCCGTGTCTCAGCAAGGCGACCAGCGCGCGGGCGCAGGCCATCGGATGGATGGCGTCGTGTTCGTGTCCGATCACCAGGGCGGGGAGGGCCAGCGCTCGCACTTCGTCCTCGGTGATGCCGGGGCCGTCCGCAGCGATGCGGCTCAGCAGGGCCGCGGTCTCGGCCGCCGGTTCTCGATCGAAGAAGCCGCGCAGGGAGGCGAGGTTGTCCGGCGCTTCGGCGGCGAGGCGGCGCGCGGTGGCGCCGGCTTCGAAGAGGGCGCGTGCCTCTGCTGGCGAGGTCCTGGCGAGCAGTTCGCCGACCTCGGCATTCGCGCGCATGTTGGCAGGCGCCGCATCGGTGATCCAGGCCGGGCGCAACAGCATCAGTGCGCGCACCCGTTCCGGCCGCCGTATTGCGATGCGCAGCGCGATGGCCGCGCCCATCGAGATGCCGCCGAGCATCACCGGTGCGAGGGGCAACGCGTCGATCAGCGCCACCACGTCGTCCGCGAAGCGGGCCAGTGAAATCTCCTGCAGCGGGCCGATCGGCGAGGCGCCATGGCCGCGGCATTCGAGCGTCAGCAAGCGCAGACGGTCGTCGTCCGGGAAGGCCTCTGCCGTCTGCCGTGCACTGCCGCACAGGCCGTGCTGGAGTACCACCGGCAGCTCGCCTGCGAGCGTGTCGCAGTAGCTCAGCTCCGCCGCACCGCGGGCGAGAAGGCGCCGCTCGAATCGCTCGAACTTCATGCGGTCGCCCGGTGGCTCGATTCGCTCAGCGCATGCGCCAGGAAACGTGCAACACGAGGCGCCTCCGCGGCGGTCAGGCCATGGGTGATCAGCGGGCCGTCGAAGCCCGCTGCGGCGAGGCATGACAAGTAATTCGGATAGTCCAGCATGCCGCTGCCGGCCGCCGCAAAACTGCCGTCCGCCAGCCGGTCCTTCGCATGGCCGAGGGCAATGCGATCCGCCAGCAGATCGATCGCCTCGGCCACGATGCGGCGCTGTTCGGCCGGCGTCGCCGTCTCGAACAGATTGGCCGGATCGAGCACGATCCTGAGCCTCGGGCTGCCGAGCTGATCGATCAAATGCCGCGCGCGCTGCGCGGAGTCGACCACGTTGGCCAGTTCGGGTTCGATGCCGAGCGTGATGTCCCAAGTCTCGGCAATCCGGATCGCCGCCTCCATCGCCTCCAGCAGATCGCGCCAGGCCGCGGGGCTGCCGTTGTCCGGATGGCCATGCCATTGATCCTGCGCATCGCGCGTGCCGGTGCACAGCGTGATCAGCGAGGTGCCCAGCCCCGCGCAGGCCTGCGCCAGCACGCCGAGCCGGGCCAGGCCGGCGGCGCGCACTGCCGGGTCCGGATGGATCATGTTGTAGGTGCCCGAGACGGCCACGATCTCGACGCCCTGGGCCGAGGCCGCCTGCGCCACGGCTCGTGCCACCGCGGGCTCGATCCGGTCGGGGAGGGCGAGCAGCCCCGAGCACGCCATGTTGTACTGCGCCGCCGTGAAGCCGGCCTCGCGCACGGCCGCGAGCACGTGCGCCGGGTCGCTGCCCTCGAAGCTCTTCGCGAAGATGCCGAGCCGCATCACAGCCCGCCTTCCACGTCGCCCAGCTGCACCGGCCGGCCCGATGCGGCGCTGCGCGCGATCGCGACCATCGCGCGCACGGATTCGATGCCGTCGCGCACATCCGCCCCGGCCATCGGTGCGCCGTGCAGGATCACGTCGGCGAAGCCTTCCACCTGGCGGCGGTAGAAGTGGCCGTCGGCACCGAGCGGGCGCCGCGTAGTGGCATCGCGCTCATGGAAGATCTCGACCTCGCTACTGCGGTAGTACCAGGGGTTGTAGGTCTTCGCCAGCACGCTGCCGTGTTCGCCGTAGACCTGGAAGCCCTCGTGCCAATCCATGCGCACCGCGACCGTGAGGTCGAGATGACCGAGCGTGCCGTTTGCGAACTCGGTCTCGACGAACCAGCAGCGTGCGCCGAAGCGTTCGGAGAGCCGCGCCTGTACTGCGACGATGTCGCCGGCGAGGTAGCGCGCCGTGTCCACCAGATGGCAGCCGTGCGCGAGCATCAGGTAGCGGCGCATATCGGCCTTCGGGTCCTCCGCGGGTTTGCGACGCGCCGCGCTCGTCACCATCAGCGGTTGCACCGCATCGGTCATCGCGTAACGGTGGGTTGAATCGCAGTACCAGGCCTTGAGTGCAAGCAGCTGCCCCATCTCGCTGTCAATGAAATGCCTGGCGGCCTGCAGGCCTTCGTCAAAGCGCTTCATGTGGCCGACCTGCAGGGTCTTGCCGCTCTGCGCCACCGCGCGCTGTAGCGCGAGCGTCTCCTCGACAGTGACACCCAGCGGCTTCTCGCAGAGCACGTGCTTGCCGGCCTGCAGCGCCTGGATCGAGGCCGGGACGTGGAAGGCATCGGAGGTCGCGATGATCACGGCCTCGAGCTCGGGGTCGGCCAGCATCGCTGCATAGTCGGCGTAGCTGCGCTGCGGCGCGTGGGTGGCCGCCATGCGTTCGCGCAGGTCGTCGGCCACGTCGCAGATGGCGTGGAGATCGGCATTGCGTGCCTTGGTGCAGCTTTCGAAATGCGCGGCCTGGGCGATCGGGCCGCAGCCGAGGACGCCGATGCGCAGGCGGCGAGGTTGCTTGAGGGGCATGATCTCGGACTCCATTCGTGAAGCCATATTTGTTTGTCTTGCAAACAAATATATTCGAAGCCATTCCTAGTCTGCCTGGTGGAAACCCTCGGGCGCCGTCACTGGCTGCGCGCGTAACTCCCCGGCGGCTGACCCACGTGGCGACTGAAAGCCGTGCTGAACGTGCTTGTCGCCGCTGTAGCCCACGCGTTCGGCGATGTCCGCGAGCACGGGGTCGCGCTGGCGAAGCAGGTGCTTCGCCAGGGCCATGCGCCAGGCAAGCAAGTACTCCATCGGTGGAATGCCGACCGCGCGACTGAAGCGCGCGAAGAACGCAGAACGCGACAGAGCCGACTCCCTGGCGAGGGGTCTGCGAGTTCTTCGTCAACTTGCCGCCGTGTTTGATCGGCATGGAGGCCTGCGGTGGCGCCCACCACTGGGCGCGCAAACTGCAGGAATTCGGACACGCCGTTCGCTTGATGGCGCCGCAGTTCGTCAAGCCGTACGTGAAGACCAACAAGAACGACGCGGCCGACGCCGAGGCGATTTGCGAGGCAGTGAGCCGGCCGAACATGAGGTTCGTGCCAGGCCGTTCTCTCGGTGCATCGTGTGCGCCAAGGATTTGTCGGCGCACGTACCGCCCTGGCCAACCAGATTCGTGGGCTGCTGGCCGAGTTCGGGCTCGTCGTCCCGCAAGGGATCTCGCACGTCTGTGCCAAGGTGCCTGATCTCATCGAGGATGCGAGCAACGAACTGCCAGGCAGCTTTCGGCTGCTGATCGAGCGTCTGCTCGATCACCTCAAGGAACTCGATCGCCAGGTCGGTGAACTCGAGGCACAGATCAAGACTTCGCACCGCGAGAGCGAGGCAAGCCGCAAGCTCGAGAAGATTCCCGGCATCGGCCCGATCACTGCCAGTGCGCTCGTCGCGACCGTCGGTGATGCCAAGAACTTCGAGAACGGACGACAACTTGCCGCCTGGCTGGGCCTGGTGCCCCGGCAATCGTCCAGCGGCGGCAAGACGACTCTGCTTGGCATCAGCAAGCGCGGCGACACCTATCTGCGCACGCTGCTGATCCATGGCGCACGTTCGGTCATCTGGGCGAGGCAGCGCAGCAAGAAGGCGATCGACGGCTGGCTGGGCGCGCTGCTCGGACGACGCAACGTGAATGTGGCCGCTGTGGCGCTGGCAAACAAGAATGCGCGCATCGTGTGGGCCTTGCTGGCTCACGACCGCGAGTTCAAGGCCGACTTTGTCGCGGCATAGAAGCCTCCGGCCCGCACGGACAACAGCCGATCTACCCATCCCCCCGCCCTTCCCGCCAGCGGGAAGGGAGCCCCAACGACGTCCACAAGACAAGGACAAGGAGATTCCTACCACCGATTGCTCAGGCGATCAGCAAGTTGATGGCAAGACAGGTCAGACCGTGGCCGGCACAACCCGAAAGTTTCAAAGCACCTCGAGTGCGCTCTCCTGATCGAGGAGTCGGCCAGCGGATTCCATCAGGGACCGCGGGCATGTGCCCGAACGAAGTCCGGATACATGGCTGCAATCTTCCCCTTCTTACCGTCGACGATACCTGAACCCACTGCGGTAGTCCCGCACGGTGGGGTCTGTGAGGGGCGGGAGGGGCGACCCTCCCGTCTACTCGGAGGCGGTTCATGGGTCTTCCCGCTCTCCGTGTGCAATCAGGACCTGGATCTTGATGCGGGGGTCACGAAGACAGGGCCGGGTAGTCCGTATAGCCTTTTGGCCCGGGCGTATAGAACGTCGACATGTCGACCGGATTCAGCGGTGCGTTCTTTTGCATGCGGGCGATCAGATCCGGGTTCGAGAGAAACGGCCTGCCGAACGCCACCAGATCGGCTTGTCCGTCAGCGAGCGCCTTCTGCGCACTTGCAGAGTCAAATCCGCCCGCCAGGATGAACACACCCTTGAATGCTTCCCGCAACGAAGCCTTCAGTTTGAAGGGGACCGGCGGCGCGCCCAGGGCGGAATGGTCGAGCACGTGGATGTAGATCAGTCCGAGCGCCGACAGCGCGGACGTCAGCGCCAGGTACTGCGCGTCCACCTCCGCGAAGCTGCCGGTGCCATTGAATGCACCGTAAGGTGAGAGTCGAATGCCCACCCGCCCGGCGCCGATCGCAGCGACGGTGGCCCGCGCCACTTCCAATGCAAGTCGATTCCGGCCCTCGATGCTTGCGCCGTAGCCGTCGGTTCGCGTGTTGACGTTTGCGTTCAGGAACTGCTCGATCAAGTAGCCGTTCGCCGCATGCAATTCCACTCCGTCGAATCCGGCTTCGACCGCCAGCGTTGCCGCCTTCGCGTACTCGGCCACCGCGGTCGCGATATCTGCTTGCGTCATCGGCCGTGGCGCGGTGTGCGGCTGCATGCCCTGGGAGTCCGTGTGCATCTCGCCGGGACAGGTTTCGGCCGCTGGCCCGATCACCTCGGCTCCTGCCGGGAGGTTCGCGATGTGGGCAACGCGGCCGGTATGCATCAGTTGCACGAAGATCTTGCCGCCCTTGGAATGAACGGCATCGGTCACCAGCTTCCAACCGCGAACATGTTCTTCGTTGAACAGGCCGGGTATGCGCGCGTAGCCCAGGCCATTCGGAGAGGGCGACGTTCCTTCGGTGACGATCAGGCCGGCCGTTGCCCGCTGGCCGTAGTACTCGGCCATCAACGCGTTCGGCGTGTTGTTCACCGCGGCGCGGCTGCGCGTCAGCGGCGACATCACGGCGCGGTTCGAGAGTGCCAAGGCACCCGTGTAAAATTTGTCGAAAAGCATGTCGAAACTCCAGTTTTATATTCAAGGGGACGCCCACACTGGCGTGGTGTTGACGAACGCCATCGCAGCCGCGACGACCGACTCGTCGCTCAGGATCCGACGATGACCGAGGCCGTCGACACGGATGTGATGAGCACCCGGCCATGCGGCGGCGCTCGCCAGGCTGTCCTCAACGGCGACGACTCGGTCGTCGCTCGAGTGGATGAAGAGCGCCGGCTGGACCAAATGCGGTGCACGCCGCAGCAGTGAGATCTCCCGCACGTCACTGCCAATCATTGTCTGCGGCCAGCCGAGCATCGCTTCTGTGCCCCGGGTGTCGAGCCCGGCTGCGTCGGCAAAGCCACGCGCGAACCGTTCATAGTGAGCGGGCGCGGCGATCAATACCGCGCGTCGCACCGACAGCCCGGCGGTCAACGCCTCGGCCAGCACGGCGGAACCGATGGAGTGCGCAATGGCCGAGTGCAGAGGGCCCAACACCTTGCCGACCGCAACCAACGCCCGGGCCGCTTGTGGAATGGACATCTGGTGTCCGGCGGAGGCACCGTGTGCCGGCAGGTCCGTTGCCAACACCCCGAATCCGGCGCGACGCAGCGGTGCCACGAACGCGGCCAGGTCCGCTGGCTGACCCTCCCAGCCGTGCAGCAGCAGTACCAGGGGGCCGGTCCCGGCACGTTGCAGGACGACCTCGCCTTCCGACGTGGCAATGCGGAGCACTTCGCCATCCTCGAGCGGGAGCGCCTGGCGTTCCTTCGGCGGGCGCGGCGTCAGGAAGGCGCGAGCAACTTCTTCGGGCTGTCGGCGTGCGTCCGTCGAAGCGTCATTCACAGCGAACTCCTCACATGTTCTTTCGTCCCGTTTCGGCTTGGACCGCTGAAGACGTGCATGCTCAGCTCGCTGTCTGGTACCGCGGTGCGACCTGGGACTGCTTGACTTCCGATAGCAGGCCCAGTCGCGCTGCGTCGAGGGCTTCCCAGCGTGCGGCGTTTTGCAGGGGTGGAATCGTCACGAGTTCGCGGCGATCGAATCCGACCAGCGCGGCATCGACCAATTCATCGACGCCCATCAACTCGGGCAAGGTATTGATGTCAACGCCGGCACGCTCCCAGATCTCCGTGCGGGTTCCGGCAGGAAGCACGGCCTGGACATAGACCCCCTTGGGCGCGAGTTCCAGGCTCAGGCCTTGCGAGAGGAACAGCACGAAGGCCTTGGTTGCGCCATAGACCGTCATGCCGAATTCAGGGGCCAGGCCAACGACCGAGCCGATGTTGATGATCGCGCCTTCGCCGGCCTTCGCGAATCGCGGCGCCACCGCGCTGGCGAGCCGAACGAGAGCGGTGGTGTTGAGCGCGATGAGGCTCTCGTTGGCCTCGGCTGTCTGCTCGATGAAGCTGCCCGACTGCGCGGCTCCGGCATTGTTGATGAGGATGCCGATGCGGGCGTCATCGCGCAGGCGCGCCTCGACAGTGCGCAGGTCGCCGGACTGGATGAGGTCGGCCTGGATCACGTCGACCGAAACGCTGCTTTCCTGACGCAGGCGGGTCGCGAGGGTATCCAGTCGTGAC
>Ga0105239_10003073_pt1 | contig 20735 bp, 18 predicted proteins | sample KBSC44metaG_FD_92761 | JGI IMG/M metagenome (GOLD analysis project Ga0105239, IMG submission 92761) | Corn rhizosphere microbial communities from Kellogg Biological Station, Michigan, USA - KBS C4-4 metaG | ecosystem: Host-associated > Plants > Roots > Rhizosphere > Soil | place: Michigan, USA... | reverse complement strand
CCGTACGGCGTATGTGTGAAAGAAGTACTCTTTCCTCTCCCCTATAGTGGACCCTATAGTCGCCAGGGAGATAATCGATAGAGGGAGGTCACGTGAGGATGTTACTCGCTCTGGGAGTACTCCCAGAGCATTATACGGGTTCAACCCGTGACAATTATATAATTATAAGAAATATTATAGCTAATTAAAATAGTATAGATAATTAATTTATATTAAAGTTTTCTATTATATTTAAATTATACTAGATTAATAGTATTTACTCCCTTAGACTCTAGTAGTAAGAATATAGAATAGGAAATTTTACCTATTATATTTATTTATATTTATTGTTATAATATTAAATATTACTTAGATAGAAATAGCTAATAAAAATATATAACTAAAGAATATAGATAGCTATAGAGTGTAGGTGGCTAGAGAGTATAGGTGGCTAGGGAGTGTAGGTAGCTAGGGAGTATAGGTAGCTAGGGAGTATAGGTGGCTAGGGAGTATAGGTAGCTAAGTAGTTAATATAAGGGAGAAGTGTCTAAAATAGGAATAGTAGATAATAAAGAGTAGGGGGGGGAGAAAAATCTAAAAGCGGAATAGTATAATTAACATGGGGGGGAGAATCTCTATATTAGGAATAGTGTAATAATTTTTATACTTTCATATGTTAAAGAAGATAAAATTTCTTAAAATTCATTAATTTTAAATATTAATATCTTCTTGAGTTTAAGTCCTAGAGATATAAGAGAGATGTCATTTAATAGAGAATTAATAGAATATTTAAGTAATATTAAAAAATTATAAAATATTTATATATTAAGCTACTTGAACCTTAACTAAAGTTAACTGTAATATCCCCTGATTTTAACAACTGACTTTGTTGAAATATCCCCCGATTTCAACAACTAACTTTGTTGAAATACTAAGTAATTTTCAATATAAAATCATAAAACTAAATATACTCTACCCCCCTAACTCTCGCATACTCTGAATGAAGACGCCATACTAGGAAAACAACCGTAACAATGGACTCATCTCCATCCCACCCCACCGGATCTTTCGACTCTATGCCTTTAATGCTACATCTCCATCCCCATTCAAGGGAAGGGAGGTATCTGGAATATTTCGAATACCAATAATCAATCAGGCTGGAGATCTACTATGCTTTCCGGAAATCAAAATCAAAACAAGCTCTACGAGAACGGTTCGCATTTTATCCTTCCCTTCGCGGGAGACGAGGCCTAAAGTGCTCTCGTAAATTATCTAATGTCATCCCGAGGGTGTCGGGGTATTTAGGTGGCTGGCCAGGCCGCTTAACACCATCTCCCCAGACCCATTGCAGTGAAGGCCCGCCACTAATAATCTGTTTCGCCGACGATGGTATACCAATCAACGTGTTCTTCATCCTATTTCGGCTTGTCTTTTTCTTAGAACGCTTTGGCACTCCCCAACGAGCCGTATATACCTGTCGGTGACCCGTGTCCTTCTCTGTAGAAATCAAGGTCCCATTGGTATCCGGGTAGGGGATGAGGTAATGGTACTCAAATAGTAAATGGTGCAGTCTATCCTCAAATGTTCTATGAAGATGGTCGTGCTCCTCAAGGGACTCGCGAATCATCTTGGTCCAGAGGCGGAATGATTTGTTCTCGAAATGGTCGCGACGATACCCTTCCGGCCCTTTGACCAGGGATGTGTAAGGCCCAAATAGCCATGTCGAGAGATCACGAGGGTCTTTTTTACCGGTTCGATTGCCGCTGACATAATGCAGAGGATTGGTGAAGATATCGGAGAAGGATTGATGGGAGAATTCGATGGAGTCGAGATTCATCACTTCTTCGCTGTGGTGGTAGATGGTATCTTTCTCCATCAGTCGAAGAACCACACGACGGTACTCCTGTAGGACGATGTGGGCGATGAGATCGAGAATTTCTTCCTGGAGGCGCGGCGTGAGTGATCCATGTATCCTCCATCTTAATAGCTCCTGTATGTCTTCGGCCCGACTCGACAATTGATGACTGGCGTGGTGTTCGTACCACGAGACGAGCTTTTTATCGATACCGATTAGTCGGGGCGATACGTGATCGAAAAATCGGAGGCGGAGCCAGTCGACGACGGGGAGAAACCACGCAAACCCATATTCGGCCATGTTGTCTTGGAAACCCATTCCAAGTGAGGTGCCGGTCGCCCCTTCCACGCGGGTTTTACACAATACCGGGTGGAGACGAAGGTCGCAATTGAAAAAGGTCTCTAAACATTTAAAGAGGACCCGGATGAGATGAAAGCTCTCCAGGGTTACTCCACGCTCCGAACTCGATGCCACGATGGTCTCGATGGTGGATGTAACGCGATCGTAATACTGGTAGACGAATTCATTGAAGTTGAGAGTGGTGATGGCCCAGACGGACTCCGGGTGTGCCGTAGGCTGGTAGGTGGCGTGGGGATTCTCATTCTCGTACTCGGCGGCCTCTCGGAGGAACTCGAGGAAGAGGCGCCAGGTGATACGAACTTCGAATCTTGACCCGTAGGACGCGTGACGAGAGTCACGGAGGGTGCGACGGACCCTCTCCTTATTCTTGATGTAGCTCGTGGACAAAGTCGCTCGACTCTTCGCATGGGTCACCTTCGCTGCGGACGCCAATGCTTGCCAGGTAGTGGGATCAATGCCGAGCTCTTCGAGAGCGCCGGCTCCTTGGAATGGATACACCTTCTGGGCGTCGACCATGGACTTGACCGACGAGTATGCCTGCCCATATATCACACCGGCTTGGTAAATCCACGACCGCCTGGGTGGTGTGAATGTCATGCAGCAGGCATCGTTCAGGTGGGCCACGTGGTAGAATTGAGTTTTACCTTGATATGGCGCAAAGCATCGTGACTGAAGGCGAAGCTTGATCTTCTCTAGGCAACATCGTTTCCATAGGTAGACCGCAGGATCGCCATCTAGCTCGTCATCGTCGCCGAAGAGTGCTTGGGAAAAGGGGTTACAAATTTGTCGGCCGATGTCCACGAATAACTGGTCCAGCAAATCGTCACCGATCTCGAGGGCATTCTCTATCACCTGTTGAAAATTAAGGAGGCAGCGATGGAGTGATGCAAAACCACCGTACGAGGCCTTGACTCCTTTCACGCTGAAAACAAGAAAGGCATCGTCGAATATACGGAGATCGTTTCGCCGGTCGGCAATTCTCCTCCGGACGTCGTCCCAGATATTGGGGAGGGCTGGTCCAGGGATCGCATAATGGGCGTACTGTTTATTCCCACGAACCGTGGTGGCCGAGGTCTGTTCGGTGGACTTCGCGCGAGCGTTCAACTCGGCCACGGACTGAGACTGGGGAAACCCTTGAATCGTGGTCGGGGTGATGTGATTGACGAGAACCGGGTGGAGGACCGAGTCGAAGAACTTCTCGACGTGGGTGTCTGGCATGAAGGTGAAGTTTTTACCCTCTTCGTACAGACGAGGAACACCGAGTAAAATCGATGAATGTGGAAGACCGTTGACGGTACCAATGTAGAAATGAGGGACGCGATGGACGGGAACCGTTTTACTCCGGAGGATGCCGGTGGGCGCCTCGAAGCGAATCTTACGTCGGACGTGGACATCATTTTGAAGATTGTGAGAGTTGTTCTTGGCCGGGCAAAATTCGATCCCTTGCTTGGCACACCCGAGCGACGGGGGAAAGGCCAAAATGCTATCGCCGTCAAACTCGAGGACCGGGATGGCTGGACGGATGGTCTCGGTGTGTAAGCAAACGTGCTTGACCGGATCGCCAGGCTCGTCGACTCCCTCGTAGCTCTTGCGTAAAATCGATGCGGCGGCGAAGTCGGCTCTCCGGAGGCCTTTACTGCACGGAAAAGTGTCGGAGGAGAGGCCGACGGTCTCTTTCCGCAAGGCGGAGTGATCGTGCCAGGCCTCGTACGTAATGGAGAGGTTACAGTGCTCCCGTACGGCTACCCTGTGTGTCTCTGCCGACTCCTCGTGCTCGGCACGCGTACAACCATCCTCAAGACCGGCGAAGAGAGGGAAGATTTCCGTGGCAGCACGTCGAGCTTCGCTCTGTCTCTGTGCGGATAGACGGAGCTCAGCCTCGCGGAGACTGGCCTCGGTATCGGAAAAATAATCGTCGTCTGTCGGGCTGCTGAGCGGGTCCTCATGGCTGGGAAGGTCTCCGATAGGGGTAGATGGATCGCCGTGTGATGGTCTCTCGAGGAGAGGAGGTACGCGCGGTGTATCGGAGGTTCGCTGATTCGACGCTGCATATGCCGAGCTCCCATTATCGAGTATGTGTTCGTCCGACGGATAATCGACGACAACGTCACTCATTGCAGGTCCGGGTGAGTCCTCGCGCTGAGGGATTCGGCCACTCGCTGTGATCTCGACCGTCTCGGTGGCCTCACGGCGAGACATCTGCTCCACCGTTGATTTCAACAATTTTGGTTGTTGAAATATGGGATGGCGGCTCTCTGGCCGGTCGCGGCCCCAGATCTGGTCTCCGTTTGTACGGGGCCGGTTTGTTTCTTGCGACTCATCAATCTCTGGTTCTGTTGAACGGACGGTCGGAGGGGGATCTTGGCCCGTAGTGTCTCCTGTAATGCATGTGGTCGTCCGCCTGGAGGAATCCCATTCCGAAGCGCTGCGAATGATCGCACCCTTCCCCTGGAAGATATTCCCCTCTTCGTGGTGGGCCTCGACACCAGTGGGCGGGTCGGAATCGATATATGTCAAAGGCGGTGGGGTCTCCTGTTGTTCTTGGCCATCTGGTCTGGATGAGAGGGGACGATTCCGAGGGCCGGGAAGACCGGCAGCCCTGAGATCGGGCAAAATCCCCACCCGGGGTTCTGGTCCCTTCGGGGTGGGGATCGCCGGGATATGTTGGCGTGGTCGTCCTCGACCTCGTTGGGGCTTGGAGGCTTGTACAAAGAGAGGGGCGAGTAGATTTTCGAGTGGAGGGAGATCGTCAGAATCGGTGGATCTATCGATACCCCTGTCGGTGTTGACTGGTGCCTCTGAGTTTTTGATGATAGCTTCGAGGGTGGATATGGATTGAGGCCTCCCCCGCGCCCGGGACGCTTCATTCGGGACATTTGACTTTTTCTCTTTTTGGGCAGACCTATCCCAGACCTGAACGTATGCGGGTTTACCCCCTGGAGTGGATTGTTCCCCAACAGGTCTCCCTCCTGTGGGTGTAGCGGGACTTCGAGAGATGCCGAGGTTAAATAGAGAAGTCTACTGCCATCTTCGCGTTAGGGTGGTCCCATTGGATCCTCGGGACAGGTTATCGAAGGCGACACTATTTACGCTAGGAGTGATGGACCGGAGCTAGAACGTCAGCTACTATTAACTGGTAGGGGAAGATCGTGGCAGGGTTTGATCGTTCTTACAGGATGCCAAACTCTATATCGAGGTCCCGGTGTCGGGGTGGGAGGGAGAATGGAAGACGGGCCGGGTGACGAAGAAGCTTCCGACGGAGGTGAGGCTCTTTTTCTCGGAGGATCGACATGCTCCGTGACAACCTCGTTGCTCCTTTTCAACGTGTTGATCGGTCTGAGTGGCGGCATGGTCTCGAGACGATAAGTCCGAGATGACTATATGAAGAATAAAAGCGAAGGAGTGAAACGAATCCTCGGGGGACGTCGATCTTAAATACAGCGTCGCGTCCGGATGACCCCTGTCCGACAAGGTAAACATTGGACCCGGGAATGGCGCCCCTTTATGGGAGACGCGTATAATTTGGACTTAAGCGGGTGCTGCAGCTTCAGATTTAGGCTGCCCTACACTAAATCGGCCAGTTCCATCCCAGCGCTGCAAGACTATTCTTTATTGGCGTTTCAGCCACCAGCCGTCAATGGATACAACCCCCTTACAACTGGCGGTGCGGGGAGATGACCTTTTGAATGCAATGCTACTTGATAAGGTGAGCTAGAATCCGACGAAAGCCTTGGTGGCTCCGTGCTTGACGAATGATTCAGATACCATTCTCTCCCGCTGTGCAGAAGTTCATGCCAACTCATGACCCTCGGACCTCACAGGTGGACATTTGCACCGTCGTCTGTCGGATGGTGATTGAGGGTCGAGAGACGGGTGCTGCTATTGATTTCCTCCGTCGGTGTCAAGATATCGAACGCCATCTGGATACGCTTTGTCCGTCACGCCGAAATACTTTCTTCCGTCAATGCAGACAGCATCTGTCAATCTACCTCCCCAAATGCAAATTTGAAATCATCGAGATGCCTAGCTACAAGACCGGAAAGTGCGAAATGGGAGTGCGCGCTCGGCGAAAGATCGTCGGCGGTGAGCTAATTGAGTTCCTGGAAGGATTCGCGGTCTACGCCGGCAGAGAGGGCAGTAGGGACCAAGCAGCAACCTATCAGCTCAGCTGTCTGGAATCCGACCGATTTCCTGGACCATGGGTGTTGTTATCCTCTGCCCGGTTCGTTAACCACGCCTGTGCCCCAAATAGTACACTGGTGCGAGACTCACGCGCGAGGGTCCGTGTCAAAGCTATCCAGGACATCGAAGCAGGTCAAGAGATCACAGTCAATTATGGTGCGGCGTACTTTGGTGACGATAACGAGGGCTGCTGGTGCCTATCATGTCGGGATGGCGACGAACAGCACGGGGACATTCAATGCGCCATTTGTAAATGGAAATATATACGCTCTCCAACCCGGAGGGGTTGTCCCTGGTGCTGTCGCCACTTCTTTCTCTATCGACAGCATTGGCCACTGACAGGGTTCAAATCACGCTAGGCGGACGAGGCTCCCCGACGTAGATTCAAAAATACTATTTCAGGCCTGGACTCCGTCACGGCACCTTGGAATAAGAAGGGATACAGGAAATGCACCAGTTGCTGGTGGTGGCAACGGGACTCCTGGGGTGTATCCAGCAGCCTAAACAACAAATGCGGCTCGTGTCTTGCACCCGGGACGATATTTCTTGCCTCCAAAGCCCTTCACTTGGCACCCACAACTCAGCATGCTGCGGATCGATGCTAGCAGAAGTGAGTGGTTCTCAATCCCCTTTGGACTCGTCCCGACTTGGTCGACGAACACAGGTATGTCACGGTGCAGTCCCTCCTCTTGACAGGCTTTCTTTTTTGACACGATGGGTGTAGAAGAACTCGGGGGGACTTTGAGGGAAGTTTTGCACGTTGGATGCATCGAGTGCATTCTGTCGTCTCTTCTCCAGGTTGGGTCTACAGGATACGGTAGACTGTTGCCTAGTTCCGGGGAAAAGGTAGTGTGCGGAGACGAGTAGATGGTAGAGTGCCGGTCTTGTGGTGTGAGACTTGGTAGTAGTTGCTCTTTCTTTAATGAGGGAAAGCCTTGATTGAAGGTGGTCATGGGTGAGGGCAGTGGACTTTCTGGGTACGGCAGACGCGGTGCAGACTTATGCCAAGAGCATGGGTGGGCTAAGAGCATGGGTGATTTCAACAATTTACTTTGTTCAAATATCGCAACCGCAAGAGATCACTGTCCACTTCAGATCTCACCTACACTCACGCACCTACACCAGTTTACGTAACTAATTCATCACCCCTTACATCTATCATTCCTGCACGCAACTTCACAGCTCGACCGGTGAGGTCGTTTTCAATGCGACCGAGCGTGTCGCCAGCCCACAAACAACCCGCATCTCGCGGAAGGATTTAGTTGTTTTGATTTTCATCCGCACAAACTTCATCAATTGCAAGTGGGTTCGCCCGGCGAATACGGAGACTTCGAATCTAACTCTATGAAAGTCATGCCATGAGATTCACCGACCTAGGTTGGGAGATGAGCCTGGAGGCGGTTCGAGATCACCTCACTCTACATTCCCACGAGCGACAGGATGTCCTCCAAAGCTTGACAGCAAGCGAGTCGCCTTAAAAAAGCCAACCTTTCTTGGTTGTGCACATGTCCAAGTGCCTGAGGAGGACCGAAGTCGCGCTATCACCATGTAAGGACCCATATCCAACCCACGGTTGTCTTCCAACGGTTAGACTTCTAGGTTACAATATACCTCCATAACACTGGATACCGGAATGTCGACATAGACAACTGCTTTCTCGATTCCACGGTGCAAAAGCAGAGCGACATCTGCCCAACAAAACACGAAACCATGACTGAAGAGACGGTTGGGGGCCGGATTCCGCTGAGATCAAGGCCTCCATCGGCGCAGAAGGCCCGGTCTGGCAAAGTAACTTGTTGCTTTGTCGATTCGATTGAAGTCCAGGTGCCATATGAGGGTCTGGGGGTGACTAAAGCACTGACACTTGGAGGGGACGGACGCGGATACGAGCAAGGCAGGGGCGCAGTCGCAGAAGCACAATATTCCGCTGGCGGCGACCGTACTTTCCTTGTATGCTATGAACCTGGGTGCACCGTTTTCTTCATAAGGGACGTGGTCGAATTCCTCATCGGTAAGGATACTACCATCAGCTGCATACGTGCTGATTATTACATATATGTTCCACCGGGATACTGAGAACCTAGGTATTGACAATCCAAAGTTTCATGGGATATTCTAATTCACGGGTCCAATAATCTCCATTAATGTAGCACAGGGACGACGCGCCGTAAATAATCATGGCGGTTGAACAATAGAGACGGAATGGGCTAAAGTGGCTCGTGGTAAAGCGATCCAAGGCTTCGGGACATAAGTACTATTGTAGAGAGGCATCTCATTACTAATGCCTTACGCCTTATTTATCGACTTGTCGTCATAAATCCAGGATGAGACGATTACGGTAGGAGTGAGCATCGCCCCTCTCCAGTGTACCGTGAGCGAAATTGATTTCCTTGCCCTTCATGTCCAACATAGTGCATCTTAGTTCTTCGCCCTCGTAACCAGTGCGTATCTCCAACCCACCAACTAGGATCAAAAATCTCCAGCGTACTCTTACTTAAAGACTGTCTCCGTTCAAAGAATCAGGTAGATATCGCTAGACGCGCGGTCAGGAGATCCAGATCATAAATGCTCACTAGACAGTGTGGCTTATAGCCATGCTTGACACGAAGTCATTTCGTTCGTTGACATCGCCGAGGTCCCAGAACCCGTCCAGGTTCTTACTCTTCAGTAGAGCAATTGCCTGTAGCTGCTCGACGGGGTCGTGGATGTCGATGGTCCGGTCGACCAGATGTGGATATTTCGTATCCCAGGCCACGGCCTTAGGAACGTCGGCCATCTCCTTGGAGTTCCAGTACAAGTTGGAGACCGTGATAGATTCATGGAGAAAGTATGTGGCATAGATATACCCAGGCGGGATAAATACCATGTCACCGGCCGACACGATCACAAGCAGCCCGCCTGACTTCAGCTTTCCTTCGACAAAGTCTCTGTTGATACTATCCGATGGTGCCCAGACCACCATCATCATCTTACCAGCCTCCAGTACAATGGACTGAGTTGTGTGTGCGGGCGACCGACGTGCAGTTCTGGTGGTGCCCGCGGCGTGGTACGTTGTCGAGACCGGGGGCCGAAATCGACGTGGGCCGCCGATGCCGCCTTGCCAGAGGATAGTGTACTCGTTGAGGTTGTGGAAGACTCTGGGGACTGGCTCGTGCGTAATGTAACCAGGAATGTCCACCGCGAAGGGGATGGACGCGGAACTGGCACTTAGCTTTCGTACCCGCTCACCGCGGACCTGTTCACTAAACTCATGGCCCTGATTGTGCATGTACTTCACACCCCAATGGACCACGTTCACCAGCCGGACGGTATCGAGATACCCGAGCAGTTTGTCCACAGTGAGTCTCTCCTCATCGGTGGGCCGGTAGGATTTCAGGAGTACCACGGTTTGGGGGGGAGAGAGATGCAGGATTTGTTTGACCTCTTTCTCATGGCACATTACGGCAGCTTTCATGGCTTCAGGGCTCCTGCGAAAGATTTGTCGGTCGTATTCGAAAAGTTTACAATACTCTTGAGGCGACAGCCATACTGCCATCTCGGAGGCATTCGAAACGGCGTGGAGAATTGGCAGTTCGACTGCGAGTCGGGAGTGCTCAAATGCTTCGGACATGCCGTGAAACCTCTTTTCCATGTCGGCGATGGCCTCCTTCTTTTCCTCGAGGAAGTCACGGAGGACCAGAAGACGCCACACTCGAGTCATGGACATCTTGACCTTGGCTGTGACCGCTTTCTCTTGTTGGTCGGATACCTCATGACTCAGACCAGCTTCTCGCGTCGGAATTTGGCCCCAGAGTGGCTTGCTTGTATGGTCGTCATTTATTGGGGGCATGGCGATCTTGATGGATTGCCGATGGCCTGTAAACTGGCGGATTATTCCGGGATTGAGGCCGATTGGCGACTCATCAGGATGGGGGGGAGGTGTGCTGCGGAGATGGGGAGGAAGGGTACCGTTCCGGGTCGGACGAGGCTTATGGAGGCGTAGGTAATATGAGGGCAAACAGGTGAGGTTAGGGGGCGTCAAGCACGAGAAGACTGTCGGAGAGGGGATGATAAGCTCTTGAACGACCATGGGTCTTTGCGGCGCGGTTATTTGTTATTAGGTGATAGCTCTGGGCGCGTTGGAAATAGGATAATGCTTGGCGTGGGTTTCAACAATGTAATTTGTTGAAACCAGGTGCCATGACGCCGCCTCCCACTGTGGATCACAACGAACCAACTTCACTTGCAGGGTCATAGCAATCCTTGGTTAGACGAGCTTACATTCCCTCAACCTTCTAGCGTGTATCACCCTCCGCCGAGGTAAGTTATGCAAGGTTAGCAGTGGGCAAAAGTGCCATGCTCACGCGTCTCGCAGGCTCCAAGTTCAAGCCGGCGCTCCAGGCTCATCTCTGCAGATGCTCTGAACCTGAAATCTCTCCTCCTCCTATTGCGGCCCTTGTCGACAACCTCTCGACGATGGCCGCCGCTGAGGCACCCCAGATCACCGGTCGAAGGCAATTTGTTGAGTATGCTAGGGAATGTGAAGAGTTTCGGAGGCAGCTTGTGGGGCAGATCGCGGAGGTTCTGGTTGAGATGGAGACGTACGCAAGCAACACCCGTGCGCAAGATGAGATCGAAGTGGTTGGTGAGGATATCAAGAACGCCGTCGTTGGCACGATGTTGGATGCACGGCAGTATCTCGAGATCCTCCGTGACCACGGTTCAGACACATTCCGTGAAGAGCCAGAGCTCGAGCACGTCTTTGTTCTCTGCACGAGGGCAGAGGCGGCAGATATGCTGCACAAGACGAAGTGGCCCCCTCTCTGCCCATTTCTGGTGCGCGATCATCCGCCCCGCGTCCGGAACCTGTCCATCGACACGTACTTGAACTACCTAGAGCACAAAGGTGCCGTCCAGGTCCACGACTTCTCCCGTCCAAGAACAACGGAAGATGGCTTCATTCAGCCTATGTCAATGACGTCGCGGACGATCAAGAAGCGGCTGGATGGACTGTTCCCTGTCAATTGCCTCAACCTGTCCAAGTTTGTGCAGGATTCGCTCCCGGACTTCTTCGAGGGAATGCCAGAGTGGAACATTCTATCAATGATGCCAGGGACCTCCCGCGACCCGTTTGCACCACGGGCTATAGATCAATCCGAAACCGCTGATTTTACGCTCTTGTGCTCCAAGAACGCGCCAACCACCGCTCATGTGGATGGAGAAGCGGTGGTGACGACGGGAGAGCTGGTCCAAGGGAGGAAAGCCTGGCTCATATGGGGGCCAACTGATCAGAACTCACTTGATGCCTGGACACAAAGCAAGAAATATTCCCCGTCTGGGAGGCCAGTCTTGTTCAGCATGAAGCCTGGAGACCGTATCGTCATGCCCAAGTTCAGACTCCACCGCGTGTTCTCTCCCCAAGCAAGCTTGATGGTCGGCCGAAAGCTGTGGCACTCAAGGGACCTGCCAGATATTGTGCATTGGGTGAGGTATCAGTTGGACAAGCCTGCAGTCAGTAACGAGGATCTACCGCAGGAGTTAATCGAGAAATTGCCGAATATTCTACGGTTGGTGGAGCGAGGCGGAAAGTTCTGGCCAACGCCTACGGATCCTGACCAAGTTCGTCGAATGCGCAAGGACATTGAGGTATAACTTCCCATAGCTCGAGAGAAATATTTAAGCTAACACCGGAGCCAGTACATCCTCTCCGTTTACGGTCGACGAGTCGATGAAACCGAGCCAGGTCTCAAGGCCGTGACGGTCTCAGTGAGCGCGAAGCCTCACATTCAGGTAGTGGATGGCGACCTAGAAGATCCTTCCGATCTCGACTACATCCCGCCATCACACCGGCTTACAACACTGTGCAGACATGGTCAGACGGCCTTCGAGGCTGACACCCGTACGAAGTCCAGGTATAAGAGCTTCTTTGGATATCAGGGGACGGTCGACCGCGGCGATCATCGTTGATCGCGTGAGGAAAATGTCACGATACGCACGGTAGTGGCCTTTCGTTAGATGATACAAAGCAAGGCATGTAAAGAGGACAGAGTGTATTATTGGCGAGTGGTAGTGGCTAGCTTCTAGGAGTGCGTATGCCTTACCCTTACATGTTCGCCTCTCTATTAAGAGTGTCATACTGTAAGGATCTTAGATTCTTCCCACTGTTGACTGGCTATGTAGACAAACTTGGGTGATCGTCCGAGCTGCTCCACGGCGTGTCGAAAGGACGGTAACTGCCGATACTCAGGAAACTCCCAGAATAAGTTACCATTCTCCCACGCGTCGACAGCACGGCGCAGCTTGTACTGGCACTGGAAGACGCGTTCGTCCTTAATGATATCCGGTATTTGTGCATCTAACTGCATAGCTCGTGGAACTTTCGCAATAGTGCGAGTGTCCCAAACCCGAACTTTAGTGATAATCGTAGCCTCGAGTGCGATCTGCATGAATAAACAGTCGGGCGGGATGAGAAGGACGCCACCAGGTTCCATGTTAATTACACTAGAGGGGAGCTGAGGGACGGCGATCTTTTCATCGCGAGAGGGAAAGAGCTCTTGACCTTGACGAGTCTGCCACTCGATCAGTTCTCCGTCCGTCACACACGGCCACAATAGAAATGCCACCTGGCCTTGTTCCACTCGAAGGATTTGTGTCACCCCATTTGGGGCTCGACGGGGTGTCTTAATCGTTGTCGCCGATGCAATCTCCATCGAAGTGACATTGTCACTAAGATCGTGAGCGATTGCGATATCGCGCTTGCCGGCACGGCTATTCTCGTGCACGAGACGTAGATAAGAGTAGTTTTGCAGTTCACCCATGAAATCTGGGAATGGGCTGTGGGCGAGACAGGGGAGGTCTGGACAGTCCAAAGGCTCTCGTCTGGCAAAGCGCGTAGCGATGCTGCCCGGCGAGAGTATGCGACGTGGAGGACATCCGACGGACGGTGGACTTGGCCGTGGACAAGACAGCACATCCATATAGCAGATCCCTGGGATGTCGTGGAACCGGTCCGCGAGGAAGTTGAAGCACTGCTGGAGAGTAACGCGGCTCGCGGGGATATTCCCGTCCGGGAGATAAACCGGCAGAGTCAGTGGTGCGCGAGATAACAGATCTCGACATTCGGATGGTGTAGTGAATATGACGCAGTTCCGAGACTCAGGTACCTGGTTTTGCGAGAGGGTATTGGGGGAAGGAATGGGTCCTAACGCGTCCGTGAACGACATGACCTTCGGGTATGTTGCATTCTTCAATGCATACCGAAGCGTCTTGACCGATTCATAGTGATAAGTATTTCTGTCCAGTTTACTCCGGAGCAGCCAGTCGACCAGTGTTCGTAGGGCCAGCTCAACCGACTCGTTTCCGTCGGTGAACTGTCTCGGTCCCCCAAAATCTTGGTCCATCGTTCTCTGTGAATGGTGCATCAACCCAGGTGGAGGGGAGAAATTCGACGTTAATGTGTGTATCACGTAAGGAGTGGAGGTTTGTTCATTGGGGGTGATCTCGTGGGCTGCCACTGCATGGGAGAATTAAATCATGTTAATGATGGTGGAGCTGAAAGTGGCAAGGCTGGGATGCGAGAAGAATGGTGGTTCTATGTAAGTGGACATGGAGGCATGGAAAGTATGAATGCTTGCAAGTTACGCCAAGAGGACCACGGCTGGCGTGTAATGCACCTACTTAGGTAAGCACTAGAGACCAGGGAGGAAATGGTTGAATAATTAAAATTGCAATAGCTGAGATTGACCCTGTATATAGTCTAGATCGAAAACCCTAGTATCCTGCCGACGATATAACTAGGCTTCAGGGAGACTTCTACAAGACTACTGTGACCCTTGTTCATTTTAACAGCTAAAAGTGTTAAAAGAACGCCTGCCCATGCGAAAAACTAACATACCTATCCTTTTACAGCCTTGATTGCTTGTACATTCATTTCAACAATTAGAATTGTTGAAACAGCAACGTATCTGTGCCTTTGCTTGCTTGCACATGCATTTCAACAATGCAAATTGCTGAAAAGGCAATATGCCTGTGCGTTTGAAGCCTTACTTGCATTTGCATTTCAACAATCAGAATTGTTGAAAACTAGCCGGCCCATAGAATGCATAGACACCAGTTGCATGCGACACGCCATGCAAAACCGGTTCCAGATGGGCTTTGACACTGCAGCTTTTGTGAACGTCCATTTTGATAGCCAATATCATTGAACCCGAATCTGACTATTATATATACAATACGTAGTAGCTATAACCATACGCTACGAAATATCGGATGTCCATTGTTCCCATTGTGCATACCATCAGCATTGGTCATACACCTTCAATCATTGTTTTGTCATCATGACACGCGCCCAATCTATTGCCATTCGGCATGCACCGCGAACCACCACCTTGGGTGCCTCCCAGCTCTCCATGCAGACTGGTCCTTCTCTTATTCCATTTCCACCATCAACATCCTAGTCACTTTCCTCAATATCAGAGGCACGTCGACGAAGCTCTTCGGCGGCGATGCCTTCGTCCGCTTCTAGATCGTCATCATCGTCCTCGGGATGGCTGCTCTCATCATGGATACCCTCGCCCTCGCCGTTGTGGTCAATGGATGTTAGCCTCTGCAGCGATGAAGATTGCCGAACGTATTCCAGAAGACCATCCCCCTTTATAATCGCGAGGACGTCCTGGTCGATTGCTCTCCCGTCACGCATCGGTTGGTCGACGGTTTTACTGAGATATTCTCCCATCAGGGCAAACTGCTCCCAACGATCGCTGATCACGGACCACACAACATCCATCCTGCCGTATTTGATCTTGAGCAGCCTAGAACAGTCAGAACCACAAGCTAGGAGGAATGGGAGACTTCCTCACCGGGTCACCATGTCGGCAGGGACGAGGAGGAGGTTCCCCCGACTGCTCTGGCCCACCATTTTATGCAATCCGCTGGACTGGTTGATGGTGTCAACAATAACCTTGCGATCCACGTTCAGATTGCTCGCGATATAGTCGATGACGACAGAGTTCCAGTTGCGACCTTTCGAGGTCACGTAGCCTCCACTCACGAATTCGTCGTGCAAGTCCTGATCAAAAACCGACTTACCTTCAATCTGGATGTGCTTGTTCTCCGGATTGATCGATCGAACCATGGCGTTATACCGATCAAGCAAGTCCACTCGTCTCCCGTGGTCACGCCATGCGGTCCAATTGGGGGTCTCGGGGGCCACGGTATCCAGGACCTCTTGAAAGGCAAGGAACATCGGCTTTGTCTTGGGATTCACCGTCGCCGACCGGACGATCTTCTTGGCTCGTTGTGTGGTGCCATGGTTGACGCCATTCTGGTTTTGCCTGGTGTATTCCATGACAATTGATCGTAATCGCTCAAGGCCCTTCTGGCTTGCGATCTCCTCAAATATCAGATCCTCAACTTGTCTGATAACTTCCGAGGAAAAGGTGAGTCTTTGGTCGCCCTTTTTGGTCCCTCGAGCCAGGAGAACATCTCGCGCCATCAGGTCCTCCCGGATAGAACGACGTATGCTTATATTGATGAGGGATGTTGTACTCGGTTCGATGGTTGGCAGTAACGGTGGGGTCGGTGCTCGAGGCATACCAGCCGCCGGCCGGGATGTCGGTGGCGGGGTGATGGCTTCATTTGACGTCCTTGGAGCCCGACGTGAGACGTCGTCATGCCGCGCGTTCAGAGGATCACCTGTTCGGGCCGTGCGGGTCGGTTGGACTTTCCTGCGCGGCCCTTGCCCCGAGGGCGGTGGACTTTGGCTTGACGAGTGGGAGGCGATGGAGGATCCGTTCGACTCGCTCGAAGGCGTGGTTACTCTTCGTCGTTTAGATGGCGGCTGATTGGCCGCCGTGTCTGGAGAAGGGACCAAATTTGCCGTCTTCGTGATGGACCGGTGTATAGGCTGTATTGCTGTGAATCTAGAGGCGGGAGTGGTATTGGCCGCATTGTCTTGTGAGCACGGTGCCAATGCTGATGAGATTGCCCCTATTTGACCTGTCGCTCGTGAGATACTGGTGTACTCAGTGGTTAAGTCTATCTCGACCTTCTCTGCCACCTTCTCGCTCGTCTGGAGTAGAATTTCGATTAATGGCTTCTTCTCATTATCGGTCGCGTCATCGATGAGTTGTATGATCGAGGATAGGTACTAGGAGGATCATTAGAAGGACAGTGCAATATTAGGGAGAGATCTTGCCTGGAATAGATCCTGCTTCCTCTGGTCCAACAAAGATTTAGCCATGGTGTGAATATGACATGAGGTGTGCTACTGAAAAGAGGGGAGAAGGAATTATTAAAAGGACTTGGCAAAGGAATTGCTGAAAGATTAAATCTTATCACGCTAATGCCCGCATGCGGCTACGTGGCTTATCTTAATAGGATCTCCCACTACATGCTATACTACTTATATTTAATGGACTCCCGTAGTGACTGTGTTTCATGCTGAACTTGATCCCTCTGCCCATAAAACGTTAAAAGGATATCTGCCGCTTCAGAGGCGGTGGGTCTACCGATGGCTCTTTTCGGTCTGTCATTTGGCACCTCAACGATAGGTGTATGGCGTGGTATGGGCGGTTTGGACGTTCTTGGGCGGGCAAGCCGATCTGCGAGCGCGAGGAAATCTGCCAACTCGAGTTTCTTGATAGGGGCATGATTTCTAGAACTCGTTGGAGACTGTGTCGACTGTACGGTAGCTAATGTAGGCGGTTTGGACGTTCTTGGGCGGGCAAGCCGATCTGCGAGCGCGAGGAAATCTACCAACTCGAGTTTCTTGATAGGGGCATGACTTCTAGAACTCGTTGAAGACTGTGTCGACTGTACGGTAGCTGAGAAATACTGTCCCGGGATGGTGCGAGATTGGGAGTATCGAGCTGCCCAAGAAGGACTCCCGGGATTTTGGACTTGAGCTGAATTCGGTGGGGGGGCCTGAATTGATTGCGATCGGTTGAGTGATGGCGGAGGATGAGGCGTAGTTAAGAAGGGATCAAGTCCAAGGGGTGCTGGAAGCACTGAAGACTTGGTCCATACTATACCCATTGTATTAATTAAAGGACTCTGAAACGCCACGCCGATATGCTTATACGGACCATCAGTAATAGTGCGGAAAATAATATGTCCGCTCGGGTCGAGAGTCTTGCACTCATCAATAAGTTCCTGAAGTGTTTGATACTACTCTCGTATGTTAGTATTCTTATTCAAGGGCGAGGGATTCATTCCTTTACCTCGGCCATGGCCATGGGTAGAAACGCATATAGTACTAGTGGAGGTGAGTAGTAGCGTTTTAAAACGGACGATGAGAGCTTAGATAAGAAGAGAAGATTGTAGGGGCTGTATGTAGGCGATAAGCGACTCCCTGACGTAAGATAAATTAGGCCCGAAACTTAATCTACGGCGAGCTCGGTGCACCCCGTAATTATTAACTCTTACTTATGGCGTGTGACTGTATACTTGTGATTAAAGATCCTCCGACTTCGACTCCATTAATGTCTTACCTACGTACATTTTAGGATTCTAGTCTCTAAAGCATTATAGTTGCTGCTAATGTCGTTCATCATTGTAAGTAGTGCTGCATAAGAGTTATAGAGTAGTCGATTTCTCTGGAGATGGTTTGCTGTGTCGTGATGGGCGCTTCGTCGGCGGCAGCCGGGCTGTGGAGAGTGTGCTCTTCCTCTTTTGCGTGGGCCGGCCTTTACTATTAGGAGGAACGATGGGTTGGAAATTGACATCGATGTTTGGCGCCGAGGGCCCCATCTTCGCCGACGAAGGCTCTCTTGTATGCTCTTCTCCCCAAAGTTCTACATATATCGTTAGCGGCTGTCTTGGGCGAGCGAGCCTTGTGCTTACGATGGACGGTAATAATCATCACCTCTTCAAGCGTCAATCCCTTTTCCCGGAGACGGCTCATCTCTTGTTCCAACTCCTATTCAAATTCTGGGTTAGGCCTATGTCGTCCTGGTAAGCTCAGGCGAGATAGGACATACCGCAGCCACTTCAGCGAGCCCCCGACCGCGCACCGCTCCCTGGGTTGGTGAAATGGATTTTCCTGACATGTCCGAGCTGGATTGTCAAAGCTGGTAAAGGTCCTGGTGGTGCGGGCGAAGCTCATCAACGGAGGCGGTTCGAGGTGGGTAAACCGGGGTGAGGAGATCTTTCTAGGAGATGCTAGGGGTCCTGTACGCGCAGGTAAGTGGTGGACAGGAACTCGGAGGTCGTCTGAGAGGGAAAAAGGCTACTGAGGGAGAAGACGAGGACCTAGAGACACTCGAGGCAATCCCAGTCGCGCCCCGCTGCTAGGAGTTCGCGGCGATGGTAGGAAGTAATGTTAGGGCAAGAAAAGGAGGTCGTTGCTGATTGCACTTCTCCCTGGCCGCCACGGCCGCCGTATGGATTGAGAACAGGAGTCGAGGCTGGCATATGTACTCCGTATACACTCATAGGTCCTAGGATGGCGCAGTGTAATTACGAGAAGTCGTCGACGAGAAGCGGCAAAACGTGCCAAGATCCTTGGCCCGAGTTTTTGATGGGGCTGCTCGTCAGCCCATCGCCGATCGCCCCTGCACCCAGGTGTCGGATGATGCGCATAGACCATGGCGGAAAGCAGCCCCGCGAACGTCATCGGAACCACACCATACCGTCGGTGTTCTCCTCCCTTGCCGAAAGCGAACAACGACATTCAATCTGGCCAGTGCAATTTGTCGAAGGTGGTCGGTAGGGCCGCGAATGTTTCAACAAATCGGGTTGTTGAAACCCATCGGTAGAGCTGATTCCATTTCATCCATCGTTGGGCAAGTACCTGCCTCTTCACATAGCTTCGAGAAGTGCAGTGCACCAGGACCTGTCACTCACCGACTTGACCGTGCGTGGTTCAACCGAAGTCTAAGACGGGGCTTAATGGCCATCGGCAACTACCCCCTTAGGGTTGATCCGCCATCAATGCTTTCGATCAAGTGAGGTGGCACTTGTCAGCCGGGCTGATTTGATCATGCTCCGAGGGGTGTGTAATGTCGCACTGTTGAAATGTATATGCAATGAAGCAAGGCTGCAAAAGAACCGGCATGTTGCTTTTTCAGTAATTTGCCCTCATCCGCTCTCTGGTAGCGTTGGCAAGATTCCACGTCGCGAGCTTCCCTCCCCTCATCCATCTCGTTGCCGTGCCATTCTGCAAGTGCTATGGGCGGCGGCAGTGAGCTGAGGGAAAGTGCCTGCACTGTTTTTATTCCCCTCAGCCCTTTGGAATTTCATATTAGATTCCTCAGATTGCGCGTTAACGATACCTTTCAACCGCGGAGGAATGTGACGTGATGGAATATCTCTATCGACCCTCTCCTCTGTGAGCAGTTGCCATGGTAGAAAACCCCATGGCGTCGGGCGCGTCATAGCGGATGGTGGCTCGGGGGCTGACGCGAGTAACTGAGTCGCCACATTTCACCCCTTGCAATGTCTGATTTCTCACCGGAGTGTGGCTGTGGTGTCTGTAACCTCGAGATGAGGAATGAAAAGGCCGACAATCTCTCACTAAACACATCAATGTACAGGAGACGTGAACCGAATGGAAACTACCGTGATAGAGGCTATGATTGGGACAATTCTGTCATTGATTGATTCTATTCTTAAGTTTGGCTTAGGAGGACAACCTAAGTGTTGACCATACCTACAATTGGCCTCTCACCCCAAACATATGCAAACACCGTGCCCCCCCTGTGATTATTTACGCACGCCACCTTCATCACGACATTGTGGGCAGTTCCAGGCGTGTGACCTGGTTGAGCCTAGGAGGCCTATCTGCGTTCGGGACTGATGATCAACGGCTGTCTGCCAAATAGTGGAGTGAATTTACGGGGCGTCTTCAGCGGCGCAGGGGATGGGGTGGTGGCCATTGCCTTCTCTTCCTCCATCAACTTTTCTTCACCTGGAGGCGAAAGGTTAGTGGACGTCTCAGAGTCATGGACGCGGGATGAACTGACATTCTTCCACCGCCTGGTCTAGAATCACATCCAGCACCTTCATGCCCTCCAAGCCATAAACATTTATGATGGCCGTCATGCATGTCAACATCTATCATGATCATCAGTGGACATGCCTGTAACCAGTGGGTGGGAAACTAACAATCTGCTCGTACGCCTGGATCAGTGTCGCATTGCCACCTGCAGATGGATTGGGAGCCATGGTGGATTGCCTGCAAAAATCAGCCTGGGATATGAGATACCTGGGGGAAAAGGATGATAGACAAGAGGTAAGTTGAGAGACGGTTCCAGGATGGATAGAACGGGAGTTGGGATTATCGGTGAGTAGATGAGGTGTGAGTGTGGGAGAAGGGAAAGGGAGAAGACAGACTGGGGAGAGTTGTTTACTTATGTACTTCGAGTTGGGAAGAGTTGCTGTG
>Ga0105239_10003068_pt1 | contig 20758 bp, 19 predicted proteins | sample KBSC44metaG_FD_92761 | JGI IMG/M metagenome (GOLD analysis project Ga0105239, IMG submission 92761) | Corn rhizosphere microbial communities from Kellogg Biological Station, Michigan, USA - KBS C4-4 metaG | ecosystem: Host-associated > Plants > Roots > Rhizosphere > Soil | place: Michigan, USA... | reverse complement strand
TGAACTGGGTTCCCCAATTTCGACCACGTAAAAAGATAAATTAAAAGAAACTGATTTCACACAAAATCCGAGGGACGACGATCCTCGTGCGGGATCTTCTTATCCTTCATTCTTTTGGTTTTTGGGAAGTGTCTCAATGTCTCGCGAAAGAAGCGCGAGAGGTAAGGGATGACAGGGTTGTTGAGCAACGTGCCCCCGGGTCGAATCGAGTAAGGGTCCCCCGTAATGGCAAGAACGTCGACGGCGACGGCGGCAGCCACCTCGAGCGCCAGGAGGATACAAAGGTAAAACGAAGACGGGGACGGAACCCGCATGCACTGCATGTCAATGCATGTCTCTGAACCCTCTCGAGCGTGTTTGGTCCTCCAAAGGAGAAACCTCGGCTATCAAGACGGATGACGATTTGAAGCTAAACCACGTGCAGCCGGATGAACAGCCCCCACGGATTTTTGGGGTTCTGTGGGAGACACGACGCGCATCAAGACAAGACACGACATGAGACAGGGGGCGTTTCGACCAACGCTTCCACATCCCCTCTTTACAGGGGCACTGGCAAAGATCCGGAAAATGATATCCGCTGGCTGATAGGCGGATTTATCCCATTCAAGGTCCCGGATCGAAACTCCTTCTCGGTGGGCAGGGGCCGTGCCCGGATATGCTGGTCCTCGTGGATTGGTTGGGGGGGACAGAAAATCGCTCTTCGAGGTTTGGTGTGCAACTCCTGTTGTTTTGTTCAACAGGCGAAGGCGAAACAAAACGGTTTGGACCATGGGCGGCAGTTGGCGTTTGTAGGTATGGCTTCGAGTCGGAAGTATGACGTTAAGGCAAGAACCGAGCACGAGGTATGTTTGTTGGCTTCTTCTCGAAGCGGGTTTTGGCGTGGCAACTGCTGGGCGTCTCATGGCTAGGCGATATTTCCCGTCCATCCAAATCGCAGTCATCAGCCAATCACAGCCAATCGCACAGGTAGATATTTGTCACTGGCAACGAAAGATCGTGTTTGAGGACAATACTGTACCGCTCCCAATGCGCAAGCTTCGTTGCAACGGGAGGTGGCCTGTGAATGAAATCTAATTATGGTAGGGCGTGGAAGGGTGGCGTGTGTGGAGTACGGAGTACCAAATCGCAATAATCATTCGGGACTCTTCGAAGATCACCGCGTGCTCGAGTTCGTGGCTGTATCCTCTGGACTGACAGGGGACATTGTATTAGACATCGACGTCGCAGATTCTCCATTGACACTTGCATCCATGGGTGTGATATCGGAGTCGTACTGACGTCTGTTCAGGGACTTGAGGTGCGAAGCTTGGTGAGTTGATGCCATAATCTGGGATTGTACCACTGCGGCCTCGAGCTCGCGGGTCGGCCACGCATGGTCACCTGGGGCTTCGACGGGAATCATGTGCTGAGGTGGTAGTTCGACAGGTTTTCTCTTCTCATCCGGTGGGAGCTCTGAGTAGGGAGGTGCCGATACTGGGTTCGCCTCTGCTTCGTGTATACCGCGGGCACCCATTGCTTGTCTCCTCTTGCGGTTGTTACGGATAACGAAGAAAACGATTAGACCGGTCAGAATGATCACAAAGGCGGCTGCTGCGACACCAATACCGGCCTTTGCACCAGCGGAGAGACCGTCGCTGGAGGTGTCGTCGCCGGATTCGGGTGTAGAGCCAGCGAAGATGTCAGGTGGACTGGAAATAGCGACAGAGTAGTCTTGACAATCCACCGAGAATTGGTTGACGCTCATGTCTGTTATACAATCGCCAAAAGGCGCGACCCTAAGATTTATCGTCGAGCTACAAAAGGCTGTATCGTTTCCATAGATAGTGACTAAGAATGTAGATATTAGTATAGTAAAGTATAGTACTAGAGGGGAGGGCCTTATTCAACGAGTGCGGGATGGTTGGGGGACTCACCACTGCAAGTTTGGTCCAGACTGGATACCCTAAAACTGGAATAACTTCTGGACATCGTAGGGAACTGCGTGCAGGTGCCATCATCAGGTCCATTTTTCTCGATTATCACATCGTTACATAGATCGTCAGAGTAATATGTGATATTGGACAGTGCGTTGACTTGCGAAGCTAGCAATGCGACGACGAACGCCAGATTCTGGAACCACATGGTTGCTCTGGTTCTCTGAACGTTGAGTTGAGCTCTCAGAGCCCAGATAAATCGAGTAGAAAGTAAGAAAAGGTCTTTGAGAGATAGAAAAGAATGCCCTGACAGCCGGATCAACGTGCTGTCAAACGAAAGTAAGAAAACATAAAATGAACGAGGTGAACGTGAGCGAAAGAGGCTCCGGAGATGGAAATCCTTTTGTTGTGTGAACAAGATAAGACGGCCGGCAGAAGGACAGGACCGCGAAATTGAAACAGTCAGCACTGAATTGGGCGCGCAAGGAGGGAAGAAGAAGCAGCTGTGGCCAAGGCTGAATAGCACGGCAAAGCTGAACGAAAAGCCGGTGAGAATGAACTCTTGGTACTCGTGGGTCGGTCAAGGGCTAGACGTACAGAAGCAAAGCAAGGGAGATTGTGCTTCCTGCCTCTGACTACGATTACCCGTACATCGAGTCATCTTAGAGAGGCATGGCATTTAGGCGAGGACCTTTGGAGTGCTTGAAATGGGATTGAGGAGGAAGATCAGTTGTTCTGGGGTCCTTTTTTCCTGTGCGGGACCCGGCGAGGCGGCTAATAGTGGGTTATGCCTTTATTGGCAATTGCCCTGTGAAGGCGGCTTTGAGATGACAAGGGGAGGATGAGGGCCTTGGTAGTCTGAACAGTGGCTCACTTGCGGCCGTTGGGTCTGCTTGATTGGCAATGAGGATTGATTGGCCTCGTAGGAAAGGGAGATAATCAGCTCGGCAGCTCTTCGCCCCATTTGTAGAGGCTATTGGCTTGTACATATTACCCACCAGACCGAGTACAGAGCACGGAGTAATACATCGCAACTTGGAGGCTAGATTTGGGCATGGCCATGTCGATTCTCGACACGCGTCAACCTGGTCAAGGGACGCTGGATTGGATTTACTCGGCTCATGAAGGAACCAATTAACAACTTCAAAGTCGTATAATTAGTACCTTGGCCTAGGGAGGGTATGTTTGAGGATCAAGCAGTCCCGGAGGATAATGCCGCAGAGGCTAGTCCGGAGTAAGAATGGGGGAGGAAGGTCTGAAACGACAGCAGGCGATTTTCTGTGGCGAGCGAAGGAGTCAGCCTCGAGCCGTAATCTCGTTAGATAATCTTCAGGGGTTGACCCAGTTAGCCCGGACTCTGGTGCCGACGATCTGGCGTCCAGAAGCCACAGCAACGGGCTTGGTGGTCCAGGAGATGAACCATTGCTAGGATATGCCTCGTGCATACTTCAGGAGGATTGTCCAGTCGGCATTGAGCCTTGTCCCATATTGCGTGTGGTGCTTCACTTGTATAGACAGGAAAAGAACAAGGTGCAATAAATGAAGATATGAACGAGAACGAACGCAGAGCAGACGTGTGGCGTAAGATCAGTCCCGCTCGAGCTGGAACTCGCTGGCTCGACAGCCTGAGTAATCCTCCGTACCCATGCTGGTAGGGGAATCCGGTGGAGGGATTCGTCATCCACTTGTCAAATGGTTTACGAGACGGCGTACAGATAGCTGATTGTGGAGTGGAAGGATCAAAAAGGTACGACTATATGGAATGACAGCTGATCACTAGCACATTCCATGCTGCTGGCGGAAGATACCCCGGCAAAGCCTTTGATGATTGTTGTTGGTACGCCGCATCTACCAAGTCCTCCCAACCTGGCAGAGGTTTTCTCTGGAATGAGTTGCCCCGCCACAGTCCCCTTGAACGCCGTGACTCGAGCGGATATTAAGAGAGAATATCCATCCATCCACGGACTACGAGTAGGGCTTCCGGATTACGACTTGCCGGGCCAGCCCTGCAGGCAGAGTCAACACGAAGGAGTCGACACCAGCTTGTCTAATCCGTACCAACTGCGGGCACATGCATATGCGACGAAGGGATCAACCAAGCGGAACCCCGTCTTCTATTGGCCGTTCCCTGCTTTTCCATGTCCAAACGCCTTGAAAGCCCCCAATCACTGGCACATGTGTAAATGCACGGGTATCGCTCGCTTCTTCCAATCCCAATTACGGAGTGCCCACCAACGCCTTCAACATGCTTCACAAAACCATCTCCTGCCTACATTCGACGGGGTCGACGTGTTCAGAAACCTGCAAGGTCCCCTTCCAAAACAACCTTTGCCAGTTGTCGGTGTGAAGATTCCGCTATTCGCCCACCAATCACCTCGCCCAATTTATCGACGAGTTTCGTGCGTTGTTCCCTGGCCGATTCCTCTGAATGGCCATTTAGCATCGGGAAATCATCATCGACCAAAGTACCCAAGGAGTTGATTATGGCGCTCAGAACCTTGTCAATTTCCTCTGGTCTTTTACTGCCATCTTGTTGGCCTTCTTGCAATAGTTCTCCGTAGGCCTTGAGGTTAGGAAGGATGAGTTGACGCACAGCTTCAGCCCCTCCCACTGCTCGCAAGCCCAGAATCGCCCCGTAATGGCTTCCAAGTGGCTTTTTGGGGTCCAAGAATGTCTTTAGACATGACCGCGCCACTCGTGGCTTGAGATTATGTGAGTACTTGGAGTACTTGTTGCACAAGTGCCCTAGTAAAGATGCAGCCAAGTCTCGTAGATCAAAGTGTTCCAAAGAATCTGTTCCAACCCCAAGGGAGCGGCCAGTCAAACAAGTAAGTACAGGAGGAATCATGGAGGCAACCTGGTCAATAAGTCAGCACTGGTTTCAGAAGGAAGAATCTTCAAGGTCCTTCTCACATATGGGGTAAGGTTGAGCTTGGAGTTTCGGGTCAGAGCCTCCGTCAAAAGCATCATCTGCGTGAGCACAAAGAGATCCTTCAGGTTATGTGTGACCTTTTCAGCCACAAACTGAACAAAATAAGGCACCAGCTGATGCAGACCTGGGTCTTCCTTCAAGCTTGCTAGACCTGCAGTCTGGTATTCTGGCTGCGTCTCGTCTAGCACTGAACTGCACAGTTTTTCGAAGTAGAGTTGTAGTTCTTTTGACAAAATGTGCTTCACCTGTGGTTTGGTTGTGGTGGTATCTGCGCCGCTCATCGCTGCAAGGGCTGGGTTTGCGTTGGGCCCTTTAGGCAATAGCTCAAGGTTTCTCGCTTCGTTCGAGGTGGGATTCTGTGGTATCGATGGTTGTACGCCCTCAACCGCAAGCCAGTGTGCTATTGCACGTGCATCAATATAAATTACTCCACAAACATCTCATAGATTGAGACTCACCAGTAAATGAGATTTCTCTCGGCACCTTCGGTAAAGGCGCGTTGATCAGCTTCTCGAAGTCCATCTCCTCATCCTCGACATAGAATAAGGGTTGACCGGGTCCAAGCGATGCTTCTCCGTATCGCAACGGTCTTGTAGATTCATAGCCGTACAAAGGTTCAATATCAAGCATGCGCAGCGCATTCGAAATGTCTTGCGACCATAGAATCGTTCTTCTCGCATGCTTCATTAATTTCAGGGCCTCTTGTAGGACCTGAGATATTCGGTACTCCACGTCGCGGCATAAGGCTTGGTTAACATCTTTGTTGAGATTGAGGATACCGACTGATTCGGCAACATCCTTTACCGTATCCTGGCCCCAGAGAGTCATGGCTGTAGATTCGACGTTGGAAAGATGCGCGGGGTTGGTAAGTGTCAACGCCGAATGGAGGCGCAGATGGGATGTAGATATGACTCGTGACTTATTAGGTGCCAAGACTTAATGACTCGCAAATCGTTCGGATTCAATTGCTCGAAGTGACTCAAGTCTCCTCGGGTCCTTTGGTACATGGGCTATAAATACCGAATACAAGGGGATAGACTGCATCTTATAGATTTGTAATATTAGGCCATAAATCCTAGAACTATGCCTCTGCGACGCGCCAGACCAACCTGGCTCCACTGACTTCCTTGTTACGCAACTTGGACAGAGCATTCTCCGCCCTCTCCAGTAGAGTCTTCCCCTCCACGATCACTTGGTCATTGGGCTCAATCACGCCCTGCTCTAGCAACGTTGGCATGATCTCTGACTGCAGTTTATCGGCAAGAAACTGATTCTCCAGATAAAAGTGTGTCCTCACACCCGAGCGTTGAACCCCATCTGCCCAGGGTACTCCTTCATCAACCTCCATGGTATATTCCGGCCTAACACCGGCAGCAGCATCTTTGATGATAACGGGCAACATAATAGCAACTTTGGATCCAGCTTTCGCAATTCTCGAAATCGGTGTTACACTCGCTTTTTGACTGCCAATGCAATCTACAATGAAGGAAATTTGTCCGCTGTTGTTCGTTTGTGAGTGAATGAAACGGACAATCTCATCGCCGACATTGTCATTTCGGTAGTCGAAGCACTGTGTTGCGCCGTATCTTCCTAATCGCTCATGGTGTACCTTACTGGCAGTAGTAACAACATTTTGGTAGCCGTAATACTTGAGGATCTGCAAGAGAAATTGGCCGACGCTGGAGCTGCCACCCCATATAAGAACCCAGCCGCCGTTCGCTTTCGCTTCGAAGTTTGGAGGTTTAGGCCATGGCAACTCAAAGCCTATTTCCTTGGTCAAGGTATGCCAGGCTGTCACAAAGTTGTTGGGTAATGTGACCGCCTCTTGTGGAGTAAACCCCGATGGGAGTTTCGCCAGAAGATTTTCATTCGTCACAACGAATTCTTGATGTGCCTTTTCAGCCTGATTGCGCCATCCAAACCCAAAAACGGTGTCTCCAATCTTCAGGCGGGATGTTTCTGGGCCAACTTCCACCACTTGTCCTACATGACCATCTCCAAGAACTTGTGGGTGAGTAACAAGCAGTCCACCGTCAGCCTGATGGAGGTCTAAAGGAGTCGAGGCTGTCCATTCATTTCTCAGTCGAACTTGATTTCCAACAGGTTTAGGGGTCTCAACCTGATGTACTTCCAAAGGGAGCCCAGGCCCAACGGTGACTATTGCGGCATGGGTGCTCATTGCGGGTAAGTTTGGATTGCAGGGTTAAAGGAGATGCTAAGACCAATTGACCTTCTGACAGGATATGGGTATACAATAGTTCATGTTGACACAAGTGCGATCTGGTCTAATATATGCCTGGCTCTGCTGACAAACTCAATGCTTCAACCAAAATCAGTATTTGCGCATGGTCCCCAAGCTGTTTCGATGTGTCAAGGGTTTTGAGAGATAGTCTTCGTACAACCTATACCATACACTTGAACTCCCCTACTTGGGAAGGACCAACTTAAGGTGGCCTGCTCATTAGTCAGAACTTAGGGTGGTCGGGTCGGAAAAAAGTAATACCGAAAGTCCGCGGCGTTGCAGTAGCCAATAGTCATAGCCACATTGAGTCGATCGGAGGCTGCCTTGTTCCAGTTGAAGGTATCGTACAACTTTGAGTTCAAGCACGCTGTAGCGAGTTGTCTTATGATACAATCACATTGCGTCAGCTGGGCCGGACGCTCCATGGGATTGTGTAAGTCGTCTTGGACACGCTGGGGAGACACACCACGGCCACTTGCCTGGGTTGGGAAAGGGTGCTCCGATGCCCAATGCTATCTCTGTCATCAAAAATGTTTTCTTTGAGATCGATACCTTCTGTGTCACTCAGCTGGGGGTTGGCATGTCTTTCGATATACTTCCACCGGCTTCGAAGTCCGGGATGTCTGAAGCCATGCTGATCCGAGTCGCTCCGATGTCCTTGAGTTTGGCAATGACCCAATCTCTTTGTTGGCCGGGCTCAAAGACGACCAGGCATAGTCTGAGGGCAAATGTGATAAAGAATGGACCGAGGAATGACGATGTGAGCATAAAAGGAGCGGTACGACAAATCTCCATTGCAATTTCGTGATTTTCCATAAGATAGAGGCCTGTCCTCTCTGGGTGAGTTTCTTTCTCGGCTTCTTTCAGAACCATGTTTAACAACAGCATTATGGTCCAGTATCCGACATTTGTCGAAGCAATGAAGACATTGACATAGACATATTGCAGAGGAAACACTTTATCGCTTGTCAAACGTGATGTTGTTTCGAGTCCGGTCTTCTGAAGCGCTGCCCGAAAGCGAACATTAATCGACTTGAGCTTATACCTATGTTGTCGCGTTCTCTCGAGAAGTCCTTCTAGAAAGTTGTGGAAACCTTCAGGGGATAGCGTCCCCTTCACAAAGCCTGTATGTCTTGCATCTCGGAAGGTGGCAGGAATGTGGACATTTTCCAGATAGAATTCTTCCCCTAAGTCGAAGATTTCTCTGCGTTCTGGCGAAATCCCAGTGACTCGCATTTCTTCATGAACTTGTTTTGAAAGTTCCAACCACTCGGGTTTTGCAAGGAAGCATTCTTCATCCCTTTGAAAAGCTTCAATGACAATAGTATGACGGTATGCAAGAAAACAATCTCTGTCGAGACCATGACGATGCCTATCAGGTCCACGTAGGCGCATGAGTAGTCCTGCACCGCCAGCATGTTGTAGCCATGAGCTGTTTGATGAAGAGGCAAACATTTCGTAGAATGAGAGGAGGACAGTAGCTGAGAGGGTTTCGCTAGCCATTCCATCACCTTGGTCAGTCAAAGCTTTATTTAACAGACGGAGCGCATTGCCATAGAATTGTCTCGACTCTTGCACAAGCACCTCGGAGTTTGAGATTCGACCAAAGTGTACCATAGAGACAGCTCGAATGGCAGCATCTAGTAACGATCTTCCAAAATATGAAGGCAATTGAGCGAGCCATCGAGTATGATTCTGCATCTGGCGAGGAAGACTTTGTGGACCCCCTGCACCAATTGCGGAGGCGAATGTGTTGAGTAGTTGTTCTTGTGCGAGATAGGGCGAATATATTGGGGTGTTCCAACTCAAGTCAAGGGGCAGATTCATGGATAGTGCACCGTCCTCAATAGCACTATTGGAAGGGCTCGACTGTAACGCGTTGAGGGTGACATTTGGATCTACCCCAAACTCGACAAATTGAAAGAAAGCATTGTATGCAGGGAGCAACTGTTCGGCGCGATGAACAGCTACTGCTTGAACTGCTTCATAATCAGGGTCATCGGATTGAACAACCAAATCAAGGATTTCCTCGGGGGATGAGTCTGCTGATAGGGCGTAAGAACTAGGTGTGGTATTGCTGGTAGCGGGTGATGTTGCATCAATGTCGTTGTTAGGAACTGATAACTCATTTTTACCGAATTTCTTTCGAAGCTTGGAGCCTTCGTCGTGAATTCTTAGGTTTGAATCGTATCCAGGGCATGGCCTGCTGCCCTTCAAACAGTTGTTGCCTATATCGGACGATGAATGATTCGTTCCTCGTGGTAAGAATGATGGTTGCTGGACTTACATTTGGGTCTGGTTAAGTCGCACTGGGACAGTCAGCGATGTTCGAAACCCCAATAAGTATAGCAGAGTGTAGTACCTTGACGCGCCGCTGAACGCATATTCTACAGCCTTTGCTTCGCGGTATGCCCACCATGCCTGTGTATCTTGATCACGAGTAACTGCATGGAACTGCCTCTGGGTGAGGGGTAGTGTTGTTGATCAAGAGTGTGGCCAACGGGGGTTGAAGGCCTTGGCCAGCTTTATTTAGAGAAACTTAATGGCGATGGCAGCGCTTGATTTCTGGATCGTGATTGGAGGGGATGGGTAGGGTAACTTTGAAAATGTTGATGCCTGGTCCCATATCACAGCAGCCACAGGCGTGAAAAGGAAGGATGAAATGCTGTAGCCTTTTGGTTCAGGTTTAACGGCGAGGCCGTAACTCGCCGAGTTAGCCTCAGATTGAGGAGGGCTGACAAGTAGGTGGAGGGGCTTTCTGGCGCCTACATCTGGCTACTCTCCAAGCCTCTTGTGAAACCTTGGTACGAGTGGTTAGCCTTACGAAACCGAGAGCGGCCGGCTATCTTTCGCAATAACGGGAAGACTCCTGGGACAGGCTCGAGGCCCCTCCAGCTACGGGCACTTGATAGAGCCCACTGGACCCTACCAGTAGGTAATAGCATCAGCCGTAATGTGGGTGTGTGTCTTCAACCCGCACTCATTGCGTAAGCACTTCCACAGCCACAACAAAAGTCCATCGACTACGGGGCACAGCCATGCACGACGAGGTTCAGCTCAACATATAATGACGTGTGCGCATCTGGTACGGAGTACTCGATTCGATTAATATCACCAGTTACGTTTTCATACTACTGGTTTTGCTCATTGGTCACCTTGGAATTTATTGCAACCATAAAATCCCTCCAGATATGATTCGAATGCCTTCCCATCCCGAGAAATGATTCGGCGTCCATATGCCGATGTAGAGATAGAAGTTCTCAGTATGGCTGGCTTCAGTCGTAAACTGTGCCAGCTTGGCTCTCGCCACCAGCGCAAATTCCCAGTGTCCTCTGTCAGACACGAGCCAGCTCACTGGCATTCACTATTATTCAGTCGGTCACGGATCTGATCCTCGACGAGTGTGTCCTATTGAGAGTCGCCGGATTCTGTAGCTGAGCCGCCAAAGTCAAGTCACATCTACTCGCACTATCCTTCGAGCTCGTTCATTGGCACATCCTCATCATCGGAGCCCACAATAGCATCAGCGACTTTCCAGACCTGGATCAAATTGTCGTCTGCGGCACTGCACAGAACCCATGGATTGTTTTTATTCCAGGAGAAATCACTGATGCGGTTTGTATGTCCTCCATGCATGAATAGCAGCTCAGGTGGTCCATCTTCGCTGTCTTCTGGTGTCTGTTCCTCACCCACTCGATTCAAATCCCAAAACATTATTCGTCGATCATAGCTGCTTGATGCGAGTACACCTTCTTCAAACGGATGCCACTCTAGTGTTGTAACGCTATCATTGTGGCCTTCCAGAGCATGTATCTTGTGATTCAAATTCCGCAGATCCCAGATTGCAATGGTTTTGTCTGCGCTGCCAGTGGCAACCACAGTCTCGACAGCTAGGTTGAATGCTATGGCATTGATTGCATCCTTGTGCTGGTTTTCTCCGGACACAGCGGCAGCTCTTGAAGTGTCTGGTTGTCGCAGATCTATCAACTGCATGGTGAGATCATCCGAAACCGTCCCGAAGAGATTAGGAAGTGTAGGATGGTATTGGACATCGTTGACGATACCGGCGTGATGTGTGTATTTCCGACTCTCTTTCAAAGACTTGTTTGTTTTGGAAGCCTGAGTGATATCCCACAGCCTGACAGTGGTATCTTCGCTTGCGGTGACTAGGTGGCCAGCTTCCCGTGGGCTCCAGCTTAGACCATATCCTTCCTTTTCGTGGCCAGTTAGGATTATGGTTGGATCAGGGGTACCAGTCGGCACACTTCTTAACTTTGTCTTGTCCCATATTAGCACCCGACCATCAGTGCACATGGTTGCAATGATATTGGGGTTTTGAGGCTGGTATCGAGCCTTGTTGACCTCGCCTGGGTGATCAATCTTTTGTATAATATTGAACTTGACTTCAAATGAATTTTTAGATGGTCCGCCACCATAGCCGCCAATCTCACCCGTCTCTTCATTATAGTCTTTGACATCTGGTTTTTTGGGGTTGGGTAATTGGACATTGGCGATTTCGAGGTAGTTCGGCTGGCCTTCAGCAGTGTGTGTTCCTATGAGGAGTCGGTGTTTTGAATAGTTAGTTCCTGGAACTCTTCACAATGGTTAGCGTCGAAGCTTCCAGTGCGACCAGGAAACTGACTCTGATACATCGGGAAACCACTGTGTTGTAAGAGTTGGCCAGTCTAAGGCTGTGCTGAGGATCATGTCATATAGGAAGGGCGCGTTTTTCTTCCATGTCTTGTATTCTTCGTTGATCACCTTTTGCTCGTTCTCCGCGTCATCATGATTGAGCTCTTCGCTCACTAGAGAAGGGTTAGGTCAAGGTCAAAGGAATTAGTGAGGTGGCTGTACTGTTTTCATCCTCCTCTGCCATTCTGGACGGGGTAGGGCCGCCTTTGGAGACAGACTCTGAAAAAGTCGAAGCGGTTCCGAGAAGTGAAATTCCAATGTACTATGTTACGTATGGTGGCACTCAGCATAACTCAGTACGGAGTAGTGGTGATCGGTAAAGATTCCACTGTGAAGCAAACACGCGAAGCAGAACGCGGGCGCGAAGCAGTCCTGAAATGGACTAGTGCAGGCTTAAGTGGTTCTTGGCGTTTTTCACCCCAGGTCCAACCTGTCATTGAAATCGTCTCCAAATGAGGCGACTGATTGATGAATCCCACTTGACCTCTTTACCAAAGCATCACCCATTCTTTTGTCGATTTTTCTACTCCCTTGGAGTTGGTGCCATATTACCGCATGTAATTTGTAGAGGCTGCGCCGCACATATCCCTCTCTACCGACACCAAGATACAATCTATCTGGCCTACATCCACCGCCACCATGGGTGTCCCCAAGTTCTTCAGATGGCTCAGCGAGCGATACCCTGCGATCTCCCAGCTGATAGCTGAGAACCGCATCCCGGAGTTTGATTGTCTGTACTTAGACATGAACGGTATCATCCACAATTGCACTCACAAAGATTCGGATTCTGTTAGCTTTCGCATGACAGAAGATCAAATGTTCATCGCTATTTTCAATTATATAGAACATCTCTTTGGGAAGATCAAACCAAAGAAACTTTTTTTCATGGCTATTGATGGCGTTGCACCCCGGGCTAAGATGAATCAACAGCGATCTCGTCGTTTTCGCACTGCCCTTGAAGCCGAAAAGGCCCGTGACAAGGCGATCAAAGAAGGCCTGGAACTGCCGAAGGAAGACCCATTTGACAGCAATTGTATCACGCCTGGTACAGAATTCATGGCCAAACTTACAAGGCAATTGAAATACTTCATCAGTAAGAAGGTATCTGAAGATGTCGACTGGCAGGGCGTCGAGGTCGTCCTCTCAGGCCACGAAGTTCCGGGTGAAGGCGAACATAAGATTATGGAGTACATTCGTCAGGCAAAGGCGCAGCCTGGATATGATCCCAACGTGCGTCATTGCTTGTATGGTCTTGATGCCGATTTAATCATGCTGGGACTTCTCAGCCATGATCCTCATTTTTGTCTTCTCCGAGAGGAGGTCACTTTTGGCCGGCAATCCAGCAAGAAGTCTAAAGAATTGGAACACCAAAACTTCTACCTCATGCATTTATGCATCGTCAGGGAATACCTTGAATTAGAATTCCAGGAATTGCAACAAGAAGGCGCTCTCACTTTCCCTTACGACCTGGAACGAATTATTGACGACTTTATATTGATGGCGTTCTTTGTCGGTAACGATTTCCTACCCAATCTCCCCAACCTACACATCAATGAAGGAGCGCTGGCGCTCATGTTTCAAAAGTACAAGCAGATCCTTCCTTCGCTAGGTGGTTATATCAACGAACAAGGCGTGATTAACCTCAAGCGGTTGGAAGTACTTTTGGATGAGTTCTCCGAAGTAGAGTATCGCTTCTTCGAAGCAGAATTTGCTGATGCCAAGTGGATCGACGCAAAACGGGATCAAGCCACCGAAGTCGAGCCTACCAAGGCGAGTCGCGGACCAGTCAGGATAACACCTGAACAGAAGAAACTCTTCAAGGAGGTGAAGAAATATTTTATTTCACCAGTGAACAAAGATCAGGCTACTAAGGTTCCGTTCAACCTGGCCACCACCCTACCCGCAAGAGACCGCAAGTTCGTGCAACAACTTGCCACGGATCTCAACCTGCAATGGTCAACTCAAGAAGATTCCAATGGTGATCGATTCATTCAACTGCAGTTTCCCGATAGCATGACCGGTTCCAATAAAGATGATGATGAATCAGAGGACGAAGAGTCTCAACTAGCCATTACTAGGATTCTAAAGAGATATGAGAACGCAAAGGTTGAGGCTGCCACAGACGAACAAGCTCAGCAAGATCTCCAGAAGAAATATGATCAGAAGTTCTTGGAGTGGAAAGACACTTACTACAAGGGGAAATACCCATGGGGTATTGACAATGAGGCAGAGCTCAAGACTTTGACAGAGAACTATGTTCAAGGCTTGCAGTGGGTTCTCTATTACTACTATCGAGGAGTCGCCTCTTGGCCCTGGTACTACGCCTCACACTATTCGCCGATGATTTCAGATGTCAAGCGAGGTCTGGGCGCAAATCTTGATTTCCAATTAGGACAGCCTTTCAGACCGTTTCAGCAACTCATGGGCGTGTTGCCCGATCGAAGCAAGAAGATTGTACCTGAAGTGTATCACGAGTTGATGACTTCCAAAGACTCACCTATCATTGATTTCTATCCACGCGACTTTGAGTTGGACATGAATGGAAAGAAAATGGACTGGGAAGCGGTGGTCAAGATTCCATTCATTGACGAGAAAAGACTTCTCAGCGCCATGGCACCCAAAGACAAACTACTCACCGCTGATGAGAAGCTTCGTAATGATTTCGGAGTCAGCTTGAAGTTCACCTACTCAGCCGAGACTGACTACACATATCCATCCTCTCTTGTCGGCATATTCCCAGATCTTCCGCATTGTCATTGCATCCAGAACGAGTTTGAGCTTCCTACCATGGATGGTCTCGAACCATATGTTGGATTGGTTGAGGGTGTCAAGCTCGGGGCAGCAGCCCTGGCCGGATTCCCTAGCTTGAAATTTCTTCCATTTACTGGCTCTCTTGGATTCCACGGTGTTAATGTATTTCAACAAGATAGCCGGAATGAGAGCATGGTTGTCACGCTCTCAGGCACTGATGTCCGTACAAAAATCGAGTATGCGAAACAGCTACTCAACCAATGTGTTTATGTTGGATACCCATTCTTGCAGGAGGCAAAGATCGTGAAAGTTTCAGATGAAATGTTCGATTACACGATGAACGAGGAAGGCCCCCGCCAAGTGAAGGCAACCGAACACACTGGAAATGAGATCGATCAATTCCATAAGAAGGCAGAACGAATCGACAAGTGGTATAGCAAGAGACTCGGGATGCTCATCGGTGATGTTGAATCCCTTGTGCAAGTTGAGATGCTGAAAGGGCTAAAGAAGCTCGACGATGGATCTACCGTCAAAGAGTTCGCCGAGCTCACAGGCTCGGAAACAATTCATGCAGCACAGCTTGTAGTCGAAGACATTGTCAGCAAGGATGTTCGTTTCATTGAACAAGCAGCCCTCCCTATCGAAGAAGAATTCCCGGATGGTACCAATGCTTTCTTCCTTGGCGACTATGCCTATGGTCGCCCACTCAGTGTAATTGGCCATGAGGGTGGGAAGGCAAAATGTCTGATTGCGATGTCAAAGGCGCCCCAGAAAGAGTTCGGCCGTGAAATCGCTCTCCAAGCAGAGAGACTCTTCCCATACACGCCGTCCTATCAGATTGCACGCAGTCTGAATCTCAATTCACTCGCGTTGGCCAAAATCACCTCTTCCTTCTCTGTGAAAGTCGATGACACCAGAGTCAACCTAGGGTTGAATCTCAAATTTGAGGCGAAAAAGTTGAAGGTACTCGGTTACTCCAGAAAAAGCCAAAACGGATGGGAATTCAGTCGCGCCGCCATCGAGCTTATTCAACAATACATGATCAAATTTCCGGAATTCATCGCAGGAATCCATAGCAATCCACAGGGTGATATGCTTCCAGCAACTTCTTATATTCCCGGAGACGAAGCCAGTGCCAAAGCAAGAATTAAAGAAATCCAGGCTTGGCTGAAGGAGATCGAATCAAAGAGCTTTGAGAAAGTGCCTCTAGAAGCGGAGCAATTGGACTCTGAAATTGTCAAGCGAATCGAACAGGCTGCGGATGAAGCACTCCGAACGGAGCTGGCCTCGGTCAACAAAACTATCGGTGGTGTTCCTCGAAACGGACTTCTGAAGCCCTCGGATGCACAATGGCGCTTGGGTGACCAGAAGTTCAGCCTCGGTGATCGAATTATCTACGTTGCTGACTCGGGCAAAGTGCCTATAGCGTCAAAAGGAACAGTTGTTGGACTCACGCAAACGAGCCGAGAAAGCTTACTTGATATTGTTTTCGATGTTTCGTTCATGAGTGGGACGTCACTTGGAGACCGCTGCTCGCCCTTCCGTGGTTCGACAGTGCCGACATGGTCAGTACTCAACCTGAGCCACCGACAAGTGCTCGCATCGTCCAAAGCGAGTGCCAATAGGAGCATAAATGGTCCCAAATCAACTCCGCTTACCGTTTCCGGTTATGGACAACCCGGGATTGATGGAAGAGGTCCGTATCGTCCGGCACAGACACCACCCGCCCTACGGGGGTCCTGGCGGGGTGCTGTTGCAGGTCAGCCAAATGGACGAGGCAATTCTAACGGCACAGGCCGTGGACAAGCATTGCCCATCCGAAATGGAAATAATCTATCCTCTCATTCGCAACACAGTAATGGCACGAATGGCCCAACTTCGTCGAATCGTGGTGGAGGACGTGGTATGACCACCCATTCAACCCGCGGGGGCTACCAATCTGTTGATCGAGGTGATCCTACAACAGGTGTGGTTCAGAACAACCCAAGTTTCCGACCACGCCCTCAGCACAACGTTCCACCACCAGCGAGTCTGAACAACCCGAGTACTCCCCGCGGCCGCGGAAGAGGTCGAGGTGGCCCATCCAGGGGTGGACGAGGAACACCCTCCAGAGGAGGAGGAGGAGCACCAGCAGCTTGAGGTGATGTTACATTGTGGTGGATAGGCACTTCCAAGATCTAGTGATGTCTTGACGAGTCCCCAATATTTTGTTGAGAAGACGGCCTCATCTGGCCATTGTAAATGGCAATTGCGCTTGCGCTTGAGATATCGGGATGGTGGTACTGGTGAGTCAGGCTGGATTGTCATGCCAAAAAGCGGGCGTTATCGCTCCACCTTTTGTGGGCAGTTGATAAAGCGCGGCACCTGAGACTATTGGTTACAATGAATGGAACTAATTACGACCCTGCCTCAAAGCCCCGCCATTTACCCCTTCGATGCCGAGCTCGTCCTGCAGCGTGCAACAACTCGTTATTCATTTACATGACCATCGTCGTCGTGGAACTCTCTCCTGGGCCTGGAATTTCGCATCACCTTATGGCAAACCGAGCTACAAGAAACCCGTCGCACAGCACTGCTCCCCAGAAAGACGGGGGGGCCATCGTGGCTGGACCCTGCTGGGGAATCGAGGCGCGGCGCAGTCCTCCGCCCGGAAGACTGGCACTAAGCATGAGATAAATGCATGTCATTTGGTCTCCACGCTGTCCTTCAACGAACGAGCTTCTCTTCCATCACTCCTCCTTGTCCACAATTCCTTCGCATCCACCCACAACCCCAGTTCCCTGATCCCGTGGGTTGTTTTTCCTCTCCCACACATGTGCCTCTTGTGCTTTTGATTCGATTTTATCTCTTTGTGTTCCTGAACTCACCTTGTCTCAAGTCCTAGTCCTAGCCTATGTTTGCCGAACACACATCTGAGTTCCGACTGCTCCCCCACGCTACTCACTTTATCTCGACTCTGGCAGTTCACGCCCTCATATTACCTCACATTTCCTGGTCAATCATTCAGGCCCGAGAGACTACCGTATCCCGTCACCCATCTATTTCGTCCCATTCATCCATCCATCCTCATATCACATTGGTCTCTTTCTGACCTGTCGATCCATTTCCATCAATGCTCAAGCCCGTTCAGACACGGGCTACCTTCCTTCGCCCCGGCTTTCTGACCCCATACTCATGCTTGCTGTGAACCACGCAAACTTCAGCCCTAGTTCAGCAATCCATCCGTCATCTGTGTGCCGAATTGAGTGGCTCTTGTGATCTGACAGCCAGCTTTGTTCTCTCTAGTCTCGTCCCGTTCATTTCCTCTTCCTTGCTTTTGTGGCCATCCATATCTCCAGATTCAGCACTTCTAGACCAACATCAGAAGCCAAGGAAGCAAAGGTTGTCCTCTGGGCCCGGAACACTTCTGAACGCTTTCATCACTTAGCTGTCTCGTGGTACGGTCCGATCCACCTGACACATGCATGGGCTTTGTGAATAGTCACGCGCTGCATCAACCGAGCCTGAGATAGACAGACTCGTACAGCATCAACGTCATCGCCCTTTTCTACCTACCTATCCATACTCACTTCGCCTGACCTGACTCTGGACCCTTCACAAAATCCCATCAATCAAACGAACCATATTTTCCTTGTCTAGAGCAAACATCATGACATCTCTCCGCTTAGAAGATATAGATCAAGCACAGTGCTGCTGAAACAGTCGTGAATGCTGTTGCATTGGGTTGCTTCACCACAGTTACGCGTTATTTCGGCCTCATTGTCGATATTCATCTCCTCCAACGGAGTTCTAGCTGGTGAACTTCCAGTATATTCCATTTCTTGCGGACGAATGGTTGGTGACAGCGGCCGCCAAAAAGCAAACTTTTTCGTTCACTTGACAGCACTTCGGTGAATCATTACTTGGGATCGATCTAGTCCCTCTCGGAATAAGTTCTTCTCTTTCTTTGTTTCCAGGCTTTTAGATCTACTCTGTCACCACCAGCATACATCTCACATACGAAATCAGGGAGACAGACACATTTTGTTTGCCTCAGTGCGCCATCCTTCCGTTCTGTTCCTTCGCTGACCTCCTTGCCACCAACTCGGCGCGCGAAACCCAACGACATACGACACACGACACAATAAAACGACCAATTCCAAACAGGCTGCTGTGAAACGCCTGTGGTCGCGCGATGGACTCCTCGATGAATCTCATCTCAGCGCAGATATCTTTCCTAGTGAGTACATCCCAGTCTTCCCATCTATCTCTTTCATCGTGAACTCCCTTTACCGCAACAAAATCGACCATCAAAGTGGATCGTCCCATTCCACTCAGCGGCGCTCCATCCGAGAGAAAGAAGAAGAAGACGAGAATGTTCGAATTCCCGCCTTTCGACTCCTATCTGGGCGAAAACTGGCACAAGGCGATTGGGACCGATACCCAAGGGCTAGAAACCTCACTGACACGCTTTTTCTCTCATGGGCAACAGGAAACGCACCTAGTGCTCGTCCACATCCCGATCGAGCTGTACTCGTTCTGCCTGCAACCGATCTTACGGTTACTCTTCGGAGAAGACGACAACGACCTCGACCCGGACGACAATGGCGACAGCGGCGGGGAGGCGTCGAAAATTCCCTGGACGAATCGCCACGATTTCCTCAACTTGTCGATCACTCCAGTCGAGTGCTCGATCATCTGCTCCAGATGGCGGGCCGAGAGAGTCATACGCCCGGCTGCAGAGGCACTGAATACGCTTTATGCCAAAGCTGGCCCGAGAATAGAAATCAGTGAGGACGATTATATTGTCATTCAGGTTGATGGGCAGGGGCTTGATGCGGGCCAGCGAGTGTTGGAGTTGACGTCGCCTTTAGCTATGGCTGGAATGTTAGTATCTCTCCTGCCCCTCCCCTCCCTCTTCCCATAACCCTACGTTATGAACAGACGCAAAGGAGGTCAAACAAGCGAATTAATCAGACTGACACATTTATTTCTCCCCCCCACAGAAGCATTTTCTTCATCACAACCTATTTCTCCGATTACATCCTGGTGCCATTCCGATCACGGCGCACCGTCACCAAGGCCCTCCAACAACGCGGCTTCGTCTTCTCACAGAGCGCCGACGCCTTCGTTTCACAGCTATCACCCTCTTCACCGACGCTGACCCAGAGCGGCAGAATCACCTCCCCCTTCTACGAAGCCTCGGCACCTTCTACCCCTCCCGCGAAGGACATCCCTGAACTCCAGATCCGCACGTTTACGAAACTGACGCGCAATAACGTGAAACCCATTGTCGATGAGGATCTGTTGCTGATCAGCTGTGCTGGCAGCCGCGAGTTCGATCGCGACAGCGACGAGAGATTGCAGTCCGACCTATTGCAGGTTCTCATCTCGACATTATCGTTCCCGGCCACCTCAGGCGCGAAACAGGCCCTGAGAAACGGTTCAGGGATGATGGGCTTCGAGGCCTTGAAAATCGCGGACGGAGCGACGAAGACGCCAGACTTCGCAGCCAGATTCCTCTCCCTCACCCTGACCACCACAGAGCCAATCTCAGTCCTTCTGGAGCATCGACTTCTCTCGAGACTGGGCAGATCGCTCCTCGGGGCGAAATCCGAGGAGGACGCTCTGGTTCCAATCACGCTGGATCTGCGCGGTTTGCCGACGGAGTCGACGGGCATTGTCTGTGGCGTTGCGGGACGACTCGCGCAGGCGGGCGCAGAGGCGGATGAAATCAGCTGGAATGCGTCGCCGCAGTCGAACGGGACCGCTGGTGGTGGCGGAATCGTCGACATCTCGTTCTTGAGCACGGCGAGAGCGGGCACGGTGATTGTCAAGGCCAGTCAGCTGGGTCTCGCGGTGGATGCGCTCGAGTACGGCATGCGGAAGGTGGCTGATCTTGTTGCATAAAGGAGTGGAATCGGGATCAGCAGCAGCAGCAGGCCGCAGAAAGCAGCTGCTTCATTTCTTTGGTACATGGGATTGATGGATCAATGGATTGGGGCGGAAACATGCATAGCGAATCGTGGGTTATCGGGGGAAAAACTCCTTTTTTTTTTTCGAAAGTCGATAAAAGCAAGCCAGATTCGGCAGATGATGGAGGCAGGCACTCAGCCTTCAGAATAAATTTTCACAATCCCCTCAGCACCACCGGCTGCTAGTAGTCCCTGTCTGCCTTGACTCTGGCTCCCTTCTCGCCATGTAACCACGCTGACGACCTTGGCGCTATTCCTGCTGAGTTCGATACTG
>Ga0105239_10003067_pt1 | contig 20761 bp, 12 predicted proteins | sample KBSC44metaG_FD_92761 | JGI IMG/M metagenome (GOLD analysis project Ga0105239, IMG submission 92761) | Corn rhizosphere microbial communities from Kellogg Biological Station, Michigan, USA - KBS C4-4 metaG | ecosystem: Host-associated > Plants > Roots > Rhizosphere > Soil | place: Michigan, USA... | reverse complement strand
TACTGGTACCATTCGCATACCATGACGCAGCAGCAAAGCGGGATGTACGGCGCGTTCGTTATTCATCCTAAAAACGAAGCCCCGCAAAAAGAATACACTTTGCTGTTAAGCGACTGGACCGACGAGAACCCCGAACAGGTGGAACGTTCGCTGCATAACCAAACCGATTGGTATGCCATACGTAAAGGCAGCACGCAAAACTATTCTGAAGCAATAGCCGAAGGTCATTTTAAAACCAAGCTGACCAACGAGTGGAAAAGAATGGTAGCGATGGATGTAAGCGATGTATACTACGACCGCTTTTTTAGCAATGGCAAAGCGGTTAACCATGCGCCCCAATTTAAAAAAGGCGATAAGGTGAGGTTGCGAATAGTTAATGGCGGCTCTTCAACTTATTTCTGGCTTAATTATGCCGGCGGCAAAATTACCGTGGTTGCCAATGATGGCGAAGATGTACAGCCCGTGCCGGTTGACCGGTTGATTATCGCCACAGCCGAAACCTATGATGTGGTGGTTACCATACCCCACGATGGTAGCTTTGAACTTTTAGCTACCGCTGAGGACCGTACCAAATCAACTTCGTTATGGCTGGGCAGCGGGCCACAGGTTAAAGCCAAACCCCTGCCGCGTTTAAAATACTTTGAAGGTATGCAAATGATGAACGGTATGATGGGTGCTGACGGCAACATGAAAAAGATGGATGGTATGGTGATGACCAACCAGGTAATGGACATGAATACAGTAATGTACCCGGAAATGAGCGACGATGCGACGAAAAAGGATACCGCCGCATCTGATAAAAAAATGGCGGATATGCCGGGCATGGATATGGGAAATACTGCCGGCTTGGTTACTTTAAACTATGGCATGTTAAAAGCGGTAAAGCCTACAACCTTACCTGTCGGGCCGGTTAAACTGCTGCATTTTAACCTTACCGGGAACATGAACCGCTATGTTTGGACCATCAACAATAAAACGGTTTCCGAGTCGGATAAAATATTGATTAAAAAAGGGGAAAATGTACGGATCATCTTGTATAACAATACGATGATGCGGCACCCCATGCACCTGCACGGGCACTATTTCAGGGTACTGAACGGGCAGGGCGACTATTCGCCCTTGAAAAACACATTGGATATTATGCCGATGGAAACCGACACGATAGAATTTGCAGCTACCGAAAGCGGCGACTGGTTTTTCCATTGCCATATTTTGTACCACATGATGAGCGGGATGGGCCGCATATTCAGCTACGAAAATTCACCAGCTAACCCCGAACTGCCCGACCCTGCAAGCGCCATTAAAAAAGTTTATGCCGATGACCGGCGTTTTTACCCGATGGCTAAAGTTGGCCTTGAAAGTAACGGCAGCGATGGCAATTTAAGCTTTGCCAATACCCGCTGGAAATTATCGACCATGTGGCACCTTGGAATTAAAGACACCAAAGGTTATGAAAGCGAAACCATGATTGGCCGTTATTTTGGGCAGATGCAGTGGCTGTATGGCTATGCCGGGTTTGATTATCACTATAAGAAAGCCATAGGGCAGGAAAAGAACCTGTTTGGTCAGGTAAGCAATAAAAATAACCGCCACACCGCAGTAGTAGGCTTGGCGTATACGTTGCCCATGCTGTTTGTTGCCGATGCGAGGATTGACGGCAATGGCAAATTGAGGTTTCAACTGGGCAGGGAGGATATACCGCTCACCAGCCGGTTAAGGTTTTCGCTGATGGGCAATACCGACAAAGAATACACCGCCGGTTTCAGGTATATTGTTACGAAATACTTTTCGGTATCCAGTCATTATGACAGCGACATGGGCCTGGGTGGTGGATTGACATTGACCTATTAAAAAAGAAGGATGATGGAAATGAACAAAACGCATAGCGAAATGGATCACAGCAAGATGCACCAGGGCCACGATCCGCATCAGGGCATGTCAGAGCATGATCACCATGCGATGATGATAGCTGATTTTAAAAAGCGGTTTTACGTGGTGCTGGCGCTTACTATTCCTATCATGATGTTGTCGCCCATGATACAGCATTTCATGGACGTTAACTGGCAATTTACAGGTTCGTCCTATATTTTGTTTGTACTGTCTTCGGTGGTGTTTATTTATGGCGGCTGGCCATTTTTAACCGGGCTGGGAAGCGAAGTAAAAGCAAAAAATCCAGGCATGATGTTCCTGATAGGGTTCGCCATAACGGTGGCCTACAGCTATAGCGTGGCTATCGTTTTCGGATTGAAAGGGATGGATTTCTTTTGGGAGCTGGCTACGCTGATATTAATTATGCTGCTGGGGCATTGGATAGAAATGCGTTCAGTTATGGGTGCATCGAATGAACTGGAGTTATTAGTGCAGTTGATGCCTGCGGATGCACACATGGTGATGCCAGACATGGTGCATGATGTAAAAACGGAGACTTTAAAAACGAATGATATTATCCTGGTGAAGCCAGGTGAAAAAGTAGCGGCGGATGGAATTATACTGGAGGGCGAAAGTTACCTCAATGAATCGATGCTAACCGGGGAATCAAAACCGGTGCTGAAGGCTAAAGGCGACAAAGTAATTGCCGGTTCCATCAATGGGAATGGATCCTTTAAGGTTACTGTGTCTCATCCGGCAAAAGACTCCTACCTCTCGCAAGTTGTTAAATTGGTGGACGATGCCCAAAAATCAAAATCGCAAACGCAGTTATTGGCAGATACAGCAGCGAGGTGGTTAACTATCATCGCACTGGTAACCGGCATCGGCACATTTTTGTATTGGTTTTTAACGGGCCAAAGTTTAGCATTCGCCATGGAAAGAATGGTAACCGTTATTGTGATCTGTTGCCCCCATGCGTTGGGTTTGGCCGTACCATTGGTTGTTGCCAAATCAACAGCCTTATCAGCAAAACACGGGCTACTTATTAAGGACCGCACGGCGTTTGAGAACGCAAGAAAGATAACGACCATCGTATTTGACAAAACAGGGACACTTACCGTAGGAAAGTTTGAGATATCGAAAGTTGTTACGCTGAATACGGGCATTAAAGAAAACGAGCTCATTCGCCTGGCCTCTGCTTTGGAACAAAATTCAGAGCATCCAATTGCGACAGGCATCCTGCAGAAGGCAAAAGACTTAAAACTCACTATTCCGCAGACAGCGGACTTTAAGGCGATTACCGGCCAGGGCGTTGAAGCCGTGGTAGAGGGTAAAAAGATATTGGTGGTTAGTCCCGGTTATCTGAAAGAAAATAAGTTGGCTGTGCCGGATAGCTTTACGGCCAACGATATAGAAACGGTAGTATTTGTACTGATAGATAAAGAGCTGGCAGGGTATATTGCGCTTTCCGACCAGATACGTCCTGAATCGGCAGAAGCTATTAAAACTTTAAAGGAAGAAAACATCAAATCTATTTTGCTTACCGGCGATAACAATAAAGTAGCGGCAAGTGTAAGTAAAACATTAGGTATGGATAATTTCATTGCCGAAGTTCTGCCGCATCAAAAGCTGGAAAAGATCAAAGACCTGCAGAACAAAGGCGAGTTTGTGGCCATGACCGGTGATGGTGTGAATGATGCCCCTGCACTCGCCCAGGCCAATATAGGGATTGCCGTAGGTTCAGGCAGCGATATAGCGGCAGCTACCGCAGGCATAGTTTTAGTGAACAGCAACCCGAAGGACATTGTGAGTCTGATATTATTTGGCAAGGCAACTTATCGCAAAATGATACAAAACCTGGCCTGGGCCACGGGTTATAATATTGTCGCCTTGCCATTGGCGGCAGGGGTATTGTATAACCAGGGTGTTTTGTTAAGTCCTGCAGTTGGGGCGGTGCTGATGACGGTGAGTACGGTGGTTGTAGCTATTAATGCAAGTATGCTCAAAGTAAAGGCTTATTACAATAGGATATAAATGTTTATCGGAATTATATAAAATGATCCGAAGGATATACCCCTACCTTAGCGGAGTATTGATTTTAGGCATAGTGCAGTTTATTACAATATTTTTATAAAAAAAGTTTAACACTATAATGAAATACCTTGCTTTTTTCCTTATATCATGTATCCTGTTCCTGTCCTCGGTGTCGGGGATGGCAAACACCTTGCACGATAAGGTATCAGCATCTTGCTGTGCAGCAAGCGCACACAAGGGTTGTTGTAAACAACAAAAGCAGAGTCCTGATAGTAATTGTGCAAAAGGTACCTGCAATGCTATGCTGCCATGCGGCACCTGCGGGTTTACGATTATTCCATCTGTTTCCCTTTCACCGGCAATAACTGATCTCAACGATCAGGCCATCCATCCTTTTGCTATAGGTGAATTGTCAGATTACCAGGATAATGACTGGAACCCTCCGAAAGCTTAATAGTTATTTCCGAACACAGTCAATCTCCGATTGACAAATCGTTTAATTATTAATCTTAAATTTAAAATCATGAAAAAGTTTCTTTTCATCACTATGATGATGCTATTATCAGTTATAGCTATTACTTATGCCAATACCCCTTGCTGCAACAGCAAATTCACCTGCTCCAAATGCGCAAAGGGATGCGGACCAAACTGCAAGGGCTATTGCAGCAAGACCTGCAACGCATCAGGAGAATGCAAGACTGTATGTAAATTGTAAATAAAGAAGCCGCCAATAAACGGGCGGCTATCTTATCTTTATTTAAAGAAAAAGTAGTATTTTCGGTCAATGAAACGTACCGCGCTCATATTATTAACGGCAGTTTATCTTTTATCCATTGCGGGTATTGGGGTAAGCCGTTTTTATTGCTGCGGTAAACTCACTTCGGTGACGCTGACCTACGCTTCGGCAGTCCATACCGATAAGGGCAATTGCTGCAAGCACGAAAAGCAAAGCTTTAAAGTAAAAGACAACCATATCAATGTTGCTTCTTTTGCTTTTACGCAGTTATTACCCGTTACACTTCCGGCATCCAATAATTGGGTTGCGGTCGGTATCGAAAATATAAAAAACACACATACGCTTTATCGGTCAAATGCCCCTCCTGACAACCCGGGCATACCCCTTTATACCATTAACTGCACTTACCGGATCTGATCCGCAATTTCTTTAAGCCGCAAATTTTTCCGCAGGCTGTAATACCGCTATAATTCACCACTTTTTATTGTTCGCATGTGGGCTTGCCCCATGTTATTTATCCGTTTTTAATTTTAAATAGATGAAAAAAATAATGCTGATGGCGGTTGCCATCCTGTTCGCTGCTACAAGCGTTTTTGCCGCGCATTCACCAATCGCGTTAGCAGACACCTCCAAAACAAAAAAGGTCAAACCGGCAAAGGTCCAGTACACCTGTACCATGCATCCTGAAGTAATCAGCAACAAACCCGGGAAATGCCCAAAGTGCGGCATGACGCTTATTAAAAAGACCGATGCCAAAAAGAAACCGGCAGGAAAATGAAGATATAACTCATTTCGGACACGCGTAAAGTGTGTCCGAATAAAACCATTAAGATGATTAATCAACTTATTTCACTGTCGCTGAAAAACAGGTATATCGTATTGCTGATCGCAACGATTCTTTTTGCATGGGGCGCCTATTCGGTTAAGCAAAACTCCATTGATGCCATTCCCGACTTGTCGGAGAACCAGGTGATCGTTTTCACCGAATGGCAGGGCCGCGGCCCCCAGATTATGGAGGACCAGGTTACCTACCCATTGGTAAGCAACCTGCAGGGTATCCCCAAAGTAAAGTCCATCCGGGCCACCTCAATGTTCGGAATGAGCTTTGTTTATATTGTATTTGATGACAAAGCTGATGTTTATTGGGCGCGAAGCCGTGTGCTGGAAAGGTTGAACTACGCGCAGCGTTTACTGCCCGAAGGCATTTCCCCGACATTGGGGCCTGATGGCACCGGCGTAGGGCATATTTTGTGGTATACGCTGGATGCCAAAGGCCTCGACCTGGGCGAACAGCGTGCTTTACAGGACTGGTACGTAAAATTAGGTTTGCAAACAGTTCCGGGTGTTAGCGAAGTGGCTTCATTCGGTGGTTTTGAAAAACAGTACCAGATCAGCATCGATCCGCATAAACTCAACTATTATAACATACCCTTATCGCAGGTACTTAAGGCTGTAAAAAGCAATAATAATGATGTCGGGGGCCGTAAGTTTGAAATGAACGGTACCGGTTACATTGTCCGGGGCCTGGGTTATATCAAAAATCTGCAGGATGTAGAGCATATCCCTGTTGGGGTGATCAATACAGTTCCGGTAACGATAAAAGACATTGCGACCGTTCAAATGGGTGGCGACCTGCGCCTGGGCATATTTGACCAGAATGGCGAAGGCGAAGCCGTTGGTGGCATTATTGTTATGCGCTACGGAGAAAATGCAGACAGGGTGATCCACGCGGTAAAAGATAAAATGGCCGACATTGAGAAAGGTTTCCCACCGGGAGTTAAATTCAAGATAGCCTACGACCGGAGTGAGCTGATAGAAAACGCTATTGGTTCGGTTAAGCATACCCTCATAGAGGAGATGATCACCGTTTCAATTATTGTTATCCTGTTTCTGTTCAGTTTGCGAAGCGCATTAAGTATCATCATACAAATACCCATCACTATAGCCACCAGCTTCATTTTGCTCAATGCCTTTGGCATCAGCTCCAACATCATGTCATTAACCGGTATCGCCCTGGCAATCGGCGTTATTGTGGATAACGGCATCGTAATGGTCGAAAACTCACACCGCAACCTGGCTATTGCACAAGAAAAAGAAAAATCATGAGCACAGCAGAAAGAATCAAAATTATAGAAACCTCCTGCAAGCAGGTAGGGCGTGGCGTGTTTTTCTCCACACTCATTATCGTTGCTTCATTCCTGCCCGTATTTTTACTGGAAGGCCAGGAAGGTAAACTGTTTGGCCCGTTAGCCTGGACAAAATCTTTTATCCTTGCTATTGATGCCATCCTGGCGGTAACGCTGGCGCCAGTGCTCATTTCCTTTTTTCTGAAAGGTAAATTGAGAACTGACAACCATAACCCCCTGAACCAGGTGCTACAAAAGGTATATCACCCCGTACTAAACTGGTGCATGACCTGGCGGAAAACCACTATCGGCATTAACATACTTGCTTTAGTAATCAGTGTGCCGTTATTGCTTAGCCTGGGTACGGAGTTTATGCCCCCATTGGATGAAGGGACGATCTTGTTTATGCCGGTTACGCTGCCCGATGTTTCCAATTCGGAAGCCAAGCAGATATTACAGGTACAGGACAAAATAATTAAAAGCCTGCCCGAAGTAAAAAATGTGCTGGGTAAGGCGGGAAGGGCGAATACCGCTACCGATAATTCGCCAATAAACATGGTGGAAACAATTGTTTTGTTAAAGCCGAAAGACGAATGGCGAAAAGGCATCAAAAAGGAAGATATTATTAATGAACTGAACGCCAAATTGCAAATACCCGGCGTAGTTAACGGCTGGACACAGCCTATCATCAATCGTATTAATATGCTTTCGACCGGTATCCGCACCGATGTAGGTTTAAAGGTTTACGGGCAAAACCTGGATACCATTGCTGCCTTATCCACCCAAATGAAAAAAGCGCTACAGGGAATTCCGGGCGTAAAAGACATCTACGTTGACCCCATCACCGGGGGCAAGTATTTGGATATTAAAGTGAACAAGGACGCCATTGGCCGTTATGGCTTGAGTGTGGATGACGTGAATGAGGTTGTTGAAAGCGCCTTGGGCGGGATGAACCTTACCCCAACCATTGAAGGGCGCAGGAGATTTAGCGTGAACCTGCGGCTTGCACAAGATTACCGCAACAACCTGGATGCTATCAAACGCACACTTGTACAAACAAGTAATAATGGCCCGATTCCATTGTCATCGGTTGCGGATATTCAGATAAGTGACGGCCCGGCGATGATACAATCGGAAAATGCCTTATTACGCGGCACGGTACTGTTCAATGTACGCGACCGGGATTTAGGAAGTACTGTTGATGAGGCGCAGCAACGGCTAAACAGCATGGTCAAAACTTTGCCTAAAGGCTATTTTATTGAATGGAGCGGCCAATATGAGAACCTCATCCGCGCCGAGCATACCCTGAAACTGGTTTTACCAATTGTATTGGTCATCATTTTTGCCTGTTTGTATTTCGCCTTCCGGTCTGTCCGCGAAGCATTTTTCAGCCTTATCAGTATTCCATTTGCACTGATCGGCGGAGCCTATATGGTGTATTTTTTTGGCGTGCATTTATCTGTGGCCGTTGCTGTTGGGTTTATAGCCCTGTTTGGCATTGCTGTAGAAACAGGAATAGTAATGGTGATTTACCTGAACGATGCGATGCAGCAATTAGTAGCCCTTAAGGGCAACTCCAAAGAGAATATTACCCGTGCCGACCTGCATGAATATGTAATGAATGGTGCGGTAAAAAGACTAAGACCAAAACTAATGACGGTTTGCGTAGCCTTGTTCGGGCTGGTACCCATACTATGGTCCACCGGTACGGGCAGCGATGTGATGTTGCCCATTGTACTGCCGATGATTGGCGGGGTATTAACATCTTCCACCCATATTTTGTTGGTTACTCCACTGATTTTTTTAATGGTGAAAGAATATGAACTAAGGAAGCATGGCAAGCTTGAAGTATTGGATGTAAAGGAGCAATAATCATGAAAACGAAATATCAAATTATACTTATAACGCTTACTTGTTTTGCCAGCCTGTCGGTAAAAGCACAGCATTTGTCGTTAGATAGTGTTTTACACCGCGTTGCGAATAACCCGGCATTACAGGCTTACGATGCGAAGATGAGCGCGCAGGATGCTTATGCAGCCGGGGCAAAAAGCCTGGACGCGCCAAAGATCAGCGCCGGACAATACCAGACCCCTTACCGGGTTAATCCGAATGGCGGGTCGTTTATGATCCAGGCGGAACAAATGTTCACCAACCCGGCAAAACTCCGGGCAAAAGAAGATTATATGAAGGGCCTATCGAAAGTGACGGCGGCCGATAAAGGGTATCTGAAAAACCAGCTCGTCGCCCAGGCTAAACAATACTATTATGAACGGGTGATACTGGAAAGGAAGCTGGCCCTGCTTGGAAATACACGGGGTTTACTGGAATATATGCTTAAAGATGCCAATATCCGCTTAACCTACGGCAAAGAAAAATTAAGCAACATCTATAAGGCCAAAGCCGAACTATTTGAACTGGATAATACAGGGGATCAATTGCAAAACGACGTTAGTCAAAATAATATTATGCTGAATACGCTGATGAACACGGATAAGCAAACTGCGTTTACGGTGGATACCATCGTCGAAATAAAAAATTACGAAAACAGTGTCACCGATACAGTGGCGCTTGTAGCGACCCGAAGCGATATTAAAGTGGTGAACCGAAGTATAGAACTACAGCAATTAAATACCCAAATAGAATATAGCAAGCGAAAACCAGATTTTGGTATCCAGGCGGCGCATATGTTTAGTTACGGGGGAATGGCTAATCAATACGTCCTTATGGCCTCTGTGACGATACCAATTGTGCCCTGGGCCTCTAAGGAATATAAAGCTAATCTTAAAGGCATCCAATACGAGGTGCAGGAGTTACAGCAAAAGAAGCTCGACATGTTGAACCAGGCCGAAGGCCAGTTGACCGGCCTGAGAACAGGTATGAACAGTAAAACCAGGCAGATCAACAACTACCGGCAAAACATCATTCCTGCTTTACAAAACAGTTATAAAACTTCGCTGCAGGCTTACGATCAGAACGCAGGTGATCTGCCGTCGGTATTGAATGCCATCAAGGATCTGCAAATGGCGAGAATGGCGGCCCTCGACCGTTTACAGGAACTTTTATTATTACAGGTAGCTTATGAAAAGGAAAATGAACAATACTAAAATAATACTGGTCGCCTTTGGGTTAAGCGGAATGCTGTTCACTGCTTGTTCCGACCATACGAAGGAGGGGGAAGTTACAAAACCGGGCAAACCAGCGGATGCAGCTATAGGTATGAACACTGTTTTACAGCCAGTCAATTCTTCAGTTATATCAACAGTAAACGCCATTTTACCAAAACAAAAGGCCGTGCAGACAACTATTCCGGCAGAGGGATACCTTGATTTTGATACCCGTACTTTTAATAATATTGCGGCCCGCTTTTCGGGGCGAATTGAAAAATTGTACATCAAATATGCATTCCAGGAGATACACAAGGGGCAACGTATTTTTGATATTTATAGCCCCGACATGGTTACCGCACAGCAGGACCTTATTTATCTCAACAGGAACTCAGCCCAGGAAACAAGCCTGGTTAATGCAGCAAGGCAAAAATTGTTGCTATTGGGTATGTCGGCCGCGCAGGTGGATAAGGTGGTAAAAACCGGCAAGCCATTCACTAGTTTACCGGTTTATAGCCCCTACGATGGGCATGTTCATGATGTGGCGCATAGCCAGATGCCTGGCAATACAGCTGCCAGGCCCGAGCAAAACTTCACCGGAAATCTTCCATTATTAATTAAGGAGGGAATGTATATAGAAAAAGGACAGTCCGTTTTTAACGTAGTTAATGCCCACCATTTATGGGCCATTTTAAAAATTGACCGTTCGGCAGTTGCCGGTTTAAAGCTAAACCAGCCGGTAAAAATCAGCTTGCCCGACATGCCAGGTAAAGCAATTAACGGAAAAGTCGATTTTATCGAACCCTTTTTACAGGATGGCGACAAAAGCACCAGCATCCGGGTTTATATACATAATATGGACCATGCCCTCAAAGTAAACAGCCTGGTTAAGGCGACTATACAAACAGGAGAAGTAAGCGCCTTGTGGATACCGCGGACTGCATTAATGGATTTAGGGGAAACAAAAATAGTGTGGCTTAAAAACGGTCAGTTGTTTAAAGCCCGCCAGGTAAGTACGGGAATAATAAACGGAAATGAGGTACAAATAACCAAAGGTTTAGCGATGACCGATAGCCTGGCAGAAAATGCCCAATATTTAACAGATAGCGAAAGTTTTATTAAAACCCGGGACAATGAAAAATAAGCACACAAGGATTTCGAAATTTATGATAACAGGGAAATGTATACTGTTTGTTTTAGTATTAGGGGCGTTGTTTGCAGCCTGCAAACAAAAACCCCAGCCGGTAGCAAAGGCACAAAGCAAAGCCTACTACACCTGTTCGATGCATCCGCAGGTACATGAAGACCTTGACGGGAATTGCCCGATCTGCGGTATGAAGCTGATCAGGGTGGAAATAGCCGGCACTAATGCCGGCACAACCGGCGATAAAATTATGCTGACGGCATCGCAGATCCGGCTGGCCGGTATTGAAACGGACACGGTGCGGGAAGAAAATATCGGAAATGAAAAAACCTTGACGGGAACGGTTACTACAAATGAAAACCTGGCTGAACAGTTAAGTGCAAGAATTTCGGGACGGATACAACAGCTTTTCGTTAGGACCGTAGGTGAGAAAATAACGATTGGCCAACCAGTTTATTCCATTTACAGCGAAGATTTGCAGGGGGCAGAGAAAGAATACCTGCTGGCGTTGCAGCAACAGAAAGTATTGAATAACCCGGATGTTGATTACAAGCAATTAATAGGCGCGGCCGAAAATAAGCTCAAACTGTGGGGGATTACTGAGTCACAAATCAGGAGCCTGGTTTCTACCGGAAGAGTTTCTGCAACCATAAATATCCAGAGCCAGGTAAACGGGACAGTGAGCGAAATAGCTGTTCATGAAGGGGACTATATCACAGAGGGCATGGCTATCCTGAAAACGCAGGCATTAGCCAGTTTGTGGGTGCAAGCGCAGCTTTATGCCAATGAAGCCGGAACGTATAAAGAAAACGACCAGGTAAGTGTCTCATTCCCCGAGCTGGGCGGCCAGGTAATAAAAGGGAAAGTTGAATTTATCAACCCTGAATTGTCAGATGCCTCAAAAGTAGATTTGATCCGTATCAGCATACCAAACACCCTGGGTTTGATCAAGCCGGGAATGCTTGCTTATATTTCATTAGCTTCCGGGGCCCAGCGATCTTTGGCTATTCCTGTCACATCCGTACTATCAGATGGAACCGGCGATAAGGTATGGGTTAAAAACACGGATGGAAGTTACTCGCCAAAGATGATCAAACCAGGAAAGGGTAACCAAACTTATATCGCCGTTATTTCGGGGTTAAATGCAGGCGATATTGTGGTAACAAACGGGGCCTATCTTTTGAATAGTGAAGCCATCTTTAAAAACGGTAACGACCAGATGGGTGGCATGAAGATGTGAGTTATGAAAACAACAAAAGAAAATTATTGATATGAAAACTATCATATTAATAATATCTTTAAGACATCAATTTAATGCTGGTTTTCGCATATAGAAAACTTCGATTGGTGATTTTTTACGCTTATGACGAAAAAACTTGGTGTATTTGGGTTGATTGCGTTTTACCTGTTGTTAACAACAGGTACTTATGCTTGCCTGCTTCATTGCGCCACCGAATTTCTGTCTTCGCAACTAGGTATCGAACAGGAAAATCATAAATCAGCAGTTGATAATGACAAAGGCGATGCCGGCAAGGACGATGAAAAGTGCGGCGATGATTGTAGCTGCTGCTACCATCACGGCACCTATGTAGTTAACGAAAACTTTGGCGGATCTCCTGACTTTCAGTTTTCAATAGTTCATGTCGCCATACTTCAACCCGCCCTCGCACAGTTTACTGCGATACCTGCCATTATAGATAATTCTATCAGGTGGCCAGGCGCAACAGGGCCTCCGTTTGGTTTTAGTCAACCAATCTACATCTCCAATCATTCTCTTCTAATTTGATCAAGCACTGCTGTCAGCTGGCGGCTTGTTATTTTACTGTCTTGTAAATAACGCTTGTATCATAACAGTTTACATGTCAATTTATCTGCATTTTCCTCATTCAATATTATTGCGCACACCGTGCATATAGAATAATTGAACCTGGCATTTCAGGGAATTGGGATATTAAGCGTAATTAAAAAACCTGCAATTCATTAATTCCGGCAACCGCCATGGCAAACTTTGTAAAACACAAGGTTTGAATGGGTATTTGTTCATTCTTAACGAACGGCCATTTTCCCGCCGATAATCACCACTCTTAACAGAAAAAGAAAACGACGCGCACGAGGCCAGGCAGCCTGCGAGGAACTAATTCAATAAATAACTTTCTAAGTTGAATCAAGGAAATCATTAACAATGAAATCACAAAATATCAAATACCTAGCAGCCTTTATTATAATGCTGCTATTAGCATTTCTGCAATGTTATAGAGCGGTTCGTGGCCTGCACTGGGCCTTTGAACCCGACTTTGACCGGGATATTGGTTATATCCGTAACACGTTAAATGGACGCTACGGCAGCGACCCTAATTATATTGGAGAATACATGTGGTACAACCCTTTGTTGTATTTATCAGAGGCTGCAATAGTTAAAATTACCGGGCTGCCGATAAACATCGTTGTTGCAAGGGCCGGTGCATTTTTAAATCTTTTAGCCCCTATTTTCTTTTTCATAATGGTCAGAAAGTTATTTGATTACAAAATTGCTTTGGCGGCGCTGTTGTCCTTCCTTTTTTTAGCTTCGGGTAATATACCCGGCTGGGGCGGTGCAACCTATTCTCCGTTGCCGTTGGCTAACAGCTATGTACAGTTTATATTTTATTTCAATATTTTTTTGTGTTACAAGGCGTTTTCAACACAAAAAATGAGGTGGTTTACTATTCTTGGAATATTTTTAGGAATAGGCTTTCTTGGGCACGCCGCTCCAACCATAATTATTATTTTAATGCTGATTTTGCTGCAGGGGCCGAAAGTTATTGCTGCCATAAAAACAAAAGAATATTCGTCGATAAAGACCTATCTCCTGCAGGGTCTTTTTACGTTGGTTCCGTTCCTGGTATTTAGTTTCCCTTTCCTATATTTTGTATTAATCAAGTACCACCTGCACTTTGTCAACAGGATAATTCTGCAATGCGCTCCCGGGATTTTCGCCAGGGCTAATTCGATAGAATTATTAAAACTAAACCTGACTTTTCCATTCGTGATAGCAGCAATTGGGTTTGTGATGTTCTGCAGGAAATATAACAACCCGTTAATTAAAAAAATAATCCTGTATTGGCTTTATATTACGGTATTTATGTACTTGTACGAGGCAATTTTACCCACCGCCAACCGTATGTTGCATATTACCCTGCCTGATACTATTCCGGCACTGCATTATTTCTTCTATCTTAAAGGGGTACAGTCCGTTTTCTTCGCATTTGGTTTCGTTTATTTAGTCGATCTGGCTATTCATTGGATGGAAGGCTATGCCGCTAAGAGACGCCTCCGGAAAATTCCGGTATTACTTTCATCTAACCTGTTCGTAATATTCGTTTTATTATGCGCAATCATTTACTACCCTATTTATAGCAACAGGGCCGATTTTGTGGTACCAAGGCAACAGGCGCTGGCTAAAGAAAAAGAAACAGACAAAATTGAGGTGTACGATTTCATCGTCAAAAACATACCGCTTAACCGTGTGATGCTTTGCAAACATGATCAATCTCTTTTTCCGGTTATGGCCACGGGGATAAAAATGGTTTCTGTTGAGATCTATTTTTCGAATCCGTACGTTAGTTATGAGCAAAGGGAAAATGACAGGAATGAGATGCTTTCGTACCTGGTGGCGTCAGCATCATCACCGGCTGAAAAATTATTTTTAAAATACAAGGTAAGCTATGTTTTATTGCCAAATAACGACTTTGAGCAATACAAAACGCCGGCCTTTCTAACGAGCAACGTCATTTTTACAAACAAGTCATTTACAATAATGTCATTAACTATGGCCGGCAATAAATAAATCATAGTAGGGTTGACATTTAACTTAACGCAGGTTAAATGTCATTACCGGATATTCAACAAAAGATTGGAATGGAAAAGCTGACAAGGTTTATGGGCTGCCAGCGCGCGTGAATTTCAATTCAAAACCGAACAATCTGATGTTCAATATCGTTACAATAAAACGTGCAAATAAAAACACAATTTACTATACACCAGCAAGTTAACAATTTGGAACAAGGATTGAACAATAAAACTACTTGGCTGCATACACTTTCCATATTACCCCTTATGACCTGGTTTTCCTGGGGGCGCAGTTATTGGCATTTATTTCGGTTGTAGCGTATTTATATCAGTTTAATAGGCTGATCCAAAGCCTTCGCCGGCGACACCATGCAGACGGGAACATCCCGTATCGGAACCAACTGCGCTGGCTGCAGCGCTTGCAGGGCGGTTTTGGAGTATTATGGCTGTTGTGGCTTCCTTATGTCACTATAGATTATTTTTACCTCCATCACCAGGCGGGTATACTTGCTTATTATCCTTTTTATCTCACTTTAATAACAATACTAGGTTGTATCATAGCCGGCGCCTTTTCCGCGCCGAAAACCGAAACAGCTGCTCAGGCGCCCGGCGTGCCAAAATCCATGCCTCCGGGAGAATTGACGCAAAAAGCTACATGGCTGAAAGAGGCGATGAAAGCAAACCTATACTACCGGGATGCGGAGCTTAGCTTAGGCTCACTGGCTGAAAAGCTGCACATACATCCCCACGAATTATCACGAATCATTAATACGGCGTTTCGAAAAAACTTCAATGATTTCGTTAACGAGTACCGTATTTATGAAGTTACCCGTAAAATGCGGGACCCGGCTTTCGACCGGATTACACTGCTGGGCCTGGCATTGGATGCCGGCTTCAATTCTAAGTCAACCTTTAACCGCACTTTCAGGCAGATGACCGGGAAAAGCCCGGCAGAATACAAGCGCACGCTGAAAAAAGAGCGCCCAACTTATCATTTGAGACCTTATTCCAATTCTGTCGCGATAATTTCGTACAACGAAGCCGCCCCACGGTGGACTCCTGAGAAATTAAACCGCAATTATATGTTTAGGAATTATTTCAAAATGGCCTGGAGAAACCTGGTCAAAAACAAGGCATCTTCATCCATTAATGTTGCCGGTCTTGCCGTTGGTATGGCCGTAGCTGTACTCATCGGGCTATGGATATGGGACGAATTGTCGTTTAATAAATACCACCAGAATTATGACCGCATAGTTCAGCTGGTGCAAAAAGAAAAGTTCCCTGGTAACATCAATGTAACAGACCACATGCCTTACAGGCTGGTTGATGAGCTCAAAACCAATTACCGGGGTAACTTTAAGCATATCCTGACAGCTACCGAGCCCGGTAACTACTATCTGTCAACGGGTGAAAAAAAAATAGTGCAAACAGGGCAATATATTGAGGCGGGTGCGCCCGAAATGCTGACATTGAAAATGCTCCGCGGCTCATGGGGCGCACTTAACGATCCACATTCTATTTTACTTTCAGCATCTGCGGCAAAAGCAATTTTCGGCAATACCAGCCCTTTGGATAAGACGATGAAGGTAAGCAACACCTGGGATGTACACACCACTACGGATGTAAAGGTAACCGGGATATATGAAGACCTGCCGCAGAACGCGCAATTTCACCCAATACAGTTTTTTATGCCCTGGGAGTTATATGCAGCGGCTGATAAGCGCCTGAGTACCATGACATGGGACGATCATCGTTTTTTGATCTTTGCCGAGCTTCAGCCTGGTGCTGATCTTGATAAAGTGTCGGCTAATATTAAAGATGCTGAACTTAAGGTTATCAGGCACCTGGACGATATGAAGCGGGAAGTAGCGGCAAATCCGGAAATATTGCTGAACCCGATGAAGAATTGGCACCTGTATTCAAATTTTAAGGATGGCGTTGCCGATAAAGGCCCCATTCAGTTTGTATGGATAGTTGGCATCATCGGAGGCTTCGTATTGCTATTGGCCTGCATCAATTTCATGAATTTAAGTACCGCGCGTTCAGAAAAAAGAGCGGCCGAGGTAGGGATACGTAAAGCCATAGGCTCGGCCAGGGGACAACTGATCAGCCAGTTTTTTAGTGAATCGCTAATGGTTGCGCTTTTGGCATTTATGATAGCACTTGTGCTTGCCTTAGTTGCTTTGCCGATGTTAAACGATTTGTCGGCAAAGCAAATCATCATACCTCTCACCAATATATGGTTTTGGTTTGCGTGCCTTAGTTTTGTCGTATTTACAGGTTTTTTAGCCGGAATTTACCCCGCCTTGTACCTGTCTTCTTTCCAGCCTGTAAAGGTGTTAAAAGGAGCGTTTCGTGCGGGCCGCCTGGCTTCCCTTCCGCGCAAAGTATTGGTAGTGGCGCAATTTACGGTCTCTGTTATATTAATCATTTGTACCGTCGTAATTTATAAGCAGTTGATATTTGGCAAAGACCGCCCGGTTGGGTACTCTCGCGATGGATTGGTCATTGTACCAATGCAATCGATAGACTACCAGGGAAAAGAGAACGTCATCCGCAACGAATTAAAAAATACGGACGCGGTAACCGAAGTTGCCGAATCGGAAAGCCCGGTTACCGGTATATCCTCGAGTAATGATGGTTTTAACTGGAAAGGCAGGAGCCCGGGTTCAGAAGAAAAATTCGGGACGTTAACCGTGACAGCTGAGTATGGAAAAACAATTGGCTGGCAATTTACGAATGGCCGCGATTTTTCCAGCAGTTCGGCTGCCGACTCATCTGGTTTCGTTATAAACGAAGCAGCGGCAAGATACATGGGACTGAAAAGCCCGGTAGGCGAAACCATCCATTGGAAAAGCAAATGGAACAACGTCGACAAGGATTACAGGATTATCGGTGTAATAAAAGATATGGTAATGGAATCGCCATATGATGCCATAAAACCTACTATTTTCCGTTTGGGCGGCAATCTCAACTGGATATTTATCAGGATCAATCCACAGGTAAGCGTTAGCGGCGCATTACCTAAAATAGCGGCTGTTTTTAAAACCATCGTGCCCTCAGTTCCATTTCAATACAATTTTGCTGATGAAGAATATGCCAAAAAATTTGTTGCCCAGGAACAAATAGCTAAACTGACAGGGTTCTTCTCGGCACTTGCCATTTTCATAAGTTGTCTCGGATTATTCGGTATGGCTATGTTTTTAGCCGAGCAACGGACCAGGGAGATCGGTGTGCGCAAGGTATTAGGCGCAACGGTATTTACACTATGGCGGTTATTATCAAAAGATTTCCTGGCACTTGTAATTATCTCGCTCCTTATCGCAGCGCCAATGGCCTGGTATTTTATGTCAAAATGGCTGCAGGGCTATCAATACCGCACACCAATATCGTGGTGGATATTTGCAGTAACAGCAGCAGGAGTACTTGCTATTACCTTGCTGACCGTAAGCTATCAATGTATTAAAGCGGCTTTGGCTAACCCGGTCAGGAGCCTCCGTTCGGAGTAGGCAGTTTAAGCAAAAAAAGTACATTGTTTGTGCAACGTTCCAAAAGAACTTAGGTCGGAACAAACATGCGATCTGAGATTTAGTTGAAACGCTATGTGGTGCGTTCCGAGGTGAAATACAGGATGCATTTTTGTATCCTGATCAATCCTATTTAATAAAGCTGCACAATACCATGCAATCCGCAACCGCACACCCCGCCGTCCGATTCTGTTACAATAAAAACATCAGCACCTGCATAATTCGCTATTTATCAATAGGTTAATAGTTTGGAACAGGTATTGAGGTGCCTGACCTGATTGAACGCATACACTTTTCATATTACCCTTTATGACCTGGCCTTACTGGGAACAATTTTCGTCGGGCTTACTTTTGCACTGCTGTTGTGGTTCACAAATAGAGTGAATCTTACCGCAAACCGGCTGATGGCCCTGGCACTGGTAACAGTTGTTTTGCGGATGGTGTGGTTATTCGGGATTGACGTCCGCCTGGGTGCCTGGTTTCCGTACTGGAGTTGGGTGCCGCTGCAATTTTCGCTGGCGCTTGGTCCCCTCATCTATTTTTATGTGCTTAAAATTACCCGCCCCGGGTATAAATTCCGGTGGAAAGACCTGCTCCATTTTAGCCCGCTACTGGCGGAACAAGGCCTTCTGATATTGGAGATTAAGGAGAGCATGAAGACTGGCGCGGCTACTTATGATACGAGGGCCTTTCAGCAATTAAACCCGGTATTGCAGCTGCTGGCAGTAATTTCGGTTATTACTTACCTGTATCTGTCCCGAAGGCTGATCAGGGGTTTTCACTGGCGACTTAAGGTTAACATAATCGACCGGTCCCCGTATCAATTGCGCTGGCTGCGTCGTTTGCTGGCGGGCCTCAGCCGGGTGTGGTTGTTGTGGATACCCATTATCAGCATAGATTTTTTTTATTATCATTCCCGCTTAAGCGTACACTTCTATTATCCTTTATACCTGCTTTTAGCTATAATGATGATCTGGATAGCGGCTGCGGCTTTTTCAAAAATGAACATTGGCGTGCCGTTACCCGCTGCCTCTATTTTAAAACCAAAGCCGGCTGAAGACCTGGTGCAGAAAGCTAAGTGGTTGCGCAAAGTAATGGAAACCGAACGGTTCTACCGGGACGAGGAGCTAAGTTTAGGCTCACTGGCAGAAGTGTTGGAAATGCATCCCCAGGATTTGTCGCGTATTGTGAATGTTGCGCTCAAAAAAAACTTCAGCGATTTTATAAATGAGTACCGCATCCGCGAGGTAACCCAAAAAATGCAAGACCCGGCTTATGACCGGATAACCCTGCTGGGCATAGCCTTCGACTCAGGCTTTAGTTCCAAAACTACCTTTAACCGCGCCTTCAGGGAAATGACCGGCAAAAGCCCTGCGGAGTATAAAAACTACCTTAAAAAAGAGCGACCATTTTATTTTTTGGAACCTTATTCCCGTGCCGCCACAATAATTTCGTCTCACAAAACCACGCCAATGTGGCCGTCTGAGAAGTTAAACCGAAATTATATGTTTAGAAATTATTTAAAAATAGCATGGCGCAATATGCTGCATAATAAAGTTTATAGCGCGCTTAATATTGCCGGCCTTGCCACAGGCATGGCTGTGGCTTTGCTTATCGGTTTGTGGATAAGCAGCCAATATGCTTATAACCGTTTTTTGCCCGGATATGACCAATTGTACCAGGTAAAGCTAAACTTTTACCATAGCGGCGAGATACATACGCAAAGCGGGGCGCCGGTGCCATTGATCGAAGAGTTCCGCAAGAACTACCCCGAGGTACAATATGCTTCGGAGACGGATTGGGGCGGACAGCACAGCCTGGTGATTGGCGACAAGAAACTCGATCCTTTTGGCTATACTGTAGGCGCCGATTTCCTAAAGATATTCCCTTACCCCATGGTTAAAGGAAATATCAACTCGGTTTTTAGCGATCCTAACTCAATTGTTTTAACAGAATCGGTTTCGAAAGCTTTGTTTGGCGATAATGACCCTATAAACAAGCTCATCCGTATAGACAATAAAAATAACGTTAAGGTTACCGGTGTAATGAAAGATATACCGGCTAACTCAACTTTGCAATTCAGCTATCTCTTGCCCTATAGCTACCAGGAGCAGGCTTACCCCGAGGCCAAAAAGGAACGTGCCAACTGGAGAAATTATTCGTATCCCGAATACGTGCAACTACAACCGGGAGCGAATGCCGAAGCGTTTGAAGGCAAAATAAAGAATCTTATCACAAAACACGGTGCAACTGACAAGATAGAAGTGATTTTACAGCCTGCAAAAAACTGGCGCCTGCTTACCGAGTTTAACAACGGTAAGGCAACAAACGGCTTCATACAATATGTGCGCATGTTTGGTGTAATAGGCATATTGGTGTTGGTAATAGCAGGC
>Ga0105239_10003066_pt1 | contig 20762 bp, 20 predicted proteins | sample KBSC44metaG_FD_92761 | JGI IMG/M metagenome (GOLD analysis project Ga0105239, IMG submission 92761) | Corn rhizosphere microbial communities from Kellogg Biological Station, Michigan, USA - KBS C4-4 metaG | ecosystem: Host-associated > Plants > Roots > Rhizosphere > Soil | place: Michigan, USA... | reverse complement strand
TGGGTCTGCGTTGGTCGTCGGCGCCGCACTTGCGGTCAAACCGATCACAAACGCTGTGGCCAACCACCGGTAAACGCTAAGGGACCGAAGCATTTTCGCCGTCCCGTGATCCTCGCTTGCGGGGCGGCGCGCACCGGAACGGATTCCGATCGATGTTGGGGAGTTCACGGCAAGAACCCTCTCTGTTCGGGAAACAGCGGACCCCGGTCGTACGACGAGTCGGTTTCCGCGCTGTGCGGCGCGCTGCCATAGCACGTCGCATTCCCAACATCGAGTCTGGTTTCGCAGATGACGTCGCCGCGAAACGAAATTCGGATAGTCACGAACTGACCTTGCAGCACCCGGCCGACCGTCGCCGCCGTCCTGAAATTGGGACGCCAGTCGGCACGTAGTTCGGCACCGTCATCAGCCGGGCTGAATGCGTCGACCACGGGAACGGTGATTTGCCAGGGCAGCGGCACTGTTTGCAGCAATTTCTTGCCTGAGCGGTCGCGGTACTCGATACCGGCCACCACTGGGACGACATCGGAGAAGACCTCATAGGTCACACTGTCCTCAGCGTGGGCGGCCGGCGCCGATATCACCGCGGCAGCCCCCACCATCGCCGCCACCGCGAAGACGCGGAGTCGATTCGTGAGGTTGCTTCGGGCACCTCTTTCGCACCGAACGTCTCTAGGCACTGGCCAACACCACTACGGCCAAATAATGTCCGGTCGATTGATTCTGCAGCACGCTCACGCCGAAGTCGGTGTATGAGCAATCGGGGACGATGTCATAGCCGACGAGCAGCAGGCCCTCGATAGCCTCGGCGTCGGTGTTGCCTGCACCCTGAACCTGCACGGCCCTGCCGCCGCCATAGCCGAGATCCTTCAGTACTGGTAGCGGGTCGGGCACCGGCACGGCGCGTCCTTTGTGATCGAGCCACATATCGGTCGATCGATTCACGGTGTCGGCCGCCTGCTCGACAACGGGTTCAGATCGCAACGGTTGACAAGTGCCTTGTCGCACCGCCGTTACCGCGGCCCTGAGGCTGTCTGCCGAATCCGCCATTGCCGTCGGCGCCAGCGATACGCTCGCGGCGAGAATTGTCGTCACTATCGCCGTCGATGCACTGGCGCGCACACGGCACTGCGATACGGAGCGACTGATCATCCCGCGGTGGCGCCACGGAGCGTCGACATGCATCGTCGTATTCCCCCTACCCGCACACATGTGAGCGGTGGATGTCGCTGCCCCAGCGTTTGGCTTTTTGGACTGAGGGCCCGGTGAACCAGTCGGGTCGATGAGCCTTAATCCCGTTATTCACGTTGGATAGCTGCTCCCAGAGTTTGAAAAACGTCTCTCCCTCATAGATGGGGAAGTAGATGTCGCCAAAAGTGTTTCGGGCTCGAGTCAGCGCCTGAACGCGAGGCCCTAGAAAAGCCAACGAATTGTCGAGATTGCTGGTGACGATATCGACCTGCTGCTGAATGCCATCTCTACTGTAATCGAAATCCTTACCATCGGGGCCAATCCGGTTAAATTGAATCCTGTCGATCTGGTCTCTCAGGGTGGCATATTGAGCGTTATACCACTGGCACATTTCCCCCATCGCGGTGATGTCTGCATCAGTCACGCGATTCCTCGTTTGATCATAAGGAAAGGGAAATTTCGGCGTCCAATTCGACGGTGTCGGCGTCACCACCGGTAAGAGCCTGATGAGATCACTATCGGAGGGCGGGGAGGGCGGGGAGGGCGGGTCTGGCGGGTAAGCATTAACCATCGGGCCAAGCAATACAGCCAACGTTGACAAAGCGATCACTATGCCGGCGGTAACGGTGATCTGCATACCAAATATCCGTGCCCGTTTTCCAACCACCAAGGGAGTCACAATTGCTCCTTTTCTCCGAAAATCGGCCAGGTCTACCTGGGCCCTACCACGGCGCCAACACCTCCGACATCGGTAATTTGCCAATCGTGATTGCTGTCGATTGTGACGCTGTAGGTCGCCGTCGATTGAAGCGCCTCAGGCCCTTGCACCGTCTTGGTTTGAACGCTGACGAAGCTATCGACGATATAAGTCCCCGCAGCATTAGATCGAACCTTGGCCACAAGCGGTTCGGCAGTGGAAGTCCATTGCAGAGGGACGACGATTTGTTCCATCGACTTCGCCGCTTCGGTCAATTTCTGGTTGAGTTCCGGACTGGTTCCCGCCACCAGTTTCACCTTCCATGCCTGCAGGTCGTCGTAATTCATCGCCGCGGCGTTTACCGCATAGTCAAGAGCGATCTTCTCTGCCCGCGCATCATTGGCCGACTGGCTGGCCTGCGCGTCGAGCTGGCGCTTCACGTCGATGTACAGCCAGCCCAAGGTGGCGATAGCCGCGGCCATTACCGCGATCACCGCCCCAATCACCAAGCTGCGAACGCCCACGGAGATGGATCGATGGCGGCGTTGCGACTTCCCGTCGCTGGAGGCCTCATCATTCACGTGGGAAGGGGTCTCCCCTGGCGCCTCATCTTGAACCCGTACGTCGGCGAGATCCTCAGTCTCCAAAGAGGCCTGATCCGTTGCGGGACCCGTCGATTCTGCAATGTCGGTTGTTCCGTTAGCCATGGCTGTTCCTTTCGCGATCGCATCTTCTTGGGCTCATGTTGTGCAGTTACCTTTACGGAACGACCCTCAGAGTGATGGTTCCGTCGGGCGGGACCGCTGCCAACATGTTGTCCAAGATTTGACCGGTGTCGAAGTTCATCAGCGTGGCAGCGATGACATTCAGTTTCGGCTGCAGCGCCTCACCCAGCACTTTGAGGTCACCACCCGTGGTGTCCAGGAAGCTCTGTAGTCGCGCTAACAATTTGTTGAGGTTAAAGATGTTTTCCGGCTCACCGCGGTGCAGAAAGACCGGAATGCCCTTGAAGAGATCTTGAGACCACATGAAGGTCTCCACCATTGAAGGTGTAAGACCATTGAGCACCGGGCCGACCCACTCGGCGTTTTGCAGCACGGCTTGGAAATTGTCAAGGAGCATGCGCCCGCGGCCCTGCATGTCGGCCGCGGTATTTCTCAGCAGCGTGCTGGTCCGCGACAGGTTGGGCAGGACTGCGGCTGGGTCTGGCAGCGCGGTGTCCAGCTCGTCGATGATGCGGTGCAGCGCTCCGCTGTCAAGCTGGTGGAGAACCCGCACGACGCTGTTTGCAAGCTCCGAGATCGACGGGGGTTGTGTGATTGCGTCCGTGGCGAGGCGCTGTCCGTCCTGCAACATCGGCCCGTCCTCAGTGCGAGGTAACAGGCCGATATGGGACTCACCGAGCGCGGATAAGTTGTCGATTCGCACCTCGCTGTCGAGCGGAATGCGGTAGTGACCATCGATCCAGAAATCGACGGTTGCTGCCCCGACAGTTGTGCTTGTATTGCTGACTTTGCCGACCGGCACTCCTCGCAGTAGCACATTCGACCCGGTAACGAGGCCATTGATATCGGGCACTTCCATCGACAGATTGGTGCGTTCCGAAGGCGGATTGACTCGGAGTCCCAGGGTTTGAAAGTAGCCAAGGACGAAAACGGCGATAGCGGCGAACGCGAGAAACGACACGACGTCACGCACTCTCATGGCATCGCCCCCAGGATACGTAGCACATCCTCCACATTTCCCGACAATTCCCGCCCGTCAGGCCCCACTATCGACGTGATGTTGATCGCCGGGAATTTGTCTTCTGGAAGGAAGAAGTCGGTGAATAGCCGCCGGTATTTCGGTATCTCTGCTTCGACATTGATCTTCGAATCCCGAACCGCGCCGACGGTATCGGCCAGCGAATTCAGGAACGGCACGAGCCAGAATCCACCGAGGGCGACGCTGCCTACTCCGGGGAGCAGTGTTGTGACGCTGTTCACGGGGATGATGATTCGCTCCAGGCTCAGCTGGCCTCTCGACGAGAGCAGGAGCTGCAGTTGCGGAATCCGGCTGTGGAAGACCTCACCCGTTTGGGACACGCCGCCGAGCAACTGGTCGACCTGATCGATGTTCTGCGACAGATCCGAGAGGTTGTCGGTAACGCGGGACATCAGCCTGTGCACCTCATCACTTGGCGGTGTCAGTCGATTCAGGCGGATCACGGTGGTCTGAGCGCGCTGGATGGACCCGCTCGCGACAAAGTTCGCGAGACTAGCGAGGGTGTCTTCCAGCTGCGGTGGAGACGCCGTTTGGGCTAACGGTATTCTCCCGTCCGGTTTCAATGGAGGTGCCGGTGGGCCGCCGGCTTGGGGGCGGTCAAGGGCGACGTAGATATCGCCAAGCACAGTGGCCTGCTGCAGTGCCGCTTGCGCGTTCGACGGCACCGCGACGTCGGCGCCGATACGCGCGGTGACATCGACGTGACGACTCGTCATCGCGACCCCGGTGACGACTCCCACAGTCACGCCGTCTAATTCCACTTTTGCGCGGTCTGGGAGGTTGAGCACATTGTCGAATTCGAGGACGATGTCGTATCCGTCGCGGTAGGACTTGCCCGGCTGGGGTAGCGAGTTGACGTCAAGCCACGCACACGATGACACCGCGAGAACAGTGGCCACCACCACGACGAACAGACCAATCCGGCGCGTCATCGGCTCGCCGCCTGAGTCAGGACGTACTGCAGGAGAGCAACGTCGACCGCGTATGGCATTCCGGCCACGTTGGCACAACTGCCGGGCATCGCCGCGTTCATGATTCCGCATTGCCACCATCCATCGGGCGTACGGATGCGATACAGCGGTGGACGGTAGCGGAGGGTGAACGCCGCGGCGCCGGAATTCCCGCGGCTTTGGGCAAAGTTGGCCAGCCCGTTGATCAAGCGAGGTGCCACGTTTAGGAGGCTCGCGTAGAAAGGCGCGCGCGGAGTCAGTTTCCTCACGACAACGGACACCGTGTCGAGCGTCTGCTGGGTTTCTTCGCCGACTTCCCGTTCCAGATCCGCGACCATGGAGATCAGCGGTATGAGTCCGTGGAACATTTTGTCCGCACCCAGCGTGGTCGCCGTAATGTCCGGCCCGATCTGCTCCAACTCTTCCAGCGTCTTCTTCAGAGTCGGATCGATCGCTCTGATCGTCGAGGTCAACTGAGCAAGGTTCTTGATGATGGAACCGATGTCGCCGATCGCTTGGTCGGGAGAATCGAGCAGCATCGACGCAGTGGTCAGCGCCGCGTTGACGTCGGGCCCCTGGTTTCGGAGCGCCTGATCGATCCCGCTGACGACATCACCGGTGTTGGTCGACCCTTGGGGATTGATCGCGTTGATGAAATCGGTCGATGCCCCGATGACCTGAGACAAGCTCTTCGGGGTGAACGACCGGCCGAGAGGAATGCACCCCGTGGCCCGCAGCTGGGGACCCGCGTCGTAGTTCCCAACGAGTTCCAGCGAGCGGTCGGCGAGAATCGATGTCGACCTGATGACGGCCTTGACGTCTTCCGGGAGCAGCCGAGTCTTATCGACGGTGAAATTCACCCGGACGTTCAGTCGCTCGGGAGTGATGGCGGTGATCTTGCCGATCCGGACTCCCATCTGGGTGACCGGGTTGTCGACATACAAACCCACGGTGTCGGGCATGACGGCGCAGTACTCGGCGTGCTGCCCCTGGGTGCGCGGCGCACAAGACATGCACAGGCCAATCATGACCGCAGCAACTAGTGAAACCGTGGCGGCCCGAAAGACATGGTGCGAACGTGACGCCCCCATCAGCATGGGCTCCCCGGCACCGGAATACACAGGTCGGTGGCCAACAATGCTGGTCGCGCGTTTTGTGCGTCGAGGATTCGGTCGAACACGTTCTGCACCCGCTGTAGGAGCCTCACAGTTAAACCATTGCGTTCCACGAACATCCGAAATCTGTGCTGATACTGCCGGACCTTTTCGACGAACTGGACTCGGTGAGTCTCGTAAGAGTCAGCAACCGGTTTGAGCGCCAGCACGACCTCCCCCAAGCCGTCGATTTGCGCCACAAGTCCCTTGCCGTAAAGGACAAGTGTCTGCGACACGATCGATATCTTGCGGACCAGCTCAGCAATTTCCTCGCGATGATCGGTGAGAGCCCGGATATATTCATTGGACAGATCTAAGATCGCGGTCACCTGTCCGCGTTGTTTCTCTATTGACGCCATGATCGAATTCCCGGCGTCAATCATCGCCGAAAGTGCCTCGACATTTGTGCCCGTAAGACCCTGTTGTATCTCGTTGAGAGACTCATTGATGGGCTTCGGATTGACGTTTTCGGTGATCTTCGTCGTATCAGTTAGGGCGTCCACCAAGTTGTACGGCATAGTGACGCGCTCCATTGGGATAGGTTCCGCGCCCAGCGGGATGTCACCAATGGAAGCGAGGTTTACGTAGTAGCCGCCGACGACTGTCAGCATGCGGACATCCACTTGCGACTGGTCGCCGACAAATGCGTCGTTATCGACGCGTATCCGTACCCGCACCCGATTCGGCTCCAATGAAAGTTCTTCCACCGCCCCCACCCTGATGCCGGCCATCCGCACTTCGTCTCCTGGACGCATCGAGGCCGCGTCAGCCGTGTAAAAAGTGACTGACTTGCTCTGCGTCGGAGGATTGAAATAAATGTAGGAAAGAACGAGCGCCGCCACGGTCGTTAAGACGATGCCACCAGCACCCAATAAAATCGGGTTACGAAGCACTTTCAGCGATTGCATAGGATCACCCGTCTACCATTCAGGAGGACATCCATTGTCTCCGGCAGCTGCGCGGGACCCCGAGTGCACGGCTCAGGCGCCCCCTCTTGAGTCGGTGGCGGAATGTTTTCGTACATAACCGGCAGCAGTTCGAATGCTTCGAAGAAGTTATCTAGGTTGCTTGACGCGCGGTCCAAGGCCTCATCGACGTTAATTCCGTCCCTCAATCCGGCATTGTGGAGCAGCTGGACCGCCGGTTCGAAGAATCCTTCACCGTAAAGCCAGGCTTTGCGAAACTCGTCTTCGACCGAGAGAGCCGCGTCGACGGGCCCTTTCAGCAAATCTATGAGATGAATTAGTTGTTGCGATTTTCCGTCGATGGCGTCGGCGACTCCTCCGAGATTGCGCATCAAGGTCGCCACGACTTCCTGGCGATTCGACACGAACTCGGTCAGCCTATGGAGGCTGTCCAACAGCGCCGCCAAGCCGCCGCCATCGCCTGATAAGAAGGCCGCCGCATTCGCGGCGAAGGTATTTAGCTCTTCGGGGCTCAACGTCGCCAGCACAGGTTGCAGACCATTGAAGAGTGCTGTGATGTCAAACGACGGCTGCGTCATCCTCGTAGGCACGTCTGTCACCAGAGCGGCCGGCGAATAGCCCTCGGCCGGGTTCAACACGTCTACATAACGCACGCCCGTGAGAGCCTGAAACTTAATGGCAAGCCTGCTGATTGCGACGACACCGTATCGCTTATCAATTGTCAATTTGACCGCGGCGACGTTCTGCCCGTCGCGCCGGGTCAGGTCGACAGACTCAACCTTGCCGACCCGAACTCCGCGGACACGCACATCACCGTCGACGTGAAGTCCAGATGCATCAGTAAACTCTGCGGTGTATGTGCGCGTATCCGTCACCACGGGATGGATGACGATATTAGCGAGCGCGATAAGCAACGCGACAGCGACACCAGCGCTGAGCGCCAGGCGCCACAATGCCGATACAGGCTTCATCATCGCGGCCTACCAACTTCGGCTGGCAGCGACTGCATTCCGTGCAGGCTCCCCTCGGGCCCTGGCGGCGCCGGAATGGGCGCGTTCTGCATGGCTTCAGGCGCGGCAGGGGGCGGCAGAACTCCAAGCGGCGCCGCCACACCGGGAAGGCTGTCCAAGAGGATCCGCACCTGAAGAGCACGCTGCTCGCCGTTGCCGGCGTACAGCCGTTCGAATCGGGAGCGCAGTTCCCCCAGTGTCTGGGCGAGGTCGTCCGGCCTCAGCAAGGGGGGCACGGTGTCCGTCAGTGCCTTGATTCCGTCGATCTGGGGCAGCAGATCATCAACGTGGCTTGATTCCAGCTTGCCGACTGCGGCGAAGAGTCCGCCAGAAACGATCTCCAGGTATTTTCTCAATACGTTGTCGATGTAGTCCTGAGATTCGTCGGCGTAATCCTTCACCGACACCTGATCCACGTAGGGCGGCGCGATTTTCGGCCCTGTGGTCTCCGGTGGTGGGGGCGCCGAAACCCGCTCCGGGTAGTAGTCGAGGTCGGCATGGCGCGCGCCGCCATCAATCAGTGCTTGGGCAAATGCCGGGAATGCTGCGATGGACGATGTCGTATTGGTTAGAAGGTGGGCCGTCGACACCGTTTGCACATCGGCGACCGCCGTCGTTGCGGTCAGCAGCGTCTCGAACAGCGGGTTCAAGCCGTCTGTATATCGCGTCACGCGATCGACGACATTGATCAGCTGAGGAGTCAGTGCGGCATCAGACACCGCCCCGAGTTGGTACAGAAGCTCCGGGAGGGTGAAGTTTCCCTTAGGCACCACAGTGATCTGGCTCCCGTCGCGGAGTGGTTTGCCGTCCGGACTCGGGAGGATGTTCACACCCGGGACACCGAAATAATTGATCGGCCGGAAGTCGATGCTCATCGCGTCAGTCAGGCCGGCCACCGGACGTTTCTGCAAGTTGGTTACGAGCCGAACACCTCCGCCAGGCGTCGGAGCGACGTCGGTGATTTGTCCAACTTCGACGCCATGCATGACCACGGCGGTTCCTGGTTGGACGCCTTGGCCGATGTAGGGAGTTTCGATCGCTACCGACATGCGGTCAGCCGATCGGCCACGGAATGGATTCAGCACGGCAACGAGCACAGCGAGCACGACACAGAGCAGCACAGCGGCGCCGATGAGCGTCAAGGCCCGGTCCTGCGATTCCTCTGATCCTCTTAACATTCTGGCTCGACTACCCCTTGAACACGTACTCGGGTTGAAGTCCCCACAGCGTCACGGTCGTGCTGAGGTCCAAGATCATGATCGAGACAAGACTTGCGCGCACCGCGCGCCCCGAGGCTTGCCCAACACCGACGGGTCCACCCGAGGCGAAGTAGCCGTAATAACAGTGAATTAACGTGGCCGCGATGCAGTATGTGACCGCCTTGATCAAGGAGTAGGTGAGATCCGTCGGTGTCAGGAATTGAACGAAGTAGTGGTTATACGTACCGCTTGGTTCGTTGTGGAACACCGTGACCACGGTGTCCAATACGAAGAAAGTGGTGACCAGCGTCAGCAGGTATCCGGGTATCACACAGACCATCCCACCGATCAGGCGAGTACCGACGACGAACGGAATCGGCCGCAGTCCCATCGCGTCGACAGCGTCGATCTCATCTGAGATGCGCATGGCACCGATTTCGGCGGTCATTCTGGTTCCCGCCTGCGCGGTGAACGCGATACCGGCCACCAGCGGCCCGACCACGCGCACAGCGGCCACCCCACCGATCAGCCCCGAGAGTCCCCCGAAGCCGATGATGTTCAAGACCGCGAGCGCCTCGATGGCTGCCGAACCGCCGACCGCCATGCCGATGATCACTAGGACGGTTATGGTGCCGCCGTCCACGATGAGCGAGCCTCGGCCCCAGGCAAGATCGATCGTCGCCCGCAGTGTTTCCCGACGGTATCGAAGCACTGTCAACGGTAGATACCAGAACGTCTGGCCGATGAACAACACCCAACGCCCGGCTTCACGCAGGGGCGCGCGGATTGCTCGCATCGATGCCAGTCGAGTGTGCAGAAGCGCAGAGGGTGCCATCATGCGATCGCCAACGGAAAGAACATCGTCTGGATCTGTGTGATCGCAAGGTTCGCGAACACGATGCACACAACATTGACGACTACCGCCGCATTGACACCATCTGCGACGCCGCGGGGGCCGCCCTTCGCCTCCATTCCTCGCAGCGACGAGACTATGGCAACGATTGCGGCAAACACGACACACTTCGCTATCGCAAACCAAACGTCGGTCATTTTTGCGAATGTTCCGAACGACATCCAGAAACTTCCAGGGGCCACGTCGTTGACCGCTATAGAGAGAATGAACGCGGCCGCCGTGCCCGCCGCGATAATCACCATGCACAAAATCGGAGCTATCAATATCAGTGCCAGGAAGCGCGGCACGACCAGTCGGCGGACTGGATCGACGCCGAGTACACGCAATGCGTCGAGTTCCTCCCGTATTGCACGCGCGCCGAAGTCGGAGGCGATGGCCGAGGCCGCCGCGCCGCCCATCAAGAACCCTGCAGTGATGGGCGCGCCCTGCCGAACGACACCCACCCCGCTGGCCGCACCCAGCAGTGCGGTGGCGCCCACTTGAGCGACCAACCCCGATGTCACGACAGTGACCATCGCGCCGAACGGGATGGCCATTAGAAGTGCGGGTATTGCCGTGACTTTCAGCAGTACCCATGCTTGCCACAGGAGTTCGCCCACTGGCAGTCGCAGGGTCAGGGTGTCGGTGACCGCGTAGCGCAGCACGTCGATGGCCAGACGTATGCCACGCCCGGCGGTGCCTACCGCACGCGCCGGAATCGTGCCAACTCGCTGCGCCGTCCGACCTGCCGTGACCAAGGCAGGGGTCAAGGCTTGCCGAACGCCATCGTCATGAACGCGAATGGCCAACCGACACCCCCAGACAACTAGGTGCTGCCGCCCCCGCGGACGGACCCCAGCGAAAAAGCTCTGAACCTCTACGCGACCCACCGCTGCGGCACGATCGGGGCGTGGTCGGGGACACAGTCACAGCAGGAGGGTATGCGTGACCGCGATCACAAACCTCCGTACCAGTACGTAACTGCGTCATCAGCAACGCTTGGTTCAAGTATTTGCCATGGAAGTGCCAGTTAATCGAAGGTGCCCCTGATGGGGCGACGCCTTGGCCTGCAGGGCACTGGCGTGAACAGTCACCGTGCGACCGCCCGGGGTCGAGCCGCAACGGTGCCGAAGTTGCACCGCGGGTAGTCGCATCGGCGAACCCGGGCGCTACGCGCGCACCTCCTGAGAGTGAGGAGGAGTTACGGCTAAAGCGGGTATGTCACCGCCTGATATTCGAGATAGTCATCGAGCGCCCACTTCCCGATCTCCCGACCTATTCCACTCTGCTTGAAGCCGCCTCGCGGTGCGTGGATACCGTCCATCGCCCCGTTGATACCGACTGCTCCGGACCGAATGCGGCGAACCAGGTCTAGCCCGTCTTTGGTACTGCGGCACATGATGTTGGCCTGCAACCCATAGATGCTCTCGTTGGCGATGCGGACCGCCTCGTCTCGCGACTCGTACGGGATCACCGCCAGCACGGGGCCGAAGATCTCCTCCTGCGCGATGGTCATATCGTTGCGAACGTCGGCGAAAATGGTTGGCTCGTAAAAGAATCCGCGCGGAAGATGCGGTGGCCGACGTCCTCCTGCGACGAGTTTTGCACCTTCGGTAAGGCCGCTGTCCACGTATCTTTCGACGGCAGCACGGCGTTCTTCTCGGATCAGCGGACCGATCACCGTATTCGGGTCGAGCGGATCGCCCACCTGCTGCGAGGACACGATGGCGACCATTCGTTCGACGAGTTCTGCTGCCATTGCTTCTGGTACGAGCACCCGGGACAGCATCGAGCAGGTCTGGCCGGCGCCGAAGCACGCCCCCAAGGCGGCGATCGGGGCAGCGATGTCGAGGTCCACATCGTCGAGGATGATGTTGGCCGATTTTCCGCCCAGTTCGAGTACGACGCGTTTGACCGTCTCGGCGGCGTTGGCCTGAATGGTCTTACCGGTGGCAAGTCCGCCGGTGAAGCTGATCAGATCGACAGCCGGATGTGCAACGAGCTCTTCTGCCACCTCGACACCGTCGCCGGTGACGACGTTGAATACGCCCGGCGGCAGATCTGATTCTGCGATGATCTCCGCGAGCTTTAACAACGACAGGGGGGTTTGTGGAGGCGCCTTCACGACCATGGTGCACCCGGCGGCGAGCGCCGGCGCGATCTTGCGGATCGCGATCATGATCGGCGCGTTCCATGTCGGGAGGAGCCCGCATACGCCCACCGGCTGGCGTAATACCTGTGTCTGGAGCAGGCGGCCACCGAACTCGACAGGCTGACACGATTCTGCAAACGGTTGTGAGAGTACGAGATCGGCCGCTTCTCGCATGATGTCGATGGGCCCCGCCTGGCTGGCCAAGAATGCGGTCGCCCCGGTTTCTTGTACGACGACCTCGGACAGTGCCGCGGCGTGCTGTTCCAACAAGCTGGCGATCTGATGCATGATTCGGTAGCGCTCGCCAAGGCTCAGATGCGGCCACGGTCCGTCATCGAATGCCGACCGCGCCGCCGCAATTGCCTCGTGCACGTCGCTGATACTGGCGTGCGGAGCCGGACCCAGCGGCTCCTCGGTAGCGGGGTTGATGGTGTAATAGGTGCGCCCCTGCGATGCAGATGTCCATACACCGCCGATGTACATCTTCCATGGTGTGGAGGCCCGAATGGTCATACTGTGGCCTCCTTTTCGGCTGCGGCATCGATCCGGACGCAACGGCGTTCTTGCAGCCGTTCGATGGATTGCGCGGTCATGCCCAACCACCGCAGTATCGGCACGGAGTGCTGTCCTAATCGCGGGGCGAGCCGATGCGGGGGTATCGCGCAATCGGAGATACGCAGGTACTGGTCTGGTTCCCTGATGTAGCCCTCGTCAGGATGAGCAATGACGGCGACGCGGCGAGTCCGCACGTTTTCCGGATCACGCATGAACGCTCGGTTGTTGAACGGTTTAGGAATGGCCGCAGGCACCCCTGCCGCGTCGAGTAGCTTGCTCCACGACGATGTGTCCCGGCTGGCGAAGATCGTGGCCAGCTCCATGCCCAGCGCGTAGTCGTTGTCTTGCAGCGCTTGTGCGGATGTGCACTCGGCGAGCAGTCCACATTGGGTGACTGACCGCAGCGCGTGGATCTCATCGTCGGTTTCGACCGAGATGCAAAGCCAGCCGTCGGCTGTTTCGTAGAGACGGTCCAATGCGCTAATGCCGTACTGCAGCGGGTCCAGTTTGCCTGCGCCCAGCGTCGTTCCGTCGGCCGTACGGACGACGTGGGACATATGCGTCATGGTGGCGTTCAGTTGTGGGTTCTCGAAATACAGCCCGCTGCCGGTGCGTTGGCGGTACAGCAATGACATCAGCATCGCGATGGCGCCGATCAAGCCATTACCGGGATCTCCGTTACCCAGCGGATAGATCGGACCGTTGAACTGCCCGGCGACCTCGAACTCAGCGCCTACATACCCCGAGAGCATCGGCTCGAAGCTTTGACGTCGTGCATAGGGGCCATCGGATCCCCAGCCTGGGGCGAATCCGTAGATGACATTTGCGTTGAAGGCACGAACTTGGTTGTGCCCCACGCCCATTCGCTCGGCCGCCCCAGGACGCATGTTGTGGTGCACGATGTCGGCCCACGCCATCAAGCGGTCCCGTTCTTCGGCAACGTCTGGGTCTTTGAGGTCGATTGCCAGCGACCGCTTGCCGGCCTGGCAGTTGCGGAAAATTGAGGGCAGGCCGCGCATACCGTCGCCGAAGACCGGCTCTACCTTGATCACGTCGGCGCCGAGATCAGCCAGGTGACGCGATGCGCAGGGCCCGGCATACATCGCCCCGAGATCGGCGACCTTCACGCCGTCGAGCGGAGGTCGGTCGTCAGGCAGTCCCGAACCGAGCCACGGGCGCTCTGCGCGTGCTTCGAGCGATTGCGCGAGGACCTCGGCGGTGTGTTGACCGATCTGCGGCGCCGGTGTGCTTCGTACGTCTCGCTCACCGGCGAAGCGCACCGGCGGCGCCACCTGCTCGATCGGGCCGAACCGCGGATCGTCGACAGTGACTACCATGCCGTTGTGCCGGGTCTGGGGCTCGTCGAACACCTCGGTCGGACGAAGTGCGGGCATCCCGCACACGTCTGCCTCCACCATTGCCTGCACCCACTCTGAACGCGGCTTGCTGGCGAAGATGTCGTGGATGCTGCCATGCAGTATGGACTGCTCGTCGCTCGTGAGCGGGATACCCATGTCGAGTCCGGCTGGGTCAGACGGGATCCGATCATCGAGCCCGAGCAACTTCATCAGGCGGCCGAACGCGCCAACAGCACCCGTGTGCACCCCGATGTACTCGTCGTCGGCACAGCGGAAGCTGCCTGTGATCAGTCGCCCGCTTCCCGCGGGCATGAAGGAATCCTCTGTGTGGCTTGTGTTTTGCTTCCCGGTGTCGGTGTCGCCCCACATCATCGCGAGGTAGACAAGCGCCCCGTCGTAAAGCGAGGTTTCGACATGGCGACCGAGACCGTCGCGAGCCCGTGCGAGCAGGGCGGCGAGAGTTCCCAGTGCGCCAAGGTAACCCGCGCCAATTGAGGCAAACGGCAGGCCCTCGTAGATGGGGCCGTCGCGATGGCCGACTTGTTCACCCATCGTCCCGATCAAGGCATGCACAAGCGATTCACGGGGTTTGACATCGCGATAGGGGCCGTCGGAGCCGAATCCGGTGATCGAGCAGTGCACAATCGACGGATATCGGGCGTGCACGGATTCGTAATCCAGATCGACGGCGGCAGCACCACCGGGAGACCACGTCTCGATCAGCACGTCGGTTTGCGCCAGCAGGCGATCGAGATCTGCGGTCTGTTTGTGCACGTCGAGTTCGACGCTGCGCTTACCTCGGTTGAAAACCGCGTATTCCACGGCTAGTTCGTCACGCCGGGGAGCACCACCGGGCGGTTCTACCCATATGACATCGGCGCCGTAGTCACAGAACACCCCCGATGCGCGCGGCCCTGCCAGTCCGGTCGACAGGTCGAGAACTCGCAGCCCTTTCAACGGTGCGAACACGATTCAGCCCGCGAGGCTGGGAGTTCGGACGCCATACAGTTCTGCCGCGTTCGCCCACAAAATCTTGTGCTTGTCGTCCTCGGAGATGCCGGCCATGCCTTCGCTCAACGCCCACTGCACATCGGCGGGATCCAGCGAGGTGGAGTGCGGGTAGTCGGTCTCGAACATGATGTTTTCCGCGCCCACGGTGTCGATGTGGAAGGGGTACATCTTCTCGAACCAGTACGTCGTGTAGACCTGGCGCTTGAAGTAGTAGCTCGGTGGTTCGGTGAACTCCGGGGAGTCATGTCCCACGCCGTATCTCTCAAAATGGTAGTCGGCGGATTCCAGGCAGAAGTTGACCCAACCCAACCCCGTCTCCACCATGACGAACTTCAGTCCGGGGTACTTCGGCAGGACGCCGGACAACAGCAGGTCGTTCATCGTGCTGGCGTTGTCGAGAAATGCCTCGGTGACCGTGCGCGCGCCCATGCGGCGGGCCCCCTCCGCCGCCAGCCGATCGGCGTTGACGTACTTCTCCATGATCCCCTCGTTGGCACCGACGTGAAAGCCGATCGACATCGACGTCTTCTCCGCTGCCGCCCACAAAGGAGCCCAATAGGGATCCGACAGCGGCGGCTTGCCGTGCAGCTGTGGCATGCCCGTCATAACAAGACCGCGATGCCCCAATTCCTTGCAACGATGGATTTCCTCGGCTGCGGCGCCGGCGTCGAAGTAAGCCACCAACGCCACCGGAATGAGGCGTTCGGGGTCGGGGGAGGTCCACTCGACTAGCCAGTCGTTGTAGGCCTGGATGATCTCGAGCTTGTACTGCGGATCATCAACCTGTTCGTGGAGATCGTTCACGACGAGATTGAGATTTGGGTAGAAGACCGCCGCTTGAACGCCGAGTTGGTCCAACACCTCAAGGCGGGCGTGCGGCTCGAAGGACGACGGATGCAGATCGCCATAACCGCCGGCCGAGAAGAATCCGCCGCTGGGTGGCTGGCGGATACGTTCGCCGGTGTCGGGATCGACGCGCATGAAGCTCGACGCGGTCACCGCTCCCATCTTCTTGTTGCCGATGAACCAATACTCGCCGCCGTCGGCAGTCTCCACATGAGGCACCAGATCTCCCCATTTGGGCGACATCCGCTGTGTCCAGATGTCCGGCGTTTCGGTCACGTGGTTGTCGACGTCGAAAATGAGCGGTGACGGCATGTGACATTTCCTCTCTGTGGGGTGGTAGACCCGATCCGTCTTGGCGATGGACTGTCAGGTAATTGAGCTTCGGGAGGCGGTTGCCGACAGGTCGGGCCGCAGCCGTCGCAGCGACTGCACGACGGCATCGGGCACCGCCACCGGCTTCTGCGACGCCACATCGATGACCACGAATGAAGCTGTGCCGTGGGCACATAGCCGGCGATCGGCGGCCGACCAGATACCAGTGATCAGGACGAACGACCGCGCGGACAGCCTGCCCAGCGTCGCGCCCGTGAACACCGGTGTTTCAGGGAAGACGGGACGCTCGAAGGTCGCACCGACCGCGCGCAGGACGGGCCGAACGGCAAGGGATGCGAACTGTCGAGGACTTCTGATGCCGAACAACTCTGCGACGAGATCGGTTGCCGAGTCGTGCAGGATTCTGGCGATCTGCATGCCAGAAACCAAGTGGCCCTCGTCAGCCACCGGCGCTGCGCCCTCGTGCATCCAGCCGAATTCCGGGGAATCCAGTGTGCTCGCGTCGATTTCGGTCACCATGTCACACCTTGACAATCACGTCGTCGTGAAAGCGCTGCGCCCAGTCCTTGAACGCCGCCGGATCCCGAGGCCGGTCATTGCCGAGCGCCGGTACGACGACGACGCGTGATACGCCAAGGTCGGCGGCACGGCGGTAGTCGTCGACGGAGGAGAATGGCACTGCGGTAGTCGTGATGTCGAAGGGCAACTCGGCCCGACCCGCATTGACACGCGCCCCGTTGACCACTGCGAGCTTTGCTTGGAAGTCTTCGAGGCTGCGCGAGCCGATCTCGATCCATCCGTCGCCAAGGCGTCCGGCCCGCCGAAGCGCTGCGCCCGAGGATCCCCCGACATGGATGGGAATCGTTTTGCGGCCCAGGGGCTTGGGATTGAACCTGATAGGACCAAACCGGTACCACGGATCTTCGTAGTCGATGACATCGTCAGTCCACAGGCGGTGAAGGATCTCGATGATGCTGTCTGTCCGGCGACCGCGGTCGGTGAATGTCGAACCGATAGCGGCGAATTCTTCGGCTAGCCAGCCGACGCCGAGGGCGAGGACGACGCGTCCACCTGACATCCGATCTACCGTCGCCAGAGATCGAGCCAATGCGATCGGGTGGTAGAGGGGGGCAATGCAGACGCCGGTCACCAGTTGGACGGACCGTGTGCAGCTGGCCAGAAACCCGAGTTGGACGAATGGGTCATAGCAAGCTAGATCGGCGGTGAGCAACTCAACACCACCCAGACGTAAAACGCCGTCATCGGAATACGGATACGTGGGCGGCACGCGGTCGGGATACACCATGTGATCTGGTACGTGCAGGCTGGTGAAGCCGGCCTCCTCCGCGAGGACGGCGACATCGGCGTAGTGACGGGTGCCCACCACCATCTGCAATCCGAATTGGATGCGCGTGGGCGTGCCAACCGCTGCTGAGCGCGTCGTTGCCGGGTCACTGACAGTCATCCTCATACTCCCAGCACGCGTCGGCCGATGATCTCTTTCATGATCTCGTTCGTGCCACCGGAGATTCGGATGATCCGGGAGTCGCGCCAGTGCCGCGCGATCGGGTACTCCTCCATATATCCCCACCCGCCGTGAAGCTGTAGGCATGAGTCGATCACCTTGAAGTTCAGTTCGGTTGTCCACCACTTCCCGGCCGCCGCATCCTCGCCGGACAGCTCTCCGGCAACGTGCGCGGCGAGCTGTCGGTCGACGAAGACGCGCGCGATATCGATCTCGGTGCGCAGCGACGCAAGCAGAAAACGACTGTTCTGAAAGCTTGCAATCGGCTGTCCGAACGCATGCCGTTGTTTGGTGTAGGCGAGCGTCTCATCGAAGGCAACCTCCGATTGAGCCACTGCGCCCAGCGAGATCTGCAGTCGTTCCTGGGCCAAACCGTCCATCAGATAACGGAACCCGTGATTTTCTTCGCCGATCAAGTTCGCAGCGGGTACGCGGGCGTCGTTGAAGAACAGCTCTGCGGTGTCCTGGGAGTGCAACCCGATCTTCTTCAGATTGCGGCCGCGTTCGAAACCGGGGGTGTCACGTTCGACACCGATGAGGCTCAGGCCGCCGCTGCCACCCTCCCCCGTCCTGCACACGACGATCACGACATCGGCCATGATCCCGTTGGAGATGAAGACCTTGGCCCCGTTGAGCAGGTAATGATCCCCGTCGCGCACGGCGCGGGTGGAAATCGCCGCCAGATCCGAACCCGTGTTGGGTTCCGTCATGGCCAACGCGGACACGAGTTTGCCACTGCACAGCCCCGGCAGCCATCGCTGCTTCTGCTCGCTATTGGTGAACTTCAAGAAGTACGGCATGGCCAGATCGGCCTGCATGCCGATGCCAAGACCGGGTGTCAAGACGCCGGCGCGGGCGAACTCCTCGATGCGCACAGCGCTGTATCGAAAGTCGGGCTCCCCGCCACCCCCGTACTCCACGGGCGCGGCGACGCCCAGTAGGCCGATTTCGCCGGCCTTCTCGTAGAGCGACCGATCGACGATGCCGTCTTCCTCCCAGCGCTCGAAGTGCGGCACGAGTTCACGTTCAGCGAAACCGCGTGCAAGCTTTCGAAACGCCTCGTGCGACTCATCGAACACGGTGCGGCGGATCATGGTTGCGACGCTAGGACGACCTCGTGACGGCGTCTTCCGTACCGATACGGATTTCGCGTTGGCGACTGCAACGCACACTCTCTTGCAGCCCGCGATGGCCCCGGGGACTTCGCGCGATACGCAGAACGGTTTGTCCGCGACGCATGAAAACGTAGAAGGAGTGGATATCAGGTGGACCTCAGGCCCGGTACACGCCTAGTCAGTGCCGTCTGTGAGACCGGCATCATCGTGGTGAGGCCGCCCACCCGGGACGGTGAAATACGTTGCGGCGGCGTGCGCATGCTCGCGCCGAACGAGGCCGTTCCCACAGGCGTCGCGCTGGCCGACGACGCGCGCAACGGCACGTTGATCGGCAAGCGCTACGTCTGCAATGACGCGGGCCTCGAGGTGCTGTGCACCAAGACCGGCGGTGGTTCGCTGTCCTTCGACGAGATACCACTTGTCGAACAGAGCGCCAAGCCATTGCCGCCGTCGGATTGATCAGGCCGTGAACATTGCAACGCTGCTCGAGATGAGCGCCGAGGCCATGGGTGACCGCATCGCCTACGGGTCCCGTGACACAGGTCTCTCGTTCAACCAACTCATGGCGCTATCCCGAAGCGCGGCAGGCGTTTTCGGGTTGTCATCGGTGGAGCACGTCGCCTTGATCGACGAGAACAACCCCGCCGTACCAGTCGCCCTATTCGGCGCGGCGATGGCCGGCGTGCCCTACGTGCCGATCAGCTACCGCTTGGCACCCGACGCCATCACCGCGCTTTTGGACAGGCTTGGACATGCGGCCCTGGTAGCAGCAGATCGGGCTGGCAGCGGGGCAACGCGAGCCCTGACCGGTTCGCTCCAGCTTCCCTACCGCTTTTCGGGCTGCGGGCCGGTGATCGCCTCGCGCGAACTGTTGACGTTGCCGTCCACGGACGACAAGCCAGTTCCTGAGATGGCCGATCCAGATGAGGTGGCCGTTCTGATCTTCACTAGCGGAACGACGGGAAAGCCGAAGGCTGCCGTGCTGCGACACCGCAATCTGGTGTCTTATGTGCTGGGTACCGTGGAGTTCGGCAGCGCCGACGACGACGAGGCGGCGCTGGTAAGTGTGCCGCCCTACCACGTCGCCGGCGTCGCATCGGTCCTGTCAGCCGTCTACGCCGGGCGGCGGGTCGTGCAGTTGGCCAGCTTCAGCCCGGACAACTGGATCGCCACGGTCCTTTCCGAGCAGATCACCCACGCCATGGTCGTACCGACGATGCTCACTCGGATTGTGGAACTGCTCGATCGCGACGGCGTGCGTCTGCCCAGTCTGCGCCACGTGTCCTACGGGGGTGGCCGCATGCCGCTGCCGGTGATCCAACAGGCGATGAGCCTCCTTCCCGATGTGTCGTTCGTTAATGCCTACGGCCTTACCGAGACCAGCTCGTCAATTTGTCTGCTCGGGCCCGACGACCACCGTGCCGCGTTCGCCAGCGACGACCCAGCGATACGTCGCCGCATTGGCTCGGTAGGGCGGCCAATCGACGGGATCGAGGTGGCGATCAGGGATGCCGAGGGACGGCCGGTGCAGGCGGGGGTCAGCGGCGAGGTTTGGGTTCGGGGCGCACAGGTCGCCGGCGAGTATGCAGGTGCCGACGCGACATCGTCGGAATCGGGCTGGTTCGCGACCAAGGACGGCGGCTTTTTGGACTCCGACGGATATCTGTTCCTCGAAGGACGACTCGACGACGTGATTGTGCGCGGTGGCGAGAACCTCTCACCGGGGGAGATCGAGGACGTGCTACTCGCTCACGACGCCATCGCCGACGCCGCGGTCATCGGTGCTCCCGATGTGGAATGGGGTGACAAGGTAGTTGCCTTCGTCGTCTCGCGTGATCCAGTGTTGACCGCCGATGACGTGCGCGCATGCGTGACGAGTCAGTTACGTTCATCCCGCGCGCCGTCCGATGTGCACTTCGTCGATTCGCTGCCGTACAACGACACCGGAAAGCTGCTCCGCCGCGAATTGCGGCAGCGGTTGAACGATCTCGCCAATGGCTGATGATCTTGTGGCGAGCTCGCGCCCCGGTCCTCTATCGGGGCTGCGGGTTCTGGATATCTCGTGCGTGGCCCCGGGGGCGTTC
>Ga0105239_10003065_pt1 | contig 20767 bp, 23 predicted proteins | sample KBSC44metaG_FD_92761 | JGI IMG/M metagenome (GOLD analysis project Ga0105239, IMG submission 92761) | Corn rhizosphere microbial communities from Kellogg Biological Station, Michigan, USA - KBS C4-4 metaG | ecosystem: Host-associated > Plants > Roots > Rhizosphere > Soil | place: Michigan, USA... | reverse complement strand
GGTCGCGGTAAAATCATTAATGTTTCGAGTGTGAGCGGAATGCTCGCGATGCCGACGATGGCTTCTTACAGCGCCTCTAAATATGCGCTCGAAGGATTTAGCGAAGCCCTTTGGTACGAAGCAAAACCTCTCGGCATCAGTGTCACTCTTGTGCAACCCGGATTCATTCACTCGAATTCGTTTCGCAATATTTATCACACTCCCTTGTCAGCGCCGGAGAAATCGTTCACTGGTCCGTACTCGGACTACTATCGAAACATGGCGCCATTCATCGAGAAGTTGATGGGTTTAAGTCAAACGACGCCTGAGAAAGTGGCAAAACTCGTTTTGCGTGTGATTCGAACCGAGAATCCGCCGCTTTGGTGGCCGGCCACTTTGGATGCGACATTGTTCTACTATCTTCGTCGTCTGTTGCCGCGTCGTCTGTTTCTACCAATCTTGTTTGCGGCGCTACCGGGCGCACGTCGTTGGGGCGATGGCTACTCACACCGCCGCCGTTGATGTTCCTCACATGTAGTGTTAGATCTTCGGTGAAAGAAGGTCCTGAAGTGAAATCAGCTCGTGTTGTTATTGTTGGTGGTGGTTTCGGTGGTCTCAATGCGGCTCAACGTCTGTGTGGGCATAAGAACATTCAGCTCACGGTGATTGATCGGCGCAATCATCACTTGTTTCAACCTTTACTTTATCAAGTGGCGACTGCGGGACTAAGTCCTGCAGAGATTGCCGTTCCGATTCGTTCGATCTTATCCGGGACTTCGAATACGGAAGTGTACTTAGGTGCTGTCACAGATATCGACAAAGAAAAGAAAACGGTGAAGACGAGCTTTGGTGAAATTTCGTATGACTATTTAATTTTGGCGTGCGGTTCGCAACAAAGTTATTTCGGTCATGAGGAATGGGCGAAAGTAGCACCAGGCTTAAAAAGTTTAGAGGAAGCAACCGAGATTCGTCGTCGCGTTTTGCTGGCGTTTGAACTTGCTGAACGCGAAACCGACCCAGAAAAAGTTCGCGCTCTCCTCACATTTGTCATTGTCGGTGGCGGCCCGACTGGTGTGGAACTCGCGGGCGCGATTGGTGAAATCACCCGCTACACCTTGAGCCGCGATTTTCACAAAATTCGCCCGAGTGGCACACGCGTAATTCTAATTGAAGCAGGCAATCGCGTGCTTGAAAGTTTTGATCCAACACTTTCTAACAAAGCATCGCGCGAACTCGAAGCGTTGGGTGTTACGATTTGGACGCACTCCCGCGTTTTGAATGTCACTGAGAATGGCGTGCGTATTGGCAGCGAAGAGATCGCAGCGAAAACGGTGATTTGGGCCGCCGGAGTCAAACCGTCTGAACTCAATGCCAAACTTCAGGCGCCCCTCGATAAACAGGGGCGTGTCATCGTGAATAAGGATTGCAGCATTCCCGATCATCCCGAAATTTTTGTTATTGGTGATCAAGCGAGCTTTGTGGAAGAAAACCAGAAAACACTTCCTGGTCTGGCGCCAGTGGCTTTGCAGCAAGGTCGTTTCGTGGCGCAGCTTATTTCAGATGAACTTAAAGGTCGTCCGCGTAAACAATTTAAATATCTAGATAAAGGCCAACTCGCCACGATTGGTCGAAGACGAGCGGTGTTGCAGTTTGGTGGCATAAGAATGTCTGGTTTTTTGGCGTGGCTTGCCTGGCTCGTCGTTCACATCTATTATCTGATTGGCTTTAAAAATCGCATCTTCGTGCTTTGGCAATGGGCTTACGCGTATTTCACATACAAACGAGGCGCACGACTGATCACGAACACACCACCATAATTCACGGAGGAAGTTTTCTATGAAACTGTTTTTTTCACCGGGCGCTTGTTCAGTACATCCGCATATCGTTTTAAATGAACTCGGAATGAAATTTGATTTGGAGAAAGTGGATTTAAAATCTCACACATCAAAATCGGGTAACTACTATAAGCAAAATCCAAAAGGATATGTGCCCGCATTGCTTCTCGATAATGGCCAACTTCTGACTGAAGGCGCCGCAATCGTTCAGTATCTCGCCGATCAAAAACCAGAAGCGAATCTCATTCCAAAAGCCGGAACATTGGAGCGCTATCGTGCGATCGAATGGTTGAACTTTATTGCAACAGAACTGCACAAAGGTTTCAGCAATCTTTGGTACAGCAGCATGTTGGCGAAAGACGAAACGGCACAAAACGAAATCGTTGAGTTTACGAAAAATAAACTCGGCAAGCGTTTTGATATTCTGAATGATCACTTTGCGAAGAATAAATTTTTAATGGGCGATAACTTCACAGTGGCCGACGCTTACCTGTACAACATTTTGACTTGGACGTTTGCTAAGAAAATTGATTTGAGCAAATGGACAAACTTGCATGCGTTTTACGAGCGTGTGGCTTCACGTCCGACTGTCAAAGCTGTTCACGAAACGGAAAAACAAGCGAAATGAGTTTTGACAAAGCTTGCCGGCATTTAGCGCGAAAACATCCAGATTTTCCGCTGTTAAAAAAGCGTCACGGCAAGCTTTTGTTTGAACCGATGCACATGCGATCGCCCTTTGAATCTTTGGTTCGGGCGATCGCGCATCAGCAACTCCACGGCACCGCGGCCGAAGCGATTCTCGGAAGACTCATTAACAAGTTTGCACCTGCCGATTTTCCGACACCGCAAAACTTGATTGAGCTTGCGAACGATGAATTTCGCCTTTGTGGATTTTCGGGCAACAAGACAAAAGCAATTAAAGACATTGCGCAAAAAACATTGGATGGGATCGTTCCCACCAATGAAGCAATCATTCAAATGAGCGACGAGGAAATTGTCGAAAGACTTACGCAAATTTACGGCGTTGGTCGCTGGACGGTTGAAATGCTGCTCATCTTTCAACTGGGTCGTTTGGATGTTTGGCCCGTGGATGACTTTGGCGTCAAAAAAGGTTTCCAACTTTTTAAACGCAAACGGCAAATGCCGGTAAAAAAGCATCTTCACACTTACGGTTCAGAGTGGCAGCCGTACCGAACTGTGGCAGCGCTTTATTTTTGGAAAGAAGCCAACCTCGCCATGGCTCAGAAAAAGGCTCTCGCGAAGGCCAAAAAGGCAAAAACGGCCCGAAAGTCACGTCGATAGCCTGTATCTATCGTAAGCATATATTTAATCGATTTGCTAAATCGTCTCCTTTCGCCGAAATTGAGTAAGTAACGAAAGACTCAAATTCTGAAAGAGGAGAGAGAAAATGAATCGTTTAATGACAGTCGGTGAAAAGTTCCCCGAATTTAAAATGCAAGCCACCGTGTCCTTAGAAAAGGGCAAGGAATTCAAAGAAATTTCGAATGAAAGCCTTAAAGGTAAATGGGCCGTTGTGTTCTTTTACCCGCACGACTTTACGTTCGTGTGCCCGACCGAACTTGCGGAGTTCAATAAAGAATACCCGCAATTCAAAGAACGGGGCGCCGAGGTATTGAGCGCGAGTGTTGATAGTCACTTTGTGCATTTGGCATGGCGAAACGATCATAAAGATCTGAAAGATCTTCGCTACCCAATGCTCGCGGACTACAAAAAAGAGCTGAGTGAAGCCCTGGGTGTTTTGCATCCAACAGAAAAGGTCCCTTACCGCGCAACTTTTATCGTCGATCCAGACGGCATCATTCGCTGGGTGAGCGTGAATGACCTCAATGTAGGACGTAATGTGAAAGAAGTGATTCGGGTCCTCGATGCTTTGCAAACGGACGAACTCTGCCCATGTAACTGGGAAAAGGGAAAAGAGACGTTACACGTCTAAGGAGTTTATATGGCACTCAATTTCAATAAATTAGAACAGCAATGGGAGCACAAGAGTTCTCCTATTGCGCGAGACTTGAAACTCAATTTCAAAAAGTTCAGCGCTGACTCATCGCTGTCTGAAACGGAAGCTCTGATGGTGTCGCTTGCGGTGGCAAAAGCCGTAGGTTTTCCGCTGCTACAAGAATGGGCGCGCGAGTCTTTGTTAGGATTGGGTTTGCCAACCGAACAAGTTCTTGAGGCCGAAGAGTCTGCTGCTCTCATGGGTATGCTGAATTCTTATTACAAATTTCGTGGGTTTATCACGAAGTCAGAGCCGGAACTTGTAACGGAACATTACAATCAAGCCGGCCTTAGAATGACTGCGTTAGCGCGCCCACAGATTGGCAAAGAGAATTTTGAGCTGTTGGCGTTGTCTGTTTCCGTCGTGAATGGATGTGAAACTTGCGTAACGTCGCACGAAAGAGTACTCAGAGAGAGTGGCGTTACGCCCGGTAAGATACATGATGCCGTAAGACTGGCAGCCTCAATCAAAGGGCTGTCAGAAATTTGAACCTAAAATCTGAACCTAGCTGAAGGAGAAAACCATGGCAGAAAAAATTAATCTCGGAATCCCTGAACAAAGTCGTAAAACAATCGTGAAAGGCTTGTCGAAGGTTTTGGCTGACAGCTACACGCTGTACATCAAAACACATAAGTTCCACTGGAATGTCACAGGTCCTTTCTTTGCGCAATTGCATTCGACGTTTGAAGAGCAGTACACGCAACTTCAAGAAGCGGTCGACTCATTGGCAGAACGCATTCGTGCGTTGGGCGAATTCGCTCCAGGTTCGGCGGAAGAGTTCGAAAGTCTTTCTTCGATTAAAGGTCAAAAAGGTGTTCCCGCGGCAATGGAAATGATCGCTGAACTTTTGAAAGATCACGAAACCATCGCACGCGTCATTCGTGAGCAATTGCCTGAGACGGATAAAGCCGAAGACGATGCTACGAATGATTTGTTAACTGGCCGTCTGCGCGAGCACGAAAAAACGGCGTGGATGCTTCGTGCAATGCTTGAAGGTTAATCGTTGAATCAAGGGCGGGATTTTTGAGATCTTTCACACTTACTCAGTTGAGCTACATTTTGGCGCTCAACGAGACCAGACACTTTGGGTTGGCTGCGAAGAAAATGCGAGTGTCGCAGCCGACGCTCAGTCTTCAAATTCAAAAACTAGAAGAGGATCTTGGAGCCAGTCTATTTGACCGCTCCAAGCAACCGATTGTTCCGACTGAAGCCGGTGAGCGCATCATCGAGCAAGCACGCAAAGTTTTAAACGAAGCGAAGTCGCTTGAATCAATGCTCTCAGAAGAGGGCGAAGTGCACGGTACATTCAAAATCGGGATCATCCCGACATTGGCAGCTGATCTTTTGCCGCGATTTGTACCTGCCATGATGAAGGCATTCCCAAAAGTTCAATTGAACGTTGAAGAGGTCGTGACAGAAGACATGGTCGAACGCCTCAAGCGCGACGAACTGGATGCAGGTTTGCTCGTCACGCCTTTGCATGACTCTGGCTTACAAGAATTCCCGCTGTTCTATGAACCGTTGTGGGTTTATTTGCCAGATGAGTCGCCGTTGCTGAAACAAAAGAAAATGTCGACATCGGATCTCAACACCGAAGGTCTTTTGCTTTTGTCTGAGGGTCATTGTTTCCGTTCGCAAATGCTTGAAGTCTGCAAGCAGCGTAAAGGCAAAAAAGGCGAAGCGACTCACGCGTTCCATTTCGACAGCGGAAGCTTCGAAGCTTTGCTCAGTCTCGTCGATGCTGGTGTGGGTTACACGATCTTGCCGCAGCTTGCGGTGGATCGTTTGGTGACAGATAGCGCGCGTAAAAAACGTCTGCGCCCATTCGAAACACCAGAACCCGTTCGCGAAGTGAGTCTTGTGCGCAGTCGCCAATTCTCAAAAAAGAAAATCGCCGATACGTTGGCGCATCAGATTCAGTCTCAGATGAACAGCAATCTGAAATTGAAGCCGGCTAAGCACTCCATCATCCCGATCTCGTAGACCCCCGAGATCCTTCGGCTTCGCCTCAGGATGACGGGGCGTTTGGGAACTAACCCAAACGAGCGCGGAGATTTTTATCGAGAGTATCGAGGAAATCCTCAGTGTAGAGGTATTGACCTTCTTTGACGTTTTCGCCGAACGCGAGAACAGCCAAATCTTTTGTCATTTTGCCTGACTCGATCGTGTCGATGCAGACTTTCTCTAACGTCTCACAGAATTTGATCAGCTCTGGGTTGCCATCCGTTTTACCGCGGAAGGCGAGACCACGTGTCCATGCAAAGATCGATGCGATTGGATTCGTCGATGTTTTCTTGCCTTGTTGGTGATTGCGGAAGTGACGAGTCACAGTTCCGTGTGCGGCTTCGGCTTCCATCGTTTTACCGTCTGGCGTGATCAAAACCGAAGTCATCATGCCGAGTGAGCCGAAACCTTGCGCAACAGAATCAGATTGCACGTCGCCGTCATAGTTCTTACATGCCCAAACGAAACCGCCGCTCCATTTCATCGCGGATGCGACCATGTCGTCGATCAAGCGATGTTCGTAAGTGATACCAGCTTTTTCGAACTGACCTTTGAATTCGGCATCGAACACTTCTTGGAACAAGTCTTTGAAGCGGCCGTCGTATTTTTTAAGGATCGTGTTTTTAGTCGAAAGATAAAGCGGCCATTTTTTCATCAACGCCACATTCATACAGCTGCGAGCAAAACCGCGAACCGATTCGTCAGTGTTGTACATCGCAAGTGCCACGCCATCGCCTTTGAAGTCATAAACTTCGTGCGTCTGTGCTTCGCCGTTTTCTGGTTTGAAAGTGATGGTGAGTTTGCCTTTGCCTTTAGTCAAAAAGTCCGTCGCACGATATTGATCGCCGAAGGCGTGACGGCCGATGCAAATCGGTTGTGTCCAAGTCGTCACCAAGCGCGGAATGTTTTTGCAGATGATGGGCTCACGAAAAACAGTGCCGTCCAAAATATTACGGATGGTTCCGTTTGGTGATTTCCACATCGATTTCAAATTGAATTCTTTTACACGCGCCTCATCGGGAGTGATGGTTGCGCATTTGATCCCAACGCCATATTTTTTGATCGCTTCAGCGGATTCAATCGTCACGCGATCTTCGGTTTTATCGCGATGTTCAACGCCTAAGTCGTAGTATTTAATATCGAGATCAAGATAAGGCAGAATCAATTTTTGTTTGATGAACGCCCAGATAATGCGAGTCATTTCATCGCCATCAAGTTCAACGACCGGATTTTTTACGCTGATTTTTTTCACAGACGACCTCTCTAGATGTAATTCGAAGATTTACTTTTTAAGCAAATCACGAATCTCACGCAAGAGTAAAGTCTGTTCTGGTGGAGGAGCGTCTTTAGCGGCCAAGTGGAAGCGGCTGAGCAGACGAATCACCATGAACATACAAAAGGCGATAATGATGAAATTGACGCTCGCCTGAATGAATTCGCCATAGTAAATCGCGACTTCATCTTTGCCGTTGATGCCCGGAAGCCCGAGTACAAACCGAAGTTTTGAAAAGTCCATACCGCCAACCAAATAACCAACCGGCGGCATGAGAACTTTGTCGACTAAGGCCGACACGATTTTGCCGAAGGCGTTACCGATGATCACACCGACCGCCAAGTCGACCACATTTCCCTTCATCGCAAAGTCACGGAAATCACTCATCAGGCTCATATTTCTCTCCTACAGGATGTTGTAATTGAGGTTGAGCACCAGCATGTGTTGCTGTTGCGTTTGATCGACCAATTGTGGTTGCAAGACGAATTTGTAGTCGTAGCTAAATGACGCCCAAGACGTGATCTTCGAAGTGAGTTTTGCTTTCATCTCAACGTTGGTTAGACGAATCGAACCGCGGTCATCACCTGGGTCATGTGTCCAAGAAAGTGGCGTCAGTACGTTCGCGCTAGCTTCCCAACCACTGTGGTCATCGATTTTACCTTTTGCGGTGGCGCCGGCCTCGATACCGAACTGCCCAACGTTGCGCAATTCATCCACATTGATGTTGCCAGCAGGATCTTTTCCCGTCACAGCGAACTGACCATCGGCGCCGATCTGCATAGCGCCGACCCCGAGTCGAAGTTCCAAATTGATCGCTTCTTGCTCGAACGCTTTATAGAAAAAGCCTGCCGACTCACGCGTAGTGAGTGGCTTGAACGGATCCGTTAAGTGGAGCGACCGGCCAGTAAACGGTGTTCGTGTTGCAGAACCTTGTGGCTTAATCTCGTAAGTCGACACATTCGCTTGCACATCTTCACCATTGAAGAGGTGAGTTTCAACTGATGCGTTTACGTACGGACCAATTTTTGGCGCCGACGGCAAAGAATAAAGAAATGCCGTTTCGTATTTGAAATCATCAGTTGTCTTAATGAAGCGAGGAATATCCGCCGTCTTTGACGTCGCATCTTGAATCGTCAAAGTGTTGCGCCACTCAGTGAATTCGGTGACGTGGCTAAGTTCACCTTTAAAGTTCAAGCCGTAGGTTTGACTATCGCCGTTTGTCTGACCGACAACATTGCTATTGGAAGTGAAGCTCAAGTTCGAACCCACTTGCACGTGCGGAACCCAACCCAATACTTTTTTATCCGAAGCGGGCGCTCGGGATGTTGGACCGACGGTTGCGAGATTTGACTGCGCCCATGCAGCCGGCATGAACAGGGTCAGGATCAGAATAAGAATTGTTTGTTGACCGCGCATTTTTCCTCCGAATGTGACCCATTGGGTGTATTGACCGTTCGCACCGTCGTCAACCATCCATTGACGGTTCAACACACACCTGAGAAAAAGTTCAAATGTCCATCGTGATTTCCACCCATGACCTCTGCCGCACGTATCGCACTTACCGTAAAGCCGACGGCATTTTGAATTCCATCAAGGGATTTTGGTCACGCCAATATGAAGAAAAACGAGCATTGTTACCCACCAATCTAACCATCGAAGCTGGTCAGATTGTCGGTCTCGTGGGCGCAAATGGTGCGGGAAAAACAACGCTTTTAAAACTGCTCTCGGGTCTGATTCATCCGTCCTCGGGCGGAGCTGAAGTCCTTGGCTATTCACCGTGGCAGCGGAAGAGTGATTTTCTTCGACAGATCAGTTTGTTGCTCGGACAAAAATCGCAATTGTGGTGGGATTTACCCGCAGCCGATAGCTTTGGCCTGCTCGCAAGAATCTATGATCTGCCGCCCGAGCAAGCGCGCCGCGATTATCAAGAGTTAGCTGAGCGTCTTCGCTGTACCGATCAACTGCACGTGCAACTCAGACGGTTGTCGCTCGGTGAGCGCATGAAGATGGAAATCATCGGCAGTCTTTTGCATCGTCCCCGCATTTTATTTTTGGATGAACCAACGATTGGTCTTGATGTGATGGCGCAAAAAACCATCCGCGATTTTTTATCTGATTATGTGAAGACGAATAGCCCAACGATCTTGCTGACGAGCCACTACATGGACGACATCTCCCAACTCGCAGATCGTCTGCTTTTAATCAGTCATGGTTCGATGGTTTATGACGGCACGGTGGATTCTTTTGTCGCCTCGCAAGTGGCGAATATGAGTAACGAACAAACGGATTTTGAAAATGTCATTCGCGTCTTTCTGGAACAGGAATATCGGAGCCGCTAGGCTTGCGATTCTGTCACATCTTGAATATCGCATTGATTTTTTCGTCGATGCGATTGTGCAACCAACGTTGAGCACTGGCATTGAGCTTGCGATGTGGGCCTCGATTCTCACCGTGGGCGGGCTGACTCAACTCAACGGTTTTTCGCGTGCATCCTACTTGTCTTACATTTTATGGGCGCTCTTTGTGGGTCGCGTGTCAGCCAACTGGGCTTATGAAATGGAAATGGATGAAGAGATTGAGTCGGGGACCATCAATGCGATCTTGCTGCGGCCGATTTCTTTCTATGAATATTATCTGTCGCAATTTCTTGGTTACAAAATTTCAACTTTGTTCATCAGCTTTGCTTGCCCGATGATCGTGACGCTCGTTTTTCCGACGACTGTGATTTGGTCACGTTTTCCTGGCATGCTCGCACTCTTATTCTTCTATCTGTTCTTCGTTCATACCTTATCGTTTTGTGTTTCCTGTCTCGGATTCTTTATCACGCGCGTGAAGGGGATTACCGGCATGAAGAACATGGCGCTTTGGGTTTTAACGGGTGAGTCGTTTCCACTCGATTTGATTCCAGAACCTTACAAAGCGTATGTTTTGCATTTGCCGTTTGCAAGCGGCGTGTATTTTCCGGTGGCGTATCTCACTGGTCGAGTGGGAGCGGAAGAACTCATGCAAGCTTTTGTCAGCGTTGCGGTTGGTATTGTCGTTGTGTCCATCTTTGCGTGGCTGATGTGGCGCCGTGGCTTACGTGAATACTCAGGGATCGGCGCATGAAGTACCTCAAGCTATGGCTCTCTTTTGCAAAGATCAGCGTGATGGCCGAGATGGAATATCGGCTGAACATGATCATCAAAGTGATCTCGGATGTGATTTGGTATTGTACGCAGTTAAGCATCTTCGAAGTTTTATTTTACCATGCACCACAGATTGCCGGATGGACGATCTACTCCATGCGTGTTTTCATGGGCGTCCTGTTCTTGGTGGATTCGTTCTACATGATTTTGATGAATGAAAACTTTGAGCAGTCCTCAACGTTAGTCAGAAAAGGGGAGTTGGATTTTATTTTGGTGAAGCCAGTGAACTCGCAATTCATGTACAGTTTTCGCAAAGTGAACGCGGCTTACTTTATTAATACTTTGATTGTGCTGTGCTATTTGACTTGGGCGATTCTAAATTTAGAAACGCCACCGCATTGGTCACAATTTGTGACAACATTTTTTCTATTGATTGCGGGATTGAGCGTTCTTTACTCGCTCCGATTTTTCTTCGCGGCTCTCAATATTATTTTCACCAATGCCAACAGTCTTACCTATGTGTGGTACCAATTTTATCGTTTGGCCACGAGGCCGCATGCCTTTTATCCGTCATGGCTTCGTCTCTTTATATTGACGGTCTTTCCAGTCGCATTGATCTCGAGTGTGCCGGCGACCAATCTCGTGCAGGGTCTTGACCTTCGTCTGGTGTTCGGAGCGTTTGCAATTGCCGCAACTTTGGTGTTTTTGACGACACGCTTCTGGGGTTTTGTTCTTCGCCGTTATTCTTCGGCTAGCTCTTAGTCTTGAATAACATAAGATTTCTACAGTCGCCAAAGATCCAGGCCGATGTACCTGGATATGGAACAGAAAAACATAATTATATGTCTATTAGTCGGGTTTACATTGGTCGCGTGTTCCAACGGTGTGGGCGGCAGTCTTAATAGTGCGGGTTCGTCGAACAACTCGCAGTCTTCGCCAAGTCCAACGCCATCACCGACGCCAACTCCGGCTCCGACTCCTGTACCGACTCCAGTTCCGACTCCAGTTCCGACGCCGGTTCCGACGCCGGTTCCGACGCCGGTCCCCACACCTGTTCCGACTCCATCGCCAAGCACGGGCAATGGCTCGACGAAACTATCGATTTGTTCGAAACTTAACTTCGATAATCTCGATTGGCCCAACGCCGTCGATGAGCAAGAGCGCAACGCGTTTGCGTTGGCTCTGAATATTTCAGGCAGCTTCGAAGGTTCAGATGGTTGGGAGAATTTGACCAACAACTTCGATGGCCAGGGACTTTCTCTCGGTTTGCTCAATCAATGTTTGGGTCAAGGTTCGCTTCAACCGTTGCTCATTCAGATGCGCAATCAGTATCCGACAGAAATGAAGAGCGTGATGTCGACCTCTAACTTCAACAATATGCTCACCATGCTGAATGCGTGGGAGACGATGCTCACGATTAGCGATTTTGTTCCAAGTGATGCCACACTTCGCGCGCAGGGATTTTCGAAACTGGATGATCCGGCGATGATCGAACAAGAAATCGGCTTCAATCCTGAAGTGCATTTAATGGCGAGTTTAACTAGTAAAAATCAAAACAGCGTCAATTGGGCGGTGGCGAATCTTTATAACGGATCGTCATTCAAATCCGACTGGAAGTCGCAGCTGACCGCACTTTCCGGTTCGCCAGGTTATCGTTCGATTCAGGTTGCGGCGGCTCTCGATATCCACTTAGAGGCTCTCACGTTGTTCAAGACTTACGGCCTAACGCAACTACGCGGTTATCTCTTCATGTTTGATATCGTCGTACAAAACGGCGGCATCTCAGCGACCGCAAAAGCCAACATCATGGCGCAGTTCAAAGCGAATCCAAGCTGGAACGAAACGCAAAAGTTGAACGCCATATTGACCGAACGCTTGAAATACGTGAAGACCGCATACGTTGCGGATGTTCGCTCGCGCAAGCAATCGCTCATCAACGGCAATGGAACTGTTCACGGTGAACATCGCGACTATGGTGTTGAATATTGCTCGGTGTTCGCTGCACCAATGCCGTGATCTACATATCTTGATCGGGCCCATCGTCTAGAAGTGGGCCAGGTGCGCGTCAGGATTCTGTTTGCTCATGCATAGAATGAATCATTGTGGACAAACTTCTCGTGCTTGCAACCGTGATGGCTGTCACGTGCTCTGGCTGTGCAAAAGCCGGCGCGCTTGGTCCATTTGGTTCGATGATCAATGCAGTTGAGGAACCGGCGAATCGCTGGCAGTACAACCTCAACATCTGCTCAAAACTCGACATGAGCGGTCTCACTTGGCCCGGCAATCTCACAACGCAGGAACAAAGTGCTTTTGCACTCGCGCTGAATATCTCTGGCAGTTTTGAGGGCGGCGACGGGTGGCGAAACATCACCAACAACTTTGATGGCGAAGGTCTGTCGCTTGGTCTCCTCAATCAGTGTTTAGGTCAGGGTTCATTGCAGCCACTGTTGCTGAGCATGGTGAACGATCATGCGGATTTAATGAAGCAGATCTTTATTGGTGCGAATTTCGATTCGCTCAATGGAATGTTGACGACCTGGAAAGAACACAACGTCGTCGCGCAAGAAGATGACGAAGCTTTGCCAAGCGGATTTTCATCGTTGGATGACGAAGAAGTCGTTAACGAATTTCTCACCGTGAATATTGACCGCCGCAAACCGAGACCGAAACCAAAACCCAAGCCTAAGCCAAAACCGAAACCGAAACCGAAAACTCCGGACCAAGTCAGTGTCGATTGGGCCGTGAAGACGATCTACTCAGATCCAAAAGGTTTGGTGTTTGTGCAGGCATGGATGGATGGTCTGACGATCATGTCAGATTCGGCAGAATATCGTTCGCTGCAATTGGCGAAAGCCTTCTATCTCTATCAAGGTGCGATGGCGTTGTTTCATCACTTCAAAGCGACGCAAGTCCGAAGCTTTTTATTTTTCTTTGATATCATGGTGCAAAATGGCGGCATCAACGATCAAGTCGTCGCTTCGATTGATGAGATCTTAAAGAAAAAAGATTACTCAGAAGCTGACCGACTTGAACAGATTCTCAATTACCGTCTTAAATTCGTGCGTAAAAAATATGTCGCGGACGTGAGAGCTCGCAAAGAGTCTCTCATTAAAGGTGGCGGTTTCGTGCATGGAATTGCGCGCGATTACGATCTTGAATATTGCACGTCACTCAACGCTTTGCTTTATCCAGACGCTTCTGAAGTCGAGAATTTCCTGAATCTTTAACGTCGATCAATTTCAAGAGCAGCTGTTCGAGCTGCTTGGCTTCTTGAATCGTTAGGCGATCGCCGAAATGTTTCTGCATCGAGGAGCGAAAGACTGGCCATGCCGACTTCAAATTCTGCAAACCTTTTGCTGTCACCGTAATGTAAGAAACGCGGCCATCGCTCGGACAGCTGATACGTTTTAGAAAACCCACCTTCTCAAGGCTATCGACAGAGCGCGTGAGTGCGCTTTTGCTTAAGACCAGCATTCTCGCCAGCTCCGTCATCTTCACTCGATGACCGGGCTGCGAGTTCACAAGATAAAGCATTTCATACCAATTAAAGGGGAGAGTGCCATGCAGGTCTTTCTCGATTTTTCGCAGCGTCTCAGAATGAGACACCATAAATAAATCCCAGGCCCGTAAATGACTGAGTTTGAGCTTTTTGCTCATACATACCTCCTTATAGATAAGGGGTCGTCAGATCCCACAAATATACATTACCTGAAAATAGTTGCATCTGCAACTAAATCGGTTAATCTAGAGATGGTTGCAGATGCAACTATCTCACCTGGAGGCGAGTATATGAAAAATCTCAAAAGTTTCTTCTCAACATCTGACGAATTGCATCTTTTGATTATGCGAGTTGGTTTAGGCGTGGTGATGTTGCCACACGGTATGCAAAAAGCATTAGGCCTATTTGGCGGTTATGGCTTTTCGGGCACCGTCGGCTTCTTCGTATCGCAAGGGATTCCGGCTCCCATTGCAGCCCTCGTAATTGCCGGTGAATTCTTAGGTGCGCTGGGTCTCATCGCCGGTCTCGGAACTCGTTTAGCCGCTTTTGGAATTGCAATCATAATGACAACGGCTGCGTTAACAGTGCACTTGCCAAACGGCTTCTTTATGAACTGGTTTGGTAACCAAAAGGGCGAAGGCATTGAGTATTTCATTCTCGCGGTCACTCTTGCTGTAGCGCTTCTCATCAAAGGCGCGGGTAAATATTCCTTCGATCGAGTGCTGGCCAAATCCCTCTAGAGCGGGTAGATAAGAAATCGACCTCAAGCGTTGGCTTGGGGTCGTTTCTTTTTAAGGACCATCCGTTTTGAGTTTTCTGCCGCCCATTTTTCGTATTCGTGACTTTCGTGTCTTAATCCTCACGCGTTGGCTGATCGTCATGGCGCTACAAATCCAAGACGTCATCGTGTCTTGGCAGGTGTATCAGCTCAAACATGATGCGCTTTTGCTCGGGCTTCTTGGATTGACTGAAGCGGTGCCCGCGATTCTTTGCTCGTTTTACGCCGGTCACATTGTCGACAATCATCGTCCGGCAAAAATCTTCATCAATTGTTTAGCCGTGTTGTCGGTCAATGCCGTTTTACTTTGGATCGCAACTTCGTCATGGGTCGACATTCATGATGACTGGCGTTTGATTGTGATGTTCTCGGCGACGTTCGTATCGGGGATTGTTCGCAGCTTCTCATCGCCATCCAACTCGTCGTTGATTCCGCAACTTGTTCCACGTGAGCTTTATTCGGCGTCGGCCGCAATCGGAAGCTCAGTTTTTCAAGCGTCGGCGATTGTTGGCCCTGCGATCGGCGGACTTGTTTACGGTCAATTTGGTTCGGATGCCGCGTTTGCGATGATTCCGGCTCTGAGCATCGCTTCGCTCGTTGCGGTGTTTTGGTTAACGCCACATGCGCGATCGATTCGAAACACGCAACAACGCGAGAAGTTCTCGCAAAGTATTATGGCGGGCCTTCGCTTTGTGTTGAAGACGAAAGCCCTTTTATCTTCGATGATGCTCGATATGTTTTCGGTTTTGTTTGGTGGAGCAGTCGCCGTTTTGCCAATCTATGCCGATCAAGTTTTGCATATCGGCGCAAGCGGATTGGGATTTTTGAGAGCCGCACCAGCGGTGGGATCATTGCTCGTATTGATGGCGCTCACATTCCGCCCATTAAAAGTCATCAGCGGCAAAACATTGCTTTGGGTCGTCGCAGGATTTGGGACCTGCATTTTGATTTTCGGTCTGTCTCACAGTGTGATTTTATCGGCGGTGATGCTTGCTCTCAGTGGTGCGTTTGATGGTGTGAGCATGGTCATTCGCCAAACGATCATGCAACTTCTGACTCCAGATCAATATCGCGGCCGCGTCTCATCAGTGAGCCTGGTGTTTATCACATCGAGCAACGAGATCGGTGCGTTCGAATCCGGATTGGCCGCGAGCATGATGGGTTTGATCCCATCTGTGATCTTTGGCGCGACAATGACTTTGCTCATTGTCGGCGGCACAGCGCTGTTCTTTCCAGAACTCCGCCGTACGCAGATTGAACACTAGCCTTTCCATTCCGTCGGATATTTGCAAACACCCATCGAGCGTTGCGTCTCTTTAAACCCAACAGATTTGTAGATAAGAGCGGCATGATACTCAGGTTCTGCGACCATCACCAAAGTTTGTGCACCATTTTTAAAAGCAAATTTTGCCGAATGGTAAATGAGCGCCGAGCAGATTCCGCGCCGTTGAAAATCGGGATGTGTGCCGACGGTTTGATAGCGACCGATGCCGTCGAATGAAAATACGCCGCAATCGGCGACGAGTCGATCGTTTAAGAAAGCTCCAAACCAGTGGCCGTGGCCAGTTTCAGACATTCTTCGATAGCGTGCCATGGCTCGTCGCTTGTAAGGCAGATACAGCTCTTCTTTAAATTGATCTTTGCGAGTGGCCACTTGGGTTGCGATGGCCGCTTCCCATTCGGCATCTGAGGTCAAGGGACGGACGTGAACCTCTCGGTTCATCTTCGCCGTCGTCTGCAAATCGGAATTGGTTGCGGTCAGCACAACGGCAGGTTCCGGAGAAAAGCCCGCCGCTTTGAATGGCTGAATATCTCCCTCTTCGCCCGTTGTTGAATCCCAACCAAAGGTGATGTGTTTGACCAGTGGTTGATGTGAAAAGTTCTTCTTAAAAAGTTTGGTCCAGCGCTCGAAATCACCTGCCTGAGGTGGTTTTTTCATCACCATTAAATTGCCCCAGAAAAAACTTGGGTTATCCGGTGTCTCAGCCAAATAGTAATCGCCGTGGTCCTCAACTCGCCCTTCAAATCGAAGCAGCGAGAGGTCGGTGAAATAAGCTAAAGAGCGAAGGTTGATCTTCATAGAATTATCAATACCAAATTCGGCCGCCTTTTTGCTAACCAATACACCGGAATGGAAAACTCGCCTCAGCATTCATCCAGTTTGTTTTCGGCCCTAGCAAACCGGCTCTTTTGCGGTCAAAACGCCCTTTTTCGGCATTTGTTGCAGGTACTTGGCGTTGTTATCGCCGTTTCCACTTCCTTCGGAACACAGGCGAAGGAAGGCTTCTCGGCAGATCTCACCAACGCACCTCAAGCGGTGAGGCATGCTTGGGATGCGACGTTCGCCCTCATCTATTCGGAGCCGACATATTTCCATGATGGCTCGGCATTTTTGATTGGCAAAAAAGTGATTGATGGTGAGCTCGTCCTCTCGTTTTTGACCGTCAATCACAACATCGGAAATTGTGAAACGCAGGACAAGATTTGCCCAGGCCTTATACTCATTCAAAATGCACGTATGCGCGAAACGCCAACGATGATGAATTTCGATACTCTAGAAGGTCTTCGTTTTGATACAGTCGCCGTCCATGGAATCAAAGATTCGGATCTTGCGATCGTCGTGACGTCGATGAGCTTAGTTGATCAACGAAAAATTCCTGAGCCGTTGAGGTTGGTGAAAGATTGCGAGTTGCAAGACGGTTCGCCGTTGTATGCTGTCGGATATCCCGACACGAAACAAAGAATAAATTCAAAAAGTTTACCGATCGTGAATGGGGACGAGGTCGTCAAGCGTTGGAGCCAAGGCATTTATCTCGGCACGTGGAGCTTTACCAATCAAAGCCGTCCTTTTCTGGGAGCAACAGTGGATGCGCTTCCTGGGTTGTCTGGCGGTCCGGTTCTAGATGAGCAGGGGCAGGTTGTGAGCATTGTGCGCAAAGGCAGGGAGGGAGGCATTTACGGGGGCAATGAAGATCTTGCTCACCGCGACTACCAAATGCTAGGTCCAACTTGTTTGCAGATGAAGGCTATCGGCGCAAATTTTGGTGATTAAACCAAAACTCATCGCTAGACTTTCTCTCTATGAGCAAAGTCGCAAGAATTTTATTTTTAGTCGTAGCGTTCGCAACCATCTCTCCAGCCTTCGCCGCTGATGAAAGTTTATTGTACGTAACCGATATGCATTTTGATCCGCTGGCGGATGCCAGCATTGTGCCGAAACTAATGGAACAGCCGGTTTCGAAGTGGAATGAAATTTTCCAATCGTCGAACAAAAAAGAATTGAGCGGTTATCGCGAAGATACGAACTTTGCGCTCTGGCAATCGGCACTCAAAGCGATGAAACAAACGGTTTCGCATCCAACAACCGTGGTCGTTGGCGGTGACTTCTTTCGACACACGTTCCGTGCTGATTTTGAAAAGCTCTACAAAGAACAAAATCCAGGCAAGACAGATATCCGCTCTGTCTATCCGGTCTTTATCCAAAAGACGATTCAGTTTTTGGTGCGGGGATTGGTCGAACAATTTCCCGACGCGCAATTTATTCCGGTGATCGGCAACAATGATTCCACTTGCGGCGACTACATGGTGGCGTTGCGGGATCCATTCCTAAAAGACTTCGCGAATGCTTGGCAACAAGCGAGCAAGCTCAGCATTCCAACAAGCGAGTCGAGCGATTTTGCAAGCTCCGGCCACTACACAACAACGCTGCAGCACAATTCGAAACTTAAGATCATCGTTGGCAACGACATCTTTATGACTCCGCAATACAACGGCCGCTGCGGCAATTCATTCGTGCCACCAGGACAAGGCGAGTTAGCATGGATGGATCAGCAGCTCACCGCCGCAGAAAAAGCGGGACAGAAAGTTTGGTTGATTACGCATGTGCCGCCAGGCGTGGACGTCACACGTTCACTTTACAAATCGATGACAGGCAAAAAATCCGCCGTCTCGCCAATGCTCAAAGAAGATTACAATCAGAGATATCTCGACATCCTTCATCGCCATGCCAAAGACATTTTGATTCATTTCACTGCACACAACCACTTCGATGAGATCCGTGTGCCGGGTGGGGAAGTCGCTGTGCTTATGGCGCCCTCGATCAGTCCCGACAAGACGAACAATCCGACGTTTCAAGTCTTCGATGTCGATGCTAAAAATATGCTGCTGAAAAACTTTGCCAACTACTCACTGGATCTCTCATCTAGCAGCACTCAGACTTGGGAAAAGATCGTCGATTTCGATCAGGCGTTTCAGCAAAAAGAGGTTTCACTTGAAAGCGTGAAAGCCGTCGAAGCCGCTATTCAAGCCGGAAAATTCAGTGACGACTATTCGCAAATGGTCACGAGCAAAGGTGCGCTGGCAAAAACATTTTTTACTCTGGCAAAGAAGGCTTATGTCTGCGGCATGAGCGAAATGACTTTACCGACGTTTCAAACTTGCATCGACAAAGAAGACTAAAGCCACTCGTAATTAAAACTAATGCTCATACGAGGTTTGTCGCCACGATGTGGTGGCACCTCGTGTTTCATCCAGCTTTCGAACAAAATAAATTCGCCGGGTTTTGGTTGAAACTCGATATAGGGTTTGTTCTTCCACTGACCATTCGCTTTTCGTGGCGGTGAGGCCATCAAGCGCTCCATGCGTGGATCTTCCATCTTAAATGGGCTCGAGCCCGGAGGACACGAAACGAAATAAACTCCACTGATCACGCTCAACGGATGCAAATGCAAAGTGTGATGAGTGCCCTTACCCATGCGATTGGCCCAGCAAGTCGTCATCTCAACTTTTTTGCCAAGCAAATCCCATTCGAGTTTTTTGATAAATTGGCGCACATGTGGTCGCAGTTTTTTTTCGAGCTCAGAAAAATTGGGCGACGTGTGATGGAGTTGTGTTAGCGAGCTATAACTCGAGTAACCTTCGGCATAATTTTTCTTCGACCAGCGAACGCCGTCCTCATCCATCTCAGAAAGAATATCGATTTCTCGAGCGAGTTCACGATTGAGTTTCGCGCTCGACGGCAATTTTCCTGTGACAACGTGGCTGGGGAAGATCTCTTTAATCATATAATGATTTCTAACTGCACTGAATCAAGCTGGATTGCATGCGAAACTTCCTGTACGAAATTATTTCGCGTCGTTTTCATAACGAGCGATTTCAGATTGGAAACATTTTTCGAGAGAGTCTTTAGTGGAAGGGGAAGTCGCTTGTATGAGTGGACTCATCTCCGGAGGGGCCACTAAGGACGTCGGCCGGTATATGCCGATTGTCCTCGAGCGGTGAGTGAAGGAGATGGAGAAGCACTCCAACGCGAGCCGCTCGTGGACATTTTTTTTGTCCACACGCTGACAACCATAAGTGCGATCGCCCCAAATCGGACAACCCAGAAACGAAAGCTGGGCGCGGATTTGATGCGTACGACCTGTTTCCAATTCCACTTCACAACCATATCCATCTTGATGCTGCCACGACTCTCGCACATGCAAAATCGCAACGGCTGAATCTTCAACCGGTGTCGCAAATGTCGGCTTCGGAACAGGCCCTTCGGTCTGAATGTAATGTTCATGTCGACCGAGTGGAACAGGTGCATCAGTTGCAGCTCGATAGATTTTGTGAACTGTGCGCTCCCGCAAGTACTGATTGAATTCGGATTGTGCCGATTGAGATTTCGCTAAAACCAAAACGCCTTCAGTGCCAGTGTCGAGACGATGCGTGACGTAAACTTTCTGACCCATTTGCTTTTGTAAAATTGACCAGGCGTTTTCCAGATAGTTATCCACAGTGGGATGCGTAGGTAAACCATATGGCTTATCGATGCCAATAAAATCATCATCTTCAAAAATGATTTTCAATTTCTCAGGAATCAAAAAGCGTTTGGGTTGAAAGTGCACACGCAAAACATCGCCGACTTGTAATTCTTGCTCAGCAAAAATGCGCTCGCCATTGAGATAAAGTGCACGAAAATCAAACAGGGTTTGAATTCGCAAATTCGAAAGCCCCACGTTCTTTTGCAAAAAAGTCGAGAGGAGTGAAGCCCGCTCACAACGAAAATGACCATAGTGCGGCGAACTTCGCAGATAAATCATGCGCGCGCTTTCCGAAGCGATGAGATCACCGAAAGACCAATGAACACCGCACCGACAAGACCCGTGACATATTCAGGAACGTGAACAAGCAAATTCACCAGCATCAAAATCGCTAGCGCCAGCAAAGCATAGAACGCACCATGCTCGAGATAAATAAAGCGATTCAAAGTT
>Ga0105239_10003064_pt1 | contig 20772 bp, 19 predicted proteins | sample KBSC44metaG_FD_92761 | JGI IMG/M metagenome (GOLD analysis project Ga0105239, IMG submission 92761) | Corn rhizosphere microbial communities from Kellogg Biological Station, Michigan, USA - KBS C4-4 metaG | ecosystem: Host-associated > Plants > Roots > Rhizosphere > Soil | place: Michigan, USA... | reverse complement strand
TTTCTGCTGGTCTACGCGCATCCGGAACACCATTCCGCCATCAAAGCGGCGCTCCCGGAACTGGAAGAGATGCCGTTTCGCTTCGAACCGCAGGGCAGCAAGATCATCTATGTCGAAGAGGAGTACGGTTCGGCATGAAAAACCGGTTGCCCATCGTCTATCTCTATCCCGGCAGCACCTACAAGTCGGATGTCTCTCGCCAGACCAAACTGACGGAGGCGCTTGCAGAGCATACGACGGTCGTGTTCGTGCAGGTCGCGGAGTACACACATAACTTTGCGAAGGTGCCTGCGCCGACGATTCGACAGGCCGGCAAAAACATTCTGGTCGTCGAGAACGCGATGGGCTATCTGAAGAACCGCCTCGGCAAGCGGCTCGGCCCGGTGCATGGGATGTTGGACGGACGGAACCTGCACAATCTCCTGAAAGCCCACGGGATCGACGAATATATCTTCTGGCTCTCGGTGCCGATCCCCGAGTTTCTGGAGGGAATGCGAACCGATCGCCTGGTCTACGACTGTATCGACCCCTGCATGATCGCGAGCGAACAGGCCAGATACGATGCCGAAGAGGCCATCATCGCGAACCGCTCCAAAGTGGTGTTCTGCACCGCCGGGATTCTGCTGGAGCGGCTGCAGAAGATGCATACAAAGACCTATCTGCTGAACAACGGCTCCGCGCCCGAAGACTTTTCGGCGGAGATCGCCGCCACGCTTCCGGTGCCGAAACTGTTGCAGGATCGCCCTCGCCCGATCATCGGGTATATGGGAACGATCGACTGGCGGGTGGATGTCGAGACGATCCTGGCGGCGGCGCGTCTCCTGCCGGAGTACACGTTCTGTATCTCCGGGCGTGTCAATCACGATCAGGAGTATCGGTGCACCGAACTGCGCGCATTGCCCAATGTGATCATGCCGGGCAGCATCTCGATCGAAGACGGACCGGCCTACAATGCGGCGTTCGATGTCGGGCTGATTCCCTATCTGCCGGGCGACATCGGAGACGCGATCAACCCGGTGAAGATGTATATGTACCTCACGATGGGCAAGCCGGTCGTCACCACCTGGGTGCGGGAGTGCCGAAACAATCGGCCGCTGGTCTCCGCCACACGCACGAACGAGGAGTTCGCGGAGGCGGTCCGGCAGGCGGTCAACGAAAAAGACGATTCGCAGCGCAAGGCGCGGATGGCTTTCGCCGCCCAAAACACCTGGGCGGCGCGGGCGGACGCCGCGATCCGGATTCTTGAGGAGAATGGGCTTTTTGCGTAGGCCGCGATGAGAAAAGGGTTAACATTCAGATGACAGCGCGTACCAGTGTGATCGTCATCACGCTCAATCGACCGGACTATGTGCGGAGATGTTTGACGTGTCTGGAGAGCCAGGAGCCTCGTCCCGATCAGATCATCGTCGTCGATTCCTCGAAGGACGATATCACGACGAAGGTGGTGGCGGAGTTCCCCGACGTGCTCTACCTGCGGAACGACAACGGCTTCGGGCGTATGACCACGTCCCGCAACATCTCCTTGAAGCACTGCACCGGGGATTTTATCGCCTTTGTCGATGACGATGCGTTCGCCCATCCGGGCTGGCTGGCGGGCCTACTGGCCGCCTATACGAGCCCGGAGATCGGCGCGGTCGGCGGACGCGCCCTCAACAACATTCCCGGTGAAGAGACGCAGGGAGTAGATCGCATCGGCAAACTGACCTCCTACGGCAGCCTGGACGGCAACTTCGCCGCCGATCCCGGCAAGATAATTTCGGTCGATCATATCATCGGCTGCAATATGTCGTTCCGCCGGGAGGTGCTGGCGCGTCTGGGAGGATTTCGCGAGGATTTTCCGGGTATCTCGGGGGTCTGCGAAGATACGGACATGTCGTTGCGGGTGCGCAAACTTGGTTATACGATCCTGTTTACGCCGGAGGCGGTCGTGGATCACATCGCCGCGCCCCAGGCAGTCGGTAAACGTTTCGATACGCGCTATACTTATAATGGTCACCGCAATCGCATGGTGATGCTGGTGAGCAATTTCGGGCTGTTTTCCCACTATGTGATCGGATGTATCTTCTATAGTCTCTGGCGGGGTCTGAATAGTCTCGGGCGCTTCCTGCGTGGGCTCAAGCCGGGCTTCCTCGCACTGGCGCATCTGGGCGCCATAGCGGGCGGGCTGGCGATGGGGCTTGTGCTGGGCGTGAAACTGATGATCCAGCATCGTCGGGACCCCGTGCGCCACGACCCGGATGCGCAGGAGATCGTGCGGGCGCTCAACGAGCCGATCAAGACCTGAACCTGATCTATTAAAGTGAGTGGTATAAGATGAGTTCATTAAAAGAGGGTGTGAAGCGCATGGCGCCCGGACTGTTCCGCGCCCTCAAAAACGCCTATAAACGGCGGGAGTTTCGCACCAAGCATAACGGCAGCGAATACCGCGCCAAGATGGCTCTTGTCAATGAGTACGGCAAGAAAGTCATTCAAGGTCCCTTCGCCGGAATGGCCTACGGCGACAATGTGAACTGCAGCGCCTATGTGCCGAAACTCGTGGGCTCCTATGAAGAGGAGTTGCATCCCGTGGTCGAAGAGATCCTTCAGAGCCAGCCGACGCGTGTGATCGACATCGGATGCGCGGAGGGATACTATGCGGTCGGGTTCGGCACACGCCTGCCGAACGCTCAGGTCTACGCCTTTGATATCGATGAGGAGTCGCAGAGCTACTGCGCCGACCTCGCCAAACTGAATAACATCCGGAACCGCGTGCATGTCGGCGGCCTCTGTTCGCCGGAGACGCTGGTCGAACTCACAAAGACGCCTGCCTTTGTCCTCTGCGACTGCGAAGGCTGCGAACAGGAGTTGCTGGACCCCGCCAAGACCCCCAGTCTGGCGCACTGTACGCTCCTCATCGAACTCCACGACTTTATCGTTCCCGGCCTGACTCCGTGCCTGGTGGCGCGCTTCGAAAAGACGCACAAGGTGGTGCTGATCGATACCGTCGAGCGGGATCCGTCGAAGTACGCGGTGCTCCATAATGTGCAGGAGGCGGATCGCTACCCGGCCGTGCGCGAAGGGCGCCCTGCCGCCATGCAGTGGGCCTATCTTACGCCGCTCGCGTCGGAAGCGACCGGATCTGCGCAGAACGCGAAGGGTGGGGCATGAAGATCGCGATCACTTCGCTCTACCTCCCGAGCAACAGCAAAATCGGAGTGGGCTATCAGGTCCACTATATGGCGAACGAACTGGTGAAGCGCGGGCATGAGGTCACCGTGTTCAGCCAGTCCGGCCGCTCTCCGGATTCACTCTACGAATCGGTGGTTGTGCCCACGGGGGGCAGCCTGAGGACGTTCGGCTTTGCCTGGAATCTGCGCAAGCAGAACTTCGACGGTTTCGATGTGCTCCATGCCTGCGGCGACGACTGGTTTCTCTGGGGCAAGAAGAAGCCCCGCCTGATCCACACCTTTATGGGCTCCTGTCTGGCCGAGATGCGGAATATCAAAGGCGCGAAAGAGAAGGCGCGCATGGGCCTGCTGGCGCTCTGCGAACTGAACGCGACGTTCCTCGCCAACACGACCGTAGCGATCTCCGAGAATACCCGCCGGGATATTCCCCGCATCCAGCATGTCATCCCCTGCGGCGTCGATATGTCGGCCTTCTCTCCGACCGAAGACAAGTCTCCCCATCCTACTCTGCTCTTTGTCGGCACGATGCACAGCCGCAAGCGGGGCCAGATGCTGTTGGATCTGTTCAAAACGCAGATCAAACCCGCCGTTCCCGATGCCGAGTTCTGGGCCGTCTGTGAGGATAAGATCGAGGGGGAGGGGGTACGCTGTTTCGGACGCATCCCGACCGAAGAGCTGACGGACCTGTTTCGCCGCGCCTGGGTCTTCTCCCTCCCCAGCACCTACGAAGGCTTCGGCGTGCCCTACATCGAAGCGATGGCCTCCGGCACTCCAGTCGTCGCGACTCCCAATGTAGGCGCGCGGGAAGTGCTGCAAGAGGGCAAGAGTGGCCTGGTGGTCAAAGACGAAGAACTGGCAGCCAACATCATCCGCGTTCTCACAGATAGCGCGCTCCGGCAACAGTTACGCGAGGCCGGCCTCCGTCGGGCACAATACTACCGCTGGGACAAAGTCTGCGAACAGTACGAGGCTCTTTATCGTGGCGATACTGAAAAATTTAAGGAGTTGACGGCTTCGATCGTTTCTTAAACGGGAAGGTTTTCGCCTCGAAAATGACCCGCTGTCAGGAACCTTTCGCAATGCGTCTTGGGGTGGTCAAGGGATGTTATCCCTCGCTACGCGCCTTCGGCGGGCCGTCCTCTGGACGGAGCGGCATCAGAGCCAGAGCTCACTTGGTTTCAGAGAGCAACGATTTTGTGCCCGCGAAGTGATTATGAAGTTTGATAAATTAATATCGATCGAACAAAACCGTGTTTCATGTAAATGGGATGAGTGACGGTCTGGCGTTTTTCGTCCGGAGGACGACCCGGCGCAGCCGCGTAGCGAGGGATAACATCCCTTGATTCTTCACATGATCACCTTGACGACTCCAGGTCGGTCGAAGTATTCGTTCGATATTAATTTGCCAAAATACATACGCCCATCGAATGGCGTTGTGCCCGAAGCGATCGGAATTCATCCTGTCGCTTCTGTGGAGATGTTTTTATGAAGGTCGCGCTTTTTGCCAGTCGTTTCTATCCGCATGTGGGCGGGGTGGAGGAGCTGGTACGACAACTGGCGCATCAGGAGCGGCTGCGAAACGAGATGCCGCTGATCGTTACGAATCGCTGGCCCAAGAGCCTCCCCGAAGCCGAGGAGTTCGAGGGCATGCCGCTGCGTCGATACAATTTCCGGGTGCCGGAGCGGACGTGGAAGCAGATGGGCGGAGCGCTACTGTTCGGGCGCGCGACGCTCGGCGAGTTGTGCAGAGCCATCAAGGCGCATGGCGCCGATCTGCTGCATGTGCAGTGCGTCAGTTCCAACGCCTACTATGCGCTCCGGGCGAAAAAGGTGCTGGGTCTGCCGCTGGTGATCTCGCTGCAGGGCGAACTGACGATGGATGCCGGGCAGGTGTATCAGAGGTCGGAGTTTGCGCGCAGCCTGATGCGCAGGGCGCTGACCGAGGCGGACGCCATCACCGGTTGCTCGGCGCAGACGATCAAGGATGCCGAAGAGTTCTACGGCAAACCTTTTGGGGACCGCGCGCGCGTGATCATGAACGGCGTCACGCTGACCGATTTCACGCACGGTGGGACTTATCAGCACCCGCGTCCCTACATCCTGGGCATCGGGCGACTGGTGCCGCAAAAGGGTTTCGATGTGCTGATCCGCGCTTTCGCGAAGGCCGGGATCACGTCCCACGACCTGATGCTGGTGGGCGAGGGATCGGAAGAGGCGGAGCTGAAACGGCTGGTCGAAGAGCTGGGGCTGGCGGGGCGGGTCTTTATGCCCGGACGCGCGGATCGGGCCGAAGCGGTCGCCTACTTCAACGGCTGCTCGTTCTTTGTGCTGCCGTCGCGTATGGAGCCGATGGGGATCGTGCTGTTCGAGGCGATGGCCGCGGGCAAGGCGATCATCGCCTCGAATGTCGGCGGCGTGCCGGAGAACGTGCGCCACGAAGAGACGGGCCTGCTGGTGCCCGGCGACGATGTGGAGGCGCTGAGCGAGGCGCTCACTCGCCTGGATACGGATACGGCCCTGCGCGAAAGGCTGGCGACGGCAGGCAATCGCTATGTGCAGAACTACGACTGGGCGAAGATCGCGGAGCAGTATGCCGAGGTCTACAAAAAAGTACTACCCGAGGGAACGCGCGTAAGATGACGAAGCCGACCGTGTGTGTGATTCATGAGGCGATCGGCACCCAGAGCGCGATCGCCAAGGCCGCCATGCGGGGCGTGTATGCTGCGCTGGATGCCGGGTACGATGTCACCGTCGTCGCCAAGCATCTGGAGGAGGAGCTGCAGGATAAGGTCACCTGGCTGCACCTGTTCGTGCCGAAGCGACTGTTCCTGGTGCAGTGGACCACGGCCGGATATTTCATCAAGAAGGCGCTGGGGAATCGGAAGTTCGATATCATCCATACGCATCAGCCTCAGGTGGCGTCGATCTCCGATATTTTTCAGATCCACTATCTGACGCGGATGGCGTTTCTGCGGAACAGCGTGGAGAACGGCAAGGGGCTGAAGCCCGCCTTGATGCGCTTGCAGGAGCGCGGCGTGCTGATGGCCGAGGACTATCATTTCCGGCACTGGAATCCCAATACTTTCATTACTTTCAACAGCAATATGACGCGCGATGACTTCGCGAAGCTCTACGGCAAGCCTCCGAAAGAGGGCGTTCTGCTCTGTTCCGCGCCGCCGTTCAATCCGATTTCGGAAGAGGAGCGGCGGGAGGCGCGCGCCAAATACCTCGGCTGCGAACCCAACGGGCCGGTGCTGGGGTTTCTGGGCGGGGGCATCACTCGGAAAGGCTACCAGCGGATCGTCAAGGGCCTGCAAGGAGACAACGACGTCTTCTTCCTGATGGGCGGTTCGCTGTGTGACGGGATGCAGATTCCGGAACTGGAGGGGCGTTTTAAGGCGGTAGGGTTGGTCTACAACGCCTCCCAGTTCTATGCGGCGTGCGATGTGGTCATTATGGCCAGTCTCTACGAGCCGTTCGGGCGTGTCATTCTGGAGGCCGCCGCGCGGGGGCTGCCGGTGATCGTAACGCCGGAGATCGGCGCACTGCCCCACCTGGAAGAGTACGGCGTCGGAGTCGCCTGGGACCCGAACACGCCGCTCGCGCCGCTGGTCCACCAGGTTCTGGCGCAAAAGAGCGAGACAGTGAAAGCCTCGCAGCGTCTGACGGCAGACCTGAGTGAAGACGATTATGCGCGGAATGTGGTAAAAATGTACGCGGACGTGATGCGCTCCAAAGGCCTGACGCCGCCATCTTCCTGAGAGACATGAGACAAAGGAGTGACTATGAGCTTTATCGATAACTACCTATCGGACCTCAAGAGCCTGATCGACGCGCTGCCATCGGCACAGATCGAGGCGCTTGCGGAACATCTGCATCGGGTATGGGCAGGAGGCGGAAAGGTCCTGCTGATGGGCAACGGCGGCAGCTCCTCGACCGCCAGCCATATCGTCAACGACCTGCAGAAGTGCATTGGTCTGGATACCGGCAAGGGCCTGCGCACGATGTGCCTCTCCGACTGCACTCCGCTCATCCTGGCCTGGGGCAACGATACGGAGTTCGCCAACATCTACGCGCCGCAGGTGGAGTGCTGGGCGGAGCCGGGCGATCTGGTCATCGCGATCAGCGGCAGCGGCAACTCCCCCAATATCCTGAATGGCGTCGAGGCGGGCAAAGCGAAGGGCGCGCATGTGTTCGGCCTGGCAGGTTTCGGCGGCGGCAAACTGGCCGGAATGTGCGACGAGTGCCTGACCGTCTTCAGCAACAATATGCAGCGTGTCGAGGACATCCATATGATCGTCCTGCATCTGGCGTTCTCGATGCTGCGCGAGCGTGTGACGTCTAAATGAGCGGGATGAAAGCGATGATCCTGGCGGCGGGCGAGGGCACTCGCCTGCGCCCGATGACGGCCACTCAACCGAAGCCGATGCTGCCGGTTGCGGGCATACCGACCTTGCAGTGGATCGTGCTCTGGCTGCGCGCCTACGGCGTCCGCGAGATGGCGATGAATCTGAGTTGGCTGCCCGAAACGGTCGAGAGCTATTTCGGCGACGGCTCCCGCTTCGGCGTGTCGCTGCGCTACTCCATCGAAGACAAGATCATGGGGACGGCGGGCGGCGTCAAACTCCTGGAGCCGATGTTCGATTCCGCGTTTGTGCTCGTCTATGGCGATGTCCTGACCGACTTCGATCTCGGCGAACTCATTCGTTTTCACCAGAGCCGGCCGCCGGGGCCGAAAGTGACGCTGAGCCTGACTCACGTCCCGAATCCGACCGAGTGCGGCATTGTCGGTGTCGATGAGAATGGCCGCATCACGCAGTTTGTGGAGAAGCCTGCACCGGACGCGGTCTTTTCCGACCTCGCCAATGCCGGGGTGCTGATCATGGAGCCGGAGATCCTGGCGGCGATCCCCCCGGAGACCTTCTACGACTTCTCCCTCGATCTGTTTCCGAAACTGATGGAGCAAGGGGTGCCGTTCTACGGCTGGACCATGCCGACCCGCCACTACCTCATCGACATCGGCTCGCACGAGAAGTATGCCCGCGTGCAGGAGGAGTGGCCCACGCCGATCATGCAGCGCCTGCTGGAGGAGAATCCGGCCTGATGCAAGGCGCAATTTTTCTGGATCGAGATGGTGTTCTGATCGAAAATCGCCCCGACTATGTCAAGGCATGGGACGAGGTCGAGATCTTTCCCCATACCTTCGAGGCGATGCGCAAGCTGGCGCAGACAGGGCGCAAGATCGTGATGGTCACCAACCAGTCGGCGGTCGGGCGCGGCATTATTACGGCCTCCTGGGTGGAAGAGGTCCATCGCCGCCTGATCGCCGAGATCGAGGCGAACGGCGGCCGCATCGATGCCGTCTACTTCTGCCCCCACCATCCCCAGGACCCCTGCGAATGCCGCAAACCCTTGCCGGGAATGCTGAAGCAGGCCGCTCAGGAATGGGATCTCGATCTAACCTCCTCCTTTATGGTAGGAGACGCCGTAAGCGACATCGAGACGGCGCATGCCGTCGGCACTCAGGGCATTCTGGTACGCACTGGTCGCGGCGCAGAGCAGGCTGCAGGGTTGGCAAAACATGCGGAATGGGATGTTCCGGTGTTGGCGGATCTGGATGCAGCGGCGAACTATATTCTGGCGCAGCTCCGAGGGTAGTTTTTCAAGGATTCGTAAGGATATGAATCTCTATGTCGATACCCGTGCCCTCCAGATGGCGCAGTGGCGCGGGCAGCAGTTTTATACGCACCGGATTTTAAGAGAGATGATCGACCTGGACCTCTCTCATAGATTCCACCTGCATTTCGGGTGGCAGGACTGGCATCCGAAGATCGACGAGTTGCTGACGAAGCCCAATGTGTCTCGACACGATGCCGTGGGAAAATACTGGTCTCACCTGGCTGTGCCCGTCAATATGCTGTGTACCGGTTCCAGGGTCTACTATCGTATGTACAATGAGGATCAAAGGGTCTACACGCCCTTGCCCGGAAAGGTGGCGATCCTCATTCTGGACAACGGAAGGCACATCTATTCGGAACTGTATGGAAACGGCGATCCAGTCGCGGCGCGTCAACGGACAAACTCCTACATCCACAAGTTCGACGCCATCGTCACGATCTCCCAGGCGATGAAGAACGAGCTGATGGATCTTTTCCAACTGCCGTCCGAAAGAATATCTGTAGCGCCCTGCGCCCTGACGCACTTTGTCGGAGCCGCGGAGGAGGAGATCCACCCCGCGAATCTGCCCGCGAATAGAGCGTTTTTTCTGGTGGTGAATCCTGGCGGGACAAACAAGAACTGGCAGCAGGCTCTCGCCGGTTTTGCGCTCTATGTCGAAGATCACCCCGACGATGATGTGATGCTCGTTCTGGCAGGCGGATTGGCGGCGGAGGAGCCGAAAATACGCGCTGCGATCGAAGCGAATGCAGCCCTGCGCGATCGGGTTCTCTGCACCGGTTATATCTCCAAAGAGAAGTTGAGCTTTCTCTATCGAAATGCGCGGGCTGCCATCTATGTGTCTCGCTACGAAGGATTCGGCATTCCTATCCTGGAGACGATGTCGTTTGGTCTGCCTGTCATCGTTTCGGATATTCCTGTCTTCCGAGAGGTTGCCGGGGAGGCGGCTGTCTATGTGCCGCTGGATCAGCCGGATGTCCTGGCAGACGCACTCGATCGACTACAGTACGACACCGCACTGCGGACGAATGTGCTGAGTAAAGGGCCGGAACGGCTCTCGTTCTATTCGTGGCGAAAGAGCGCCCAAATCACTCTGGATGCCCTGGAAAGACTAGAATAGTTGGATTTACCATCTCTCTCTCCGCAGGAGCGAGTTCATTTTCATATTCCTACCCCGGGAGACCACTACTCTGCAGCGACGGGCAGCGCGATCTCGACGATCATCTACGAGATCGCCTGTTGGCATGAGCGGAATGGGGGTTCGACACGCCTGGTCGTTGGGCGTGGGACCCGGCACGACTATCCGGTCGGGGAGTGCATCGAAGTGGAGTTTCCGCTCTTGCCCAGCAAGTCGCGCAAGGTGGTGGATGTGGCGTTAAGTCGCCTGGGAGGGCCGCGTGTGTTCGGCGAGAGCGTCTATGCTCCGGCGATCCCGGCGATCCCGAAGGATTTCACCGGTCCGATCTTTCTGCACAACAACCCGGTCGCGCTGCGGATGCTGAAGAAGCACTTTCCGCAGGCGCAGGTGACCCTGTGGGCCAATAATGAGTTGTTTCGGACCTACTCTGCTTCGGAGACGGAGCGGATAATGGCGAAGACGGATCGGGTCATCTGTTGCAGCGAGTTTATTGCCGAGGACTTACAGAAGCGCCTCTCGGTGCGTTCGGATCGGATCTTCGCGGTGCATAACGGCACGAACCCGGAGCGATTTCAGCCGCGCGCGGAGCCGCTGGATGAGGAAGTGCCTACCATTCTCTTTATCGGGAGGGTGCTGCCGGAGAAGGGGCCGGATCTGCTGCTGAAGGCGGCGCAGAAGGTCTATGGCGGGAAGCGGAAGTTCAAGGTGCGTATCGTCGGCAGCAGTAACTTCAACGCCAAAGATCCGATCACGCCCTATCAGGAGGAGCTGTTCAAGCTGGCGGAGCCGTTGGGGGAGGCGGTGGAGTTTCAGCCGTTTGTCGGGCGGGCGCAGGTGGTCGAAGAGTACCATGCCGCCTCGATCTTCTGTGTGCCCTCCAACTGGGACGAGCCGGTGTCGCTCACGATCTCCGAGGGCATGGCCAGCGGCCTGCCGGTGATCGCCTCGCGGCGCGGCGGCATTCCCGAAGTGGGCGGAGACGCCGTGCTCTATTTTCAGCCGCCCGATGTCGATACCTTCGCGGACCACCTGGTGATGCTGCTGGACGATCCGAAAGCACGGCAGGAGTGGGGCGCAAAGGCCCGCCAACGCGCCCTGACATTCTCCTGGGAAAACCAGTACCGCAAGCTGATCGCCGCCTTGAGGGGCGCCTCGTGAACCAGCAGAACTCCACGATGACACAGAAGGAGGAACCCGGTGTGAGTTTCCCCTCCGATGCGCCGCTCGAACTGGTCTTCGTCTCCATCGAGAACTGGGACGATGTCTGGCGCAGAAACCAGTTCGTCTGCGGCCGGATCGCCAAACGCTTCCCGCACAGCAAAATTCTGTTTGTCGGCACGGCGCGGGACGTCTCGAACCAGATCCGCACGGGGCGAACGGCGGACCTGCGCACTCCCGCGACCTGGCAGGTGCCCGGCTATCCCAATATCCACGTCACGCGCCCTCTGAAGTTCCTCCCGAATACGATTCCGGCAATGCGGCGCATCAACGAGGCGATGTATCGCAGCCACACGCTGCGGGTCGCCCGCCAACTGGGATTTCATCGGCCCATCCTCTGGCTGAATCCGCACTATGCCGTGCATATGGTCGGCAAAATGGGCGAAGATCGCGTCGTCTACGACATCACGGACGACTGGATCACCCTCACGCAGTCCGAAGCGCTGACGCGCCTGATCGTCGAACAGGACCGCGAACTGTGCCGTGTGGCGGATGCGGTGATCGTCTGTTCGCAGAAGCTGTACGACCTCAAGCATGAGTTGGCACGGAACTTGCATCTTATCCCTAATGGAGTGGATGCGGAACACTATCGGTGCGTGCTGGACGGGACCGGACCGTTGCCGGAGGAGGCCGCCGACTGGCCGCGTCCGATCTACGGCTACACCGGCACCATCCATCCGGATCGTGTCGATGTCGATCTGGTCGAGCGGATGGCGCGGCGATTGACGCAGGGCTGTTTCGCCCTGGTCGGCCCCTTCTTTCTGCCGGATGCCGATCGGGACCGCCTGCTGGCGACCGGCAAAGTGTTCTTTACCGGGCCGGTGCCTTATACGCGTCTGCCGCAGTTTATGCGCGCCTTCGACGTGTGTATGACCCCGCACCTGGTGACGCCTTTTACGGAGAGCCTGAATCCGATCAAACTGTGGGAGTATCTGGCAGGCGGCAAGCCGATCGTCTCGACCGATGTCGCCGGATTTCGCGACTTTCCCCAGTTCGTTCGGATCGCGAAGGGCGAAGACGAATTCCTGAACGCGCTGCAAGAGGCGCAGCACGAGGCCCCCGCACTGGGAGAGGCCCGACGCGCCGAGGCGCGCAAACATTCGTGGGATGCGCGCGTCGATCAGATCCTGGACGTTGTCGCAAACTGCAAATAACCCCCCCTCAAGGAGGGGAGAAAACCCCACCCCAGCCCTCCCCGCAAGCGGAGAGGGAGCCATCTGTAAGCCCCCTCCTTTAGAAGGAGGGGGTTGGGGGAGGTCGCTGTGCGCGCCTTAAAGCAGGTTTTGGGGTAAAATTTACACATACATTATGCCGGGAAACCGGAGTTTAGACCGCTCGGCCGCAGGGATGGCGGATCTATTTCAAGAGGAGCAGTTATTTCATGAAGGTTTTGGTCACGGGCGGAGCCGGTTTCATCGGGTCCCATCTGGTGGACGCTCTGCTGGAGCGCGGTCATACGGTGCGCGTTCTGGACAGCCTCGATACGCAGGTGCATGGGGTGACCGACACGCCGCCTGCCTATCTGAGCACCGAGGTCGAGTTTCAAAAGGGCGATGTACGTGACCGCACCGCCGTAGACCGCGCCCTGGACGGGATCGAAGTCGTCTATCATCAGGCCGCCGCGGTCGGGGTAGGCCAGTCGATGTACGATATCGTGCGGTATATGGATATCAACACCCTCGGCACCGCCGTGGTGCTGGAGGCGATGGTCGCCCGCCGCGCGCAGTTCAAGAAGCTGGTCGTCGCCTCGTCGATGTCGATCTATGGCGAAGGCCGCTATAAGCGCCCGAGCGGAGAGCTGGCCGCCCCCAAACTACGCCCGGTCTCGCAGTTCCAGGAAGGTATCTGGGAACTCAAGGATCCGGAGACCGGTGAGTTTTTGATCCCGCTGCCGACCGATGAAGAGAAGCCGCTCCAACCCGCATCGCCCTATGCCACCGGCAAGCGCGATCAGGAAGAGATGTGCATCGCCATCGGACGCGCTTACGAGATCCCCACCGTGGCCCTGCGCTACTTCAACGTCTACGGCACCCGCCAGGCGCTCTCCAACCCCTACACCGGCATTGCGGCGATCTTTACCTCACGCCTCCTGAACGACAATCCGCCGCTCATCTTCGAGGATGGACTCCAGAGCCGCGACTTTACCCATGTCAGCGACATCGTCCAGGCCAATATCCTGGCGATGGAGACCGACGGCATGAACTACGACTACTTCAACGTCGGCACCGGCCGCCGCCTGAGCGTCCTCGATATCGCCAATGCGCTCATCACCGGGATGGACAAGAGTGTCGAACCGATCATCAACAAGAAGTTCCGCGAGGGCGATATTCGCCACTGCTACGGCGACATCCGCAAGATCTCTGCGGTCGCAGGCTACAAGCCGAAGGTGACCTTCGAGCAGGGCATTCCCGCCCTCGTCGAGTGGTGCCGCACGCAGCAGGCGGACGACAAAGTCAACCAGGCTGCCGACGAACTCGCTTCGAAGGGCCTCACCAAGTAGTTTTTCATCCGCTCTGTGCCATCGGGCGGCTCCTGCGGGATGCGCCGCCCCTACACCCTCGATAGGGAGGATGGGACCGGGACGGGCCTCCAGGAGTAACCAATACGATGTCCAGGCCGAAACTCAGTATTTCGCTTGTCAATACCAATAACTGCAAACTGCTCAGAGTCTGCCTGCACTCCCTCTACGATGTGGATCATGGCGTCGAATTCGAGACGATCCTGGTCGATAATGTGTCGAACGACGGCAGCCCGGAGATGGTGCGCACCGAGTTTCCGCAGGTCAAACTGATGGAAAACACGTATCGGATGGGGTTCGCCGCCAACCACAACCAGGCGATCGCGGCCAGTGTGGGGGAGTATGTCTTTGTCTTGAATGAGGACACAGTGGTGCGCCCCGGCGCGTTGAAGGCGCTCTGCGACTTTCTGGATACGCATCCGGATGTGGGAGCGGTCGGGCCGCGCCTCGAAAACCCGGATGGGACCCTGCAGAAGAGCTGTTATCGTTTCCCTTCGCCCGGACGCGTCATCGCCGAGAATCTGCTGCTGGTCGCCGCCTTTCCCAACAATCCGCTGTGGGGTGACTATCGGGCGTTCGATCACGATGTGCTGCGTTATGTCGATTTTGTCAGCGGCGCCGCGTTCCTGGTGCGCCGCGAAGTGATCGAGAAGACCGGAGTGCTCGACGACGGTTTCTTCATCTATTCGGAAGAGACCGACTGGCAGTTGCGGATGCATAAAGACGGCTGGAAAGTGGCGTTTATCCCGGATGTGACGATCGTTCACTACGGCGGACAGAGCAGCGTCGCGATCAAAGATCGGCAGTTCTGCGAGTTTCACCGCAGCCAACTGCGCTTTATGCGCAAGCACCACGGCCCGTTCCTGGAGTTTGTCGCGCGTGCCAGTATGTGCCAGGGAGCGGTATTGCGGATGACGATCTGGTCCCTGTTCTGCGTAGTAAAACCATCTAAGCGTGAAGATCTCAAACCTCAGATCGAACTCTGGGGACGTATTCTGAAATGGTATATGGGCAAAGGGCCGCACGAGGGTATTCGTGAACTGGCCCAGCAATCGGCGCAGCAGGCCGCTGCGCCTCCTACCGCGTGAATCGAACCGGCGCCGGCTGCGGCCGGGACTCCTGTACCCTCCTCGCCGGAGAAGGTAGTACCGATCTATGAAATTTAACGAATTTAAATTAACATCCACCTCGATGCTGGTCGTGGCCACCCTGATTATGGGATGCTTTCTGGCATTGGGCGCCGGACTGACGATGGACGATCCGATGATGGTCTATGCCATCATCTACGGATCCATCTTCACGGCGATCGCCTGGCGATTTCCGGGGCTCGCGTTGGCGATCACGTTCGCCTCCGCACCCCTGCAGGAGGATCTTACGAACGGAGTCGGGTCGATTCGCTTCTCCATCGCGGAGATCGATCTGGCGCTCTGTCTGGCGGTCTTTATCTTCCGTCGGATAACGCAACAGCGTGGAATCAAATTCGGCCCATATATGCTGCCTGTCCTTCTCTATATGTCCATCTGTATGGCCTCTTCCCTGGTCGATTGGCGCCCGGATACGGTCATGATCGCCATGCTCCAGATGGTCCTCTACTTTGTCCTGGCAACCATTCTCTACTCGAATTTCGCGGAGAAGCCGGAGCAACTGCTCTGGGCGTACAACTTGCTCATTGCAGTCTGCGTCTTTCTCGCGCTCGCAGGACTGATGGCAAATACATTTTTTGTTTTTGGGCTGCATAAGAATGGAATCGGCTCCTCGCTCGGGTTTGGGGTCGTCGTCTGTATCGAGCTATGGATGGCAGCGGAAAAAGGGAAGACCAAGATCTTTCTCTTTTTGGCCACGGTCATCATTACAGCGGGGCTCATCTTCAGCCTCTCTCGCGGGTCGTGGTTAGGAGCTATCGCCGGAACCGTCGTCGTCATCGCCCTGCGTGGAAAGTTCAAGTTCCTGCTGCAGGTCATGATCGTGCTGATTCCGGTCGTCGCCATTTTCTGGAACCTTCTGCCCAAGGAGAAACAGGATTATGCGACCGGCTTCGGTAAGGAACGCGACAACATCATGGCGCGTTACCAGACGATCGACTATGCCCGCACACAGTTCGAGAAGAGCCCCTTCTACGGCGTCGGGATCGGACTGCGCAAGGAGGTCGATGCGACGAATATCTTCTGGATCACGCTGGCGGAGACAGGCGTCCCCGGCCTGATCGCATTTGCGAGCGTGCAGGTGGTTGCGTTCCTGATGCTCTATAAGACGCAGAAACGGATGAGTCGTAAAGACAAACTCTATCCCTTGATCGGCGCGCCTGCCGGGCTGATGGTGAACAAACTGGTGCATGGAATGGTAGACCACTACTATGCCCGAGGCCCGCTTCTGATGGTCTGGGCCAGTGTCGGGATGGCGACGATGGTCTATCATATCCTGAAAGACCGGGAGGCGGCGGAGGTGCGTCAGAGCGCCTTGCGCGCGGAAGCGGCCTACCGTGAGCGCGTTCTGGAGACGATGAAGATAAGGCAGGCAAGTGGATAAAGGCTGGCAACAGTTCGTCAAATTCTGCCTGATCGGGGCTTCGAGCATGGTGCTGGATGTGACAATCTCACGTGTGCTCGTGACGAAGGTCGGTATGTTCTGGCTCACAGCCAACGCCCTGTCGTTTGCAGTGGCGGTGACCAACGGCTATCTCTGGAACAGCCTCTGGACCTTCCGCGGCATGGGAACGGCGAGCCGACACACGCAGTATCTGAAGTTTGTCGCCGTGAACCTGGCGGGCTTTGGCCTGAACAGCCTTATCTTCGCGCTGGTGATCCTGGTGCTGGTGGGTCATGTGGGCAGTAATCCTCCGCCGATGCCCTGGGGCATCGCGAAAGGGACGGCCGTCGTGCTGGTGGCGATCTGGAACTTTCTGGCCAACAAACATTGGACATTCGCGGAAGCGCGGGCCTAGTATGACGTCAGGGAGCATATGAGTAATCTACGGGTCGCGCTGTTTATCGATACGACGGAGTTTGCAGGAACCGAGCGATATATGCTGGATCTGGGGTGCGCGTTGAATGATCTGGGGGTGACCGCCATGATCGCCTGCCCGCCATCCAGCCCTCTGGCCGAACGGGCGCGCACTGAAGGAATGAAGGTCATTCCTATTCCCAACGCCGGACTGATCAACCGTCCCGCGGTGAAGATGCTGGCGGAGATGTTTCGATCCGGGCAGCTCGATATCGTCCATGCCAATAATGGGCGCACCAGTCTCGCCTCGGCGTTGGCGGTGCGGCAAGCCCGTAAAGGCCGCTTTGTGGCGACTCAACATTTTCTGGACCCCGAACATGCCGGCCATACCGGAATAAAATCGGCGATCTTTCACGCGGCGCATAAGTGGATGAGCAAGTACATGGCGCACTATGTCGCGATTTCCGAGGCGGCGCGCGCCGGAGTACTGCGGCGCGGCGAAGCCCCCGAGCAGAAAGTGACGACCATTCTGAATGGGATTCGGCCCCTTGATCCGCAGAAAATCACCCCTCCTATCCTGATAAGGAAGGAGTTAGGAATCCCTCCCGGTACGCCTCTGATCGTCTGTGCGGCACGTTTGGAGCGTGAAAAGGATGTCCAGTCCTTGATCACTGCGATGGCGGAGGTGAAAGCGACGCTACCCGAAGTGCGATGCGTCGTGGCGGGACAGGGCGCACAGCGGGACATGCTGACGGCGCAACTCCAGGAAGCCGGCCTCCAGGGCACCATGCAGCTGCTTGGATTCCGGAAGGACGCCCAGGCATTGATTCAAGCGGGGGATATTTTCGTGCTGCCCAGCCTTGCGGAGCCGTTTGGTCTCGTGATTCTGGAGGCGATGTCTCTGGGGCGCCCGGTCATCGCTACGGATGCAGGCGGACCGCGTGAGATCGTCGAACAGGGAGTGACCGGTCTGCTGGTTCCTCCCTCCGACCCGCCTGCACTGGCTGCGGCGATCCGGAAACTCGTGTCCGACCGAGAGGGCACCGAGGCGATGGGGCGGCGCGGACAGGAACGGTTCCTGACGCATTTTACCGCTGCCCGCATGGCCCAGGATATGCTGGCGATGTACCGACGCATCCTCTGAACGAAGGAACTCTCCTTACCCCTATGCGTGTTCTGTTGATCTCACACACCTGCCAGTCGCGAACCGAAGGGCAGCCGAAAGCCGCCCTGCTTGCGCAGCGTTCCGATGTCGAGTTGAAGGTGCTGATTCCGGAGCGCTGGATGCACTATGGCCAGTGGCGCGCGGCGCAGGCTCCGCTCGATAACGCCTTCGACTGCGAAATCGGCAAGGTCCGGATGCCCTGGGCCGGCAATAAGATCGGCTTCTATATGCACACGTATCCGGGAATGGCCAACCTGCTGCGCGAATTTCGGCCGGATATCATCGACCTCTGGGAGGAGCCCTGGGCTCGGGTCAGCGTGCAGGCCTGTAGACTGCGCAATCGGCTTCTGCCCAACACAAAGATCGTGGCGGAGACCGAGCAGAACATCAACAAGAGACTGCCGCCCCCGTTTGAACCCTATCGGACCTTTACCTTGCAGCAGGCGAATTTCGTGGTGGCGCGCAACAAAGAGGCGGTGGAGATCGTGCGCTCGAAAGGCTATCGAGGCCCGGCGGAGGTGGTGCCGAACGCGGTCGATGCCGAACTGTTTCATCCGATGGATCGGGCTGCGTGTCGGCGCGAATTGGGACTTGCCGGGTTTGTCGCGGGCTATGTAGGGCGCATGGTCGAGGAGAAGGGCCTGATGGAGATGGTGGATGCGCTGACCCTCTTGCCCTCCCATTTCCGCCTCCTATTCGTCGGCTCTGGGGACTATCAGGGCGAACTGGAGCGGCGTGTTCGGGAGATCGGTAAAGAGGATCAGGTGACATTTCTGCCGGGCCGCCCTTTAGAACAGCTCCCGCAAGTGATGAACGCCATCGATGTGCTGGTGCTGCCCTCGCGCACGACCCCGAGTTGGAAAGAGCAGTTTGGGCGCGTACTCATCGAGGCGAACGCTTGCGGAACGCCGGTCATCGGATCGACCTCCGGGGCGATCCCGGAGGTCATCGGCAAAGCGGGCATCGTCGTGCCCGAACGCAACTCCAAAGCGCTGGCGGACGCACTGCGCGATCTGGAGGCGGATCCCGCAGGCTGCGCCGCGATGGGCAGGATCGGTCGGCAGCAGGTCGAGGAGAACTACACGTGGCAGCGGGTCGCCGAGCGGATGAGCCGTATCTACCAGCGGGTGATGCAGGGCGAATAGCGCTCCAGGATGGAGACGCGACCGAGACCGATGTGCGGGGCGCTTTCCCGGCACACTGGAGTGAAAGGCGACGATTGCAAAACAGATGAAAACGATCGTCTATTTCGACCATACGGCCTTGATGAGCGGGGGCGAGATCGCCCTCCTGCATCTGCTTCGCCACATCGATACCGACCGCTATCACCCGATCGTCGTCCTGAGCGAGGAGGGGCCTCTGCACGCCCAACTGATCGGGGCCGGGATCGAGACGCACCTGCTGCCGCTCGATGAGGCCGTTGGAGACACCCGCAAGGACAGCCTCAACCTGCGCAGCCTCCTCAAGCCTCGTGCGGCGCTCTCCGTCCTGCGCTATGCCTGTCGCCTCGCCCGCTTTCTCAAAATTCACAAAGCCCAACTCCTGCACACCAACTCCCTCAAGGCCGATGTCATCGGCGGCATCGCCGGCCGTCTCGCCCGGGTGCCCGTGATCTGGCACCTCCGCGACCGCATCGCCACGGACTACCTGCCCACCGCCGCCGTCACTGGTTTTCGCTGGCTGGCGCATCTCCTGCCCACCTGCATCCTCACGAACTCCCATGCTACGCTCCTGGCTCTGGAGCCGCACGCCACCCAGTACAGGGCGATCGTGAAAGCCGGCCCGCTGCGAACCGTGCTCCAGGTGGTACACGACGGCATTCCCACCGAGGAGCCGACGGAAGTTTCCCCTGCTTCCGCCTCGGGGCCAAGGATCGGTCTTGTCGGGCGCTTGAACCCCTGGAAAGGTCAGCACATCTTTCTGGAAGCGACGGCCGTGGTGCATCAGCAGTTTCCGAAGGCGCGCTTTCAGATCATCGGCTCGGCGATGTTCGGGGAAGAGGAGTACGAGGCCAAAGTGCGGGAGCAGTGCAAAACGCTGGGCCTATCGGAGTGCGTGGAGTTTACCGGGTTTCGCAAGGATGTACCGGATCTTATCCGGCAGTTGGATGTATTGGTCCATGCTTCCACCATCGGAGAGCCGTTCGGCCAGGTCGTCGTCGAGGGGATGATCGCCGGCAAACCGGTGGTCGCGACCAACGGCGGCGGCGTCCCCGAGATCGTTCAGGACGGAGTGACCGGCTGGCTCGTACCGATGGGCGAAAGCGCTCCGATGGCAGAGGCGATCGTGAAGTTGCTGGAAGATCCGGAGCGTGCGGAACAGATGGGGGCGGCAGGCCGACAGAGAGTGAAGGATCACTTCTCCATCGCCCTCACCGCCCGCAGAGTGGAAGCCGTCTACGATGAGGTGCTTGCGTAAGCCGTAGGAGGGTTATTTCGATTGGGTGGAGAAGGACTTTCGTCCATTGCGCTCGTCCAGGCTCCAGGTCATTTTCTACTACAGGTGTCTCCTGTTACTTATGAGCAGTTTGCTTGGCGGGGGCTTTGCCGTCGTAGACCACTTTCCAGAGGGTGCCGGAGCCGTCGTCCGTCACGTAGAGCGCGCCATCGGCTCCGACGGTCACCCCTACCGGCCGGCCCCAGACATCGCCCTGGGGAGTGACGAAGCCGGTCATGAAGTCTTCGTACTCCCCGCTCGGCACTCCATTTTTCAATGGCACGCGCACCACCTTGTAGCCGGCGCGGCGCTCCCGGTTCCAGGAGCCATGCTGCGCGGCGAAGGCGTCGTTCAGATACTCTTGCGGAAACTGGCGGCCGGTGTAGAACGTGATGCAGAGCGAGGCCAGATGGGACTGCAACAGCACATCCGGTACCAGAACTTTGCCCTTTAGTTCCGGATGCTCGCCTTTGTGGCGCGGATCTTCATTGGAGCCTATATAGAACCAGGGCCA
>Ga0105239_10003062_pt1 | contig 20778 bp, 13 predicted proteins | sample KBSC44metaG_FD_92761 | JGI IMG/M metagenome (GOLD analysis project Ga0105239, IMG submission 92761) | Corn rhizosphere microbial communities from Kellogg Biological Station, Michigan, USA - KBS C4-4 metaG | ecosystem: Host-associated > Plants > Roots > Rhizosphere > Soil | place: Michigan, USA... | reverse complement strand
GAGGCACAGGTCGTCCGGCTCGACGTCGGGCTCCTCGAGGGAGCCGCGGTGACGGAGGTTGAACGGCATGGGGGCTCCTTGTGCTCTAGGCGGGGGCCGGTACGGCGGGAAGGTGCTGCGGAGGAAGCGCGGCCGGCCCCTGCGCGCCCCGACGACGGAGGACGATCTTGACGAGCTCCTCGACGACGACGATCGAGGCGGCGAGCCCGGCGCAGATGCACCACTGGTTGAAGCTGAGCGACGCGGTGTCGAGGATGCGGTTGAGCAGGCCGAGACCCGTGGCGGCGACGATCGCCAGGATGGCGAGCCCATAGCGGCGCAGCTGCATCCGGCCGGGAATGGCGTCCCGATCGAAGATGGTGTTGTCCTGGTCGCGGCACAAGAGGGCGCCCGCCACGTGGAACAGCGACAGGGTGGTGAGCAGCATCGTGGCCGCGATCACGGCGCCGTCCTGCGCGTGTCCGATCTGGTAGGCGACCAGCGAGCCGATCGTCATCACCGCGCCCTGGATACAGAGCCGGATCCAGTTCCCACGAGACAGGACCGGCTGCCCCAGCGGCCGCGGAGGACGTGACATCAGGCCGCGCCCGGGCTCGTCGAAACCGAGCGCGATGGCCAACGGGATGTCCACCACCATGTTCAGCCACAGGATCTGCAGCGGGTTGAGCGGAGCACCGTTGGCGATGCCGAAGATCCCGGCGCCGATGAAGACCGCGATGTAGGCGACCAGCGTGGACATCTGGAAGCGCAGGTACTTGAGGAGGTTGTCGTACAAGGCACGTCCGTACGAGACGGCTCCGACGATCGTGGCGAAGTTGTCGTCGGTCAGGATCATCACCGCGGCCTCCTTGGAGACCTCGGTGCCGGTGATCCCCATGGCCACGCCGATGTCAGCGGTCTTCAGCGCCGGGGCGTCGTTCACGCCGTCGCCGGTCATCGCGACGACGTTGCCCTGCTCCTTGAGCAGGCGGACGAGTCGGACCTTGTCCTCGGGCGCCACCCGTGCGACGACGCCGATGTGATCGAGCTCGCCCTTCAGCCGGTCGTCACCCATGGCGGCGAACTCGGCACCGGTCACCGCCCTGCCCTCGATCCCGAGCTCGGCGGCGATGGCCCCCGCGGTGGTGGCGTGGTCACCGGTGATCATCCGGACCCTGATGCCGGCCTTGTGGCACTCGGCGATCGCCGCCTTCGCCTCGGCTCGAGGGGGGTCGACGATGCCGACCATCGCGAGCAGGGTGAGGTCCTGGACCAGGTCGATCAGCTGCCCCTCGGCGAGCGGGGTGTCGGGGGCGAGATCGCGCTGTGCCACGACCATCACCCGCTCGCCGGCGTTCGCGATGCGGTCGTTGGCCTCGAGGGCGATGTGCCGGTTCTCGTCGGTGATCGCCAGCAGCGTGCCATCGGGGTTGCGGACGCTCGTCGACCGGGCGATCAGGACGTCCGGTGCGCCCTTGACGTAGCAGCGCAGGATCGGGCCGCCGTCGGCGTCCTTCATCTCGTGGAAGGTCGCCATGAACTTGTAGTCGGAGTCGAACGGGATCTCCGCCACCCGCGGCAGCGCGGCACGGGTCTCGGTGATGTTCAGGCCCCCTTTCGCGCCGAGCACGATCAACGCACCCTCGGTCGGGTCGCCGATCAGGTTCTCCCCGTCGAGCAACGCGTCGGCACACAGGACGGTCGGGAGCAGGTAGGGATCGAGGTCGAAGCGTTGACCGCCGACGTGGCTGATCTCGCCGGCGGTGCTGTACCCCTCGCCGGTGATCGTGAAGCGGTTCTGTCCGGGGATCACCAGCTCGCGCGCCGTCATCTTGTTCAGGGTGAGGGTGCCCGTCTTGTCCGAGCAGATCGCCGACGTCGAACCCAGGGTCTCGACCGCCGGCAGACGCTTGACGATCGCGTTGCGCTGCGCGATCTCCCGGGTCCCCATCGACAGCAGGGCGGTCACCACGGCGGGCAGACCGGTGGGGATCGCCGCGACCGCCAGCGCGACGCCGGTCACGAACAACGTGTCGAAGCTCTCGCCGCGTACCAGCCCGAGCAGGACCACGAGCACCAGCGCGATGGCCGCGATCGTGGCGATGATCTTGGACAGCCCGTCCAGCTGCTTCTGCAACGGGGTCTTGCTCGTCTCGGTGCTGGCGAGCATGTGGGCGATGTGCCCGATCTCGGTGGCCATGCCCGTCGCCGTCACGATCAGCTCGCCCCGGCCCCGGGTGACCGCCGTGTTCATGTACGCCATGCACGTGCGGTCACCGAGGGGAACGTCGTCACCGGCAACGGGCTCCACCGACTTGCCCACCGGCAGGCTCTCACCGGTGAGGGCGGCCTCCTCGATCTCGAGCGAGGCGGCCACGTACACGCGGGCGTCGGCCGGCACCCGGTTGCCGGCCTCGACGAGGACCACGTCCCCGGGGACCAGTCCGTCCGCGTCGATCTCGACGCTCTGGCCGTCTCGTCGTACCCGCGCCACCGTCCGCATCATCGAGGCGAGCGCCTTCACGCTCTCCTCTGCCTTCGCCTCCTGGCGCAGACCGATCACGGCGTTGAAGACGGTCAGTCCGGCCAGCACCACCGTGGTCCCGGTCTCCCCGGTCACGATCTGGTTCACCGTCGCGGCGACCAGGAGCACCACCTGCATGAAGTCCTCGTACTGGCGAAGAAAGGCGCGGTACCCGGACTCGGTCTGGCCGGCAGCGAGCCGGTTGGGGCCGGTCGCCACCAGGCGCTCCTGCACCTGCACCGACGACAGGCCCTGCTCGGGGTCGACGTCGAGCACGCGCGCCACCTCCGCCACCTGGGTGGCAACGGGGTCGAGGGCTTCCGACACGGCTTCCAGGTCGGCGTCACTGGTGGGCATGTGCGGCTCCTGTGGGTGAGGTGACCGGACAAGGTCGGACTGCTCACATGGTCCGACCGATCGGGTGGTCACACCTCACCCTGGGCGGGGTAGGTGAGGAATCCGGCCCCACCTCGTCCATGCCCGCGCGGGTCCCCCGAGATCTGCTCGACTCACGCGTCGTCGGGATATCCGTCCGGGTTCTGCGACTGCCAGCGCCAGGTGTCCTCGCACATCTGGTCGATCGTGCGGGCGGCGGTCCAGCCCAGCTCGGCCTGCGCACGCGTGGGGTCGGCGTACGACTCGGCGATGTCGCCGGGCCGCCGTGGTGCGATCTCGTACGGCAGGTCGTGACCGCACGCCCGCGAGAACGCGTCGACCATCTCCTTGACCGAGGTGGGCGTGCCGGTGCCGAGGTTCCACGTCGAGACCGGGACGTCGGTGGAGCCGAGGCGGTCGAGGGCGGCGACGTGGCCGGCGGCGAGGTCCTCGACGTGGAGGTAGTCGCGACGCCCGGTGCCGTCGGGCGTCGGGTAGTCGTCGCCGAAGATCAGCACCCGGTCGCGGCGGCCGACGGCGACCTGGGCGATCAGCGGCATCAGGTTGTTGGGGATGCCGGAGGGGTCCTCGCCGATCGTGCCGGAGGGGTGGGCGCCGACGGGGTTGAAGTAACGCAGGAGCGCGACGCGGAGTGACGGGTCGGCGACGGCGGCGTCGCGCAGGATCTGCTCCTGCATGACCTTCGTCCAGCCGTACGGGTTGGTGGCCGACGTGGGGAAGTCCTCCCGCATCGGCACCGCGGCGTTCTCGCCGTACACCGTGGCGGAGGAGGAGAAGACGATCCTGCGCACGCCGTGCCGCCCCATCGCCGCCAGCAGCGAGAGGGTGGACCCGAGGTTGACCCGGTAGTAGTCGAGCGGTTGCTCCACCGACTCGCCGACGGCCTTCAGCCCGGCGAAGTGGATGACCGCCTCGAACGACCCGGTGGCCACCAGCTCCTCGGTGGCGTCGCGATCGGTCACGTCGACGGCGTGCCACTCGACCGGCGCGCCGGCGAGGGCCTCGAGCCGTGGGATGACCGACCGCTTGCTGCGGCTGAAGTCGTCGACGATCACCGCCTCGTGACCGGCCGCGATCAGCTGCAGGGTCGTGTGCGAGCCGATGTAGCCCGCGCCGCCGGAGACCAGGATGCGCATGGGACGGGATTATGTCCGAGCCCTCGTCCACGCAGGGGCGGTACGGCGCGCGCGGCTACGTCGGCTCGATGGGACACATCGACCCCACCGCGTGGATCGCCCCCTCCGCCGTCGTCACCGGCGACGTCACGATCGGCGCCCCGTCTCCGACTCCGCCGGGCACGTGTCGATCGCGACCCCGCCGATCGTGGCCACGTCGCAACTCCGGCTGCGCACCGACCATCGCGTGCACAGCGCCCTCTGGAAGGTCGTCGAGCTCCCGACGCTCGACGCCACCGCGCAGCGCAGCGGGGGCTCCGTCGGGATCACCGCGACCGCGTCGGGCGCCCGGACGGGCGACAAGGTCCCGCCTCGGCGTCGGTCAGTGTTCCGCGGGCCTGAGCGGCGCAGGCACGGCAGGACCTCAGCGCGAGATCCGGACATGTCCGTGATCCCACCGGAGGACCGGGTGGCCGGTCATGGCATGGCTCACCGCAGGGGCGGCGACGAGCGCGGCGGCGAGCAGCAGGCCACCCATGACACACCGGGCCGGTCGGGGCTCTCCGACGGCAGGGTCACCTCTGCCCGTGACGAGCGCACTCACCATCCGCCGCCGCTCGAAGGCGTCTGCTTCGGCCAGGTCCCGGGGCGAGGTCACGGCGTTCACCCCTGGACCCGGGCGACCGAGACCGCCGTCGCGAGCAGAGCGGGGATCAGCAGGACCAGCGCGGCCGCCTCGAGGCGATCCGGGGCCCGGCTGTGTCGTCGTACGCGGGCCCGCGGCGACAGCGCGCGACCGAGCAGCACCACGCCCGCGCCCGCGGCCACCAGGGCCGTCGCGAACCGACAGCTCGGATGGAGCCAGAGCAGTGACACGGCCGTCGAGACCAACCCCAGGACGCCGGACACGAGCCCGGTCAGCACGTCGACCGCCGAGCGGTAGCGACGGGTTCGCAGCAGCACCACCGAGGATCCGAGGACCGGGACGGCGGCGCCCGCCGGGCTGCACGACACCGCGACCGGGGCCAGCAGGACCAGGAGCACGCCCACCGTCGCGGAGGCAGCGACCAGGATCTCGCGGGCCACCCTGGCCTCGGTCGCCAGGCGAGTCGTGTCGACCGGGAGAGCGGAGCCCTCGGACATCGTCCCAGCCGCGGGTGCGGCGTGACGCCCGGCACCCGAAGCGCTCAGTGCCAGCGCGGGGAACGCGCTGCTGGAGATCAGGGCCACGGCCAGCGCCATGGTCAGGGTCAGCGCCGGGTCGACGGTCGTGGCCTCCGTCAGCAACCCCGAGGTCAGGCACACGGCTCCCGCGGCCACGGCGGGAAGCAGCAGCAGGCGCGCCCGAGCCATCGCCAGCACCCCGACGAGACCGGCCCCGATCACGCCGACACCGGCCAACGTGACGGGAGTGCCGGATCGAGACGTGCTCCAGCCCCAGCACAGGCCGGCCGCCGCGGCGTACAGACAGGCCAGGTTCCCCACGGTCGCCGCGGCCACGTCCTCGCCTCGGACGCGGGAGAACAAGGCCGCTGTCACCAGGAGCAGGCCCGAGAGGATGGCCGCGGCCGGCGGCGCACTCGACGCAGCGCGGGTGGCGGACACGGACACGAGTGCCCCCGCGCCCAGGACGAGCAGGACGACTCCCGAACAGAGCGTCGCCCGTCGGCTCCGTTCGTGGCGCCAGGGCTCGACATCGCGGTGGACGACGTCCGCGAGCGCCTCGGCCACGTCGTCGGCAAGGGTCGGCGGCTGGAACGCGGCCGCCGGCGCGATGGTGATCGTGTTGCCGGGCCCGACGCCCTGCGCGGTGAGGCCCAGGTCGGGGCACAGGACCAGGCCGTCCCGGGTCACGGCGCGGTAGCCGGCGCACGCCGTGGCCTCGTCGAGGAGCCCGAGCCGGCTCGCCAGCTCCGGAACGAGCTCGGCCACCGGCGCGCAACCGGGCAGGACGAGGTCGATGCGGCGCGTCCCCGAGGTCACCGAGACCGGCACCAGCGCCGGCGCCGGCCGTGGGTCAGAGGTCGAAGGCGCGAGCGCCACGGGCGTCGGCTCCGCGGTACGAGGAGTTCGACTGCGCGACCTGCAGCGAGGCCTGGCACAGCAGGTCACGCATCTCACCGACGGCGGTGTCCCACCTCAGCTTGGCCCCGCGATACGCCTCCTGCGCGTCGCCGACCCAGGCGCTGCGCAAGGGCCCGAGGTCGTGATCGAGATCCTGCAGCCGTGCCTCGATCCTGCCGACGATCGCATTCAGGTCGTCGGCGGCCCGGTCGAGACCGCTGTGCACGACCCTGAGTCCGTCCAGCTCCATGCGTCTGCTCCTGTCGTGACGGCCGGGCTCAGCCCAGGCGCTGATGGGTACGGACGAAGGCGGCCGACTGCGCCTCGTCGGTGCTCGTGTTGTCGCGCTCGGTCGCCCGGAGTGCCTCCTCGAAGCGGTCGAGGGCTCCGACGATCACACGTTGCCGCTCCGACCAGGCGAGGCCCAGCGCCTGGAAGGCCGAGCTCCCCTGTCCGCCCCAGATCGCCCTCGCCGCGTCGAGGTGACCGACGAGCTCGCGGTCGAGCCGGTCGAGGTCGTGCCTGGCCTCGCCGACCAGGGCGGCGGCCGCGGACAGGGCACCGTGGCCCTGCCCCATCTCGGGTGCGGGTGACATCCGGCTCTCCTTCCTCGGCTGCGGCAGCTCTCCTGGCGTCCGCCGCGACGAGAACCAGGTCTACCCGGACGATGCGACCCTCGCGACCGCTCCTCCACAGGGCGTCCGGGTGCGTGCTGTCCAGGCGGTTCTCCACAACGGGGGTCGCACCGCCTGGACGAGACCCGGCGTCCCTCCTAGCGTCCGACGCCCCACTCCCGTCGTCCTCGAGGAGGCCCGCATGGACGCCCCGCTCGCCGTCCGGAGGGCAGAGCCGCCGGTGCCGCCGGACGGGACGATCGAGCTGCGTCCTCCTCCCCTGCTGCCACCCGGGGAGGGCTCCGGCGGCGCCTGGACGAACGCCGTCTCGATGCTCGGCAGCCTGGGCTCCATCGTCCTCGTCGCGACGATGGGCAGCTCCAGCCCCGGCGGGCAGGGGCGCAGCCTCCTGGCCGCGGGCATGCTCCTGCTCGCGACTCTCGCCTGCATCGCCGCCCAGCTCGACCGACAGCGCAGGCAGCGCACCCAGACGGTGACCGGCGCCCGCACCGACTACCTCCGCTATCTCGGCACCGTCCGCACGATCGTCCGCGACGCGGCCGGCCGGCAGCGGGCCGCCCTGCTCTGGCAGCACCCGGACCCGTCGGCGCTGCCCGCCCTGGCCGTCGAGCGGTCGCGGGTCTGGGAGCACCGGGCCGGCGACGCACACGTCCTCCAGGTGCGGTACGGCGTGTGCAGCCGGCCGCTGTCGCTCGAGCTGGTGCCCCCGGACTCGGCCCCGATCGGCCCGGTCGACCCGGCGGCCGCCGCCGCCCTGCACCGACTGCTCGCCGTACACCGGGTGCAGCCGAACCTGCCGGCGACCGTCGACCTGCGGGCCCTCGACCGGATCGAGCTCTGCGGGGCCGAGGCGGAGGCCCGAGCGCTGGCTCGGGCGATGATCTGCTCGGCGGCGGCGTTCCAGTCGCCGGAGCACCTCTCGGTCGCCGTGCTCGCGTCGGAGCAATCTCGGGCCGAGTGGAACTGGGTCAAGTGGCTGCCCCACGCCTGGTCGGCGCGGGCGTCCGACGCGGCCGGACCCCGGCGGATGGTCTCCACCGACCCCGCCGACCTCACCGCCCTGCTCCCACCCGACCTGGCCGCGCGCCCGCGCTTCGGTGCCGCGGGGCCGCTCCCGGACCCGCACGTCCTGCTCGTGGTCGACGGCGGACTGGCACCGGGCGACCACGTGATCCCGGCCGCCGGCCGGCACGGTGTGACCGTGCTCGACCTGCCGAGCCACTGGGACGAGCTCGAGGACCCCACCCGCGTGCGGTTGCTGTTCGAGGAGGGCGCGGAGACCCACGACGGCCGACCGGCGATCCGCGCGCTGCGACTGCGCGAGGCGCCGGTGCACGCGGGCGCCGACCAGTGCGGCCTGGCCACGGCCGAGGCGCTGGCCCGCCGGCTCGCCCCGAGGCCCGTGGTCGGGGCCGGAGTCGGGACGAGGCCGGTCCGCGCCGACGGGGTCACGCGTCCGCCGGACCTCTGGGCCCTGCTCGGACTCGGCGACGTCCACCGGTACGACCCCGGCTCCGTCTGGCGCACCCGCCCCGCCCGCGACCGGCTCCGCGTGCCGATCGGCCTGGGCGAAGGTGGCGAGCCGGTCCAGCTCGACGTCAAGGAGTCCGCCGAGCAGGGCATGGGTCCGCACGGGCTGTTGATCGGGGCGACCGGATCCGGCAAGTCGGAGCTCCTGCGCACGCTGGTGCTCGGCCTGGCGACCACCCACTCCCCCGAGCAGCTGAACATGGTGCTGGTCGACTTCAAGGGCGGCGCGACGTTCGCGGGCATGTCCGCGATGCCGCACGTCTCGGCGATGATCACCAACCTCGAGAACGAGCTCACCCTGGTCGACCGCATGCAGGACGCGCTCTCCGGTGAGATGGTGCGCCGCCAGGAGCTGCTGCGCGACGCCGGCAACTTCGCGTCTGTGCGCGACTACGAGCGTGCCCGCACCGCGGGCGAGGACCTCGCTCCCCTGCCGTCGCTGTTCATCGTGGTGGACGAGTTCTCGGAGCTGCTCTCGACCCGGCCGGAGTTCATCGATCTCTTCGTCGCGATCGGCCGCCTCGGTCGGTCGCTGGGCCTGCACCTGCTGCTGGCGTCTCAGCGGCTCGAGGAGGGCCGGCTCCGGGGACTCGAGTCGCACCTGTCCTACCGGGTCGGGTTGCGGACCTTCTCGGCCGAGGAGTCGCGCACGGTGCTCGGCGTGCCCGATGCGTGCGAGCTGCCGCCCGTGCCGGGTCTCGGGTTCCTCACGGCCGACCGGGCGAGCCTGGTGAGGTTCACGACGGCCTACGTCTCGGGTCCACCGTCGGGCGCCGGATCGGTGGCCGGCGACGAGCCCGGCGTGGTGCAGGGGATCCTGCCCTGGACGACCGCCGAGGTGCCGGCGACGGCGGAGCCGGTGTCCGAGCGGGGTCCCCGGCCGGTGCCGTCCGAGGAGCAGGGGTCGCTGCTCGACCTGGCGGTCGCCCGGATGCACGGGTCGGGACCGGTGGCCCACCAGGTGTGGCTGCCGCCGCTCGACGTACCCGACACGCTCGACGAGCTGATGACCGACCTGCAGCCCGATCCCGAGCTCGGACTGGTCTCGCGGCAGTGGCGCGCGCTCGGTGGCCTGACGGTTCCGCTCGGCACCGTCGACCGACCGCGCGAGCAGCGTCGCGACACCCTGACCGTCACCCTGTCCGGGGCGTGCGGCCACGTCGCCGTCGTCGGCGGACCGCGCACCGGCAAGAGCACGCTGCTGCGCACCCTGGTCACCGGTCTGTCGCTGGTCACCACGCCGCTGGAGTCCCAGTTCTTCGTGCTCGACTTCGGAGGTGGCACGTTCGCGGCGATGCGCTCGCTGCCGCACCTGGCCGGCATCGGCACGCGGTCGGAGCCCGACGTCGTACGCCGGATCGTCGCCGAGGTGACCGCGATCGTCGACCGTCGCGAGGCGTACTTCCGCGCGAGCGGCATCGACTCCGTCGAGACCTACCGCACGCGGCGGGCGCAGGGTCGCGCCGACGACGGGTACGGCGAGGTGTTCCTCGTCGTCGACGGCTGGAGCGCGTTCCGCGCCGACTTCGACGACCTCGAGCCGACGCTCCACCAACTGGCCTCGCGGGGCCTCGGCTTCGGCGTTCACGTCGTGACGGCGTCCTCGCGCTGGGCCGACTATCGGGCAGCGGTCCGCGACCTTCTCGGTACCCGGCTCGAGCTCCGGCTGGGCGACCCGTTGGACTCCGAGATCGACCGCAGGCTGGCCGCGCTGGTGCCCCCGTCGCGCTCCGGCCGCGGGCTGGTGCCCGGTCGGCTCCACTTCCTCGGCGCACTCCCGCGCATCGACGGAGATCCGGACGTCGCGACACTCGGGGACGGCGTCGAGACGATGCTCGAGCAGATCTCGGGTGCCTGGCGCGGACCGCCCGGGCCCAAGCTGCGGCTGCTCCCGGCCCTGCTCACGGTGGACGAGCTGCAGGCACAGGCCCGTGGGGCGACCGCGCCGGGCGCCCGCCTGCTCCTCGGCGTCGACGAGAAGGAGCTCGCGCCCGTGGGGCTGGACCCGCAGGCCGAGCCGCACTGGCTGATCTTCGGCGACGGTCAGTCGGGCAAGAGCGCCGCGCTGCGCGGCTATGTCCACGAGGTGATGCGGACGCGGGCACCGACGCAGGCACAGCTCGTGGTCGTCGACTACCGGCGGTCGCTGCTCGGCGAGGTACCCGACGAGTACCTGCTCGGCTACCTGACCTCGGCGACACAGGCCACCCCCACGCTGGCCGACCTCTCGTCGTACCTGGCGAGCCGCCTCCCGGGCCCCGACGTGACCGCCGAGCAGCTGCGCACCCGGTCGTGGTGGACCGGCGCCGAGGTGTTCGTCGTCGTCGACGACTACGACCTCGTCGCCACGGGTCAGAGCTCGCCGGTCCACGCGCTCCAGCCGCTGCTCGCCCAGGCCCGCGACGTCGGCCTGCACCTGGCCGTCGCCCGGCGGTCGGGCGGCGCTTCGCGGGCGCTCTACGAGCCGGTGATCCAGTCGCTGCGCGAGCTGGGGATGCCGGGACTCGTGCTGTCGGGCAGCCCGGACGAGGGCGCCCTCATCGGCACGGTCCGGCCGACGCCGGCTCCGGCCGGCCGGGGTCGGCTGATCACCCGCGGCCGTGGCGTCGAGGTCGTCCAGCTGGCATGGCGGGAGCCGTCGCTGTGACCTGCACCGTGACTCGTCGTGACCGTGCACCCGACGTGGGCCACGCAGGTCGATCAGCGGGCCTCCAGGAACGTGACGACGGCCAGCACCCGGCGGTGGTCGGTTGCCTCCTCGGGGAGCTGCAGCTTGCCGAGGATGCTGCGGACGTGCTTCTCGACCGTCCCCTCGCTGACCCACAACGCCTGGGCGATGCCGAGGTTCGACCGACCCTCGGCCATCAGCCCGAGCACCTCCTTCTCACGAGGGCTGAGAGCCGCCAACGGGTCATCACGCCGGCGCGCTGAGAACAGCTCCTGGACGAGGGCCGGGTCGACCACCGAGCCGCCATGAGCCACTCGGCGGAGGCTGTCGATGAAGTCCTCGACGTCGATCACCCGGCTCTTCAACAGGTAGCCGATTCCCTGCCCCTCCGACAACAGCGTCATCGCGTGCTCGACCTCCACGTGGGCCGACAGCACCAGGATCCCCACGCCCGGGAGCTCGTCGCGGATGGTCCGGGCAGCGTCCAGGCCCTCGACACTCTGGGTGGGCGGCATGCGGATGTCGACCACGACCACGTCCGGAACGTGCGACCGCACCAGACCCAGGAGCGCCTCGGCGTCACCGGCCTCGCCCACCACCGTGAACCCGGGGCGCTCCAGGAGCTTCGCGAGGCCGGTTCGCAGCAGCACGTCGTCGTCGGCGAGGACGACGCGAAGCCGCTCGTCGCCGTCCCCGTCTCCGGAGGCCCCGGCGGCCGTCCCTGGCTCTGCCATGACTCAGTATGGCGCCGACGCAGCCCGACCAGACCCACCGACTACCAGCCAGCAGGTAGTCGGGGTTCCCGGTGGCCGCGCAGACGCAGCCGACCGCTCGACGCAGGGTAGTGGCATGCGCCAGACACCGCCCTCGACCGCCGCTTGCCGCGGCCTCTGACGGCCCCGGCGACCCCGCAGCACCGACGAAGGAAGGCAAGGAGAACAGCCATGAATCACCACCACCTGACCCCGGGCTCCGGCACCCGGCGCCACGTCGCCGCCGCGTTGATCGGCCTCGGCGCGGTGGTCGCACTCCTCGGCGCGACCTCATCCGAGGCAGTTGCGAGCACGTCCGACACCTGCGTGGAGTCGAAGCCCACGACCTCCTGGAAGCCAGCTGTGGCCCGCGCCAACACCGCGTTGACCAAGACGCTGAACAACCTCCAGAACCACAAGTACCAAAGGGCAGCTGCGCACCTACGGGTCGTCGGGCACCAGACGCGGTTCGCGCACACGGCAGCCACCGCTCTCATCGGTCGCCCGCCGACCGACCCCGAGAGCGACGAGCTCCCTGGCGTCGCCGCCGTCCAGCACGTGGCCGCCCTCGAGCACGGGATCGGCGTGAAGCTGTTGGCGCCGTTCCACAACCTGACCCGCACGGACACCGTCCGGAGCCTCGGCAAGAAGCTCAACCTGGCCGTCGCCTGCCGTGACGTGATGCTGGCGAAGGTGATCGCCCTGAAGCCCGGAGCGCGGGACGACTACGCCGACGGTCTGGCCGACACCCTGCCGGGCTACAACCAGGAGCTGAAGGCGATGTCGGCCACCCTCGCCAGCGGCGACCTCACGAGCCGAGCGCGCGGTGCCGTCACCAAGGCGCAGCAGGTGGTGACGGCCACCCAGGCCGACATGGAGCGCGTCTTCGGGGGCGGCGAGCGCTCACCGCGGCTGCCTCGCTAGACAAACGCGCCGGGCGGGTCCTGCTCGATGCCGGCTCGCTGCGAACAGACCCCTCGTGCATGGCTCCGTCGTGGAGCTATGCCGAGGGGTGTCTGCCGAACCGCACGGTCCGGAACATCGGGCCGAGCTCTCGCCGGCGGGCAACGAGCAGGTCGATCGCGAAGACCAGGAGGACGAACCCCGCGGCGAAGCGTGTGAACGGCGACGGATAGATGAGCTGGATCACGAAGACGACTGCGATCAGCACCGCGTCGACACGTTCGGGTCTGAGCGTGGCCAGAGCCGCGACGACGAAGAACGTGAGCGCCGTGGTGAAGCCGAGCTCGACCTGTTCCCGCCCGGCCAGCGGCAGGGCCATACCCCCGCCACCGGCGAGGTAGGCGATCGGAAGCGACCCCATGCCCAACGTCCACTGGCTCACGGACGCGGCCAGGAGCAGCGCCAGGCCTTGTGCGGGTCGACGGTTGGCCACCAGGACGGCGACGACCACCAGCTCCGGAGCCTCGGTCGCCCCGGGCACCACGGACTGGATCAGGAGGTAGGGGTCCATGCCGAGCGACGTCCCCGTGTCCAGGAGCGCGTGGGTGAACGGGTTCGCGATCACCACGACGACGCCGGCGGCACCGAGGAGCAGAGCCGCTACGGCGGGCCGTCGGTACCGCGGCGGAAGCGACATCAGGCCCGCCGCCACCCCCACCACGGCAGGCTCCTCGTACGGCGTCCCTTGCACGCGCCGCGCGTAGAGGATGTACAGCCCCAACAGCACGACCCCGTCGAAGACGGTGAGACTCCCTCGGATCACGACCTGGACGGCGAAGACGGCGGAGACGAAGAGGATCCCCAGCTCGAGGCGGCGGGGCCCGGCGAGCTGGATCGGTTCGTCGGTCCGGCCGCCACGACGTGCGAGGAGTGACATCAGCAGGGGCAGTCCGACCGCACAGGTGAGCAGCAGCCGGGTGGCCCCGGTGAGGTTGGCGGTGACCAGGTCGGCCCGCTGGATGAAGGCGAAGTGGACCTCGATGATGAACTCGGGCAGCACGCCGACGAGAGCGACCGCCGCCAGCACGAGGCCTCCGGAGAACACCGCTTCCCCCGCGTCCGCTGCCCAGGCGAGCATGAACGAGGCACCGAGCACACCCACGCCGAGGCCGATCGCGGCAAGGGGAACCGGTAGGACCGGGCCGACGGCGTGGACGACGACGCCGGTCCCGGCACAGGCGGCTGCTGTGGCCACCTGGCGGCGCCAGTCGGTGGTCCCGGTCACGCGGCGCCGTGTCCGGTCCCTCATCGGCGCACGCCGTCGGGTTCGCGAGGAGGCACGCGTCCGCGCGACGAGGTCGACGACGGACGGGGCGACGGGCCTGGCGCGACCTCCACGCGCAGCCGCTGGCTGGCGTCGAGCCCGTGCGACCCGTGCGCAGACGCCGTCAGGACGTAGGTGCCGGGGGCACCCGGCGTCCAGGAGAACGTCCCTCGAGCGACCGGGCACGGGAAGCGCCAGACGGGCACGTCGTCGACGGGCCCACGGATCCGGGCCACCGCGGCGTGACACGCGTCCGCGCGCAGGACGAAGGTCGCCGGCACGCCGACCGTGACGTCGGACGGTACGTCGACGAGCGCGATGACGGGCGGGGTCGACGAGGCGTGCTGGTGGACGCGCACGCGCAGGCTCGTGCTGACCATCTGCCCCTGGCGACCTCTCGCACGGAGGCGGACGACGGCGAGCCCTGGACTGTCCGGTGTCCACTCCAGGACACCGGCGTGATCGCGCAGGAGGTAGCGCCGCGAGAACACGATGCCGGCCCGCGTGGACACCTGCGCGAGCGCGTGACGGCCACGACTGACCTTGAACGCGATCCGCACGGTCCGTCCGACGGCTGCGCGTCGTGGCGCGTGGAGGATCCGGATCGCGGGCGGGCGACTGAACACCGGGAACGCCTTGGTAGCGGTGATCCGGGTGCCGTCGAGTCCCAGGACGTCGACGCGGACCTGCGCTCCTCCGGCTGCTGCAGGCACCCACGAGACGACCCCCTGCCCTCGGGTCAGCGTGAAGCGTTCGCGTCTTCGGTGCGCCCCTGAACCGATGGTCACGATCTCCCGCCGGGCGTTCTCCACCCGGAAGGCGACCCGCACCGGTGACCCCACCGTTGCGGGAGCCCGCGGTCGTCGGATCTCCACCTGGGGCGGCTCGTTGAGGGCCTGTCGAGCCGCGCTCGCGACGTCCGGACCCAGTCCGGCATGGCCGTTGACGAACACGGTGACACCGAGCAGGCGGGCAGCTCCGGGTCCGCGCGACCCTTCGTACAGACTCTGGACCTGCACGATCCCTCCCTCCAGGAACAGCAGGTGCGGGCGACCCAGGAAGACCGAGTCGAGTGAGGACTTGTCCAGGTCACGGATCTCGAGGTTCCGCAGCCCGAGCAGATTGCGGACCCGAGGGGTGGCGAACACCAGCCGGCTCATCTGAGCAGGGCCCAGTACCACCGGATCGCGGGGCAGGCTCCGTGAGACCAGGTGCGGCCGGCCTCGGTCGTCCACCCACCCGGTGAGCGCCGCGACCAGGTTCTGCCCACGACGCGGGGTGTAGTAGGTGCTGAGCACGAGCCTCGGTGTGGTGTGTCCGGGCGGGGCTCCGAAGGCGTACGACGGTGCGAACGTGAGTCGGAGATCGTCTTCGTCCGACTCGTCGAAGTCCACACCGCCGGCCACCTCGAGCGGGCCGGAGAGGGCGATCGGGCGGGACCACACATCCGACCCGCTGGCGAAGACGTCGGCGCTCTCGGTGTGGAAACGCTCGTACGTCGCGGCCTGGGCGTCGAACAGCTCGGCGGGATACCGCGCTCGGGCCGCCAGCTCGGCAGGCATCTCGTCGGCGGGGCGGAACAGGCTGGGGAACGCCTCGGCCCAGGCGCGAGCCAGAGGGTCGGCCGGATCCGTCAGGTAGAGCGAGACCGTGCCCGAGTACGCGTCCACCGTCGCCCGCACGGACGGTCGGACGTAGCTCGCACGGGTTCCTCCGAGGTCCACGTGCTGGGCATAGGGATAGGCGGTACTGGTGGTGTAGCCGTCGACGACGAAGACGATCCGACCCCGGTACGTCAGCGGGACGGCGTTCTGGTCCCAGTGCAGGAAGGGCGCGAGCGTGGCCAGGCGATCGTGGACGTCACGGTGGAGCAGGATCCGCGAACGACTCGTGAGATCGTCGGAGAGCAACACCTGCTTGCTGCCCAGAGCGAGGGCGAACACCGCACGTCGCGGCCAGCTCGACAGGCTGATCCCCGCCGGACCTCGATAGTGGTACGCCGGGCGTGGTGAGCCCAGGGCAGAGGCGATGTCGACCTCGGGCCGCCGGGTGTCGACGAGCACCCAGGACGAGTCCGCGAGTCCCTGGACGACCGTCGGCGCGAGGATCCCCGGTGTCTCTTGATCGCCGGTCGGTTCCGGCCCCGAGAGGTTCCCGAAGTAGATCCGCGGCTCACGGACCCCGAGCCCGGTGTCCAGCAACCGGGGTTCACGATCCGGACCCACGTCTGTGCCCGAGAACCGGATCAGCCCGAGCCCATGGGTGTAGGCGAGGCGGCCGCTGCTCCAGTCGTGGTCTCCCTGCTCCGTCGGCCCCACGTCGAGCTCTCGGGCGCTGACCACCGTGGGCTGCCTGCGGCCGTCGACCCGCACGACGTCCAGGGTCGGCGCCTCGGGACTGAAGTACGGCGTGTCCGTCACCAGCTGTCGCATCCGGTCAGCCAGCAGCCAGGCGTCCCAGGTCGACACCTGGTCGAGGCGGCGGTCGACGGACGGGAAGTCCGCCGCGGTGACCCCTCGGGCGGGGGTGTACGGCTCGACCTCGACCCGGTCGAGGCCCAGAGCCTGCCGGGTGGCTGCCATCGACCGTTCCAGGTACGGCGTCTCGCTCGCCAGCGGGTTCGGGTCGACGACGTACCGCTGGATCAGTGCCGGGAGGAGAGCGACCGCGATGAGCGCAGCGATCGCGACCACGACTCCGGCGATGCCGAGGACCGGGCGGATCCGCCGGATCCCGCCACGCCGCGCGAGGAGAGGTGTGGCGACGCAGACCATGGCCAGGATGACGGCGATCGCGGCGAGACCGGCCAGCACGGGGGTCCGGACGTGGACGTCGACGTACGCCGCACCCGCGAACGGTTGGCCGCCCTCCGCTCCCGGTTGCCGAAGCTCGAGCAGGTACTCCTGGAGATGCAGTCGCCAGGCGACCACGAGCAGGAAGAGACCTCCGAGCACGGCGAGGTGCAGCTGCGCCTCGAAGTCCGCATGCCGGGGTCTGAGCCTCAGCGTCCCTCGGGCGACATGGACCAGTGCCACGCACCCTGCGGTCACGGCGAGGAGCCACAGGAGCAGCCCCGCCACGAGCAGCTCCAGTGGGAGGGTGAAGACGAAGAACCCGATGTCCTTGCCGTGGACCGGGTCGACGACTCCGAACGCCTGACGATGACGCCAGAGGAGGTAGGTCTGCCAGTGACCTGCGGCCGCCGAGGCGAAGAGGCCGCCGACGGCCAGGGAGACGGCGACGAGAGCAAGGACTCCGCTTCGTCGCCGGACCACCCAGGTGGTGCGGCACCCGATGGCGAGGTTGGCCCACAGGAAGCCGCCGACCAGGCCCGCGACGAGGCTCCGGAACTCGACCTTCGCCATCACGATCCTCCGGAAGACGTCCGACTGGTCCAGCTCGTGGAACCAGAGGGCATCCGGGAGGGTCCGCGCTGCCGCATACGCCAGCAGGATCGGGAGGCCGAGCACCAGGACGACGACGGTGGCGCGGCCGCGAGGGCGCAGCACGAAGGGCCGCGCAGCGCCGTCCGTCCCGCGAGCCTCCTCACTCCCGGCGCGGGCAGCCACCGACACCTCGCGACCGGCTGTCGTCTCGGGTTCCGGGGCCGGCAGTGGCGGCACGACCGGTCCGGGCGGGGCGGGAGAGCGCACCCGCGCACGGCGACGTCCCTCGAGGCGCCCGTACTCGGAAAGGAACTCCTCGAGCCCCTCGTGGCTGACTTTCCAGACGAACCGGCTGCCCCAGGGATGTCGCTCCCCACGGAGCTCTCCCTTGCGGAGCAACGTGCGTACCGTCTGGGGGCTCGTTCCGAGGACGTCGGCCGCCTCGGCGACGGTGAGGTCCTCCCCCCTCATCTCTGAGAACGTACTCCTGGTCCTTTCGCACCGACAACGAAAGAAGCACGGGGCGTTTCGCAGGCTGCTCGCTCCTCCGGGTCGAGGCGGCTCCGGACGTCTCCGATCGGGCATCTTGGGGGCTACCTGCAATGTGCGTGTCGGGGATCCTTGCCACGATCGGACCGTGGCCCTGAGCGTGGTGATCGTCGACGACAGCGAGGCCTTCCTCGCGTCGGCGCGCGGCCTGCTCGAGCGCCAAGGTCTCGACGTCGTGGGGGTGGCCACCAGTCCCGCGGAGGCCCTGGATCGCGTGCCCGAGCTCCGTCCGGACGTCGTCGTGGTCGACCTCCATCTCGGGGCGGCCAGCGGACTCGAGCTGGCGGGCCTGCTGTCCGCCGCCGACGCTTCGCCCGCCGTGGTCCTGGTGTCGACGATCGACCGCGACGACCTGGCGGCTCTCGTGGTCGGGTCACCGGTGCGAGGCGTCCTGACGAAGACGGACCTGAGCGCCACCGCGCTGGAGTCGATCGTCGGCGGCGCGGGTCTTCCCGCGTGACAGGTGAGGAGACGCGGGACCGCGACGGCTGCGGGCTAGCTGTTCTGGTCCGCGGCCGGGACCGACGCGCTCGTGAGCGGGATGTGGGCGTCGAGCCTTGTGCCACGCCCGGCGGGACTGCGGACCTCGATCGTGCCGCCCAGGGCGTGGACCCGGTCGGACAGTCCGACCAGCCCCGAGCCGGCGCGCATGTCGGCGCCACCCACCCCGTCATCGCTGACCTGCAGCTCCGCGACGGTCGAGTCCAGCTGCAGGTCAACCACGACGTGCGTGGCCCGGGCATGCTTGATCGCATTCGTCAGGGCCTCGGATGCGACGTAGTAGAGCCCCACCTCCACCGGCTCCGGCAGCCGATCTCCTCCGCGGACGTCGAGGTCGACCGGCACCGGCGACCGTCTGGCGAGCGTGGCCAGCGCCGGACGGAGACCGCCCTCCGTCAGGATCGCCGGGTGGATGCCCTGTGCCACCTCGCGCAGCTCGTCGACGACTCCGACCAGTCCATCCCGCAACGACGAGAGCTCGTCGCGCAGGGGGAGCTGCTCGGGCTGCGTCATGCTCTCGGCGCGGCCGACATCGAGGGCGAGCGAGACGAGCCGCTGCTGCACGCCGTCGTGGAGATCGCGCTCGATCCGTTGTCGGGCCTCGTCACTGGAGGCGACGAGTCGCGCCCGCGACGCGGTCAGCTCACCGCGTGACTCGGCGTTGGCGACGGCGGCCCCGGTCAGCTGCGTGAACTCGCCGAGCTGCAGCTCGGTGCCCTCGGCGATCGGCTCCTCCGCGAGCGAAGCGCCGATCATCACACCCCACAGCGCGCCCTCGACGACGACCGGGCTGCCCGCACTGGATCGCACCCCGAGGCTCCGGAGAGCCTCGGTGAACGCACCACCGAGCTCGGCGTAGTCGACGACCCGCTGCGGGCGACCGGTGTCCCACACGCGCGATGCCACGGTGCCCGAGTCCAGGTGCCACCGCGAGCCGAGCGTCGGCCGACGCCCCTCGCGGCTCCAGGCCGCGACCACGGTGGCCGAGCCGTCCGACTCGTAGCGCAGGAGGGTCGTGAGGTCGATGCCGAGCAGCCGCCCGACCTCCTCGGTCACCGAGGCGAACACGTCCTCGGGAGCGGACTCGACCGCGACCAGCGTCGCCACCCGCCGGAGGGCCGCCTGTTCCTCGGCCAGGACCCGGACCTCGCGCTCGGACTCCTCGGCGCGTCGCCGCGCGGACGCCGCAAGCTGACCGAGCAGGGTGCCGGCGACCAGGTAGGCGCCCAGGGCCAGCCCGTTCTCGGCGTTCGGCACGTCAGCGGAGTGGATGGGCGGGATGCAGTACCAGTCGAGCGCGACCACCCCCGCCACCCCGACGGCAACGGCGTACCCGATGCCGGTGAGACGGGCCAGCATCCAGACGACGGCCACGTCGAGCAGGATCACGGTCACGGCGAGGACCGCCCGGGACGAGAACGCGGACGTGCCGACGAGCAGGCTGAGGAGCACGAACCATCCCGCGCCGAGGACGAACGCCAGTCCTGCCTCGGCCGCCACCTGCGCTCGCGGGACGAACACCTTCGGAGGCTAGCGCGATCGGCGAACGCCGGACAGGAGCATCATCGCCGCGCGAGGAGCGGTACGACGTGGCGGCTCAGGAGGAAGGCCGCCACGAACACCAGACCCGACTGCACTCCTGCGGCTGCCACCGACTCGAGGTCACCGGTCAGAGGTGACGGGCCGAGCCCGAGCGAGGCCACAGCGAGCAGACGAGCCGCGGGTACCGGGAGCCGCCAACGACGTGCCACCGGCGAACGACGTGGAACCTCGAGCGCGAGGGTAAGCACGGTCCAGAGCAGGGAGCCGATCCCGAGACCGCCCATGGCGCCGATGGCGAGGAGGGCCTGGAGCAGCCACCGCAGGGTCCGGCGCCGACCGGTGGTGTCGATCCGCTCGCTCGCAGTCCCGGTCATCGTCATCCCCCCTCTTCGCACCCGCTTCGGATCCGTCTCCTCGAGGATGTCCGGTCACACCGGGCTGGGCTTCGACGCAGGCAGGCATTCGCAGTACCGGGTAGCGGTAACCGCCGCCGGCCGAGGGATCGATCGCGCTCGACGACGCTCCCCGTTGCAGGCCCAGCACCTTGCTCAGCAGGATCGGGCCGAACGCCGTCATCGTGATCCGGACCGGGATGCCGGTGCCCTGGCCGCCGAGGGCGTAGTAGGTGACCGGGAAACCCTTCGCCTCCCACGCCTGGCCGACCGACGTGGCGCGGGCCCTGATCTTGTCGTCCTCGGTGCCGGGGACGCCCATCCCGGAGAGGTCGCCCTTGATGTCCGCGGCGAAAACGGGTACGCCGTTCGCGGAGAGCTGCTCGGCCAGCAGCTGCAAGGTCTATGTCTTGAGGGTGCCGGTCGCACCGGCCACGAGTCCGTGCCGGTTGAGCATGCCGAGCGGGATCTTGATGTGGACGTCGGACAGGTCCGTCGCGTCGAGCATCAGGCCGCCG
>Ga0105239_10003060_pt1 | contig 20789 bp, 9 predicted proteins | sample KBSC44metaG_FD_92761 | JGI IMG/M metagenome (GOLD analysis project Ga0105239, IMG submission 92761) | Corn rhizosphere microbial communities from Kellogg Biological Station, Michigan, USA - KBS C4-4 metaG | ecosystem: Host-associated > Plants > Roots > Rhizosphere > Soil | place: Michigan, USA... | reverse complement strand
GGACACCAGTCCCTTGCAGCGCTCCGGCCACAAGGCGGCAACGATGTCCGCGGTCCGTGCGCCCCAGTCGAAACCGGCCAACGTGGCCTTCTGGATCTTCAGTGCATCCATCAAATCAACAATGTCATGCGCCAGGGCCGCGGGCTGGCCATTGCGGAATGTTTCTGTGGAGAGAAAGCGTGTCGTGCCGTAGCCGCGCAGGTACGGGACGATGACACGGTAGCCCGCGGCAGCCAGCACGGGGGTGACATCGACGAAGCTATAAATGTCGTAGGGCCAGCCATGAAGCAGGAGAACGGGCGGTCCGCTGGCCGGACCCGCCTCGACATACCCCACATTGAGCAATCCGGCATTGATCTGACGCAATGGCGTGGTGAACGAGGTGTTGGTGCCTGGCTTGATGGACGGAAGTGCTTTGGAACTGGCCGCCGCGGCCGCCGCAGCCGTGATACCGAGCCCGGCGGCGGTCACAGTCAGGGCCGCGTTGCCAATAAAGTTGCGGCGATCAAGGGTATAGGCATCGGACATGGCGGGTCTCCAACGGTTGCGGGGGCGCAATCTATCCATTAGGCGTCCATCCCACCAGAGGGCGGGCCGAGGCGCGATTGCACCCAAGTGTCAATGGATGACGGCGGAGGTAGCGCCGGGTATCATCCGCGTCAGGCGCAAGGTTCCCGCAAGGGATTTAATTGGAACGCGGTTTAAAACCGCGGCTGCCCCCGCAACTGTAACCGGTGAGTTCCGTCCAGGAGTCCACCGAGGCTGAAAGTCTCGGGAAGGAGGACGAAAACGTTGATCCGGGAGCCAGGAGACTTGCCTCGCGCCGTCGTCCTGTTACCGGCCGGGGTGTGTCCGATAACTGCGGGGAAACCGTCGCGACGACAGTGTTGGAATCGTCGTCGCGAGCTTCGAGTACAGACCCGCGGATCGAAGCAGGCTTGGCTCAAACCGCTCTCGAAAGTGCGATTCCTGGAACGTGTAAGACCAGGAGAGCTTCGTGCGCAAATCTGTCGTTCTGTTTCTGATCTTCCCCCTTGGACTGTCAGTATCCATCGCCGCTGCCGCCGCGGCTGCTGAAGATAATGGCGGTGGCCCGAACACCGTAGTCGTCACGGCGACACGCGTTCCGACACCCGAAACGGAGGTGGCCAGCAGCGTCACGGTCATTACGGCCGAGGACATAGCCAACAAACAGAGCCAGGATCTTCCCTCCGTGCTCAAAGACGTGCCGGGCCTCAACCTGATCCAGACCGGGGGTCCGGGTGGCCAGACGTCGATTTACACCCGGGGCACGAACGCAAACCACACCAAGGTGCTGGTCGATGGAATCGACGTGAGCGACCCGAGCAGTCTGGAAAATACCTTCGACTTCGGCCAGTTTCTCAGCCAGGACATTCAAAGAATCGAGGTCTTGCGCGGGCCGCAGAGCGGTCTGTACGGCTCGGACGCCATCGGTGGTGTCATCAACATCATCACCAAGGCAGGCTCCGGTCCACCGCAACTGACGGCGAGCATTCAGGGCGGCTCCTTCGATACCTTCAACCAAGCCGCCGGAATCAGCGGCTCGGAGGGTGGCTTTCACTACGCCGCCACTGTCGAACACCTGCATACCGGGTCGACTCCGGTGACACCGCTCGACCTGCTCAGCCCAAGCGAGCCTCGCAACAACGATTACTATGACAATCTGACCGGATCGACCAGGCTCGGCTTCGACGTGAGTCAACAGTTCGATCTCGGCCTGGTGGCGCGCTTCACCGACTCGCATCTGCGCCTCACCGATGATGATCCCCTGGTGTTTCCTTCATTCCCCGAAGCGCAGCAGAGCGCCGCCAATACCCGGCAGCTCTACACCCGTGCCACCGAGCACTCGGTCATGATGGACGGGGCATTCGAGCAAACCTTGGGCGTCGCGTACAGTCACATCGACACGTCCGACTTCACCCCTCCCGCCGATGGGCCGCCTGTTGAATATGTGGGCAAGCGGGTGAAGCTGGACTGGCAGGGCATTTCCAAGCTCGCCGACACTCAAACACTCGTCTTCGGTGCCGAGCACGAGCGGGACGAGATGACCCAGCCGATCTCGGCGGCTACGTCGATCAACTCGGGATTCGCGGAAGTGCAATCGAACTTCGTGCCGGGGCTGTATGACACCCTCAGCCTGCGGTATGACAACAATGATCGCTTCGGCAGCAAGGTGACATACCGGATCGCGCCCGTGTACGTGATCAGCGATACCGGCACCCGGATCAAAGCAAGCTTCGGAACGGGCTTCAAGGCGCCGACGCTGGAGGAATTGTTCGAGAACTATCCGGCGTTCGATTTTTTCGCGAACCCGAATCTGCGGCCGGAGACCAGCACGGGTTACGACGTGGGCTTTGAGCAGGCGCTGGTGGGGCAGCAGCTCGACTTCGGCGTCACCTGGTTCCGCAACAACATCCGTAACCTGATTGATGACAATGAGGATTTCACCACCTACGTGAACGTCGGTCGCGCGATGACCCAAGGTATCGAGAGCTTCGCCGCCTGGCTGCCCATCAAGTCAGTGACCCTGCGGCTGGATTACACCTACACCGAGGCGACCGACCAGATCCTGCACGAGGAGCTTTTGCGGCGCCCCAAACACAAGGCCAGTCTGAACGCGAACTGGCAGGCCACGCAGCGCCTGTCCTTCAATGCCAATGTGCTGACGGTGAGCTCGTGGGTCGATGGCAATCGGGACTTTTCCATTCCTCGCCTGAACGCTCCCAGCTACACCACCGTGAATCTCGCGGGTAACTTTGCTGTCAACAGCACACTGTCGGTGTTTGCCCGGATCGACAATCTGCTCGATAGGCACTACCAGAATCCGGTGGGATTCCTGCAGCCTTCACTGGGGGCGTACGCGGGAATCAAAGTCAAGCTGTGAGCGGCGGCTACGCCTGCCGCTCGAGGGGGATAGAGCGGCCTCACGCGGCTCAACAGCCGCGACGGGCTACAACCCCGCCTCGCGCTCCAAGGTAGCCACGAGTGTGCGAATGCCCCGCGATGCGAAGCTCTCGGGTTGGTCGCCGATCAAGGCGGTCCCGGTGAGTTGCCGCGCGAGGCGCGCAGGCCCGGTGCACTCGCCGATCCGGACTCGATAGGTCGCTCGTAAGGGGACGAGTTGATGGGTGTTTTGTTGCAGCTCGGCGGGAATCGGGCCGCCGTAGGGGCTTGCGACCGAGGGGGCGTCGAGCAGGGTCAGATTCACCCGGTCTACTGCTGTCGCACGGCAGTGGAAGGTGCTCATTTCAGGTAGCGACGCGACAAACGTCACCAATTCGCCTGGCGAAGCGCGCTTGACATCGTCCTCGCCAATGAATGCATCCCCCTTGATGCCATTCGGGCCGACCACGTCGAACAAACGCTCACCACGCGGAAGCCAGGTGCCGGGTAACAACCCTTCATCCACCATTTCAACGGTGCCGTCGATCGGCGCACGAACCTGCAGCCGTTGGATCTGCGCGTTCAAGCCGTCAACCATCTGGCGAGAGGCGTCCCAATGACGTTGGAGCGCAACGCCCTGCTCTTTCAAGCGATCGTCAAAGGGCTGCTGCTCGACTTCCCAGCGCAACCGCTGCTCCTCCACCTCAGCCTGGTGAAGTTTATATTCGAGGTCGGGCGACAGGAGCACGGCAAGCAGTTCGCCCAGATGCACCTGTTGACCGTTGTGAGGAGTCGTTATCTCATCCGACAAGTAGCCCGCCTCGGCCGTGTACAGGCCATGCGTCTGATCAGGACCGAACACCGCCGGAGCGCTCACTCCTCCATGCCACGGAACCATCAGCAACACGAACAGGAGCGCACCGAGCACAGCGCTTCGCAGGGTCTGTCGCCGCCAGGCCACGGCAGACCTGCGTTGCCAACACGATGCGACTTCGCGCACCACCGGTCGCGCAATGAACCAGCCGATCTCCACTCCGAACAGCGCGACACCCAGCGCCTTGAAAAAGGCGTGGTAGACAATCAACGCAATCGAAAAGAACACCACCAGGCGATAAAGCCAGGTGATGAAGGAAAACGCGACCAGAAACCGACGCCGCCCGGGCGCGCAGGCTTCCCGCTGCGGCTCGCCGAAACCAAACAGCCACTCACGCATCCACCACCGCGCCATGCGAAACGCGCGGTCGTGCAGATTCGGCATGTCGAGCCAGTCCGACAGCAGAAAATAGCCATCGAAGCGCATGAAAGGACTGGCATTGATAGCCAAGGTGCCGATCCACGTAGTCGTGGCGAGTAGAAATGCCGCGGCCCGTAGCGGGCCTTCCGCCAGCACGCTCCAGGCGAGCGTAGCGGAAGCCGCCAAGGCAATCTCACTCAGCATACCGGCAGCGCCGATCCGCAATCGATCGGCGCGACGAGGTAACTTCCACGCCTCGGTGATGTCGGTATACAACACAGGGAGCATGACCAGAAATGCGATGCCCATGGTCGGTACGCGGCATCCATAGCGATTGGCGGTAAAAGCGTGCCCGAGCTCGTGGAGCACCTTCGCAAACACCAACGCCGCGGCCACTGCCAACAAGCCCGGGGGATCGGCATAAGAATGGAAGGTATGAATGAACTCGTCCCATTGCCTGGAGACCAATCCGAGACCCAGCACCGCGCAACCCGCGACGACACCCCAGAACCCGCGCATATAAGCGAATTCCACGTAACGCGAGCACCGCCGCAGAAACGGCATCGGCCTCCACAGCGGAACGCGGATCAGCAGGTAATGCTTCAGCAGCCACATGGCATGGCTCAGGCGACCTGCTTGCGCACTCACCTTCAGCCGCTCGATGTCCGGGGCGCTCGCGGCGACCAGCAGGTTATGTTGTCGCAGAGTCCGCAGCAGCACCTCGAAGTCATCCAGGGACACCTGCAGGGTCGTCTCGCGATTCACCGCGGCCACGATGGCCCGGGGGTCTTCCAGGGACCAACGCGAGAGCAGCTCGAATGCCGGCCAACCCAACTGAAAGAAACTGTTCGCCGCCGGGTCGTGGAGCATCCAGGTGGGCGCGCCTTCAGGCATCGGGGGACCCTCCGTCAGGGTCAATTCCTGGCGAAGTTGCGGCAGACTCTTGGATGTCGTCGCCATGAGCATCGGACAGCTTCCGCCTACCACCCGAGCCACTGTCGCACGAAAGTCAACGGACGACGCAACACGTAGTAGATGAGCGGCACGCGGCGACCGCTGGTGCGAGCGGTACCCATCACACCGAGCGGAGGCCGGGCGACATCCGTAAAGCTCGCCTTGACTTTATAGGCCAACACGCCTTCCGGAGTGGGCTCGGCGCGATAGGACACGGAGTCGATACGCGCCTCGTAAGTACTCAACGGAGAGCTCTTCGGGTAGAGAGTCAACGTCCCCCCCGGCATCACATCGACATTGTCCGCAACAGGCAAATAAGCCGTCAACTCCACGCTCCGCGGATCCGCTAGAAGCATGATCTTCTCGCCCACCGAGACCGCCTTTCCGGTCCAATCGTTGGGATCCGCGAAGACGGCCACACCGGAGCGCGCCGCCGATACCCGCACACGCGCCAACTGACGCTCACTGTAGTCGAGCTCCACCCGGGTCTCGTCGAGCTTTCCCTTACGGAGCGCCATGTCGAGCCGATCCTTGTCATCCGTCACCGCGAGCTGCGCGGTCTGTCGATACTCCTCCTGGGCCGTGTCGAAACCTTTCTTCGCCAGCGCGTACTTGGATTGCAATGTCGTGGCTTCCAACGCCAGCAACTGTGTGCCGGATGTGACCACCTGGTTCGGGCGTACGTAGAGTCGATCAATGACTCCATCGAGCGGCGAACGGACTACAAACGGGTCTTTCGGTGTGACCTCGGCGGGCGCCAACACCGTCAGACGCACCGGCAGGACACAGGCAACGAGCAATGCGATCAGGACAACACGCTGTTTGGGCCCCGGTCGCATGATCGAGCGGACCCGTGCCGCCCACGAGGGCCGAGGATCGAACGCCGCGAACGCATGGGCCCAGGTGCGTGTCAGCTCACCGAACAGGGTCAACTCGATGGGCGTCCAGGGTTCCGCGCGCGCGAAAACAAGTCCGCCCAGAAGCGTACCGGTGCGACTCAGAAGTGGAATCCACAAGGCGTAAGCCGGCAACCAGGCGGCCCACTCCGCGGCAATCTCCTCCGGCACATCCGTCGCCCCGAACGGCCGCGGCAACACCGGTGCGATTCCTTCCTGCCCGTGCCCCTGCCGAGCCAATACCCTGCACAACCAGCCTAACCATTGCACGTACGGCGCGCCGGGATCACTCTGCGGAAGACCCGAAACCGCCGCGACGACACCGGGTAGCGGTGCCCGCCACCAGGCCGACTGGCGGTACGGTACAAGTCCCAGCGTCTCGTTGAGGACGGTGAACGCCAACGTCTGCTCGCTGGTGGCATCCCGGACCCGTGTGGAAAGTTGCCAAAGCGTCTCGACCTGCTCCGGCGTGAAAGCCAACGGTTTGTCGATGACAGCGGTCATTTGCCGAAAGTCGCCCAGCCACTCATGCCGGGGAGTAACTCCGGCGCACGATCATTGAGCTCCGCGGTGACATCCACTGTCTGGGTGACCGGATCGACCCGGGCCCCGATGCGAGCCACTCGCGCCGAGTACGTCTTTCCGACCTCGGTAATCTCCACCGTCAACGGATGGCCCCGCTTCAAGTGGGTAAGCCACTTCGACGGCACGATCATCTTCAGTTCGAGATGGGAGGTATCGACAATCGTCAGCAACGGCTTCCCCGCCGCGACAAACTCCTGAGACGAGACGATGCGCTTGAGCACTCGTCCTTCATAGGGTGCCTTGATGACACACTTGCTGACCATCGCCTCGACATAAGCGACCTCAGCGGCGCCGCCCTTCCTTTTCGCGTCAGCCTGGGTCACCTCGAGCTCGCCAATGGAGTGCAGTTGCGCCAGGCGTTGGTCAACTTGCCACAGCTCCCGAGCTGCGTCCGCCTCCGCCTGCGCCTTGTGCAACTGAGCCTCGTACAATGTGCAATCGAATGACACCAGCGTCTGCCCCGAGATAAATGAGTCACCATCGCGGAACGGCATGGAAGCGACCTTGGCTGCAATCTCGCTCGACAGATCAGCCTGGTCCCGGGCGACGAGTTGAATCCGTATGCGCCCGTCCTCCGCAACAGCAGTCGTAGCGGTAGTTGCGAGAAGCGACACAGGCCATCCCAGCAGGAAACACGAGGCTATCCCAGCCCATCTGTGGATCATTGCTGTTTGCCGAGCTCCGCCCACCGCTGTTGCTCGCTGGAAATTGCCTGCTCGAGCGTGGGCAGGTCGTAATTGCGCACATTGCCTGGAACCGGATCGAGGCCAAGCGTCGCCAGCAGGTTGCCGTATGCACTCTGCAACTCGCCATAGCACTCGTACAAGCGCAATTCGGACATCAGGGCATTGGTCGCCGCGCGGATTTCCTCGAGTTGGCCTTCAGCCTGCTCCCGGGCAGCATTGTGGATGTGGCCGAGAATCTCACCGTCCACGTCCTTCAACTGCGCCAGAATACCGAATTCGTGCCGCTTGGCGTCCAGGTCCGAACGGGCCACGTAGACCTGGGTCAGCACTGCCATGGTCAGCGCCAGCCGCTGGCCGTGAGCCAACTCGAGCTGCGCATGGGCCGCACCACGGACATTCTTCGCATTCACGACGTTCAGCAGGTTCCAGCTCGCCCGGATGCCGGCGTCCTGCCAGGTGTGATAGCTCAGAAAGCTGTTGCTGTCATAGTGAGTACCGAACTCCAACTCCACACCCGGGAGCAGCTTCGCGATGGCCTTGTGCGCCTCGTTGACACCGATACGCTCAGTGTAGGCCTGCTCCAGGAGGTCCGGACGATGCTCCAGGGCGGTCTCCTCCATCTGCTCCACCGGCATCTTGAATTCAGGCGCGGTGAAGGTCGCGGAAGCCGCCAGTGTGTAAGCCTCGCCCGGCTCGAGATTCATCAGTGACGCGAGACGCGGCTTCGCCTCCTCCAGATGGCCGCGAATCACCTCCAGCTCGCGCAGAATCTCGAGCAGGTCCCTCTGGTAACCCAAGGCAGTCAGCGGGGTACGCAACCGCTCGTTTTGAGTTTTCCTGGAATCATCCAATGCCTGGTGCGCCTGTCCGAGGAGCACCGTCACCTTGTCGTGTAAGGACTGCGCCCCGAGGGCCTCCCAGTACGCCTCACGCACCTGTTGCATCATCAACTGCACGACCCTGCGGCGACGCTCTCCAACCACCAGCACGCGATCCGCCTGCTCCTTGGCCTCGTAGTAACTGACACCGAAGTCGAGCAGGTTCCACGAGAATCCTACATCGTACGTGCCGTCGTGCTTCTGGCTCGAATAGGACGGGGGAACGGTGGTCGAGCCGCTCGCCAACCCGATTGACCGTGACGCGAGCAACTCGTCACGCCCGGTGTATCCGGCAGCGGCCGTCAGCTTCGGCAGCAGGTCGAAGTTCGACAGGTCGAGCTGCTTCTGTGCCAGCACCTCTTCCATCATCTTCACCCGGTTGTCGAGGTTGTAGCGGATCGCACGCGCCATCGCCTCATCCAAGGTAATCGGGCCCGTCACAGGGTCCTGCCTGGCGGTCAATTCCACCCGGAACGTGTGAGCGCCCTGGACCCGTTCGGTGTCAGTAAAAGGCTTGGGATGAATCGCGCAACCAGGCAGGGTCGCCGCGACAATCATTGCAGTACTGAGAATGGGTACCCATGTAGTATGACGACGCTCCATTATTGTTCCTTCTCGAGTTATCAACGGATGGATCAACGACCGGCGCGCGCAACGTGCAGCTTGCCTCGCTGACGGGCAAACTGTTCGGCGAGTGACGGCTTCGCCGCGGGCAGATCCGCATGCGGTGGGGACCGGTGCCCAGTGCTCCGATGCAGAGGGGCGGTTTTGTGCGCGCCGATGTCAATCGTGACTACATGGCGCGATACCACCGCCGCGCCACGATGCACTGTGGTAATGAGCCGCATTTCCTTCGGGGCATCGGCGGGTGGAGTGCCCTTCAGGACCCCACTCGTCGAGTCGTAATGCAACCATTCGGGCAACGGACTGCCGTCAGCCAGCTCGACCTCGACACCGGAAACCAACGTCAACGTAAAGGACTCGCCGGCGTTGACATTAAAACTCTCGAGCGTGGTTGGAAGCGCCGGAGCGACCGATCGCAGTGGCGGCGCCACCCACACGGGTACGTCCATGCCGCCTTCGGTGACGCTGCTTTCATTCAGGACACCGGACATGTCTGTGCCGTGAGTCCCGAAGAACGCAACAGTCCCCGTAGAAAATGTCGTTCCGACCGCGTGGACTGAATCGAGTGCCTCCACGACAATCGGCTCGGCAGGGACCACCTGCAGAATTCCGCCACCCTGGGATGCCACAACAACAATCTCGGGCTGTATCACCGGAGGGGCGAAAGCCGCCTGCTGGACGACAATGGCTCTCGCCACGGGAGCGCTGGGCTCGGTAGCATCATTGACTACATAGGAAACGGTACGAGTTCCGGCGACTGAGCTGGCTGAGCCGGCGAATTGCACGGAAGCCAGCGCCTGCTGCCATTGGGCCAGTGTCGCGGTCGCTCCAGATGATGTCAGAGTGAGTACGCCAGTCGATGCGTCGTACGACCCTGTAATGTTGCCAATTGTCTGCGCGCTGCTCGCCGCGAGCGACAGCCGATCGCCGTTCTCGAATCCACCCGTGATGGAGATCGTGGCCGAGGCCAGTGTCGAGTTGTCGCGATCACCGACCGTCACACCGCTGTCGACCAGCTTCGCCACTGAGTCGGCCTGGTAGGCAGTACTACCGGCCGTCGTGGTGACAACCGGAGTCTGGTCGGTATCCTGCACCGTAACGGTCCGGGTCGCCGCGTTGCTCGAGTTGGCATTGCTGTCGGTGACCGTGAAGCTGATGGTTCGAGTGGCGCTATCCGGGGTGATTGCCGTGTCGGTATAAGTGACCTCCTGGAATGCAGCCTGCCACTGGGCGAGCGTTGCCGTGCCTCCAGCCGAGGTCAGCGTAAGCACACTCGTAGTCGCGTTGTAAGACCCGATAATGTTCCCCATCGTCGAGCCGTCGTTGGTGAACGCCAGAACATCCTCGCCGCCGTGGAAGTTGCCAGCGATCGACACGGTGGCCGCAGACAACGTTGCGCTGCTGGCATCCGACAGGGTCAGCCCCGAATCAATCACCACCGGGGTCGAGATGACATTATCGCCCGCAATGAACGCGGCCGACCCGGTGTCGGCAGTCACAATCGGAGGTGCCGTCAAAGCCACTGTGTCGGTGACTGGGACACTGTCTTTCGCACCGTCGTTCACGACGTACGATATCGTCCGATTTCCCGGTGCGGCGGTGGTTGCCGCCGAGAAACTCACCGCGTCAAACGCACTCGCCCATTGCGCATCGGTGGCGGTAGCTCCCGCGGACGTGAGGGTCAGCACACCTGTCGTCGCATCGTACGAAGCAGTGATGTTGCCGTAGAGCGTCGCGCTGCTGTTCGTGAACGACAGGGTGTCGCCGCTATTGAAACCGGCACCGATGGATACCGTACCGGCGGCGAGTGTCGGGTTGTCTCGATCGCTCACCGACACGCCGGTATCTGGGGTCACTGTGGACGTGCCACCCACATAACTCGCCGTGGCACCCGTTGTCGTGACGATCGGGGTCTGATCAGTATCCTGCACTGTCACCGTCCGCGTCGCTACGCTGCCAGTAATTCCATTGCCGTCGGTCGCCGTGAAACTGATGGTGCGCGTCGTGTCGTCGGGCGTGATTGCCGTATCGGTGTAAGTAAGTTCCTGGAACGCCGTCCGCCACTGTGCGAGCGTTGCCGTGCCTCCTGCCGAGGTCAGCGTAAGGACGCCCGTCGTCGCGTTGTACGAGCTGGTTATGTTTCCCATCGTCGAGCCGTCGTTCGTGAACGACAGGACATCCTCACCCGCATGGAAATTTCCGGTCATTGCAACCGTCGCGGACTGGAGGGTCGAGCTTCCTACATCCACCACGGTGATACCCGGATCCACGGCAACGGGAGTCGACAGCACATTGTCACCCGCTACGAACGCGGCAGAACCCGTATCGGTGGTGATCACCGGATTTGAATTGATCACACTGACGGTCTGCGTCCCTGCCGTACTACTCTCCGTTCCGTCGTTGACCACAAAGGAGATCGTACGGTTACCAGAGACACCCACCGAGGCAGCGGAGAACGTGACCGCGTCGAAGGCGCTCTGCCACTGCGCATCTGTGGCGGTCGCGCCCGATGAGCTCAGAGTGAGGACTCCCGTGCCCGAGTTGTAGGAAGCGACAATGTTTCCGTACAGGATGGAACTGGTATTCATGAACGACAGTGTGTCGCCGCCGTTGAAACCAACGCTGACCGAGACCGTCCCCGACGACTGGGTGGCATTGTCCAGGTCGCTTACCGTCATACCGCTATCGATAGCGACCGGGGCGGTGCCGCCAATGTAGCTCGTCGTGCCGCTGGTCGTCGTGAGGATCGGAGTCTGGTCGGTATCCGTCACTGTGACAGTCCGCGTTGCGGTGTTGCTCGTATTGCTGTTTGCGTCAGTAGCCGTGAAGCTGATGGTGCGCGTAGCGCTATTTGGTGTGATCGCCGTGTCGGTGTAGGTTACTGCGTCCAGCGCCGCCTGCCACTGTGCCAGGGTTGCGGTAGCGCCCGAGGAGGTCAACGTCAGGACCCCGGTGCCTGTGTTGTACGAGCCGGCGATGTTTCCAAAAGTCGCTGAATTGCTGTTCGTAAAGACCAGGACATCCTCACCGCTGTGGAAATTGCCCATAATGGCTATGGTCGCCGAAGCCAGCGTCGGACTGCTGCCATCGGTGACTGTCAGACCCGCGTCGACGACGACCGGCGTGGACGTGACATTGTCGCCTGCCACGAACGCCGCCGAACCCGAGTCGGTTGTAATGGTCGGAGGTCCGAGCACATTGACCGTATCCGTCGAGGCTGAGCTGTTCTCGGTTCCATCACTCACGACGAAGGAGACGATGCGATTGCCGGGCGTAACGTTTGCGCCAGCCGAGAATGTGATCGCGCTGAATGCATTCGCCCATTGCGCGTCCGTGGCGGTAGCGCCTGATGAAGTCAAGGTCAGCACTCCGGTACCCGAACTGTAGGACGCGGAGATGTTGCCGAAGAGCGTGGAGCTGGTGTTCGTGAATGTCAGCGTGTCGCCGCTGTGGAATCCACCGGTGATCGATACCGTTCCCGAGGTCTGAGTGGTGTTATCGAGGTCGCTAACGGTTATACCGGCGTCGATCGCAGTGGCGGACGTGCCGCCCACGTAATTCGTCGTGCCTCCGGTAGTTCCGACAATTGGGGTCTGGTCGGTGTCCGTTACCGTAACAGTCCGAGTCGCCGTATTGCTCGTGTTGAAGTTACTGTCATCGACCGTGAAACTGACGGTGCGCGTGGCGCTGTTTGGTGTGACGGCCGTGTCAGTGTAAGTCACCGCCTCCATGGCAGACTGCCACTGCGCCAGGGTGCCCGTGGCACCGGTAGACGTGAGTGTCAGGACGCCCGTCGAGGCGTTATAGGAGCCCGAGATATTTCCCATCGTCGAGCCGTCATTCGTATACGACAGGACATCCTCGCCACTTTGGAAATTGCCCGTGATGGATATGGTGGCAGAGGCCAGCGTCGAAGTGGCCGGGTCCGTCACCGTGAGCCCTGAATCGATCGCAACGGGGGTGGAGGTCACGTTATCGCCCGCTACGAACGCCGCGGACCCCGAATCGGTGGTCACCACGGGATTGGGGTCCAACATATCGACCGTCTGCGTCGCAGCAGCGCTATTCACGGTGCCGTCATTCACGACAAACGAGACAGTCCGATTTCCATAAGTCGTGCTGGTGCTGAAGAACGTCACAGCTTCGAACGCGTGCGCCCACTGTGCTCTCGTAGCGGTAGCTCCCGCGGACGTGAGGGTCAGCACACCAGTGCCCGAGTTGTAGGAGGCGCTGATATTGCCCATCGTAAAGCCGTTATTGGTGAATGACAGCGTGTCACCGCTATCGAATCCGCTGGTGATTGACACCGATCCGGAGGCCAGGGTCGTATTGTCGCGGTCGAAGACCGACACACCGCCGTCGATCGTAGTGGCAGACGTGCCGCCCAGGTAGCTCGTGGTACCGCCGGTAGTTGTGACGGTCGGAGTCTGGTCGGTATCTGTTACCGTGACGGTCCGCGTCGCCGTGTTGCTCGTGTTACCGGCCCCATCGACGACGGTGAAGCTGACCGTGCGCGTCGAGTTGTTGGGCGTGACCGCAGTATCGGTATAAGTCACTGAATCCAAGACCGCCTGCCACTGGGCCAGGGTCGCCGTGGCGCCAGCGGAGGTCAATGTCAGAACACCGGTACTCCCATTGTACGAGCCGGTGACATTGCCCATCGTCGAGCCGTCGTTGGTGAAGGCCAGTACGTCCTCGCCGCTCGTGAAATTCCCCGTGATCGCGACAATGGCTGTGCCGAGCGTCGTGGCGCTGCCGTCGGTCAGCGTCAGACCCGCATCGATCGCGACGGGTGTGGACGTTACATTGTCACCCGCGACAAAAGCCGCCGAACCCGAATCGGCGGTAAGGATTGGCGGCGCGGTTATGTTGACCGTATCTGTCGCAGCCACACTAGTGTTGGTGCCGTCAGTCACGGCAAACGCGACTGTGCGGTTGCTATAGGTCGTGCTGGTACTGGAGAACGTCACAGAATCGAGGACATTGGCCCACTGCGCATCGGTGGCAGTTGCTCCCGCGGACGTGAGGGTCAGAACACCCGTGCCCGAGTTGTAGGAGGCGGAGATATTTCCGAAGATCGCGGAACTGGTGTTCGTGAACGACAGCGTGTCTCCGCTGTGGAATCCGCCGGTGATGGCTACCCTGCCCGAGACCTGGGTCGTGTTATCAAGATCGCTCACCGTCACGCCGCCGTCGATCGTGACGGCGGACGAGGAGCCCACGTAGTTCGCGGTGGTGCCACCGGTGGACGTGACGATCGGGGTCTGGTCGGTGTCCGCTACGGTAACGGTCCGCGTCGCGGCGCTACTTGGATTGCCGTTCACGTCAGTGACTGAGAAGCTGACCGTGCGAGTAGCGCTGTTGGGCGTGACAGCCGTGTCGGTGTAGGTCACTGCGTCGAGTGCGGCCTGCCATTGCGCGGCGGTCGCGCTGTTGCCGCTCGAGGTCAGCGTCAGCACGCCCGTGCCCGCGAAGTACGAAGCGGAGATGTTGCCGTAAGTCGCGCCACTCGTGTTGATGAACGAGAGCACGTCCTCACCGCTGTGGAAGTTGCCAGTAATCGCGACCGTCGCCGAGCCGAGCGTCGAAGCGCCGGGGTGCGTGAAGGTCAGACCCGAATCCACCGCGACCGGAGTGGATGCCACGTTGTCGCCTGCCACGAAGGCGGCGGACCCGGAGTCGGTGGTCACCACTGGAGCAGGGTTCGTCACACCGACGGTCTTGGTCGCAGCAGCACTGTCGTCCGTGCCATCGTTGACCGTGAACGAAATTGTCCGGTTTCCGTAAGTGGTACTCGTGCTGGAGAAGGCTATCGCCTCCAACGCGTGGGTCCACTGCGTATCCGTTGCGGTGCCGCCGGGGGAGGTGAGAGTCAGAATTCCGGTGGCGGAATTGAAGGATCCACTGATGTTTCCGAAGAGCGCCGAGCTGGTATTCGTGAAGGCGAGTGTATCGCCGCTGTGGAAGCCACCGGCAATGGCCACTACACCCGAACTTTGCGTGATCTGGCTCGGATCGGTCACGGTCACACCGCTGTCCACGGCCGTCGCACTGGTGCCCCCGACATAGCCTGTAGTCCCACCGGTCGTTGTCACAATTGGGGGAGAGTCGACATTCACCGTCTTCGTCGCCGCAGTGCTGGAGGCGATCCCGTCATTGAAGGTGAAACTCACCGTTCGTGAGGAAGTATTCGGTGCAGCCGCTGTATCCAGGTAAGTCACGGCATCCAACGCGTGCTGCCATTGCGCCGTCGTTGCGGTGGATCCCGAGGAACTCAGTGATAGGACGCCGGTATTCGAGTTGTATGAGCCGACGATGTTTCCGTAGGTCGTACCGTTCGTGTTTGTGAACGCCAGTACGTCCTGGCCCGAGCGAAAATTGCCCGTAATGGAAACGGTCGCGGAAGATCCCGTCGTGGCCTCGGTATTCGATACAGTCAACCCCGAATCGACCACCACCCGCGTACCGGTGCTGCTGTCGACCGAAGTGAAGGTGGTCGCGCCACCTGTCGTCGTGACAGTCGGCGGCGTGATTTCCGAATACACGATGTGGCCGAGGGCGGGCTCCAGATTTCCCCCCTGAATGGTGAGACTGGTGACATTCGCGAACGCCGAAACCACCGTTGATAGGTTGACCGTCTGGGTCACGAATGAGCCGTTCGACGCCAAGCTCACCGTCGTCGACTGCCCGTCCGCCAGGAAAGTAATGTTCGCGTCGGCGATGGCGTCGATGTCGAGACTCTGTATATTGAAAGCCTTGCCGTCGGCCATGGAGATGGTGATGGAACTGATGCCACCGACTCCGTTTTCATCGAATAGCAAGGCATTATCGAAACCAGTCTCGTCAGGAAGCAGCTGCAGGTTGAGATCCTGGACGACGACATTGGAAGCGAGTGGACCCGTCTTGGTGATGGTGTAGGTGATTCCGTCGAGTGTGAACGACGAGGTCGCGCCCGAATCGTAGGAAGGGTTTTTTTTTAAGTTTTCGGCGGTCACCGAGAACAGAGACTGATACTGTTGCTCCGCAGCCGCGGAAAAGATGACGGGCGTCCGGACGCCACCCACATCGTAGTCGAGCGCCCAACTTCCCCCCAAGGAGGTGGCCCCCACCAGATGGGTGGACGCCGCCACCTTTAAATGAGTCAATTCAGCGATCTGCTGAACCAACGCCTGTCCGTCGGCCCCTTCCGCAACATCGCAACCGTAAATGAGGAAGTCCCCGCCGGGCTTCATGGCCGCGCCGATTTGCGCCAGCTCCGCGCTGTACGCGGACAGGTCACCCAGATCGAGCAGCGTTTTTCCAGCTTCCACCTGCCCTTCCGACCCATGCGAGACCAGGTGAATGGCATCGACGCCGGGGTGGGATTGCAGGTAGCTCGCGATCTGCTGGAGGCCATCCTCGTTCGGATTCAATACGACGTAGCGCGTGCCGGGTGGCAGCCCGGAAACCAGCGACTGATAGCCCGTCACATTCGGGTCGATGAAGACCACCTGGCTGTCGCTCGATGTGCGCAACGATAGCCCCAGCCGCGATTGCGGCAGGTGTGACTGAGCGGCTGCCAACCATTCCCGGGTGGGGTTGAGGTCGTTCCGCGGCGAACTGGCGGCCACGGTTGTGACCTGCGAGACAGGAGCCGGTCGCTCAGGAGCCGGCAGGCGAATCGGTGCGGTGTTGCCGTGCGAAAGTGCTGTGGAATGTGGCGCGATGCGATCCACCGGGCCCCGCTCAACCACGTTGGGATGAGGGTGACGCGCCGCAACTGCAACTGCAGCAACTGAGGCATCGTAAACGATGCGGGGCTCGAGAGGCATGATCAGCGTGGCGGGCGCAACTTTCCGCGACTCAGCCGGCACACTCCACGCACGCTTCAGAAACTCGCCTATTCTTTTCAAGATCGCCCCCTCCCAACCCAACGGCCAGCGCGATTCCCTCTCCATTCTCATCGTGCGGGGTGAATTCGCGGTTGCACTGCAATGGACTGCCCGAGCAGCCCAGCTCGTGGCACATCCAACTCAACATAGATCCATCAAGAGTATGCGCTGCGCTCTGTTGAGTAGAAAGCTTTACGCAAATATGTTGGCAATGCGATGCAACATCTACGCACATGGGTGAGCGTACGGATCATGGACTGGCGAAGCCGCCGGCATGAATAGCCCGGCCCAGGGGTGTGGCAGGGCTGGACACGCAGCGGTGTAACCCGAATGGGAAGCACCCTACGTTAATACTCTGCCCGAAACTCCAGGGAGGTGAGCGGCATGCGTATTTGCGTGTATGGGCTTTCATTGGAACCCCAGCCTTATTGATTACGCCGATCCTGGCGGGATGCCAGAGCACCGGCGGTAAGCAACCCGCCCCGGCCGCGCTCGAGGACGCGACCTGCCCTGATGGAATGCAGGACCAGGTGCAGATTGCCGGGTCGGCGGTGCCTCTGGAGATTCCTGAAGAGCTGGCCCGCGGTTCCGAGGCGACCGAGCACCGCAACCAATTCGCACGCCGTGTCATTGTGTCCGTTGCACCCAAATCAATAGCCGTGGGTGCGAGGGTTTTCTCGAGCACCCTGACCATGACGACCGTCGGGGGTGTGTTTGCCGGTTGGGGGGCGCTCGATCGGGGGCAGGAGCACGTCAACGCACTCGATATCATTCCCGGGCGTCTGCGGATACAACCCTTTCTCGACTCGAAATCACTCCAGGCGCAAACTATGAGCGTGGACGTGCTGGTGAAGCCCGGAAGCACACCGTTTGATGAGTTGGCCATCACGACGACTCCATTATGGAATGGTGAACATCATCCGGTTCGACCCGAGGAGCTGCAGTTGACCTTTGCGCCGGTACGTCACATGACGGTGTTTGATGTCGTCGATGCCCGGTTGACGTTGACTGTCACGGCGGCGACGTCTCGCCGGGTCAGTTCCGGTCTCTGGCGCTGCTCGTTCGAGAGTCGCCTCGAGCTGATCGATCGCGCTAGTGTGCTACCGGATCTTTGGGGCCTGCGCAAAACCGGGTTCCGAGGTAGCGAGAGCGAATGGCTGGCACTGAATGATCCAACGACCGGTCCGTTCCGGGCCGTATTCACGAACCCGGAGGCCGCGCGAGGCTTCACGGACTGGTTGCGGGCCACTCATGCAGCTCGCATCGGCCAATACTCGCTGGGCCTGTTCAGGCCCGAGGCGCCGGATAGCAATACTCCGCCAGCGGTCAATCGGGCAGTCGCAGCACCCTTTCACGACATCACGCAACAGGAACTCGAGGTGTTGGATGTGAAGCGCCTGGGAGAATGACTGGTGTTGTGTATCGGTTAAAGCGGTTGCAGCCGCCCTGGGGCACTCCAATCGGTCCCGGCAATGAGGCCGGATGGTGTATTCTCCCCCGACGATGGGAGACCGGGCGCACACCAGAACGGAAGAGAGAAACAAATTCAGCGCAGGGCCCACCGCCGCGCTCGAGTTGGATCGCTCCTTCCGCGGACCGCTGGTCGCATACTTCCTGAAGCGGGTGAAAAGCCGTAACGAGGCGGAAGACCTGACGCAGGAAGTGTTCGTACGGCTGTTGAATCACCCTGACAAGAACAATGGCCAGACTATCGAAGGCTATGTTTTTACAATCGCGGCTAACCTGTTGCGCGACCGGGCAAAATCGGTGGCGACGGCAGCTCAGAGGCAAGCCCATAGCTTCAATGCGCTGGATGAAAAAGACGCTTTTAACGCAAATTTAATTGAGGACCGGAACCCCGAGCGCGTTCTAGTAGGTAGGCAGACTGTTCAGGACGTTCTGGAGGCGCTCGCGGAGCTGGGCGAGCGAACGCGGGACGTTTTCATTCTGGCTCGCCTGGAGAACGTGCAGCATCGCGAAATTGCAGCGATGTACGGGATTTCGGTGAGTGCAGTGGAAAAAATGATGATGAAGGCCATGGCATACCTGGGTGCCCGGTTTCTTTAGCTATGACGGCACTGGGGGATCTTTCCGCCGATGAGCAGCATCGGCTCGAGCAGGCTGCCGGTTGGCGGCTGAAGCTCATGCGTGATCCGTCCGTGGGAAACACGGACGAGTATCTGCGCTGGTGCGCTGATCCCTTTAACGCCCGGGCACACGAGGCCATTCTCAAAGCATGGTCTTCGATCGGCGCGGCGGAGAGCACGCCTGCGGTGTTGGAACTCCGGCGCCAGGCAATGGCGCGAATGCGCGAAGCGGGTCTCGATCGATCGAGGAGGCGCCGATGGATGATGTCCGGGGCGGCGGCGGCGGTCCTGGTCATTGGTGTAGGCCTCGCCTGGCCCTGTTTGCATCAATGCGGCCTCGACTATATTGCCTGGCTGAGCACGACTTCGTACAAAACCGACATTGGCGAGCGTCGGATCGTGGCGTTACCCGATGGATCGCGTATTTCGATGGATTCTGACACGTCCGTGCGTGTCACTTACCAGCAGACTGCCCGCTCGATCACACTGGAACGTGGACGGTCACGATTCGATGTGGCGCACGATCCGAACCGGCCCTTCACGGTAGCCGCCGGTCTGCAAACGGTGGTGGCCATCGGCACTTCTTTTGACGTGGAACGTCTGCAGTCGTCAGTGCTGGTCACCCTCATCCAGGGTCAGGTTCTCATCAAAGGCTCACGAGGTGGTGTGGCGCAGGAAACGAGCAGCCCCGCGGAAAGTTCCATTTCACTCGAGGCCGGAGAGGAACTGGTCGCCGCGAGGAACGCGCGGCCGGCGGTTGTCACGACTGATCTGCAAGTCGCCCGAGCCTGGGAGTCAGGCCGGCTGTTATTCGCAGATGAGCAGCTCAGCGATGCGGTGGCACGCGTGAATCGCTATACCACCCATCCCATTCAGATCGATCCGTCGATTGCCTCCATCCGCGTCAGTGGCGTATTCAACGCCGGCGACGTGAACTCTTTTGTCAGTGCGGTCACCAGCTATTTTCCGGTACGAGCGGTAACGACCGGCACCAACACTATCGTCTTACAGCCCCGCTCGTAATCTCGGCTCGAAATTTTTCCGTATCCAGGTGAGGACGAGCACCGAGAACTCGTTCTTCCCAGTAGGGAGCGCTGGTTCCACACCGGAAGCCAAGCTTCCGGATGAGGGGGCTCGAGATGGTGGTGAAGCAGCGACAGGGCACCTTGCTGGTGTCGACTCTGATTGGCGGGGTGTTCTTCCGGCTGGGCGATACCGCGTTTGCCGCGGACCCGACCTATCGGTTTGACATTCCTCGCGAGCCCTTGAGCCAGGCGCTCACGGACTTCAGCCAGGCATCCGCCCAACAGATCATTTACTCGGAAAGCATCGTCCAGGGACGCACGACGCCAGGCCTCCATGGCAACTATACCGTCGCCGAAGCGATCCGCTCTCTCTTGAATGGCACTGATCTGAAAGTCGAGGTGAACCCCGCTGGGGTATTGATGATCAGAGCCAAGAACGCCGAGAGCACACGCACCACGACGCCGCGGCCGGCCGCAAGCGATCCAACTCTGCAACGGACTTCGTACCAAGCCCCGGTGGCGCAAGACCAGTCCGCACCGCCGCCAGCCGCTTCCGCCGACCAACCGGTTGAAGTGTCCAATGGGGCCGAGCAACTCCAGACCGTCGTGATCACCGGCTCCACCTCCAAGCGCACCTTGTTGGATGCGTCGGTCGCCATTACCTCCATCAGCTCCAACGACATGGCGCAAAAAGCCCCGCGTAACACGGCCGATGTGCTGGAAATGGTTCCCGGAATTTTCGTCGAGGGCACCGCGGGCCCGGTTTCCAACAACTATTCGGTGCGCGGCCTGCCCGGCGGCGGCCAGAATTTCGTCATGCTCCAGGAGGATGGGCTGCCGATCATCTACGGGGGCGGCGGAGCCGATGAATACTTCCAGCACGACATCACCATCGATCGCGTCGAGTCCGTCGAAGGCGGTACATCAGGCATCCTGTCGGTGAACGGCGCGGGCGCCACCATCAACTTTGTCTCCAAGCCGATGAACTTCGATGAGGCTGAAGGCGTTGGGCAGCTCACAGGCGCAACTTACAACGATCAGCGTG
>Ga0105239_10003059_pt1 | contig 20791 bp, 22 predicted proteins | sample KBSC44metaG_FD_92761 | JGI IMG/M metagenome (GOLD analysis project Ga0105239, IMG submission 92761) | Corn rhizosphere microbial communities from Kellogg Biological Station, Michigan, USA - KBS C4-4 metaG | ecosystem: Host-associated > Plants > Roots > Rhizosphere > Soil | place: Michigan, USA... | reverse complement strand
CCGTCGTCAAAAGAGGCTCTTCTTGGCAGGAAGAGCCACCAAAGGCTTGACAAAGTCTCATACCATCTCCGGTGGCCCTGCGGGGCCGGACCCTCACGGAACCCGGTTTACTACGCCAGAGAACAGAACCGCGCCTGTTGGTGCGTGAACGATCTCGAAGGCGAAGGGGCGGTCTACGTGGAACGGGATGATCGGCTGAGGTCGCGTGGCGAGGGCGCGGGACATCATGACGCCGGTGGCGGCGGCGGCTTTGGTGCCGGACTCGTCGACCTGGATCCAGGTTTTCTGAATCACGCGGTCAACTTTGTTTGGGCCGCCCGGATGGGCGATCTTTGAGAAGTCTCCGCGCTGGAAAATGGCACCGAGGCCGATCGCTTCAAGCGGGTCTTTAAGTTCGATCTCGTCACCGAACGTGAATTTAGGCACCTGCAAGTCTAAGCGCCTGCCCATTGAAGATCCCTCTGGCTGATGAGCCCGATTGAGCAGCGCAGCGGACGGACTTCCGGACGTGGGCAACAGGATGCGCATGAGGAATTGGCCGCCTTTGTAAGGCAGGTCCGCCTCTCGATAGCCAGGAAACTCGCGGTAGCCGAACGTCGAAGTCTGCCCCATCATAGGAACACTTTGCGTGCCGCTGCTCGAATGAAAGTTGGCTGAGTGCGTATTGGACGCCTCGAACGCCTTCTCCCATTTGCCATCGAAGGTCACGGCGTTTGTCAAAACTACGTCCGTGTTGCGCCCAAGAGAATCGACGAGTTTCGGAATCCGGTGCTTGGTCGCGCTGTCGACCCAACCGTTGATCTGTCGAACTCCGGCCGCACCGGGGGCGAGGTGCTCGACCTCCGCGCCGAAAACGTTGGAGGCCGTGGTCGCGAATTCGTGGCCCAACGCGAGCGAGGGGGCGAGAAAGACGGCGTTGGAGATGGTTGTTTCGCCGCTTGACCGAAGAGCGTCAAAGAGTGCCTTGGTGTCTGTCTCCACCGTTGCGCCAGGGCCGGAAAGGTGAAGAGCTTTTGCGAGCAATTGCTCCGTTTGGTTCGCAGAGCCACTCCAGAGCAGAGTCAAGGCAGACGCCGCGCTGAGGCCGGAGAATAGGTGGTTGCCCTTCTCAGACTTCAGAACGGATGACAGCACGTCCTGTCCGAACGCGTTCATAGATGAGGCGGCTTTGGCCGCATCGCCCGACGGAGTGGTCCCCATGATCAGAAGAGCGGGAAGTATCGAGATCATACCAATGAGTGCCTTGGCGTCTCCGATTTGTTCAGGCGAAGCGGATTAAACCGCTTCGCCTAGGTACGCCGCGATAACTTTCGGGTCGTTGCGAATCTCGGCCGGGGGGCCGTGCGCGATCTCTTCGCCGTGGTCGAGGACCACGATTCGCTCGCAGAGCGACATCACGAACCGCATGTCGTGCTCGATGAGGAGAACCGTCATCCCGTGCTCGTCGCGGATCTTCCGGACCATCACGTTTAGCTCCTCTTTTTCCATCGGGTTCATACCCGCGGCGGGCTCATCGAGAAGCAGAAGCTTTGGCTGAGTCGCCATTGCTCGAGCAATCTCCAAGCGGCGTTGCATGCCGTAGGAAAGGTCCGCACTTCTGACGTTGGCAACGTGGTCGAGGTTGACGACCTTAAGCAGTTCCATCGCCTCGGCCTTCAGGCTCTCGGTCTCCTTGATCGCCGACGGAAGGTAGGAAAGGGCAGAGAACAGGGGCGTCTTGTGCCGCAGGAACCCACCGACCACCACGTTCTCAAGTACGGAAAGCGACTTGAAGAGGCGGATGTTCTGGAATGTACGGGCAATCCCCAGGTTCGCAATCTTGTTCGCCGGGGTTCCCGAGATCACCTTGCCGTTGAAGCTGATCTCACCACTCGTCGGCTTGTAGACGCCGGTGATGATGTTGAAGCAGGTGGTCTTGCCCGCGCCATTTGGACCGATCAGCCCGAACAAGTCACCCTTCTCAAGTTTGAAAGTGACCGCGTTGACGGCGACCAGACCGCCAAACCGGATGGTGGCCTGGTCCAGTTGAAGGAGGCTCAAGCGCTCACCTCAACCCGGGGGACATCTTTCTTGCCGAACAACTTCGCGACCCAGGATAGCGAGAATTCGTGGTGAGCAAAGATGCCTTGCGGGCGAAGAAGCATCAACACGATCAGCGTGACTGCGAAGACGACCATTCTCAGCTTGGACCCTTCGGTTACCCCCTGGAGTGCGGGGATTACGTGGAGTATCGCTGCGAGAATGTAGGAAATGACGACACCTCCGACGACACCTCCAGTGATGATCCAGCCTTTGGTTGCCTTGGGTCCGTGGTATTTGGCCATCATCTGACGGATAAAGGCGATCACGAGAATGAGACCGATCGAGAAACCAAGAATCTTGGAATTCTGGATCTCGCTAAGGTCTCGCATCTTTTCTGGAAGGTAGAAGAGGATGACGGCGGCCACCGCGGAACCGGTGATCGACCCCGTGCCTCCCAGCACCACCATCGTCACGATGATGAAGGAGACGTCCATCGTGAAGAGACTCGGACTGATGAAGGCCTGCGCGTGGGCATAAAGCGCACCCGCCGCCCCCGCGAACGCGGAGCCGATAATAAAGGCGGTTACCTTGGTTCGCGTGACATTGACGCCCATTGCCGAACTCGCAACCTCGTCCTCTCGAACCGCAAGGAACGTGAGGCCATGTGCGCTCTTCAGGAGGTTTCGACAGACGGCGATACAGAGGATCGCGAGCAACCAGACCACGGAGACGATCTGGATGCGCGGCGCGACCGTAAATCCATACGAAGCGCCGAGCGCGTCCTGGTTCTGCACCACGATTCGAATGATTTCGCCGAAACCGAGGGTCACGATCGCGAGATAGTCGCCCTTCAGGCGTAGCGACGGCAGTCCCACGATTAGGCCCGCAATACATGCGCCAAGGGCGCCGGCTGCCATCACAATGACGAGCCAGATTGTCTCGGGACCATGAAACTTCGGATGAAACCGCGTGGCAAGGTAGCCCGCAGAATAGGCGCCGACCTGATAGAAGGCGGCGTGGCCGATGGAAAACTGGCCAGTGATGCCGTTGATCAGGTTAAGGCTTACGGCAAGCGTGACGTAGAGTCCCGCCAACACCACCAAGTGCACGATGAAGTCGCCGAAATGCCCTGCGACACCCTGCAAAAGCAAGGCGCCCAGCACCGCCGCTGCGATTGAGCCGAAGCGAACACCCCAGAACTTCAAACCTTCTCCACCTTCGACGAGCCCATAAGGCCGCCGGGTCTGAAGAGAAGAACGACGATCAGGATGACAAAGGCGATAGCGTCCCGGTAGCTGCTATAGCCGGCCCAAACGACCAGCGTCTCCGCAACTCCCATCAGCAGGCCGCCCAAAACCGCGCCCGGAATGTTTCCGATTCCTCCGAGGACGGCGGCGACGAACGCTTTTACGCCGGGGAGCATTCCGAAGAAGGTATCGATCTTCGTTCCCGTCAAGAACGTTGCGTTCATCATCGCGCCGGCTCCGGCTAGGGACGAGCCTAGGATGAACGTGAACGTGACGATCGAGTTGACGTTGACGCCCATGAGGGCGGCAGAGTCGAAGTCATGCGAAACGGCACGCATTGCCCTTCCACGCTTGGTGTACATGACCAAATAGGTCAGCAATCCCATGAGCACCAAGGTGGTGACCAGCATGATCATCTGCCCTTGCGGCAGATTCACCTGGAGACCGCTTGCGTCGGCCTTGTTTTGTAAATCGTTGTAGGTCCGCTCGGCCTTATGCGCGGCGTCGCTCAAGGCTTGCCCTTGAGGCGTCAGGTCGAATTCGCTTTTCTCGTGCTTGAGATCCTCTTGGAACGCGGCTTGCGCTTGGTCGAAGGCGGGTTTTGCCTTTGCGGCTTGCGCTACGAGATCGGCGTTCTTTCCACGAAGCGGAATCGCGATGTTGCCCTGGTAAGGGTTGATCTTGCCGGCGATGTTCTGGGGCGGAGAATTCGGCAGCACGAGCTGACCCCCGTATTGGAGGAACAGCGACATACCGATCGCCGTAATCAGCGACGCGATACGGGCCTGGCTTCGCATTGGCCGGTACGCGAAGCGCTCGATAAGCACTCCGATGACCGCGCAAACGAGCATGCTTGCCAGCAGCATCAGCAATAGATTAAATGGCGATGAACCGGTGGGGTTATCGGTCGGCTTGTAGCCTAGACCCCAAGAAACAAAGAGGGCGGTATATGCGCCGAGCATGAAAACCTCGCCGTGGGCGAAGTTGATCAGCTTCAGGACGCCATAGACCATCGTATAGCCCAACGCGATGAGGGCATAGATGGCGCCGAGCAGGATGCCGTTGACAACCTGCTGTGGCAGGGTGGAAAAATCCAGCCCTGCCACAAGGACGGAGGGAAGGTGCATCAAGATAAGGGTTTCTTACTTAACCTGGTCCGGCGTATAGGCGGTGGCGAACTTCTGCCACTGGCCTTGCGCATCTGGCTTGGCGACTTCAACGACGATCGCGCGCTTCGGCGGATTACCGTTCATGCCCTTAAGGGTGATATCGCCGGTGATGCCCTTGTAATCGGTCGTGTCTTCAAGCGAAGCAATCAGATCCTTGGAACTGAGGGACTTGGCGGCCTTCAGTCGTTGGAGCGTTAGCATCATCGCGTCGTAGCCGAGCGCGGCCATCGTGGTGCCCGGAAGCTTGCCATCGTGCTTGGCCTTGTACTCTTCCTCGAACGTCTTCACCTGAGGTCGATCGTCTGCGTTGTTATAGTGGTTGCAGAAGTAGCTGCCGATGATCGCATCGCCGCCACTGGTCAGGAGCGAAGGGCTGTCCCAACCGTCTCCGCCGAGGAATTTGACCTTGCTAAGGCCAGCTTGGCGAGCGGCCTGGGCAATCGGGCCGACCTCGGTGAAGTAGCCGCTGAGGAACATTCCGTCGGGCTGCTTGGCCGCAAGCTGGGTGATCTGGCCACTGAACTGGGTGTTTCCAGATTCGTACTTCTGCTCGTCAACGATTTCGCCGCCGAACTTCTTGAACGCCGCCGCGAACGAAGCGCTGAGTCCTTGGGAGTACGGCTGCTTGTTATCCGTCATCATTGCCATCTTTCGCAGACCGAGCTTGTCGTATGCGAACTTGGCCATGACCGGACCCTGCACGTCGTCGGTGTAGCAAACTCGGAAAACGTTGGTGCCTTCGTTCGTGAGGGTGGTCTTCGTTGCGCCGACGGCAACTACCGGAATACCCTTCGGGAACGCCGACTTAGCAATCTGGATCGTGTGGCCGCTTGCGACCTCGCCGACGATCGCAATCGCACCGTCCGCAATCGCCTTCTCCGCCGCGGTCTGAGCCTGCTCGGGCTTCGATGCGGAGTCGCCCGGCAGGATTACGATCTTGTGACCGGGAATTCCGCCTTGCTTGTTGAAGTCTTCGAGCGCCATATTGGCGCCGTCGAGGCTGTCCGTTCCCCAGGGCTTCTGGTCGCCGGTCAAACTGCCGATGGCCGAAATCTTGATGTCCTCGCCATCCGCGACCTTGGGGCCGTCGACGGGAGGAGCTTTTCGCTCGCCGGCAGGGGCGTCGCCGGCCGGCTTATCGGTATTGGTCGCCGTGGTGCCGGTCGTGGTCGTGGTGGTCGTGCCTGGGTCCGCCGGCTTATCGCCGCAACCGCTCGCCGCGATCATGCCAAGCGCGAGAGCCGCGACACCAAGCTTGATCGAAAAATATTCCTTGGTCATATGCTTCTTCCCGTATCTAACAAATTGATCCCTTGGCGACGGCGCTTCGGGTGGACGTAGTATACAGAAATCACCCCGCAGACGCACGCATTGTGCTGCCTTCACGTTCGGTTAAGGGAACAACAAAGCTCAATACGGCGTCGCCGGTACACTTGCGGCACGGTATGGCGGGCGAACTGGCAAAGCGATGGGTCGAGGAATCCACGACAGCACTTCAAGCCGGCCGCTTTGCGGACGCCTTAACGTCGGCGGAACGAGCGGCAAAGGAGGCTCCCTCTCTTCCTGAGCCCCACCAATTAATGGGGATCGCGCTCACACGCTTGAGCAGACTAGAGGAGGCGACGGTAGCTTTCCGCAAGGCGGTCGAGGCCGATCCGCGCTCCGCAAAGCATCGCTATAACCTCGCGATCAATTTGCGCGATCGAGGCATGACGGCGGAAGCGACGGTAGCGGTACGCGAAACTCTGGATATCGATCCCGATCATCAGCAGGCGAAAGTGCTCCGCCAAGAATTAACCGGGGAGCCGGTCGAAGAGTCACCCGCACAGGCCGCCAAGGCCACGGTCGCAGCCGTACGAGAAGGCTACGAAGCCCCCCAGCATGTCCTCCCGTTCATGTACGGCATGGAAAAACAGTGGCTGATTTTTGGCTACATTTTCCTTGGGGTCGGCGCGGTTTTGGCCGTTCTTCTGTTGGTTCATTTTCCCATCGCGCCGACGGGGAAGATGATTGAAGGGGGCAAGTTGCCCGATGTCGCGCCTCGGACGGACTCGCTTTCGAAGTTCATCATCTTCCTCTATGTCGTCACGAACATCTCCACCTTCATGTGGATGCTGACGGATATCGTCGATCTTCGAAAGAAGTTCAGTTGGATGGTTCCATTTCTCGCGTGCGGAGTTCTCGGCTACTGCGCACTTCCGCTTGCCCTGTATTTGGGAATCGGGCGACGAATGGAGTCGGCCGGCGTAACCAAAACGTAGGTTTTTCGAATGCCAATCCTTTCTCTCCTCGTCTTGGCGGCGTCCGGCTACGGCGCCTCGATTCAAGCGCCCATTGAGGTTCCGTTTCGTCGGGGCGACAATGCGATCATCGTCGACGCGAAAGTGAACGGCCGCCCCCTTTCGCTTATGTTCGACACCGGATTTTCGGGTTCGGTGGACGCCGACGAGAACATTAATCTCGGCAAGCCGACGGGAAGTATGTCCTTACGGGACTTCGTCCGTGTCACCGAGGCGCCTACGGTTAAGATTACGGCCCTCCAACTCGGCAGCAAGACGATCGATCCGACAGGGATGGAAGCGGTCTTGACGCCGGCTTCCAACTACACCAGCGCCTACAATGTCCACTGCGATGGTCTGATGGGTTTCGAGACGATCAAGCACAACGTCACCGAGATCAACTATCAGAACAACAAATTCATCTTCTATCCGGACTCGATGGACATCTCCAAGCGCGTTCCGGATAACAAGAAGACTTTCCTCGTTAAGATGCTGCCCACGGGCCACGGTGCGATTGAACTCGAAGCGGTTACGCCGACCGGGAAGTCGATGGTCCTCGCGTTGGACACCGGGAACGCCTTCTTCGCGACGACCCACCGGGACGTTATGGACCGAGTCGGCCTGTGGGATGGCCGAGAACCAAAGTTCGGCAGTTTGGCCGGCGTGGCCTCGGGCGCGGTGAACAGCTTCAGCGTGAAGATGCCGCAGTTGACCATCTTCGGCGTCCCCGTTCCTTCCAGCGTTTGGGACGTTATCGATCTCCCCTCGAGTGCGGCGGACGCGGACGGTACGGTCGGCTACGGGTTTCTTAAGAACTTCAATATCACGATTGACTACGAACGCCGTCGCGTATGGTTGGAGAACTTTACGGGAACGAGCGGCAACGATCCGGACGGAGAAATCGGCATCTCGGCGGGTTATTCGCCGAGCCACAAGGCCGTAATCATCGCGCGCATCTCTCCAGACAGTCCGGCGGAAAAAGCCGGGATCAAGGAAGAGGACGAGTTGCTGAGCGTGGACGGGGTTGACCTTGCCCGGCCGACGATTCGGCAGATGCGGCATATGCTGGAAGGCCCGGTCGGTTCGAAGGTGAAGCTTGCGATCTCGCACAACGGCTCGCTCAAGCGCTACGAAATCGAGCGGAAGCCTTTGGTGAACCTGGCCACGGGAGCCGCGCCCTAGTGAGCCTTTTCGAGCGGATCAGCGATCCCAACCCGAAGACGGAGTCCTCACCGATGTTGGTGCTATTGCACGGACTAGGTAGCGATGAGCGGGATCTCCTGGGGCTGGCCGCCGAACTTGATCGATCGTTGCGCGTGGTCTCACTCCGTGCTCCCTACCGGTATGGCGGCGGCGGCTTCGCCTGGTTTTCGATCGAGTGGCTCGCGGATGGCATTCGAGTCGATATGGATCAACTGAAGTCCTCTCGAGAGTTGATCCTCGAGCATTTGGCCGAGTTGAAGGAGGAGTACAAACCTTCGCACTTCGTGCTCGGCGGATTCAGTCAGGGCGCGATCATGTCGCTCGCATGCCTGCTGGCCAAGCCGGAGGAATTTGACGGCGTGATCCTCTTCAGCGGGCGCTACATCCCCGATCTCTTTAAGGACGTACCGCCGGCGATTGTCGGGAAGCCAGTGCTGGTCCAGCACGGAACCCAGGATCCGGTGCTTCCGGTCTCCGGATCGCATGAGATTCGGGATGAATTGAGGAAACTCGGGGCAAGCGTCGAGTATCTCGAATACCCGATGGGGCATACGATTTCGGGTCAAAGCATCGTAGACGCCCGGTCCTGGCTGGAACGGAACTAAGCTAATTCGTCGGGATTGATGACCTCGGCGCCAGCGGTTCGCAGTTCTCGATAGTTGAGGATTCGGTCGGAGACGCGAACCCTGCGGTTGGCTTTCAGCGCTATCCGCGCGAGCTTCTCCATTCCGCCGCCACTTGAGATTTGGACGAAGTCGAGCCGCTTCGAGAGGCAGGCAACCAGTTTGTCTCGAATCTTGTTGTTCTGACCGATGAACTGTGCGTCCGGACGGAAGGGACTGATGACGAGGTCCGTCTTCGCATCGAACTCGTAGCGCCACAGGCGGGCCGCGGTGAAGGCTTCACTCTTCAGGTCCTCGCCGAGAACGGTGAAGATGCCGCAGTCGAAGCACAGGATTCGAGGCGAACCCCAACGGAGCGGGACCACGGCGGAGCGTTGGTATTCCGGCTTGTTATGGCTGGTCACGAGGACTTCACCGTTCAAGACTCCCAGTTCGGTTAGGCGTTCGATCAAGTCGAGGTCGGCAGATCGGGCGTTGCGCGAACTCAAGACGGAGAAGGTATTGGCATCCAGAAGGCGCATGTTGCCGTACAGAAACAGCGCGCCTGGCGGGTCAGGGTCCATCTCCTCGATGAGAGCAGGGTAGTGGGCATCGGCGGAAGTGACAAGGCTGACGCCGAAGGCGGCGAGCCGCTGTTCGATGACCAGGATGGAACGAAGGAAGGCCAGCCGGTCGCCCGTGAGGGCCGCGATGGACTTGGCCGTGAGTCGGTACTCCTCACGATACGCCTCGGGGCTAAGAGCTAAGAATTCCTCGGGGGTGCGGCTCAGCAGGTCATTACGCGTCAGCACCCTCACGACGGTTCGTCCGCCGATGCCGGGAGTCATCGCAAGGAGAAGGGCGAACGTGCGCCGAGAGAGATTCAACGGTTCTCCGTAAGGCGTTTGGCCGCGGTGAGCAGGATTCGGACCGCTCGCTCTCCGGAGCGCTTCATCTCGTCCACAACTTCTTGGTGATCAAGCGGGGTGTCCGAGATGCCGGAGGCAAGGTTCGTAACGATCGCCAGGCAGCCGTAGTCCACGTTCGCCTCACGCATGAGAATCGCTTCTGAAGCGGCGGTCATACCGACCAGATTGCCCCCGAGGGAAGAGTACATCTCAATTTCCTTGGGCGTCTCGTATCGCGGACCATTGGTGCAGAGATAAACCCCACCCTGTTTCACTTCGATATCGTTAGCCGCGGCCGCCTCCGTAAGCACCAGCAAGGAGAGCGGACCGAATGCGCTCGTGAAGTCCCGATGCACGACCGGACGGTCGAACAGGGTGGGGTGCCGGCCCGTGAAGTCGAGGAAGTCGGAACACACCACGAGGGTTCCCGCGGGCCAGTCGCGGCGAAGGCTTCCAACCGCGGCGGTAGAGAGGCACGCCTTAACCTCCAAAGACCGCATGGCCAAAGCGATGGACGCGTAGTTCACCAAGTGGGGCGGCGTCTTGTGACCGGCTGAATGTCGGCCAACCGCAAAGATGCGAACCCCTTCGAACGTAATCAGTCGGCCGTGGAGCAGGCCGGCGGATGTGGGTACGGCAAACGACTCGCCGTCGAGCGCCAACAAGCGTTCGCCGATTCCCGTTCCCCCAATGATCCCCACGTCGACCATGCGGGCATAAGTATACGAGCGCGGTTGGCAAGTAACGAGACACAATCGAACGTCGCTATGACCCTACGCGAGGTCCTCCACGCCCATATCCCCACCCTGACCGCCCAAAGCACCTTTCGAGATGCCGTGGACAAGATGGACATCTATCAGTTTCCGGCGCTCGTCGTTATCGACGAACATGCCCGTCCGGTCGGCGTGGTTACGGAAGGGGATCTTTGCCGCGCCGTTTCCAAGCGCGACAACATGGTGACCATGGCGGGCGAGCCCGCGATCAATCACGGCACGAAGGATCCCACCGTTATCCCGGCGGATACGGAAATTTCCGAGGCTTTCCATCGCATGCTGAGCAGTGGACTGACGATTCTTCCCGTAGTAGAAGGGGAGCGGTTGGTCGGTATCGTGCTCCGCGTCGATTTGATGCAAGCGATGCTGCTGGACACGTAGTTGAAAAGAAAATGATCGAAGAAGGACAAGCATTCCCGGAGTTCTCGTTGCCCGACCAGGATGGAAACACGGTTTCCTCGGCGGACCTCCGTGGGCAAAAGACGGTCGTTTATTTCTATCCGAAGGACGACACGACCGGCTGTACCGCCGAAGCTTGCGAATTCCGAGAAGTGGTACCGAGCCTTCCGGGAGTGCGAGTGATTGGAGTTAGTCCCGATCCCGTGAAGTCGCACCGCAAATTCGTGGACAAGTACTCGCTGAACTTTACGTTGTTGTCGGACGCGGATCACAAACTTTCGGAAGCGGTCGGGGTGTGGGTGGAGAAGTCCATGTATGGTCGGACCTATATGGGGATCGAACGCTCTACTTTCGTTTTGGACGCCGATGGAAAGGTCGTTAAGGCTTTCCGAAAGGTGAAGTCCACCGGTCACGCCGCCGAAATCGCCGCGGCGGTAAAATAGCGCTTATGCCGGAAAGCGTGACCGCGCCCCAGATACGGGCAATGCGCCAGAAGGGAAAGCGAAGCGTCTGGGTCACCGCGTATGACTCGGTGTTTGGCTCCATTGCGGACGAAGCCGGTGTCGACGTCGTTTTGGTTGGCGACTCGGTGGGCAACGTTCTTCTTGGCTACGAGAACACCTTGCCCGTTACCCTCGACATGATGGTCCACCATACGCGGGCCGTTCGTGCGGGAGTGAAGCGTGCGCTTGTGGTCAGCGATCTGCCTTTTGGCAGCTATCAACTCTCAGTGCGAGACGCGGTGGAAGCGGCGGTTACCCTGGCCCGGCACGGCGCGCAGGCAGTAAAGCTGGAAGGCGGCTACACGGACGAGATAACCGCGTGCGTTCGTGCCGGAATTCCCACCGCTGGGCATTTAGGCATGACTCCGCAAAGCGTCAATGTCTTCGGGGGGCATCGGGTGCAAGGTCGCGGCGATCGTGGCGATGAGATGGTTACCCTTGCGAAGCAGCTCGAAGAAGCAGGCGCCTTTGCGATCGTTTTGGAGCTTATCCCCGCGGAACTCGCTCAGCGAATTACCGACGCGGTGACGATTCCCACCATCGGGATTGGTGCGGGCGTCGGATGTACGGGTCAGGTTCAAGTTTTGACCGACGTTTTGGGCCTCACGAACGACTCATTCAAACATGCGCGCGCGTTTGTCAGGGGTCGAAACTGTCTGCTGGATGGCTTGCGGGATTATGCCGATGCGGTCCGTGACGGTTCTTTCCCCACGGAAGAAAATAGCTTTTGAGAATCGTTCGACATATTCAGGAACTGCAAGCCCTTTATCCGGAAAGGTCGGTCGGGCTGGTGCCTACGATGGGAGCCTTTCATGAGGGACACTTATCCCTTATGCGGGCGGCAAAGGCGGCCGGCGATCCAGTAGTGGTCTCGCTATTCGTCAACCCGACGCAGTTCGGGCCTAACGAGGACTTCCAGAAGTATCCACGGGATATGGATCGAGATGCCGCGTTAGCGGAATCGACGGGGGCGGACGTGCTCTTCGCACCATCGGTCGAGGAGGTTTATCCTCATAAGCAGGGAACCTCTATTCACGTTCCCGTCGTAACAGAGCTTTGGGAAGGGGCGATTCGACCCGGGCATTTTGACGGCGTGGCTACGATTGTTGCCAAGCTCTTCTTGATTGTGCGTCCGAAGGTCGCCTATTTTGGGCAGAAAGACCTTCAGCAATGCCAAGTGGTATCGCGAATGGCAGAGGACCTGAATATCGGCGTGCGGCTTAGCATCGTGCCTACCGTGCGCGAAGAAGACGGTTTAGCCATGTCCAGCCGAAACGTTTACCTCTCTGCGGACGAACGTTCACGGGCTCCTGAGATTTATCGTCAGTTATCGCGTTGTCTGAGCCTTTTCCAAGCGAATCGCTTAACTGAATCGGAAGTCCAGCAAAGCCTCGATGAGAGCCGAAAGGTGCTCGAAGAACGAGGATTTGTCGTCGATTACTTCGAGTGTGTCGCGTTAAATGATTTGACGCCGCTAAGGCAGTTGCGGACGTCAACCGAAGTGCGTAAAGATGCCGCCTTGATCGTTGCGGCCCGGCTTGGAAAAACTCGCCTCATCGACAATCTGATTTTATAAAGACTTATTGGTCCTTTCATCCGTCTAGTTAAGAGACACGGCACGCTTTATGCGGGTATAGTCCGTGGAATCTACGGAGGCACTAGTGGTGAAGACCGTTCAAAACGTAAAAAATTCGCTCAAATTCAAGGCTCAAGAGAAAGATGGAGTCCTCACGATTAAGGTGGGGGTCAGAAAGTACGCCGTGCCGGTAAAGGCACGCATGATCAGCGGAAGCAGCTACCTGTTCCTTTCGTTCCCGGCTTCTTCCGAGCTTTACCAGGTCTCGGCCAAGGAGTTAGTTGCGTTGGATAAGGAATCCGATGCGAGCGAAGCTTATGAGGCGCTTAACCCCGGCAAGCGACGCGGTCGCAAGCGCGGCGGCAGTGTCGAAATGCCCAGCGAACTCGCGGAGGCGCTCAAGAATCTTCCTTCGGGCTACAAGCTCGGCTACTCGGTCGACGGCTCGCCGAAGCTCGTCCGAACTCGACGCCGCGGCAAGGCCTAAACCAATGGTTTGTGCCCGATAATCCTTGGGATTGTCGGAATAGCCTTGATTTCAAGAGGCCCGATGGAGCACCATCGGGCCTCTTCCATTTATTTTTGCCGTCCTGGCAACGGAAGCAAGTTGGCCGCCTTAGCTCACCGGTAGAGCACCCGCCTTGTAAGCGGACGGTAGAGAGTTCGATTCTCTCAGGCGGCTCCAGAATTTTCGGGGTCTATACCGATTGAATGAAGCGCCACCGGCGCGAGACATTGAGAGCCAGGGTCGAAGGCCCTGGATAAAGGCGGCAGTAGGATCTAGGGCCGAAAGCTCGACTTTTTTTTGGAATTGGCGACACCCAGACCAAACAACTGCGGACTGCCGGGCAAAAAAATCTCACGAACCTTCAGTCCGTTTCCGTACCGATGCCCTGTCCAGGGCCTTCAACCCTGGCTTCAAATATCATGCGCCGTTGGCGCGAATCAGACTCCGAGGCCTTTGCTTGTTTATGACGGCCGGTGGCAAATTGACCCGCCTGGCGTGCGGATCACTAAGTGAAACATTCAAGACCTTCGCCCCACTAAAACGGTTTAGCGAAAATATCTCCTGGGGAAAGGCGCAAACTTGCCGATGATTCACGCAGACGGGATAGAAGCCTTCTTTCGGCCAACCCGCGAATGGCGAGTAAATGGAACCAATTCAAGAGTCGATAGCAAACATGCCCGGGTTAGAGGCCGATCTCGATCTGGCGGAAATGGAGATCGATTCCGGCCGCGTCGCGGAGGCCCGCCTCCGGTTTACGCGGATGAGCCGGACCCAGCGCGAAACCCCCCGCGCCCTGATGTTGCGAGCGCGAGCCACCGAGTCCGAGGAGTCGCGCCGAATGCTCGCCTCCTTCGTTCGGCAGGCCATCGAGCGGCACAGCGACTTGACCGCTCGATGCCATTTGGCGGCCGCGCTGGCGCTCTGTGGCGATCGAACCGCCGCACAGAAGTTTCTGCCCGCGGATCGCGGCATGTCCGCCTCGGAACGAGACGCGCGGGAGCAGGCGATTGCCGCCATGGGCACGGTGCCGGACCTTCCAGAGACCGAGATCAATAGCCTCGCGGCCATCCTGTCGCGCAAGCTGTCCATCGATCGGCGCGCTCGCCCGTAAGGTTAAGAAGGCGTCATAAGGCCTATCGCGGAAAAGGATTACACGGTTAATCGGGCGCGGCCAGGTACAGCTTAGGGTATATTCTCAATTGGATCAACGCTGACTCCTTCACAACGGACACCGCAAACGTCCGCCCGATTGCACGGGGCATGTGCGGGTAAATCCAGGAGGTCACTGTGATCGTTCCCATCAGACAATGGACGATTCTGCGTCCGATTCGCGTCGCTTGGCGAGCGCGACGGATGCACGTGAGTAAGCCGGTAGAGGCGCGCGAGGCGAAGCCCAAAGTTGGGCTGATGAGCCAGTATTGCGCGATGCTCGAGCACCAGGCGGATCTCATGATCAGGCACAACTTGAACGACTAGTTGTCCTGAGACGCTGAAAGAGAAGGGCCGGCTTTATGCCGGCCCTTTCTCATTTTTGGGTTTGGCTACCTTACGAGCTGGTCCAGAAGGGCGAAAACGAACATTCCGAGGCTCATAAACCCGTTGAGGGTGAAGAACGCCATATTCACCCGACTGAGGTCGTCCGGCTTGACCAGGCTTTGCTCGTAGGTTAGGAGACTGGCGGCGAAGACGACACCAACCCACCAGAAAGGACCCGCGTGGGTCATCACGCCGCCCAGGGCGAGGAATCCCACGGCAAGAACGTGAGATATCCGGCTAACCATTAGCGCGCGGCGCTTGCCCAAGGTCTGGGGCAGGGAACGAAGCCCGTGCTCGCGGTCGAACTCTTCATCCTGGAGGGCATAGATGATGTCGAAACCGCCGGTCCAGAAGAGTACGGCTAACGTGATCGCGCCGATCGCGGGTACCAAGCTTCCGGTGGTCCCGATCCAGGCCGCCGCAGGCGCGATACCGAGCGACAAACCCAGCACGAAGTGGCATAGAGGGGTGAACCTCTTGGTGATGGAGTAGACTAGTGTCGTCCCCAGCGCCAACGGCGAAAGAGCGAAAGCTAAGGGATTCAGCATCCACGCCGCTAAGAAAAAGAGCGCGATGCTGCCAAAGAAGAACAGGTTGACCTGTCGTAACTTAAGAATTCCCGCGGGAATCGCCCTCATCTTCGTGCGAGGATTTTGGGCATCGATATCCCGGTCTGCAATCCGGTTGTAGGCCATCGCAGCGCTGCGGCAACTCACCATCGCGACGAGGATCCAGAAGAAGATCCGTCCTCCCGGCCATGCCGTGTGGAGTGTCGCCCGCGCCCCCCACATCATTCCGATCATCGCGAACGGTAGTGCGAAGATCGAGTGTTCGAACTTAATCATTTCGAGATATGCCCGAAATGCTTGAGTGCCGCGCAATGCGACTGCCATAGATCTAAGTGAACCCCAACTGGGCGTGTCGGGACGGCGTTATAGGTGAATTGCCTACATTCCGAACCCGCTGAGCAAGGAAATGCAAGGAACAAGAGGTTCCGTCCGCAGATCAGTTAAGAGGAAATTCGTCCTCGATTCTAGATTCCGCGCAAGTTCAAAGGGAATCTCAAGGGTCCTCAAGACATGGAAGGCGTTCGCCGTTACTGAAAAAATTTATTAAAGCTATGTACGCACTAAAATCCATCGCCCTTCTCGGAAACTTTGCCCCCCGCCAATGCGGGATCGCGACCTTTACGACCGACGTTGCCCGGGCCCTGAGCGGTACCGAAAAAGATCGGAAGGTTGACGTGATCGCGGTAAGCGACCGGGCCGGCTACGAGTACGAGGCTCCGGTGGTGTATGAGTTGGCCGAGCAAGATCTCCCTGCCTACGCGAAAGCGGCCGAATTCATCAACGCGGGCGGGTACGACGTGCTGTGCGTTCAGCACGAGTACGGCATTTACGGCGGTCTGGATGGGGTCTACCTGCTGGATATGCTGCGCAAGGTGAAGATTCCGATTGTAACCACTTTGCACACGGTTCTAAGAGATCCGACGCCATCGCAAAGGGCGGTCATGGGCGAGCTTTTGAGCCTCTCCGAGCGCATCGTGGTCATGAGCGACCGAGCCACGGATTTTCTCTGCGAAGTCCACAACATCAATCCGGACAAGGTGGATCTGATCCCGCACGGCATCCCGAACTTCACCCCGACGACAGGGAAGGCTTTCCGGGAGACGTTGAACATTGAGGGGCCGATGATCCTGACGTTCGGCCTGTTGTCGCCGGATAAGGGCATCCAATACGCGATCCAAGCGATGCCGAAGATCGTGGAGAAGTACCCGAAGGCAACATACGTTGTGCTTGGCGCCACCCACCCGAACATCCGTGCCCTCAGCGGGGAAGAGTATCGAAACCGGCTGATCGACCTCGCCGCCAAGCTTGGCGTCACTGACAACGTACGGTTCGTGGACCGGTTCGTTACTTCGGAGGAATTGGTGGACTACCTCGGGGCAACGGACATGTACATCACGCCCTATCTGAAGCCGAACCAAATTACTTCCGGCACGCTGGCCTACGCGGTCGGCGCGGGGAAAGCCGTGATTTCGACGTCTTACTGGTACGCCGAGGAACTCCTGGCCGAAGGCCGCGGCGTGCTCGTGCCATTCAAGAACTCGGACGCGATTACGGATGCCGTCCTTCGCATTCAAGGCGACAAGTCCGCGATGAATTCCATGGAGGCAAAGGCGCGTGCCTACGGGGAACAGATGAAGTGGCCGCAGGTGGGCGCTCGCTACGTGGAGAGCTTCCAGGATGCCCGAGCCGAGCGCGCGCTCGGTCTGAAAATGCACAGCGTAGAAATCCGCCCGAGCCTGCTTCCAAGCTGGGACTTGCCCGAGCTTAAGTTCGACCACCTTTACGCCCTGAGCGATGACACCGGAATCCTTCAGCACGCGACTCACAGCATTCCGAACCGGAAGGAAGGCTATTGCGTTGACGATAACGCGCGCGCTCTTCTGCTCACCGCGTTCCTTGAGACCGAGGGACCGCTTTCTCCTCAATTAGCCCTGCTGCAGAGCCGGTATCTGAGCTTCGTGATGGATGCCTTCAACCCCGAGCAGGGCAAGTTTCGGAACTTCATGTCTTACGATCGGAACTGGTTGGAATCAGTTGGCTCGGAAGACTCTAACGGACGGGTGGCTTGGGCGTTGGGATCCTTTATCGGGCGAACTCGAAATGAGGGGCACCAGAACGTCGCGATCTCCCTCTTCCATAAGGCAGTCCCTGAACTAATGAAGATGCAAAGCCCCCGAACATGGGCTTATTCGGCCCTCGGGGCAAGCGAAGTCTTGGAATACCTCCCCGGCGACGTTGCGGCTTGGGACCTGCTCGAAAAGATGGGATCGAACCTTGCCGAACTGCACCGTTCGTATTCCACTGAGGATTGGCCCTGGTTCGAAAACAAGCCGACGTACTGCAACGGACGCCTTTGCCAGGCGCTGATGGTAGCCGGCAAGCGGTGTGGCCGCCCGGACTGGACCAAGATCGGTCTTGAAACGATGGAATGGCTGATGGTCGAGCAGACCTTGGAGAACGGCATGTTCGCCCCGGTCGGCACCGATGGCTTCTTCACCGAGAGTCGAGATATCGCCCTCTTTGATCAGCAACCGGTAGAGGCTTGGGTTACCGTATCGGCTTGTTTGACGACCTACCAACTTTCTCAAGATCCCGAATGGCTTCGAAGGGCTTACGACGCGTTCGAATGGTTCCTCGGTCGGAACGTCGTTGGCGTCCCAATGGCTGAGATCTCCACCGGCGCTTGTTTTGACGGACTGCACGCCACGAAGTCGAATAAGAATCAGGGGGCGGAATCGACGCTGTCCTTCCTCTGCTCCTTAGTTGAGGTACGGCAAGCCTTGCCGAGCAAGCTTCGAACGGTCAAGGCCAAGGTGGGCCTAATTTGAGTTCGAACGGCTTCGAAGTCCTATTCGAGCGGCATCCGGCCAACCCGATTCTGTCCGCGAAGGACTGGCCCTATGCCTGTCACACCGTCTTTAATCCGGGCGCAACCCGGCTTAAGGACGGTACGACGTTGTTGCTATGCCGGGTCGAGGATCGGCGCGGTTTTTCGCATTTGACCGCCGCGCGCTCCAAGAATGGGGTGGATGGATGGGTCATCGACGAGCAGCCGACCTTCGTTTCGGACCCCATGAACTACCCCGAGGAGCTTTGGGGAATCGAGGACCCTCGGATCACCTATGTCGCGGATCTAGATTCCTACCTCATTACCTACACCGCATTTGGCAAGGCAGGCCCGGGGGTTGCCATTGCTTCCACAAGCGACTTTAAGACGTTCACGCGGCACGGATTGGCCATGCAGCCGGACGACAAGGATGCGGCCTTGTTTCCCCGCCAGTTCAACGGCGAGTACGCCCTGATCCACCGCCCGGTCACTGACATGGGCGCCCACATGTGGATCTCATATTCGCCTGACCTCAGGAACTGGGGCGGCCACAAGTTGCTCTTGCCGGCCCGCCGAGGGGGATGGTGGGACGCCAACAAGATCGGTTTGTCGCCACCGCCGATCGAAACTGATCAGGGTTGGTTGGTCATCTATCACGGCGTAAAACACCACGCCGCCGGTTCGTTGTATCGGCTTGGGCTTGCTTTGTTCGACAAGGAGAACCCTTCGGTTTGCCTCTGCCGCAGCCAGTCATGGTTCTTCGGGCCGGAAGCGCCTTACGAGATTGAAGGTGACGTCGGCTATGCGGTCTTCCCATGCGGATGGACGCTTGACGAAGATGGCGACACGCTGAACATGTATTACGGCGCCGCCGACACATCGATCTGTCTGATGCGAGGGAGCGTTCGAAAGCTACTCGATTGGCTGGATCGCGACGGCAGCGAATTCACCGGGGTTGCCGGTCAGTTGGCGGAGCGGATTCAGTTGAGTACGCAGGTCTAAATCCCTGTGACCCCTACAATGACACTGTAGGGGTCATCGGTTGAAATCCTGTACCGCCTTTAATTGAATCTGGTAGTTCGAGATGAGTTTGCGAACTGACTAGAGGCTTAGTTCTCCCGCCGATATGCGGCGATCATCGAACCTTCAACGTCTCATTTGGGGCTCGCACCGTGTACCTCATCTTCACTTGCCTGCCTTTCCTGCTCGAACCTCCGCCCTACGGCTACCTAAATAAGTGTCCAGCGCGAAAGGGCCGGGCCCGCCGATCAGAATCGCGACCATACTGGCCAGGTAAGTGAGGTCGACCTCGTATCCGGGAGGGCCGAACTTGGCGCCGCTAGGAGTGATCGCTTGAAGCTTGACCGAGCTGAAGCCGTATTGGAGATGCACTGTGAACATCGCTACGAGTAGGACCGTGGCCATCAACAGGCAAACCACAGGCATAAATGCTCCGGCCAGTACGGCCGCTCCGCCGACAAGCTCGATCAGGATTGTCGCCCATCCGAGAAGCTGAGGCGCTGGCGTGCCCATAGCCGCGAGAAGCGCATTGAAGTTGTCGGGTCCGTGCTGGAGCTTTGCAACTCCGTGCGCCATGAAGCCAAAACCCACGATCAACCTTAGCGGAATAGCTGCCCAACCCGCTCGGCGCAATGATGCAAAAGTCGAAAAAATGTCCACGTTCTTCTCCGTTCGTTAGAAATGATTGCCGGCCCTTTTCAAGGTCGGCAATCTCGGTCACGGAGGGTTATTTCGGCGGGTCGGCTACGCCAGTTACATCTTTTTTTGACCCGATGTAACCATTTCGCTCAAGACTGCGAATTGGAATGTAGACGAACGAATTGGACTCAAATCGAGATCGGCAATTGGCGGTACTCCTGGCTGCGGCGCAGCAAGGGGATCGGGAAGCTTATGCGGCGTTTCTTAAAGAAGCGGCCATTTTGCTGCGGGTATACGTCGGTCGCCGGATCGCTAATTCGGAAGTCGCCGAAGACGTCCTTCAGGAGATTTTGATCGCAGTGCACCGCGCCCGCCATACTCACGCTCCTGGCCGCCCAGTAGGCCCGTGGCTGTACGCAATTGCAGACCACAGGTTATCCGACGCCTTCCGACGCCTCCGCCGGATAGAAAAGTACGAAGTCGCCCAATCTTGCGAAATCCATGAGTTGGCCGATCAGGCCGCCTGCGAATCGTCGGATGGAAGGGGCACTGCGATCCGCGAAGCGCTCGTTAGACTTCCGAAAGTACAGCGATCTGTGATCGAGATGTTGAAGGTAGAGAACTTGTCCGTGCGCGAAGTCGCGGCCGCCACGGGTATGTCAGAGAGCTCAGTGAAAGTGACGGCCTTTCGGGGTTATGAGGCCGTCAGACGAATACTGGGAGTGCGGATAAAGTGAGGACAGATGATCTCATCCACGATCTCGCCGAACAGGGTCGTCGCGTACGGCTGACACCTCACCACATGGTGCGGTTCACAGGTTGGGCTGCCGCCTCGGTCTTCTGGGTGGCCCTGGGGGTCGCCGTCCTTGGGCTTCGCTCCGATCTGGCCGTTGAGCGGCATTCAGGGCTTTTTCTCCTTCAGGCAGCCCTTGCTTTCTGTTTGTCAGCCGCATCTGCCGGGTTGGCGCTGGTTCTAAGCGTTCCCGGCGATTTGAACCGCCCGTATGCCCT
>Ga0105239_10003057_pt1 | contig 20796 bp, 17 predicted proteins | sample KBSC44metaG_FD_92761 | JGI IMG/M metagenome (GOLD analysis project Ga0105239, IMG submission 92761) | Corn rhizosphere microbial communities from Kellogg Biological Station, Michigan, USA - KBS C4-4 metaG | ecosystem: Host-associated > Plants > Roots > Rhizosphere > Soil | place: Michigan, USA... | reverse complement strand
CATAACGTTCTCTACTATTTTTTCTATTTTTGCCTTTTTAGTTCTTAAAATACTCGAGGAATCAACCGATAGCCATCTATAAGGCCTTAGTAGATTTCTATGAATTATACTACAATGGATCCTCTAAGGAACTTCGGTGAGTACATACATATATCTCCATGCATACATGCCATTTATCCATCGATTCGTTTCTCTCAAGATCTTCCTACTATCCGCGACTTCAATAATCGACTAAAATCACAGAGAGGGAAGGATGGAGGGAGAGGGCTTAGACGAAGATGAGGGTGGCTCGTTGCCAGTTGGTAATCTATCCTGCAATAGTGCCGCAAACAAGTACTGGTATGTACTGTAGCTCAATGCAAGGGAAATTCGTACTCTCTCGAGCATTTTTCGATTTAGCCGTGATCAAGGCGCATCAGAACGCTTTAACGCCACATCGTCTGCCGTATGCCAAAGAGTCAAACACTGGAAAACGGTGCACTCTGGATTTACACCAATGCAGGCCACTAGGCCAACCAAACTCGTTCCACACCTGTTGCGTCTAAGGCCCATGTGAACAGTCATAGGCAATGAATTTATCTATCGTACCTTAATACCAACTCTAGGATTTTTCTTCTCATGATATGTCGTAGGGGCAAATTTTGGTGCTGAGTTAGTCATAATTAACACGTTTAAATAAATAACCGCCAGATGTGCATTGCATGATCGACACCCTGCAACCCTCTTCCAGGGCTGTCAAGCGACCGCCGAGCAAAGGCTAATTAGGATGCATAAGCACGACCCGCCCCATAAATCCCGAGCTCTCGCCTCAAAGTGGGATTTTGTGGTCATCATTTCAATCTTAAATTACTTGATGTCAGCCTAAGCCTGATGAACTCGAAAGTCATTTATTTATTTGAATCCAAGGCTCTAGGCGAGGCAATTTCGCCCTGACGACCCATTATGATTAACCATCAGAGCAGAGTAAAAAGAAGGTCTCGGGCGAAGAACCCCGCGGACCGAAAAAGAGCTGTCTATGTTGACCAGGCATGTGTCGTTTGTAAGGCTCGTAAGATCAGATGTGATGGAACACATCCCTGTGAACCTTGTCGCAGGCGCTCACTCGACTGTCGATTTGCGCGAAGCCCTCACGAAGCTGCTCAACAGCTGAGTGATTCACTAGGCAGCACATCTAGCGCTGCGAAGTCTAGGTAATGGTTAGCCCGACCAGGTGGATATTATATACTAATGAGCCTTCAGGGGCCTCAATGAGCTAAATGAACTGGTCTCCACGCTCCAGGCGAAGGTGGCCAGCTTGGAACAGCAACAGCCCAGCAAACGGGGATCCAACTCGCCATATCGACAAAATTCCCAAAATGCTTTGAGCGGCCTTGGCACAGAAGCCGACAAAGGAATATCAGCACAGAATAACACCTCGGTGTTTGCTGGCCCCACGAGTTCAAATTTCAGCTTCAGCCTTGCTAGATTGATGCTAGATCAAGAGAATGCCCAAGAGGGCAGAACCACAGATCCAGACCTGGACCCGGATCTGGCCGGTTCCGTCAGTCTTGATAAAGACACGGATGAGGACGAAGAGGCAGGAAATGCCCAGGCTTCCGACCCGCACCAGGACTTCGCGACTTCCAATTCACTCCACGGGATGCAAAAGAGCCATGCACTTGAACTTATCCGGATCTATAATGAGTGTGTGGGAGTTCTGCATCCCATCGCCGACATATCTGCATTGAACTCCCAGGTGGACTTGCTCTGGCCGGACCCCGACCTGCCGTGTCCCGATCAAAAGCTCATTATTTCTTCTGGCAATCAGTTCACCCATTTGAGAATGGTTCTCGCTATTGGCCTACTAGCAGAGGGAGGTGGCTCCTGTGCCACAAGTGAGAAGATTTACAATGAACTCCAGCCAGCCGTCACACGCGTAGTTTTTGCAAAGAGTTTCAACTTGCACGGCCAAATACTGCTGCTCCTTATGGTTAGCCACCACTAAGATTGATACGGGGACGGTGCTAACTTGAAGAAGGTCTTTTTCCATATGTTCAAAGATGACTGTCGTCTTGCTTCACGCTATGTCGCGATTGCATGTCGTCTTATGATCGAAGCCGGGCTGCATCAAAAGCACATCCTCATGCGACGTTTTGCTCAGAGTGAAGCACGTGCAAAGGTGATCAATGTTCTGGTGACCTCCGTAATACTAGATCGGCAGCTCAACTTCAATGCTGGTCTACCGTTTACACTGAAGGATGCAGACATTGATATCACAGAAATGGTAGGTTTCAATCTCTTGGCGCATTGTAAACGCAAAGAAGCATAATCGCTCACCATAATTTTTAGGATACATTGAATCCGTACACCAAAGCGATGACTTCATACATTAGAATTGGCCCTCCTGCATGGGCGGCGGTGACCGACGAGCGTGGAAGATTGAAGCAGCGAATCAAAGACGAAGACTTTGACTACGTGGACTATCAAGTGCAACGTTGGCATGATAGTCTGCCCGCCAATCTACGTTTTCACACGGATTTAACGGATATCCAAGGCATCGGAGATCTCAATTACCCCCTTGACCGAGGAACACAGGTTCTGCGATATATACTATATCTACGGGCGAACCAATTCAGAATTGTCGTAATGCGACCTCTATTGTTTTCTTCGCAGACCTATACGGCGAATTTTAAGCGTGTGAGAATTGTCGCACAAATTGCAAATGATACGATCGAGAGAATCACAGAAATGAATGACAAGTATGATCTATACAAAAGGCTCCAGCCAGTTCTAAATCTTTTCTTGTCATCGGCATTGTCGACACTCTTCCTGGTCTACATTCACAGCTTAAGAGAAGAACGTTCGCCTACCATCGATGACACTTACGGTCTACCAGAATTCATCCAGAGGGTGCGAGATGGGCTCAATAAAGGGCTTGAGCTCATTCAGTCTTATTCAACATTTCGCTCATCCAAACTATTGTGGCAGAAGTTCGCCGGACCTCAAGGTCTCCTTCCTCGTCTAGGTCTCGCTGATAAAACGGAAAAGGCACAAATGACCAGTTCCGTGGCCGATACCACTATGTCTACAGGCGTGTCATCAAATGCTAGCACCGCATTTGAGAACTCTGAAGACACCCATCCCAATGCCTATCCATATGGAATGGGGATGGTGACCGATCCGAATAACCCTGCCTACGCATATCCTTCAGCTGGTGGATTTGCACCGGTGGATTCTACCAATATGTTCGAAGTCAACGGCATGCCAAATGAATATTCACCTTTACCCTTTCTCAATATGAATCCTCTTCTTGTGTCCAATGACATTGATGTATTTTACGACGATATGTGGGGGAACAATATGTTCTAGGATAGATCATAACTTCATAGAGTGACTGATACTGATTTTTCATCAATATCTCAAAGTACTCAGTTTCCACGATCTCAGCTGTCTCCTCTGCTATGCAGACTGCGTATCCTTGGTGACAGATGCGATTGTCTCCAATATCACCGAGATCGTTCAGAAAACGTAGCAAAAGGTCAGCCACCATGAATTTCTACCACTGGCCGATGGAGGTCGGAACTCAAACCTCCACTTCCACTCTAAGGACTCCGTCAAGGCCGAACTATTCTCCACCGCAAGCCAGACAGGTCTATAAAAGTGATATTGCTAAGAGGTATTTAGAATTTCGGAACGGAAGACATCCTCGGAACAGGGCACATTGGGTTGTCTTGTTCCGCCGCTCGCTTTCTCAGGGTTTCAACCATGCGTTGGAGAACACCCACTCCACAACATTTTAACTTTGAACACAGCCCGAGGTGTCCGACAGTAGCAATAGTTTCTGTCTCATGTAGTTGTCAGAATTATGCCACGAAGTAATCAAAATGAATCCATGGCAACTCTCGACTCATGCTCAACACATTCCTTTGCGAAAGTCTACAACTTAAATTGCCGGCCCACAATGCTCTCACTTAACTGCCAAAGTCGTTCAGCAGCCTTTTCGTCGCAGGCATGGCCTGCGGCCTGTGCAACCTGGCAATCACTCAGGTAAATGACATCCAACTCTCGACTCAACCTGGGGTCAAGCGCAGCCACCAAAGTCGTTGCAGCGCCCTGGTCGGCGTCCTTCCAGAAATCCGCGGTCTTCCTGATCAGCTCCTGATTCTTCTCGTCCAGATGACGCGAGAGGTCGGTCCAGATGGAGCCAGGATGGGTGGATATTGACCGAATGCCCTGGCTGGACAGCTTTTGGGTCAAAGACACTGAAAATAGCACGTTGGCAGTCTTGGACTGCCCGTATGCGACGAACGGCACGTACGTCTTGCCGGGTGGAGGATCGAATGAAACCCCTGGTCTTGACATCGGCCTTTCCTCTGGAGGGATATCTTCTGGGCGTTTATGGAAGGCGTGGTCGCTGAATCGGATCGGTGAAATGATATGGCCTGCGCTTGTAAGATTGATAATTCGAGTTGAGCCTTTGCGAGTTGTTCCTTCCTCGGCAGCTTTGATGAGCTTGGGGAGCAAGAGGTTGGTCAGCAGGAATGGACCTATGTGGTTCGTGCCAAATTGCATTTCAAGCCCATCTGTGGTGAACTTGTGCTCCTGAACCACCACGGCGGCGTTGTTGATTAGGATGTCAATCCGATCGACAACTTGGTTGATCAACTTAGCCCCTTCGCGAACCGACGCTAATGTTGAAAGATCGACCTCCACAAGTTCAATCTTGATGTTGGAATGTGTTGATTTGACCTTACTGGAGACAGCCTCCATTTTTGACTTCGTCCTTGATGCAAAGACGAGCAGTGAAGGTTCATGGGCCGCCAATGCCAGGGCCATGGACTCCCCGATGCTCTGCGGCGATACGCCCACGATCACAATGACCCTCCCACGGATCTCATCGCTGAAAGCTTTGGCAACTGCCGTCGCCGTAGTTTCCTTGTCGAAATCCGGATTAGTAGTCATGGCTGATGTCCAATTCCACGAAGGTCCTTTTGGTGTCGAGGCCCGGCCACTCACAATAGTTGGCCCTATTCTAGCCCCAGCTGCTGAATGGCTCACACTGTGTTACGCAGCTGTTGTCTTCCAGGCGTTAAGCTCCTTGGGGCAGCAAGAAAGTCAAAGGCCCGACAAACCAGACAAGCATGAAGTGGAGTGACAATGCTAATTATGGACGTGTCTACCAAGCAAAGGACCTCCGTTTCGGAGCTATCCGGTAAGGCTAGATCCAAAAATGTGCGGTCGATGTTGTCTCCACGGGGCTGGTAATTAAATTGAACCCCAGCCTGCAAATGGGATGTGGTTAGCAATGTGGGGTGGTTCGGCAGCACAATGATCTCTTCAGCTCGTGCCCACTTTAGGCCATAGAGATATGTCTGTCTATCTAATGGCCCTGTTGCGCACGTGTTTAGGCTTTATGCAAGGGATCATCATAATTCGGATGTCGCACCGAGGAGATTGAGATAAGGTGATGGTGGGATACCTTGGTAGTATTATTATACTTGGTTAAGTACCCGGTGCATTACATCCGACGGTTCTACGCCTATTGCTTGGACCGCACCCCACAGAGCCCTTCCATTGATTCCGGTGCATTGCACCGCATTCCTATCGTTACAAACGAACAATATTCAGATGGGGAAAGTGTGGGGTGGAATATAACCCACAGGAAGCCCACATCCAATGGCCACAAAACTTGATGGTCCATTGTCCATATCCGTACAATGCATATTTAGCCCATCGGGATCGGCAGTTCAATTGGAGAACAGGGGGATGGTGCGGCGCATGCACGCTCTCCAACCAGGTTCTCGTCTATGCTGCCTTGGATGAAACATGTCGACCCAGAACAAACCACCGGTAAACCGTGAACCGTAATCCCATGATGGGGCCTGGGTTTAATATGAACCTGCCCAGGCCCCCGTTGCCTCAAAAGGATTCGCACCCTTTGGACGACACCTTCGCGAACTTTTCTGCTTACAGGTGATCCTTTGTCGGGGATTGGACTTATATTGAAAGGTAATCTCCAGTTGCCACTGGGACCAGATATCTCTTTTCAGCCTTCCATTTAATCTGGTTGGTCTATCTTCACTTGAATTTCTTGTCCAACAACAATATTCACATTTCTCACTCTTACTATGGCGGCGGAACAACCAGCGGCAAGGCCCAGGACAGGCATTAAGATAATTGTTGTTGGAGCAGGTGAGATCGAACGGATCTCTAACCCCAAGTCGCAAGGGCTAAACCCATGAAACAGGCTTTGGCGGGCTTACTGCTGCCATTGAATGCCACCGACAAGGCCATGATGTAGAAATTTATGAAGCATTCCCGGTTTTGAAACCACTTGGCGACATCATCTCATTCGGCTCAAATGCAGGACGCATCTTTCGGCGATGGGGTGTAAATGGTGAAATCACCGATAAAATGCGAGCCCTCAGCATTGACCTTAGGAAACACGGCTTCCGCATTCACAAATATACTGGCGAACACATCATCACGCAAGCGACCCCAGAGCAGAATCCCGACGCTCCGGTATTCAACGGTCACCGAGGAGAGCTGCACGAGGTTGTTTTCAATCACGCCAAAGACGACCTGAATATCCCAATCCATCTTAACCGACGGATAGAAAAGTACATCGAGGAGAAAGATAGGGCTGGTGTTGAACTTGAATCTGGCGAAAAGGTAGGTTTCCTCACCCGGGCTAGTTGAAAAGTTGCTTACCGTGCGTCAGGTTTGGGCAGATATGGTCATCGGCTCGGACGGTGTTCGTTCAAAGGCTCGCGAACTCGTCCTGGGCTATTTCGATAGACCGAAGAGTAGTGGCTATGCTGTTTTCCGGGCTTGGTGAGCTTTGATTTCGAAAAGCTTCCGTCGATGTCAATGCTCATTGATTACAGGTTTCCAAATACGGATATGATTGCCGATCCATTGACCAAGCACTTTTGCGAAAACGGTGACACCTTCAATGGTTGGATTGGCCAAGACGTTCATTTCCTCTTTTCAACGATCAAAAATGGAAGTGACTGCTGCTGGGTTTTGACGCACAGGGTAAGATCTGTGACCGCGAAATTTGAGTGTGACTAATCTGTTTTTTGCAGGATGATGCAGATATTGACGAATCCTGGTCGTTCCCAGGAAAACTGGAGGATGTCTACAAGGTGTTCGAGGGCTGGGATCCTCTTTGCAAGACAATCGTCTCCAAGACCCCGGAGAGCCACCTAGTAGATTGGAAGCTGGTTTACCGGGACCCTCTCCCGACTTGGGTTAGCAAAGGAGGTCGTATCTCCTTACTAGGGGATTCCGCGCATCCTTTCCTGCCCACATCAGCTCAAGGTGCAACCCAAGCTATGGAAGACGGCGTAACCCTCGCAGTTTGCCTCAAGCGAGCTGGTAAAGGAGAAGTGCCAGACGGGGTGAGAACATACCAACGGATAAGGTAAGAATTGGATAAGTCGGAAAAGGGGTTCCACAAGTAACAGCGCGCTAATCACTACACCAGATACGACCGCGTCAAGGCCGTCCAAAAGACCGGTGAGACCACACGCGACATGTGGCACAAAGCCGATTGGGATAAAGTCAAGGAGAACCCTGAATCAGTCCAATTCCCACGCGAGGACTGGATCCATCTATTCGACGCCGAGAAGCACGCCGAAGAGGTCTTTGAAGAAAACTTCAACCATTTCAAGGCCATGGTAAATGGTACTCTACCAAATTATTGAGCAAGATCTTGTAGAGCTAACACCCTCTTGAAAATCATAGGACCAAAATGGCTCCCTGCAAAACTATGAGACGGCGGGAAAGCAGGGATTTGACGTGTCCGCGGTTCCGGTTCCATTAGAGGCATAGAAACGACTTTTGAGATAGATATGGAGAGTGAAAATGACATTATAAGGGTTAGGACCTCTTTCGCGCCAGGTGGATTGAATTGCTGGCTGTACGAAAGAAAATACGTTCCTGGTTAGGCATGAGTTTACGAAATTTTGGTGCGAATCAAAGCCTCGCATGTGAGGTCATTTTGATCTACCGTACCTTGTCTACGGTAGACCTTTGGGTTGTTTGAATGCATTTATGGAACCGAACAATTTCAATCATTAGAATCATTTTCACCCATATCATGGAAAAGAGCCCAACTAGCACCTAGGCTTTGTTGGAGGATACCCGTTTCCCGGCATGTGTGAAAAGTTAGTCCCAAATATCAATGATGGGAATCCTGCGACTCTCACAAGACCTCCAACCCTATGCCGTGAGCGCCCATCTCGGCACATTAACACAGCCGGCCACAAACATCGATACAATCGACTCACTGGTTATCGACGGCCCATCGTTGGTGTACCACATTTTTAACCGCCTGTTAGCGTACAGGGCGTCAAGAAGCCCAGTACTCGATGGCGGATTGCCAAAGTATTCGGAAATCAACCAGGGGTTCCAGTATTTCCTGGGCGACCTTGAGGGTTGTGGCGTTCAGATACACCATATCTTCTTCGATGGCGGCTTACCACCCTCGAAGCATCCTCTCAGGCTGGGAAGAATGGAGAAGGTCCGCGTCCAGCTGGAGCGCTACCACATGCAGCACTCTCTTGATCCGATGATTGCGGCAAGAGGGGAGATCCAATTCGAGGAAGCCTTGTGGAACACGCCTGTCATGTCAACGAGGAAGTCGACGCCTCCACCTCCGCCCTTCATGGTCGCGAGCGTGATTGAATTCCTCAGGGCCAGCAAGTGGAGCCAGTTGGTCAGCGTCGTCCTGGGAGAGGCAGACTCATTCTGCGCAGAAGCAGCGCGAGCCGGCTCTGCGGCGGTGCTGACGAACGACTCTGACCTCGCGGTGCATGAGCTGGGCCCCAACGGCTCATTGGCGCTACTCGGTTCGATCGAGAAAAAATCAAGCGGACAGGGGAAGGGCAAAACCCGGCTGACGATATTATCGCTGCACCCCAAGGCCATCGCCGACAGACTCGGGGTCCCATCTCTTGTGCGCTTCGCATTTGAGAGAGACATGGACTCCAGTATCTCCACGGCAATGGCGAGAGAGCGAGCTAGAGATCAATCGAGGCTTGAGAATCTGAGCGCTGAGTTCAGTGAATTCGCAGAGCAGTACATGTGCCTTCCCAGTCAGACGAAGCCCGCGGCGGGCTTTCCTCTGGATGACATCGATCCACGCACCGCAGAGCTCATCGGCTCAACTGCAGACTCTCCTCACATCTACCTCACGCCTATTCTCGAAGACCCCTCCCGGGATTCATCCTGGTCGTATGGCTCGGAAATAAGGCAGCTTGTATACTCGCTACTATCCTGGTCCAGACGACCATCCCGGCCAATGGCAGTTGTCGAACACGCACGGAAGGGCCAAAGAATCGCATCCACGACGGTCTCACAGTTCAGCCGCACTCAACTCGAAGACCAACTGCGGCAGATGATCAACACGCTAGAGCAGGCCTACACGACACATCTAGAAACCTCACACTCGCCTCTTGACGAGGATGACCGCACGTCGCTCCTCCTCAACTGGTACCTGCTTGGTGCAAACACGGTTCAGCATCGCCTCCTCGCGCTCGGGAAACGGCCAGTACGCCTGTCACTCCTCCATGACACCATAGGTCTCACGAAACGGCGTCGCGGCCTCCCTCCAAGGGTGACGTGGGATGAGATTCATTTCCTAGGCCAGGTGCATGCAGTGCTTTACTCGTACCGCATGCTCCGGCAGATTTCTGAGCATGTGCTGCGTGTGAAACGTCAGGGTCAGGGCCAGCCTCGGGATCCGCAAACCGCCAGCAGTGCTGAGGATGGAGGTGGTAATCCACCAAGGAGCACAGACAGCGATCGGGATTCCATACAAACGCTCACGCAAGAATTGTCTTCAAAACTGAAAGACATGCCGCCCATCGCAGACCTATTCCTCTCCGTATCTGATCTGCGCTCTAGGTTCCATTCAGCGAGTGATTGAATCCCGATGGTGAAGCCACCGGCCTGGTTTGGTCGAGCAGATCTCATCCTCGACATTGGTGGGCGAAGCATATGAATTATGACTAAGATAAACCTTTTATCACTATCTATCTTTGGGTCTAGCTCTCTACACACAGGGTGGAGGACCGTGCACGGAATGGCCGTTGCACGAAGCCAAACAATAGCGCTCAACCCAAGCCCCCAAACAACGCCGTTTCTATTCGTATAAATCGTCCCAGCCATCAATCAATAAAGCCATCATACATGGCAAGTCTCCCTGAACAATTCTCTTAGTCAGGCATGGCATAGCCTTACGATCTCGGCGCCCAACTGGTACTCAAGAACTTCTTTACAAACTTCTGCACGAGCTCATGCTGCAACGCTGGAACTTGGCTCAGAACGTGCGCAGCGGCTTCCGTGACAGTTGTCTTGTATCCTAGATTCCCACGCTTCGTCACCTCATTGTCGTATTTGTTGGCGAAAAACTCGACCAGCTTGATGGTAGGATTTGCCACGGGATCAGGGTTCGACTTCCTCAGTCTGGTGACCCACTCGCGCTGGCTGACTTCCTCGAATGTGAGGCCTGCAGAACGCAACGCTGGGAGTAGGTCGTCCGTCCAGTGGAATGTGCGAGGATTCACGATGTTGAAGAAGGTGTTGGTCTTCTCAATAGCGGTAGGAGAAGTCGCTGGGATCTGGAGGGAGATGTCAATAACAGACTCGGCGACGGTGTCTACAGGGAGCCAGCGCGGTGATTCGTTGAGCGCCGGTAAGGAGCCGATGGTGGTCGCTGCTTGGAGCATCAGTGGGATGGCTTCCGTGGAGTTCCAGATTCCGTTCTTCGTGTCTGCGACGATCTGTCCGATGCGCAGCACGCGTGCCGACATGCCAGTTTGGCTCGCTGCGTGCGCGACCAAGTTCTCAGTCACGAGCTTGGATTGTGCGTAGCCCATTCCCTGTGCGCAGCGGAAACTCTCGGGTAGGGCTTCGGGGACTACGTCGCCGGGGGTATTGACGACTGTGCTGACAGAGGAGCAGAAGTTGAAGGATGCGGGTTGCGGCTGTTGCGCTGACAGGCACAACAGAATCAGATTTTTAGCACCGGCAATGCAGTCGGCTTCAAAGCTGCTAAGGTTCTTGTTGAAGTTGACCGACCAGGCTGAGTGAATCAGACTTGTTACTTTCTGGGAGATGCTTTCGTACACCGACTCACGGAGATCAAGCCTTGGTCTGGAGAAGTCGGATTGATAGCAGGTAATCTTGCTGCGGTGCTCGGGGAGGAGCTCATCGTACACCCCTCTCGCCTGCATGGAGTTGATGACGCGCTTCTTAGCGTTCGTGTCAGAGTCGGCTCGGACGAGACAGCACACCTCTGTGATATCAGGTCGACGGACCAACTGTGCAACAATATGTGCACCAAGCGAGCCAGTGACGCCAGTGACGACGACACAAGTCTTGTCGGACGTTCGTTCGACAGGCACATGTTGCGGGAAAGCGCTGTATTTGGCAACCAGCCTTTCCATCTCGGCAAGTACGTCTTGAGTCTCAATAGCCTTGCTGTCTCGGATGCTGACAATCGCGTCTACTAGCTTAGCAATGGTGGGGTACTCGAAGACAACATTCTGGGGCAGAGTATTGCCGTTGAGTTGGATCTCCTTCAGGATCTTGGCACGGAGCCTTGTCGACTGCAAGGAGTCAACTCCCAAAGAGAAAAGATCTGTGTCGTCTGAGAGTGGTTGGCTCTCGCCCGAATTAGAGACAAGTTCCAAGATCTGCTCACGGAGGAAACCCCTCAGTTCCTGGACCTCGAGAACTCGTGTGCCACTTGCTCTGGACTCTGCCTCCTGATACACCTCGTCTATCTTGTCTTGGAACGCTCGGTAGAATGCCTGGCGAATGATCGTGCCTTTATCTGTCTGTGGATATTCCGTGCCGATAGGGAGAACTTTGATCATGTCCCTAGACAGCTGGGCATAAGCGGGCAGCTCCAAGTTCTCTGCAGTAATCACAGGCAAGATTGTGTCAATGAGTTCATCCGTTGTTTTCCCAACAGAGAGCTCGGAAGCAATGACGATCATGCCCACTTGGCTCTTTCCGGCACCGAACATTACGGTTTCCTTCACCATCTCGTGCTGTCGCACAGCCTGCTCCATGGCAATAGGGATGGCCTTCTCGCCGTTCATCAGCACGATGGTGTCATCCAATCTACCGCAATACTTCCAGGCTCCTTCGACCGTTGGGTGAGGTTCAAAGAGATCTTTCAGAGCGTATGCACCGTCAGGGCGATTCGTGGCGACCTTCGAAGGCCAGCCATTCAGCACCACCAACTCATGCAGGTTTCCACCTCGAGCCTCCCACCTGATGAATGGTGCCAGCTTCTCGTGAACCCGAACATAGTTCCATGCCTTGTCTCCCTCGGGTCTCGTCGAGGTCATCAGCTGGCCTGTCTCGGTCGAGCCGTAATGGCTGATCAAGTTGACACCACCCTCAGTCAGCCTATCACCCAGCGCATCGGGGCAGGCTGAGCCGCCGAACTGTACCATCTTCATTGCCGCGAGGGCGTCGATTCCTTCCTGGGTCTCACTGAGAAGCTTCAGCGCGTACGGCACCGTGATGAAGATCTCGAATTTGTGCTGCCGCATGACTTGCAGAAGATTCTGGCTCGTCAACGGCAGGCTTGCGCTATAGATATAGATTTTCTTGACGGCTGTGAAGCCACGAAAAACGTTCGACAGCCCAAAGGCGTGGAAGAGCGGGAGAATGACGAATCCTTTCAGATTCATATTGTTCTCATAGTTGCGCAGAGCTGCGACATGCGTTTGGTAGATGGGCTTGGGGAGGCCGGTCGAGCCAGATGAGTGGATGATCCACGCGACCTTGCTCGTTTCCTGGTCAGGATCTAGGCTTTGCTTTGAGTCTTGGTGCGACACTTGGATGATCTCATTTGTGTCATATTCGCTTTGTGGGAGGAAATCAATCGTCTGCAACTCTGGCATCGACTTTTGCACGGCCGATATAGTTCTCATAAACGATGGTGAGACCACCATGTGCCGACACCCAGTGGCTTCGAGCAGAGACAGGTATGCCGCTTCAGAAATCCGTGTTGAAAGGAAAAGGACCGTAAACCCAAGGCGCGAGAGCGCCAGCAGCGTGACAAAGTAGTCGAGGGTTGATGGGCCCAGCAATCCTATGACGCGAGCATCTTCACGCGAACTTGTCCGGACTGGAAGCAAGTGCGCGTATTTTCGTGCTGCACGAATGGAGAGAGCTTCTAGCTCGGGAAAGGTGTATTCGGTATACTCGAGGCCCGTGGACGGGTAGCCAAAGATGGGCTCATCGGGAAGATCTCGCGCGCGAAATGAAATGAGTTCTGTGATGGTGCGAGGCTTCCTATCATTGGTCGGAGTCATCGGTGGCGTTGGGAGGGTAGTCCCCTTGGTTGATGATGGGGCGACTTCGTAGGAAGAGTATATCGAGGCATCGTTGTCGATTGACCCCATGGTGAAATTTAGACAATGGAGTCAAACCCGTGACTCAAACTCCGCAAGGTGTGGCAAGGTAAATCCAGCTCATAACCCGTGCGTGAGTATTGTGGTCCTTTTTGAGCAGGATAAATGAGTACACAAGAAGGTTTGTGTTGACAGGCAAATCGAATGCTAGTATGTCCTAGTGGTTCCTAGGATCAGCTGGCATTCTCAAGTGTAAAGTGCGTCTCATTAAGATCCTCGTTACGCACCAGCTTCCATGTTATAGTTATATGGTTGTGCTTGAATGGCTATGGGGGGGTCTGTCTGGCTTTGCACATAGGTCTCAAGGTACATTGTGAGAGCCCGTCATTCTTTGACGTTTGATCATCGATGTGCATGAAGTGCTCCCGTGGGCCGACGGATCGGCGTTTGCAGCGTCGTAGAACCCAACGCTCCTCCACCCGGCGGAGCTCTATCGAAAATGGCTCCTTTGCCTACACCTCTTGCATTACTGTATGCGTTTCCGTCGGAACTGACTTCATCTTGAGAGTATGGGGTGAACTCCTCTAGATTTGTTACAGGTCTACTACACGAGTGGCCCAATCCACAGTGCAGAGCTATGAATCAGTTGCGCTATCTATGCTTGGATGCTGAAAGGATCCCAATCACCCGGGAACCCTACGGTATCAAGGTGTTCCCAGTCCCACTTGAGGAGATTCTGAAACACGAAGTCATCTTCAGACGGTGTGAATTGACTTGTTATACCACCACCATCTTCGTTAAGCAGGCCGTTGTTCTCCCCATTTGAAGGTGTATGAGGTACAACGATGCCCATTGCCTCGTTCAAAGTTTCACTATCCGGTACAGTCCCGTTCTCAATGCCAGACGAAACCTGTGCCCCGTGCGGCGGAGCCATCACAACTCCAACTTGCGTTGATGAGGGTTTTTGTGCTGCTTGATTAGCTCTCAAAGCATCCTTCTCCGCTCTCAAGCGCAAGCGATCAAGAAGTTCGTGATGTCGGCGTTGTTGGCTACCTTTGGGGGAGAGATCTGTCAGGAAGTCCTGGCACTGTCTTGCCTTTTCAAGTAGAGACTCCACCTGCGGGAAAACCGTGCCTGGAAGAGGAGACCTACTTTTCTGAATTATGAAAACGTATAGCGTCGAGAGGGCAACAAGCGCCACGTATGGGGTGAACCAGAATCCCTGGTATAACACACCTCTCTGTATCATGTCGTATGCTGTAGAAAGAATGGTGTTGATAGCATCCGCACATTCCTGTATATGTCTCAAGGCTCGTTCATCTTTAATCGCTGGAATGCTTCCACCGAGGCTGCTAAAGTCGGAAAGCAAACTTCGTCGCGTGACCAGTATCTTCATGTGAGAATATGCAAACTTCAGAACGGTGTTCTGCCTTTCGAAGGTACGTTTCCCAGCAAGAGTCTTTCCACGGGGTTTCAAAAACTCAGGAAGTTTCTCCTTCCAGTCAAGGAGGGAATCGAGCATAGTCGAGGTCCTATCTAGTACTTGATTCTCCGTTAGAGGTTGTAAGGGATACAATAAGTCACTATTGCGACCCATCATTTTCGCTAATTCTGCATGAGCGATAAACGCTTCAAGATTTCCGTGCAACGGAAGCTCTTCGGGAGACTCAGCTGATAGGAGGTCCTGGTCGTCGATATTCCGCGGATATAATTGATCAATATCTTGGTCTCGAAGCATTCGAGGACGACCAAGCATAACACTCAGGTAGCCATCTAGAACATATGCACACCAAAATGTTCTTTTCTTAGATTCCATTGTGATATGGTCAACCTTAGCCTCACCCCGGGTTTTTCTATGGAGCCCAATCGAAGTTAAGATAGCGCACGCCATGCTAAAGGTGAATCGGCATTCGTTGATCCGGAAAGTACTCAGCAGGTATAGACACAAGGCCAATCTTGCTTGGACACTGGAGAGACTTGCGGGACCAGGCTCCTGATTTAGCAAAGACTTAGCCCGCTCTGAATCTAGTCGGAAGTTAGCGAAATAGAATCGTCGATCAAGACCTTAAGATCGGAATGTACCCACAGAATGCACTGCGGTGAAGGTCACTGTCACCTGGATTTGCATATCGATCACCATTCCTAGTGTACATAAGGGATTGCGCAAAGACAAGTAAGACGCACGCAGCCTCCGACATAAGCTGAGGGTCGCCATTAAGTAGATGGGACGTCCAACTCTCCACTGTTGATCGATGGAGAAAGCGATATGTCGGTGTACCAAAGCGGAAGTAAAGCTCCAATAGCGACTCGGCCTCCTGGCGACTCGGAAGCTCTTGGGATTCAGGGAACTTCGGCAAAGGCATGTCGCCGTGGCAGATCAAAGGAGCATTTGGAAGAGTCCCTTCTCTCTCATACCTCTCACCTTTGTTCCAAGCATGGTATAGGAAGGATACACCTGAGGTTGGGCCTATGTGATGACCTTCATCGAATGCTTCGGGCGGATCCATTGACGTACGTCTTGAGACAGGTGGCATCTTACTACCCGGGATAGGATAAGTCTTTGACGGTGCCCTCTCTGGAGCAGTGGCTTCTGGTCTAGCAGTGCTGACGGTCGTCGTTTGTGCCACGTAGCTTTGAGGGCTTGGGATGGAACCTCGAGACTGCTCGGACAAGCTATCAGGCCGAGGCCTGGTTGCGGCGTCATTGTACTCGCACTGAACCCCTTCTTCATGGCAGTAATTACAGGGTTGAGTACCAGTACATCGTACTTTTCGTCTAATGCTCTAATAGTTAGCAACACGACTTAAGATGGCCTTCCTAGATCCCCAATAGTGGGTAGAGAGGTAACTTCGAGCACGTAAATCCGAAATATACCTTCTACAGAACAAACAGGCTCGTGCTGTTCGTGGATGCTTGAGCTTCCGCTTCTTCCGTGGTCCGGTAGGCGGGGTATCATGAAGTTGAAAAACAGTGGTCGTACTCATGTCCATGTTTAAGGGCTAAAAGTTAAGCGGTTGTCAACGGGCGAGATGTTTCGGAAGAGGCAAGGCTCCGCAGGAAAGAAGAATGAAAGGAGTAGATTTCGGGATGGACGAGGGCGACGGTGGAGTAGTAAATGGTGTCCATGAACGGCTCACGGGACAGTTCCGACGGAAGGAAGTCAGGTGCAGCTCAGGATTACGTCAGCGCCGGTTTGGTGGAACTCGAAGGTGGGGGTTCGAGGGGCAAATGGTGGATGCGCCTCCCGCAACAGCCTTTGCAAGGTGATCACTACCGAGAATGTTTGCGAGTCCATGCATGGCCGACGTTGGAAAGACTCGGAGTGATGCCCGTGTGTACCGATCGCACGATGACAGCGAGTCCCAAGGATACCCTAGGACCTGGGTGGTCTAGCCAACAAAAGGAGGAACAGTTCCTTCCCAAGGAAAATCCATAGAATTTCTCCTGAAGATAAGTGCATCCTAGGCGCCCTAGAAATCTCCTGTTGTTTACGTCTCGCACACTATGGCCCTAAATCGAACATTCACTCTGAACACTGGGGCCAAAATTCCCGCTGTTGGGTTTGGCACGTGGCAAGCAGCGCCACATGAGGTCGAGGATGCCGTTGAGATAGCGCTCAAGGCTGGTTACCGACATCTAGACTGTGCTGCTATCTACAGGAATGAGACTGAAGTTGGAGCAGGCATCAAGAAAAGTGGTGTCGATCGTAAAGCTATCTTTATCACTTCAAAACTTTGGAACAACAAGCATGATCCAAAGGATGTTGAACCGGCTCTCGACCAATCACTCAAGGACCTCGGTGTCGATTACGTTGATCTCTACCTCATGCACTGGCCTGTGGCCTTTGCATCTGGAGATCGATTCTTTCCGCTGGACGAGAGGGGAGTGTTCAGATTGTCTGATGTAGCAATTCTCGACACTTGGAAAGCCATGGAGAAACTCCTCAAGACAGGCAAGACACGAGCAATTGGCGTCTCCAATTTCAATATCCGTCGTTTGGAGGAGCTTCTAGCAAATAGCGATGTGGTTCCAGCTGTCAATCAAGTGGAACGACATCCATATCTCCAACAGCACGACCTTCTGAAGTTCTGCAATGACAAGGGCATTCTGATCCAGGCATACAGCCCTCTGGGCAACAACATCACCGGTGAACCAAAGACAGTGGATGATCCAAAAGTCCACGCCGTCGCAAAGTCCGTAGGGATTGATCCAGGTCAAGCTCTGATCAGCTGGGCGGTACAACAGGGTACGGTGGCACTGCCAAAGAGTGTCACCGCAAAGAGAATCCAGGGGAACTTCCAAGATACCATCCTGCCCGATGCAGCATATGAGGAGTTGAACGCTTTGGAGAAACACAAGAGATTCAATTTCCCTGCGCGATGGGGTGTGGATATCTTCGATGAGGTTGGACAAGAGCGAGCTTCCAAGAGCGCACAGGAAGCTGCCGAGTCGAATTTGAAGACTTTTACGGTATAAAACCCAAGCAAGACAGACACAAACTGCATTCCATTATTGATCTTCCCAACTAGTCGATAGAAATAAGAGATGGGGTATTAAAAGATGATCTTGCTGTTGAAATTTGACTGATTCATATTGTTTGTTCAACTGCATTGTAGAGGACCCTTTGTCCTTTTTAAATCGATAATGACCCTTCCACGCGATTCGCAGCGCAAGTTGACACTCGAAGCGGGCAAGAGAGGTGGTAGAACCACCTCTTTCTATCAGATCTTCGTCGTACACGTCCGTTGATGTTCATAGTTCCATCCAAACGCCACCCAGACTCCATAGAGATGAACGAAACTTGCGAGGACAACAAAAACGTGAAATATCTGGTGCGACGCAAACCAGATATCAAATCTCCCTGGCCATATTGACTCAGGGATGCGGGTAACAAAGAAGAACGCTCCCGCGCCATAAACGATGCCTTCAAGAAAATAGTAGGGCATGCCAGAGCGAATCCACATCTGCTTCCATCCATAGAGGAAGAGACCATGGATAATGGGTGCAAATCCTGACAATGCCGTTGCAATGAACGCCCAAGTTCGTATAACACGGTATTTCAAGCCCTGGAGGCTTGGGTGCAAGACAAGCGTTGAAGTAATGGCGCTCAGACTAATGATCATCGTCCAGTAGGTATACTGGAGAATGGGTTCGCAATAAAACCCGACATAGATTCCGGAGAAGAAGCTTCCAAGGATCAGTGTCAAAATCCCAACGTAATCAATTCTGAGCATCAGGTTGGAAAGAGATGAATGGTTCATCATGGTGTGGTATATCGAACTCAGGGCCATCGTTATCGTGGCCGCTCCAAGATTGCAGCCAAAAACCGCCCGATCAAGAGCGGAAGATTCAGGATAAGCATAAGCGATGGCATTGTAGACAACTATCTGGCCGAATAAGAGGCAGATAGCCGCAATGAGATGCGTATAGATATTCACGGTTTCGTTGTGAAGGTGCCCCAGAGATTGGGCGCAAGTGCGCCACGAATTCGAAGCTGGTCGATAGCCTGATCTCGTGAATTTGTTGTCTCGATACCAATCTGGCAAATCGTCATAAGTCAATAGTATTGCTTTCTTTGCTCTTGATATAGGATCCGGGGAGCCGGTCGGAGGCGAGCTATTGCTCCTTGGGCGTTCGAGCTTTGCCTTGGGCCTACGATATGCAACAATGAAGGACATTCTGTGGTCGGTATGCCAAAGTAACAGCGCGTTCTATCGCAAGCAAAAAAGGCAGCGATCTAGTGGTTAGATATTACGCGTCAATTGTCGTAGCGGGGAGGTGTACGCAGGATTGAAGCGAGCTGAAGCTGAACGAAGCAAGTTCGACAAGTTCTGGACATATGTAGGGCTCCGTGGTAAGAACGGAGCAGTTGTTGGGTTGTTCCCCCGCCCATCCACCTGATTACCTAGGAAAAGCACCATGGACAATGGCGTAGCTGCAGGTTCGCTTAAGGACGAAAATTTCTGAGTGCGCCAGGCGAAATGATTCGTGGAGCGTGTTGATCAGATTGAGGTGTTGATCACTTACTGAATACGAGCAGCTCCCGAATTCCTAACAGTTAAATTGCCTGGCTTCCGGCTCATTCCGTGGGCGCCAGTCGCTCCCAAATTCAATCAACCTCACCAACCTCGTGAGTCGTGACATTTCCAATGCAGCTGAGTCAGCAGGGCTTCAAACAAACTTGCCGACTGATCCTGCGAGCATGACTTGATCCTTAGAAACCACTTGGAAATTGGTCGTCTCTTGAGACTCGTTTGGCAGAAGGGTGTGTCCAGAGAGTGCGTCGAGCCTGGCAGGCATGATGATAGGCCGTTTGAATGATACTTCTAGCCAAATAGGTTCAAGAGTCATCGACAATGCAGTGTCATCAGCCTCGTTGTTCGCCTCCCGCAGGGCAGCCCAGGCCATAGCTACAACATGATTACCATGAGCGAGTTTTCCACGAAATCCTAATACTTTGGCTGCTATGCTAGACGTGTGAATTAGATTATAGTCCTTGCAGACGTTCGCCCAGAGAGAAGGCTCCTGGTGTCGCATTAAGAAAGTCGCCTGGAGGAGCAGTTGCCATGCAGGAGTCTGTTGTACAGGTTTCGAGGCCTCGAGGGAGATAGGAGCAGTATTTGTGAATTCGAGCAAGGTGAAAACTTGCCGAAACACAGTTGTCAATGTGCCCTTTTGATCAGGGAGATTGAGGGAGACGATAAGGTCGATCTCAAGACCACGTTTGACTCTTCTTACAGCCTTAGTATAAGAAGCTGAAATGATGGCTCTGTCGATATGGCCCAAGTCATCAGGCTTACATATATCTGGTCTTAACAGCTCCATACGATTCCGTACATTGACAGCGCCGAGTGGCCGGACCTTACAAGCCCTGGTGGCCAAAAGCAACAGCATTGCGGGCTCAGCCCATGCAGATAAAACCATTAAATGCTGCACATTGGTCCATTGGAAGCTATTCACATGTTCAGCTTGGACAGCTCTTATGTACTTAGAGACGTCCTCTTGCGTTGTGCGAAGTGGCATTGATATAGTAATCTCATGGTCTACATCGGACCCAATCAACTCGGACGGAGTCTTTTGATATGTTGCAAATCTCCAAAGCGTAGAAATAATATGCGATAATGACCTCAATATGAAAAGAAGCAACACAATTCCTATCTCACGCCGGGTGAGTTGCGTTGGCGAGAATGATAGAGTGACATCATTTCTTGAGTGCAGTAAAGGAGTAAGCCGTCGACATGAATAGAAGAGGAAGGTGAATATTAGTGGGGAGAAAGGAATGAGTAGAGCTACGACCATGTTCGAGTGGCATATATGCTGGACAGTGAAAGACGGTAGTGTTGTGCTTGTGGGCAACAGAAGTGACAAGATGCTCACTCTATCCCCTGGTACAAACTTATGTAATTACCCGACAAACACAGAAGAATGTACGGTG
>Ga0105239_10003056_pt1 | contig 20800 bp, 24 predicted proteins | sample KBSC44metaG_FD_92761 | JGI IMG/M metagenome (GOLD analysis project Ga0105239, IMG submission 92761) | Corn rhizosphere microbial communities from Kellogg Biological Station, Michigan, USA - KBS C4-4 metaG | ecosystem: Host-associated > Plants > Roots > Rhizosphere > Soil | place: Michigan, USA... | reverse complement strand
TTTGTGGCCTTTATACCATGGCCTTTCCAAGATGATGGCACCCTGCTGCGTAAACTTAGAGGCATCACTAACAACGTTACCGGCGATGAATATATCCGCATGATAGCGCTTAGCCGCATCATGCTGCCGAATATAAAAAACATCCAGGCATCATGGCTAACTGTCGGTAAACAGGTTGCCCAGCTTTGCCTCCACGCCGGCGCAAACGATTTTGGCTCGATAATGATTGAGGAAAACGTCGTATCGGCCGCCGGTGCTCCCCATCGTTTTACCGCCAAAGGCATACAGGAATCGATAAAGGAAGCAGGCTTTGAACCGCAGTTGCGCACCCAAAAATACGAATGGCGCGAAATACCAGCGGCTATTGAAGAGCAGGTAATTAACTATTGAGGAAGTCCGAAAGTCGGTAAAGTCAGGAAAGTCCGAAAGACGCTGCATATTTTAGTCCGAAAGTTGGAAAAGTCCGGAAAGGCCGAAGACGTTGCACTTCTTGGATAGACAGCATCCAACGTTTTTTATCTTTCGGACTTTTTCGACTTCCGGACTTCCGGACTTTTCATTACTTTCGGACTTTACTGACTTTCCGGACTTTTCGGACTCAAAGAATGGACAACATCGAACAATACATTGAAGCTTTAATATTTGCATCGGAACAAAGTATTCGTACCGAAGAAATTCTTTATTGTCTGCAATCGGCCTTTGGCCAGGATTTTGGTGAGGACGAAATAAACACTCACCTGCAAAATATCACCAATAAATACCACGACAGCCGGTTTGCCATTGAGATAGTCAAACTTAACAACGGCTACCAATTTTTAACAAAAAAGGATTATCACCAGGTCATCAGTTTGCTGCAGGCCCAACGGTCGAAAAAGAAGCTGAGCCAGGCAGCGCTGGAAACGCTAGCGATTATCGCTTACAAACAACCGGTAACCAAGCCCGATGTAGAACAAATACGCGGCGTAAACTGCGACTACTCGATACAAAAACTGCTCGAAAAAGAATTAATTACCATTGTTGGTAAATCTGAAGCTTTGGGTAAGCCCATACTGTATGGCACCAGCCCGCTGTTTATGGACTATTTTGGCATAAATGACATCGCCGAACTGCCACAAATGAAAGATTTCGCCAGTAATGGCGTTTCAATAGGCGAACAGTCCGAATAATTTTGTAATTTCCTGAAAAACAATCAGAAAATATTTTTTTTGTAAATGATGTTTTTAATGAAAATGATTTTGATTATTTTTACTAAGAAATAAAAACAGCAACCCGATAACTGCACTTGTGTGCAGTTATTTAATGAAAACAGTTTTACTATAAAATTCATGGCAATGGGAACTCCAAAAAAACCTGTAACAAAAAAAGTTGAAAACACGGGCGAGGATGAAGATGATGATGATAGCACGCTTGATCAGAAACCCAAAAAAAAGGTAGATGACGACGACGATGATTTCGACGGCCCTTTAGACGATTTAGGGTTTGAGAGTTATGGTGATGACGACGACGACGACGATTATTAATCTGTAAATAAGATCTACTTTAAAGCATCCCGGCTATGCCTGTGGATGCTTTTTTTATGAACAGCAATTCCCCGGCAAATTTTATGACGATAACTGAAGTAAAAGACAAAGCAACAAAAAAAGCTTTTTTAGATACAGCAAGAATAATTTACAAAAACGACGAGGTGTGGGTTTGCCCACTCGATAACGACATAGAAGCCGTATTTGACCCTGCGAAAAATAATTTTCATAACGACGGTAAGTGTACTCGGTGGATCCTTACTGACGATGATGGAAAACTTATTGGCCGCATAGCTGCATTCATCAACAACAAAAAGGCGTACAACTATGAACAGCCCACCGGCGGCATTGGTTTTTTTGAATGTATTGACGACGAAAAAGCCGCGTTTCTACTTTTTGACACTTCAAAAAAGTGGCTGAGTGAAAACGGCATGCAAGCGATGGACGGCCCCATAAATTTTGGCGAGAACGATAACTTTTGGGGCTTGCTGGTTGAAGGCTTCATTTCACCGTCATACGGAATGAATTATAATCCGCCGTATTACCAGTCCATCTTCGAAAATTACGGCTTTAAAACCTTATATGCACAGATAACCAATCACCTCGACATATTAAAACCTTTCCCGGAGCGATTTTACAAAATTGCCAAATGGGTTACCCAAAAGCCGGGCTATGAATTTAAACACCTGACGGCTGGTAAGATAGAAAAATTTGCCGCAGATTTTGAAGAGATATACAACGATGCCTGGCGCGACTTTGAAAACTTTGTGCCAATAACCCAGGCTACGATCGCCGAAAGCTTTGAAAAGATGAAGCCGATAATGGATGAAAACCTGATATGGTTTGCCTATGTTAATGGTGAGCCAGCAGCGTTTATGATAATTTTACCAGATGCAAACCCTATGATAAAGCCGCTGAAAGGTAAACTGGATTTAATTGGCAAGTTAAAGTTTGTGTACAAGAAATGGAAAGGCGTTAACCGTATGCGGGCAATTGTGATGGGCACCAAGCAAAAATTTCAAAATCATGGCATCGAGTCAGCGTTGTTTATTACGCTGGGCGAGTACGTTTTGCCATTAAACCAGTATACCGAACTCGAACTATCGTGGGTTGGCGACTTTAACGATAAGATGATAGCAATGCACAATGCAATGGGGGCGGTATTTGGAAAGAAGCACTTAACGATGCGCTACATTTTTTAACACCACCCATTAAATTAAATCGCGATATCAGGCAGTTATTTTGTTGTGCCTTAATTCTTCAAATAACTCTATAACCTTTTTTTGCAGATCGATAACTTCCGTTTCGCGGTCCATTAATTTTTTGTTAATGGTTTCAAGCTCATTAATTACTTTCTGATCCTGTTCGGCATCAGTAAAAGTAAGTAATTGCACTACCGACATTTCAAACAAAGCAGCTATCTGCTCAAGCCTTGATAAATTGATATCGGTAATACCGGTTTCAATTTTCGAAAAGGCAGGGATAGAAATATCCAATCTTTTAGCAACATCCTCCTGGCTCCATCCTTTTTGGTGACGTAATAACCTGATTTTTTTTCCGAGTGTCTTCATTTAATATTAAAGGTTAAAAGATTTCGCGATAGTTAATAAAGTTACAATAATATCTAATATCTGTCTAATTATCAACTATTTTGTATAATATTTTATTCGAGGCAGAAGTTGAACTATTACTTTGAAAAATCTAATATATTAATAATTATTATTTATAGCTAATAATTGTTCGTTTCCTTTAAAAAGCATTCAAAATCATATTAGCTATTTTAACAATAATACAGGCACTGCAGAACTTTCAAGCAGCTGCTGCGATATGCTGGTATGTAATAACGACTGTAAAAAACTATACTTATGCGGAAGCGCTATTACTATCTGGGCGTCGTGCTGCCTGGCAAAATGCAGTATGCCATTAATAATATCCGGGTGGTTAATAAAATAATATTTAGGGTGATACGGCTTTAAAGTATCATAAAGCGCCGTACCTTCCGCAATCTTTTCAGCTTCCCCTTCGGCGGTGCTTGCTTTATTGTCAATATTTACCACCAGCGGGTTAAACTTTCTCCGGTTTAACATTTTAATTAACGATGCCAGCGGTGCAGCCTCGGTCACTTTATTAAAATCACACGCCACAACCACGCGGTTAATGTCTTCGATGCCATATACAGGCGGCACCACAATTACCGGCACCGGGCATGCCTTTGCAATTCTAACAACGTGGCTGCCTATTTTTGCATCACTGTTGCTGCTGTTACCCTTACTCCCCAGTATAACCAGGTCGGCATTTTTACTGATGGCATTTTCAACAACCGCCCGTAACAGGTGTGTGCGATTCAGATGCGTGCTTATTTTAACGCCCGGCCTAACCTTTTTCTGAAGCTTTTCTTTGTATTTCTCCAGGTTTTGCAAGCGTTCGGCCGCATTTTGTTCAATCTCTTCCTCTCTCACCAACACCATATCGGGGTTGGGCAGTATAGTTTCGTACATCGAAACGTAATAGGCATTCAACAAAATAATGTGCTCAACCTCGGTTTGGTGGCTCAATGCCGCGGCAAATTCTGCTGCATGTTCAGCCGCGGCCGAAAAATCAATAGGGACAAGATAAGTTTTCATTTCACCAAATCAGGACTTGCTAGCAACAACAGTATTACCTAATAAAGTTAATATCGTTTAAATTAAAAAAACAACATTGATTTATTACCCTAAATATAAGAAAAAATTAGTAAATATTTACATAGTGTTAATGTAAATATACGCCCCGACCCCTATGGGCGCAAAGATGCGCAGCATTGTTTCTTTACTTTACAAACTTGGCGGCAACCCAATCCTTATCCTTTTTGTGGCTGATATATTTCAGGCCATGTTTACGGGCTTCATCAGTAATTATTTCCAGGTCCGGCGTTTCGTAAAATCCGCTGAAATAAATCTCCCCGCCCGATTTCACCACTTCGCTGTAACGTTCCATCTGGTCAATAAGAATATTGCGGTTGATGTTGGCCAATATAATATCGAAGGTTACCGACGGTATAACTTCTTTCGAGCCACAAACAGCCGTAATGTTGCTTATATTATTCAAATGTGAGTTTTCAATTGTACTTTCATAGCAAACCGGGTCATAATCGATAGCGACAATCTCCGTGGCGCCGAGTTTGGCGGCCATTATGGCTAAGATGCCTGTGCCGCAGCCCATATCGAGCGCTTTTTTACCTAAAAAATCATTTTCAAGCATTAATTGCAGCATCATTGATGTGGTTTGATGGTGCCCTGTGCCGAATGCCATTTTAGGGTCGATAACAATCTCATATTTAAACCCGGGCCTTGGCTGATGAAAGGTTGCCCGCACAAAAATCTGGTTGCCAATTTCAATCGGCTCAAAATTACTCTCCCATACCTCGTTCCAGTTTTTTTGCGGTATCAGCGTAATATCGTAACTAAACGTAAACATATCCTGGTAAGCGGTTAGCGTTTCGTCGAGCAACTGCTGATTAAAATCATCCGCGGGAATATAGGCTTTAAACCCAAAATCAAGTTCTTCAAAAGTATCAAACCCAATTTCGCCCAAAGCATTTATCAGTAAATCCTGCTGGTAGTCCTCGGTAGTTATAGTGGTAAAAAGTAATTCGTAGTAGTTCATTTTTTAGATATGAGATTTGAGATTAGTTATCGTTGCCCAAACTACCAGTGCAATCCACAAATATGTTCTCTTCGGACTTTACTGACTTTTCGGACTTTCGGACTCAATTATTCTATCAAATACAATATGAGCAAATTTATAAACCAATAAGCCATTTGCACAGCCGATAAGAAACCGGTGAGCTTAACCAGCCTGTTAATGCCGGCATGCGGATCCCAAATGATGTAGGCTATCCCGAACGCAAATAAAACACAAATAAAACAAAGGTCGATGATAACGTTTATCTTGTCTGCGGCAGTCTTGGTCTTCATGGCACGCCACATGGGTGCTATCACCAACAATTGCGTTAACACAGCAACAACAAACAGCAAGGGCATTGTGTACCGGTAAAAAGCCATAAAGCTTTTCAGGTCGCCAAGGCCCATCTCATCAATTTTCAGCTCAAAATAAAGCGAGCTGTAGCGTATCCCAACGAAGAAGATGGAAAAGCCAACAAAAGGCGGCAGAAGGAATCGCAGCAGCTTTTTCATGGGATGGGAGTCCGAAGTCGGAAAAGTCCAAAAGTCCGGAAGATGACTTGCAGCGACCTACAACACCCTTCGTCTTTCGGACTTTACTGACTTTCGGTCTTTCGGACTTCTAATTGAACACTTTTACAATATCGATAAAATCGCGCGATTTAAGCGATGCACCTCCTATCAAGCCGCCATCAATGTCTGGCTGGGCAAAAAGTTCTGGGGCGTTTTTGGGGTTACAGCTACCGCCATATAAAATGGTGGTATCATCGGCTACTTGCTGGTTGTATTTCGCGGCAACTTCCTTACGGATAAAAGCATGTATTTCCTGTGCCTGGTCGGACGATGCGGTTACGCCTGTACCAATAGCCCAAACCGGCTCATAAGCAATTACAAGTTTGCCAAATTGGGCTGCATCCAAATGGAAGACACCTTCAACCAGCTGACTCTTAATGATATCAAAATGCTGGTTAGCTTCACGCTCCTGCAACGTTTCGCCTATGCAGAATATCGGGGTAAGATCGTGTCCTAAAGCGGTATCCGTTTTTTTGGCAAGCAGTTCATTGCTTTCACCAAAATATTGGCGGCGTTCCGAGTGGCCTAAAATTACATAACCTGCACCAACAGATTTAACCATTTTGGCTGAAATTTCACCGGTATAAGCACCTGCTTCGGCCTGGTGGGCATTTTGAGCGCCAACACCTACATTATGGTAGCCTTTCGCCAATTGCACCAGGCTATGTAAATGTATAAACGGGCTGCAAACCACAGCATGCTGCTGACCGGTAGCCTCGTCTTTAAACATGTTTATAATTTCAGAAAACAGGGCCAAACCTTCGTTATAGTCAAGGTTCATTTTCCAGTTTCCGGCGACAATTTTTTTTCTCATTTTAAAGTTAATTATGTTAGATTATATTGATTGAGTTGGGTCAAATGTTATGTCTGTTGATTGTTGATTAACCATTCACCTAATCAACTTAATCAACCACTCACTAAAAGCGTCTAAATTCTTCCGTCAGTTCAAATACCGTCTGTAAAATATGCTTTTCGTGTTCATCAAACGTGCGGTGATCGCGGCGGGCAAAGACACGCTCCGCGGTTTCAAACATTTTTTTAATGGAGTATACCTCGTAGCCCTGTGCACCGCCCCACGAGAAATCGGGCACAAAATTGCGGGGAAAACCAGCGCCGAATACATTGGCACTTACGCCGACTACCGTACCTGTGTTAAACATGGTGTTGATAGCGCACTTGGCATGATCGGCCATTATTAGTCCGCAAAATTGCAGACCGGTCTTGCGGAAACGCTGGGTATTGTAATCCCACAGCTTAACCCCGTCGTAATTATTTTTAAGGTTCGAGTTATTGGTATCGGCGCCGATGTTACACCATTCGCCTAAAACAGCATTACCTAAATAACCTTCATGACCCTTTGACGAATAACCCCAAATAACAGCATTATTTATTTCGCCTCCAACCCTGCAATACGGCCCAACAGTGGTTGCGCCATAAATTTTAGAGCCCATTTTCACCTGAGAGTTCCCGCAAATAGCAAAAGCACCGCGTATGTGGGTACCTTCCCAAACCTCAGTTTTGGCAGCGAGGTAAATAGGCCCGTTTGTAGTATTAAAAGTGGAGCAATGGGCAACAGCGCCTTCCTCAGCAAAAAAATCGTTACCTATAATGATATTAGTTGGGTCGATAGCTGCACTGGTGCGGCCTTTGGTAAGCAGCGTATAATCCTTACGCAGCTCAATATCGTTCTTGCGAAAAATATCCTCGGGAAACCTGATGATTACCGGGGTATTCTCCAAGAGGGTGACAGATGAAAAATCGGCTTTTGGATCAAAATTCGCGGCATCGGCAGCATTTAGTTTTACAGCTAATAACTGGTCAGCATATTTTAATGCCCTGCCATTTTGCAGCTTGGCTATTGCATCGAGCAAATATTCATCAGGGCAAACGCCGCCAAAAATGAATATGTTCTCCTGCTCTATTTTTAAAGGGAACTTGCCCTGTAGCCAGGGCTGGGTATGGTACCAGGCTGAAAGATTTAAATATTTCTCCCACTTCTCCGCGATGGTAAGTATACCGATCCGCAAATCGGCAACCGGCCGGGTAAAAGTTAAAGGCAGAAGTGTTTGGTGTGCGTTATCGTCGAATAAGATAATAGCCATGCTGCAAAAATAAAAAAAGTCCCCCGATGTACCGGGAGACTCGTAAATATTTTATCGAAAAAGCAAAATTACTTTTTGTTGTAACGGGTGCGGAATTTATCAATACGCCCTGCAGTGTCAACCAGTTTCATTTTACCGGTGTAGAACGGGTGCGATGTATGCGAAATTTCTAATTTAATCAACGGGTAATCATTGCCATCTTCCCATTTTATGGTCTCGCGGCTGTCGATGCATGATTTAGTTATAAAAGCGTAGTCGTTCGACATGTCTTTAAAAACAACTAATCTATAGTTTGATGGATGCAGATCTTTTTTCATTGTGTTATAACTTCCTTATAAAAGAGGTGCAAATGTAGTAATTATATTTAAAAGTAGAAATAGGTAATTTATTTTTTGCAAGCTATTTATTGATAGGTGTATTAATTATTGATAAATGATTAGGTTACTGTGTAAATTGATGGATTTGAGTTGAGTGGGCTGGTTAGGTCGGCGGGCTTGGTTGGCATGATGGGATTGGTTGGGATTGTGGGTTGATTATTTGGCGGGATTGATTATTTGGTTGGTTGGGTTTACAGGATTGGTTGTGATGATTTATAACTGCGATACGGGCTCATCCGGCTATTATTGCAGGAGTGAATTATCAAAGAAATAGGACAAATATTTGCAATTGCCAGGTATCGCAAAAATCGCTTAATCTGTTTAATCCCGGTTCAGAAAAATGTGGGCGTTGCCTGCGGCCGGGCTATCCGCTCATACGCCTGCAGGCCTTAGGCTCAGGCCGGTATCCGCTCCTATCCCTAACGCAAATTATCTGAATCATGATTTTTCACAGGTGTTTATTTTTTTAAGGCGTTCAAGAAGGCTTCGCCGTTTACCTGATTTAAGGATTAAAGGATGCACCGCGACTACCACCGCCAATGGCATGGGCGATTCCGGCTATGGACCATGGTCTATCGTCTGTGTACTTTTCCGGCTATGAGCTATGAACCATCAGCTATGAACTTATTTATACTCCGTAGCCCCGATATCAAAACCGTTGCCGGACGGGCGCACAGTATGATAATAGTCAAAACTTACCCCATACGATGACACATTTACACCGGCATCTATTAGCGGGGACGATGGTTGCAAATGAAAGTCACTGCCGGTGTAATCAATAAACTTGCAGGTGTTGATATCTTTATTGATAAAGTTATTTGCGGCTGTGAGCTTAACGCTACCGCTCTTTTTGAACACAGCGGTGCCGGATCCGGGATTTATAATCACATTATTAATAACGGTATTCATCGGGATGGTTTCGGAGTCTAACTTAATGCCATCCGAGGCTGGGGCGACAATAGTATTATTTATAAACTGAAAATTAGGGCCTGGCGTATACCTCGAATCTGCAAAAATGCCGTTATCGCCGGAATTGAGGATGTAATTGTTAAATACCAGGTTGTCGCCGAGGCCCAGAACTATTATCCCGTTGCCCGGTGCGTTTTTTATAAGATTGTTATAACATTTACCGCCGGTTCCTTCGCCAATCTGGATGCCATTGTTCTGGCCGCTTGCAAAAGGTGTTAACCCAGGCGATTTAACGGTATTGCCATAAATCTCGCATCCTGAAACGGCGCTGCCAACCTGTATACCCTCGCAGCCGGTAGAATCGGTAATATTATTGTATATCCTGGCATTTACTACGTCATGAGGTAAAACCTTGCCGCAAGCTATTGACATTCCTTCTGCATAAAAAGAGTTGCCCACATAAAAGCCTTCGCCACCGGTTTTATGTACATAATTATCGTGCAGCAGTACATTTTTCATGGTGAAGTGACCACGTTGCGTTGCTGCATCACATGTCGGGTCTGTTTTTGCCATGATGCCGGCAAATCCGCTATTGCGGACTTCAACATTTTGAATTTCAAAGTCAGAGCTGAGATCATCCATCGTCATGCCGATGTTGCCGCCGTTTACTGCAAATCCATATTTTATGCCGGATGCACCATTGCCCTGTATCTTAAAGTAACTGCAATTTTGTGTTTTAAAGGCGTATCCCGCGGTAAGCGCTGCGGTAAAAATTACCTGGCCGCCCTTATTTATTATAATAATAGGTTTGTCGGCGGTGCCTTTCAGATTTTTTAGCAATAAGGCTCCCCTTGCTCCTGCGGGAATACACAAAACAGATCCCGCGGCTATCTTAGTGCCATCAATCTGCCATTGCGATGGCCGAACGGTATAGCTACAATCAATTGTTGGATCGCCGGGATTCACCGGGCTAGTGGCGATGGTTGTGTCGCCAACCGCATTCCCCATTTCAACACCAATCGTTTTTTTAGCACACATCGTAAATGATGCTAAGGCCATTATTGCTACTATTCCACGCATCATGTAGTTGCTGTTCATCATTCACAAACTATCCGTTTCAACTGAAATCTGCTTTTTAGTCGTGATGCTCTATTTTTCGATTTGATCAAAACGACTTACAGTCGTTTAATACGTTATTTTGGCAGTATTGTTGCTTTGCCGGGAATCTGAACCGGGATTTTTCACAATTTAATTTGTTTTGAATTGGCGTTGAAGATTGCCTCGCAGTTAAATGGATTTAGGATTTATCTGATTCACTTTCTTAAGGCATACTCGATGAATATTTACAAAGGCAGAACATCCGGAAAATCAGTTAATCTGTTTAATCCTAGTTCAGAAATTTGGGGCTTAAACGCAGGGTGCTATTGGTTATTAACGCAGACACCTTCAAACTACAACACCAAAACGTTACCAATATCACTTCTGTACATATCCAAATATTCACTGAATGAATTCGCCAAAATTTCAAATTTATCTCCCATTATCACGTATATTTCGTTCTTCTCCGATATGTCCTTATATAACCGGATAGCATAAACACAAATTTTTATAAAGTAATCAGCAAACACAAAACAATTCTCGTGATTGGGCAATGTGGTTACGATATTTCTATAATCAGGTCCACATCGAAAATATCCAACTGCATTTTCGACAGATTCAAATTTGTCAAGTCCAAAAAAGAAAAACATATCGGTTTCGTACTCTTCGGCATTAAATGTTCTAAAATAGGCTTTGAGGTCATTGGGCAGCAATAACTGCCTTTGGGCTTCAAACAGCATCATTTGGTGCTCAATAGTTTCTTCTTTTTGCTGATTGTCTCGCATGATTAGAACAGATTTACGATATTTCATTTTTGCTCTTCACACAACTCTATCAGCACCCCATTAGTACTCTTGGGGTGCACAAAACAAACCAGTTTATTATCGGCACCTAATTTTGGTTCGTCATTTAACAACACAAAACCTTCAGCCTTTAACCTCGCCATTTCGACCCTTATATCGCTCACATCAAACGCGATATGGTGTATCCCCTCTCCTTTTTTGGCAATAAATTTGGCTATCTGGCTGTCAGGATTGGTAGCTTCCAGTAACTCTATTTTATTTGGCCCATTCATCAAAAAAGCGGTTTTAACCCCTTCAGACAACACTTCCTCTGTTTTATAAACTGACGTATTCAGCAGCTTTTGGTATATCTCGCCGGCGGTTTGCAGGTTACTTACGGCAATTCCAATATGCTCAATCTTGTTCATGTCCAAATATTGTAAATTATTGGGTGGTTTAAGGTATTTTACTCCTTATTTTGAATGATTTTAAATAAAGTTTATCTATCTTTGTATTGTTAATTTTTTCAGCTATGAATCTCCCGATCTATTTAGATAATAACGCCACAACGCCGATGGACCCAAGGGTACTTGAGGCCATGCTGCCTTATTTCACTACAAAATTTGGCAATGCCGCAAGCCGTAACCACCCATTTGGCTGGGTAGCCGAAGAAGGTGTTGATTATGCCCGCGAACAGGTGGCCAAATTGATAGGCGCCAGCGAAAAGGAAATTATTTTCACATCGGGTGCAACAGAGTCAGACAACCTTGCCATCAAAGGTGTGTTTGAGATGTACAAAGAAAAAGGCAATCATATTATCACTACGGTTACCGAACATAAAGCCGTACTTGATGCCTGCAAACACGTGGAAAAATTAGGCGGAAAAGTTACGTACCTGCCGGTTAAAGAAGACGGCATACTTGACCTTGCCTTGCTTGAAGCAGCAATTACACCTGAGACTATCCTGGTATCGGTAATGTATGGCAATAATGAGATCGGCGTTATCCAACCTATAAAAGAAATATCAGCCATTGCCCACAAACACGGCGCATTGTTTATGACAGATGCTGTGCAGGCGGTTGGTAAAATTCCTGTGGATGTAAATAAAGACGGTATCGACTTACTTGCTTTATCTGCACACAAAATATACGGCCCTAAGGGTGTTGGTGCATTATACGTGCGCCGCAAAGGCCCAAGGGTTAAAGTTACAGCCCAAATGGACGGTGGTGGCCACGAGCGCGGTATGCGTTCCGGTACGTTAAATGTTCCGGGTATTGTTGGTCTTGGTAAAGCTTGTGAGCTTTGCGGATTGGAAATGGAAAGCGAAGCAAAACGCTTATCTGTAATGCGCGACAGGTTACAGGCGGAATTAACTGTATTAGAAGAAAGCTATGTTAACGGCAATGTTGATCATCGCTTACCACATGTAGCCAACATCTCCTTTAAATATGTTGAGGGCGAAGGCTTGATGATGGCCATGAAAGATTTGGCAGTATCATCCGGCTCGGCTTGTACTTCAGCTTCATTGGAACCATCATACGTGTTAAAAAGCCTTGGTTTGTCAGATGATTTGGCGCATTCGTCAATCCGTTTTGGCCTCGGCAGGTTTACTACAGATGAGGAAGTTGACTACGCTATTGAGGTAACCAAAAAAGCGGTAACACACCTTCGCGAGCTTTCGCCACTTTGGGAAATGTTTAAAGAAGGAATTGACCTTAACTCGATTGAGTGGGCAGAACATTAATATTGATTTCGGAAGTCGAATTGTCGATTTCGGAATTATTTTTGATATAACAACTATTACAACGACTATTAATAAAGATAAAAATGGCTTATTCAGAAAAAGTAATTGACCACTACACCAACCCCCGCAATGTTGGCACTTTGGACAAAAGTAACCACAAGGTAGGTACAGGTTTGGTTGGTGCCCCTGAATGCGGCGACGTTATGCGCCTGCAAATCCAGGTTGATGATAACAACATGATTACTGACGCCAAGTTTAAAACATTTGGCTGCGGCTCAGCAATTGCATCATCATCATTAGCTACAGAATGGCTTAAAGGCAAAAGCATTGACGATGCCATGAAGATTGACAACATGGATATTGTTGAAGAATTAGCTTTACCCCCGGTAAAAATTCACTGCTCGGTATTGGCTGAGGACGCTATTAAAGCTGCCATTAACGATTACCGCGTTAAAAACGGTATGGCGCCAATTGAAAGCGAAAAAGTACATCACTAAGAACAGAGCCAAGACAATAAGAGTCAAGATTCAAGACTAATTTTTCTTGATTCTTGCTTTCTTGATTCTTGAATCTATATAAAAAATGATAACGATAACTGATAAAGCAAAAAGCAAAATAGACCACCTGATGACAGACGCCGGGCTTGATCCGTCGTATTTTTTAAGGGTATCTGTGCAGGGAGGTGGATGTTCGGGCTTATCATACAACCTTGATTTTGATAACGAAATAAAAAAAGGCGACCAGTTTTTTGAAGACCGGGATATACGCATTGCCCTCGATATGAAATCGTTCCTTTACCTGGCCGGCACCGAGCTCGATTTTTCGGACGGACTAAATGGCAAAGGATTTAATTTCCACAACCCTAATGCAAGCAGGACTTGCGGGTGCGGGGAAAGTTTTTCGGTGTAAGAACTGATAAAACATTACACAAAAAAGGCGCCTTGAGCGCCTTTTTTGTTTGTGCTGGTTTATGATTTTTTAAGCGGGGGCGTATGCTTTACACCCCTACAATAATTGACCAACCGTAGGGGCGTATTGCATACGCTCTCACCTTTCGGTCACAAATGCATTTTCAACATTTAAAACATGCCATTCCCGTGTGGCATCACATCGGGCACATCCTGCTGTACATCCCAATGCTCAATTACTTTGCCATCCTTAAACCTGAAAATATCTATAACTGCGCGGCGTTTACCCATAAAGGTAATATCAAGATGAGCCACTACTAAATCGCCTTCCGCTATCATTCGCACCACCGGCGAAGGACTCGCTTCTGCGGGTTTTGGCATTGCTTTTAAATAAGTTAAAGCTTTCAGCAGCCCGACTTTCCCATCCGGCAGCATGGGGCTATGCTGTATATAATCGTCGTGGACGTATACATCCAATAAATCAATGCGTAGGTCACGGATAATGTGCCTATACATGTCGGCCAATATTTCTTTGTTCGATTTTTGTTCCATTTTTTATCATTATTAAAAGCAAAGCGCGTAATAATGCCCATGCTTAAAGTATCTAAAATTGTATTAATAAATTTGAAAGAATTGGGTGTAGTGTACCAGGGTTGATTTGTAAATCAACCTAAAACAACCTGGTTAGCAGGCCGGATTTTTGGCAATCCTGATCTTATATGTGGTGAAAGTAATTATAAATCAAATGTAGCTTAAAAAATCAAAATCCCAATCAAATCCTGAAAATCCTTTCAATCCTTTAATCGTGTTAAAATATTCTTCCATCTGTGAAATCATTTAATAGATTTGTTATCATTATAAACCCCTTTTATCCGAATGAACACGGCCGCTGAACAATCAACTATCCCCAGCCTCATCCGCAATATTGTAAAAAATATTCACCCCGATACCGAAACCTTCATGAGCCACAAAGTCGGCGACGTATGGGTTGAGATCAGCTACCGGCAGGCATTAGAGAAGATAGATGCCATTTCGGCCTGGTTACTAAGCATCGGTATAAAAAAAGGTGACCGGCTGGCCCTGATAGTTGAAAATGGCCCCGATTACGTTTATTACGACCAGGCGCTTCAGCAAATAGGTGCTGTAAATACCTCCATCTACCCTACCCTTTCGGAAGCGGATATAGAGTATATTTTAAATGACTCCGGCGCGCGGACGATTATTGTCGGCAACCCTTTTTTATTAAGGAAAATTGTTCGGATAGCCAATAACTGCCCAAATTTAATACGGATAATACCGACATTTGATGATTTCGAAAAGTCGGTAGCTAAGCTCACTCTCAACGCAGGGATTATTGGGTTTAAACAGGTAATTGAGGAAGGGTTAACACTGGTTGATAGTTATACAAGAGCAATAAACAGCGCCAGGGAAAGCATTTTGCCGTCCGATATATCATGCCTTATTTATACTTCGGGCACAACCGGCACGCCAAAAGGTGTTATGCTTACCCATTATAACCTTACCGAAAATGCAAGGGTGTGCTTAATACAAATATCGATTATTGAAACTTCGGATATCTTCCTGTCGTTTTTACCACTATCGCATGTATTTGAACGTACCGCAACTTACCATGTTTGCCTTTTTACCGGTAGCCGGATAGCTTTTGCGCAAAGCCTTGACCTGCTTGCTAAAAACATGGCAGAAGTTAGACCCACCATAATGAACTGCGTGCCCCGCTTGCTGGAGCGCATACACGACCGGGCGATGAAGAACGGAACAAGTGCAGGTGGTGTGAAATCAAAGATATTTTTATGGGCGCTTAAAATAGGCCGCCAAGTAAGGCTGAAAAAGGAAGCTGGTAAAACTCCCGGGCTGATATTGAGCAGCCAGCATGCACTTGCCGAAAAATTGGTATTTAGCAAAATAAAAGAAAAAACAGGCGGCAGGTTAAAAATAATGTTGTCGGGTGGTGGCGCGCTGCCTAAAAATATCGGTGAGTTCTTTGGCGATTTAGGCATCAAAATACTGGAGGGCTTTGGGTTGACAGAAACGTCGCCGGTAATGTCGGTTACCGAAGATCATCGTATAATTTACGGCACGGTTGGTCGTATTATCCCTGGCATTGAGGTGGCCATTCAAAACGTGGATACCAAACAAATTTATACCATACAAACACACGATACCTTTAAAGAAGATTTCCAATCGGAAGAAGGCGAAATAATTGTGCGCGGGCATTGCGTAATGAAGGGCTACTGGAACAAGCCGGAAGAAACTGCGGCAGTTATTGATGCTGATGGCTGGTTTCATACCGGCGATATCGGCCGGTATTTCAGGGGCAACCTGCAAATAACTGACAGGTTGAAGAACATGCTGGTAAATGCCTATGGCAAAAACATTTACCCTACCCCTGTTGAAAACACCTATTTAAAAAGCCCAAAAATTGAACAGCTATTTTTAATTGGCGATAAGCGCGAATACATTACTGCCATAATTGTACCGGCGAAGGAAACCCTGCAGGAAGTTTTTAAGCTAAGCAATGAATTTTTTGAAAAGCCCGATGTATTTATCGACGACAAAGAAATTGTAGAATGGATTGGCGAGGACATCAAAAAATTCTCGAACGAACTGGCAAAATTTGAGCGCATAAAAAACTTCAAAGTGAAACGCAAACCTTTCAGCATTGAGGATGGCGAAATAACTCCGACCATGAAAGCTAAGCGCAAAGTTATTGAAAAGAAGTACGCTAAGGATATTGATGATTTGTATTTAGGAGAAACGGAAGCGGATTAATTTGATTTGAAGATTGGGCGATTTGAAGATTACCAGACAATAATTATCATTCAAAATTACTGACTTATATAAAGCAATAAAATCGAATAGTAATGCCAGTAGATATGACCGAAATTAGGACCGAATTGCAAAAAGTCGGAATAGAAATAGTCAATATCTACGATTTAGTGAATAGCAATAAACGCTACCCGGCTGCGATTCCTGTTTTAAGCGATTTATTGAAAAAAGGAATCGAAGACACTAAAATAAAAGAAGGAGTTATAAGGGCATTAACTGTGAAAGACGCTGCCGGAGTGTCGAATAAAGCTTTAATTGAAGAATATAATCGCATCCCAAAGAATGAAACTTCTATACGATGGGCAATTGGAAATGCCTTTTATACGATAATAAAGAATGACGATGCTGAAAATATTTTGCAGATAGTTCAAGACAGCGAAAACGGCCTATCAAGGCAGATGTTTGTTGCAGCGTTAGGAAAGATAAAATCTGAAAAGTCTGAAATTGTTTTAATTAAATTATTGGATGATTTTGAAGTAACTGCACATGCCTTGGATGCATTAGGAAGGCTAAAATCAAAGAAGGCAAAAGAAAGAATTGAAATACTGCGAGGCCATAAAAACAATTTAATAAGAAAAGAAGCTGAACGGGCATTAAAAAAAATTGGATAACGCTATGTCAATCGTTGTGTAAGTCCTTTTTTAACCTTCAAATCATTACAATATCAAATTAACGTGCTCGAACAAATTTTTAGAGTAAGCGAATATCCCAGCCTCCAATCGTTGGAACGAGATTCATTTGGCGTGAGGATCGCTACTTTACTAAAAACCTACGGCCTGCTTTTCCTTGCGCTGTTTTTAGTTGCGCCGTTCATTGTACTTGCCGACCATTTTGTTGTTCATACGCTGCACGCAAAAACAATTAGCGATGCAGGCCATGACAGCATGAAACATTTCTTTCAAAAAATGGGGCCCTGGCGTGCAAGGATTTACATTGGCCTGATCGGCCCCTTGTTGGAGGAAGTTGTTTTCCGCCTCCCATTATCGTTAAAAAAACGGCATATCGCTATTGGGTGCGCGGTTGCCGTATTTCTATTTACAGGCGCTATTTTTCATAATCTCACCCAAATTAAAGGTTTAAACCTGGCCCTGCAGTTGAGCGCCTGCGTACTGGTGTATACTGCTGGTATGTTGTTTGTCCCAACGGGTCTTTCCATTAATGATCATCGTTTTCGCAAACATCTAATTATCCTTTCAATGTGTCTGTTTGGCTTAATGCACATTGGCAACTACATACCCATTCAATGGCCGCTGATATGGATTTACCCCATATACGTATTGCCGCAGCTTTTAATGGGCTGGGCAATAACGTTTATCCGTTTTAAAAATGGTTTTTGGTGGGGGTATGCGCTGCATTGCGTTATCAATTGCGTATCGCTGCTGCTCTCAATGGGACGGATGTAATTTACCAGGGACTAACGCCGGTTTCAGGGTTATTATCCACACTGTAAAAAATACCGCTGGGACCATCGGACCCCAAAGTTGCAAATTTCACAATATCTTTTGCGGCATCCGCTACATTTCGGGGGCCTCTGTGATCGTTAAAATCGGTAGCTGTGTAACCCGGGTCAATTACGTTAACTTTAAAGGCAGTATCTTTGAACTCATAAGCCAGCACAACGGTGTAAGCATTTAAAGCTGTTTTTGATGGCCCATAAGCTGCGCTCTTGACCTGGTAAAATTTCCATGCTGGGTCGCTGTGCAAGGTAAGCGATGCCAGGCCCGATGTTACATTTACAATCCTTGGTTCGGGCGATTTCTTCAAAAGGTCTATAAAAGCCTGGGTAACTTGTATGGTTCCAAAATAATTGGTATCAAAAACTTCACGCATTACGGCAACACCGGTAGTTATTGCCGATTGCGGAAAACCGCCGCTGATGCCTGCGTTATTTATCAACACATCCAACTCGCCGATATTTTTCCGCGCTTCGGCTATCGACTGAGAGTTGCTGATATCAATTTGTATGGCCTGTACATTAGCCGACTGCAGTTGTCTTGCCGCTTCTTCGCCTTTTTTTAAATCGCGGCTGCCTAAATAGACGTAATATCCTAAATCTAACAGCTGTTTTGCCGTTTCGAAGCCGATACTTTTATTGGCGCCGGTTATCAATACTTTTTTCATAGTTTCATTTTGTTTTAAATATGACAAAGGTACGGCCAGGCGGTTTGCTAAAACTTCACTCAGGCAGGCATTAATGGTACATTTCGCGGTTTTGCCTGCGGTATTGCATAGGCGTTTCCGCAATAAGCCTTTTAAAGAAGCGGTTAAAATATGATGCATCCTCAAAACCAAGCTGCCAGGCAATTTCCTTTATCGACAAGTCGGTATGAAATAACAGCCTTTGGGCCTCAAGCACCAAACGCTCATGTATAAGTTCGATAGCTGTTTTACCGCTTTGTTGTTTTATAACCTCGCCCAGGTGGCCGGCAGAAATATTGAGCTGATCGGCATAAGCGGCCACTTCGTGCAATTCGGTATATTGTTCATCAATCAGCTGCCTGAAGTTCTTCAACAGCATGCGGTCAGCCGATGGGCCTTCGTTTTTAAACTGTTCGTTATATAACCGGCTTAAATAAATCAATAATACACGTAAATAGCCCAACAGCATGCCATTAAGCCAATTCTTTTTTTGTTCGAATTCAGCCTGCATTTTGTTCATCACGTCTTCTATAAAGGCTATGTTTTCCGCAGTTAGCCTAAGTTCGTGCCCGTTATGCTGGTTTTTGATGATTGGCAGTTGTTTTAGCGAAACATTTTCCTCCATCGCCAAAAATTCATCCGTAAAACATAAAATTTTCCCGACAGACGGCACGGACTTTTCTTTCAAATGAATTTGGTGCGGCAGGGTAAAATAAAAGCTGTCTGGTTTTAAAGTGTAAGGCACCATGTCGATCCAATGCCGACTGCTGCCTTGCCTCACCAGCGCCATAAAATAAAAGTCCTTGCGATGCGGGCTTAAAAACAATCCGAACTGCTGCGGATATTGCCCATTCATATCAATTATCTTGAACAAACCATTAGCATCCAGGCTGGTTTCCTGTAATGAGTAGGTAGTAATCGCTGTTTCGGTTAGGTGGTTCATCGGCTATAAAAATTCAAGAATATCTTTAATGCTAACAACACTTTTAAACCTATCGTCCTCAATACTGTGCTCAATTTGTTCATGCGCCCAGGTTATGTGATATGGCACATGCACGCCATAACCGCCTACATTCAGCACTGGTAAAATGTCGCTTTTTAATGAGTTGCCCACCATCATCAATTCACCCGATTTAACATCCAGGTGGCGTATGAGTTTCAGGTAATTCGCATCGTCTTTTTCCGACATAATTTCGATATGGTGAAAATAATGCGCCAGGCCCGATTTTTTTAGCTTGCGCTCCTGGTCAAGCAGGTCGCCTTTAGTGGCTACTACCAGCCGGTATTTCCCCTTTAAAGCTTTAAGTACGTCTTCAACACCCTCAAGCAACTCTATCGGCTGGTTAAGCATTTGTTTGCCCAGGTCCAGTATCTGCCCAACAATTTCACTGGTGATCGTATTATTTGTCACCCTTAGGGCAGTTTCTATCATCGACAGTACAAAACCTTTTATCCCGTAGCCGTAAAGCGTAAGGTTTTCAATCTCGGTTTTTAGTAACTCGCGCTCCAACTCATGCTGCGATGCAAAACCGCCAAGCAATTCGTAAAACTGCTCCTCTGTATGCCTGAAATAAGGTTCATTTACCCAAAGTGTATCGTCGGCATCAAAGGCTATTACTTTTAAATTCATAGAGGCAAAGATATGTTGGTATGGAAGATTTGACAACTTTTAAAAACTTGTCAAATCTAAATCTTCATTAACCGGCTTTGTCAATCTAAAATCTCTGGCCTCAAATCTCACATCTTCCTTCTCCTTTTGCCTCAAAAACGCTATTTTTGCAGCTTTATTAAAAATATGAGCACTGCCCTATCCGAACAGGAAATTTTACGCCGCGAGTCACTGATACAATTACGCGCGCTTGGTATAAACCCGTACCCTGCTGAAGAGTATAAGGTTACTGCTTTTGCGCAGGATATTACCGACAATTTTAATCGTTTCCCCGATCACTACAAAAAGGTGACCCTCGCCGGCCGTATCATGACGCGCCGCATTATGGGCAGCGCATCATTTGCAGAGTTGCAGGATTCGACCGGTAGGATGCAGATATATTTAAAACGCGATGATATTTGCCCGGGCGAGGATAAAACGCTTTACAATACGGTATTTAAAAAGCTGATGGATATTGGCGATTACGTTGG
>Ga0105239_10003055_pt1 | contig 20801 bp, 20 predicted proteins | sample KBSC44metaG_FD_92761 | JGI IMG/M metagenome (GOLD analysis project Ga0105239, IMG submission 92761) | Corn rhizosphere microbial communities from Kellogg Biological Station, Michigan, USA - KBS C4-4 metaG | ecosystem: Host-associated > Plants > Roots > Rhizosphere > Soil | place: Michigan, USA... | reverse complement strand
GTCGGGTTGGTCCACAGCAGGCTGATCCCCTCCGGATGCACCATGTACATCGCGAACCCCAGCACTACCGGCAACAGAGCCAGGATCCATCCCGTCATCCGTCCCTGGGCCGTATGCACACGAATTTGTTTGCGCAAGCGAAAACGCTCCCGCGATGTCTGTGCCATTTTTTCCAGGACCTCGGCCAGATTGCCGCCGCTTTCCTTTTGAATCAGCACCGCGGCGATAAAGATCTGAAGGTCCTGGACCGCCATCCGGTTCCCCAGATTCAGGAGGGCCGTTCGCAAGTCCACGCCGAAGTTCTGTTCCCGGAAACATTTGTCAAACTCGCCGCTCAAGGGTTCCCTGGTTTCCTGCCCGATAAAGCCGATGGCGGTCATGAAGCTGTGTCCCGCTCTTAAGGCGCTGCACAAAAGGTCGATGGCTTCCGGCAGTTGTTCTTCGAAGCTCCGAAAGCGTCTGCTCCGGAGTCGAACTACGTATAGCCACGGCAGCGGCAACACCAGAGCGCCCAAGGCAGCCGCCGCCATCACCGACCAGATCCTGAGGAAAAGCAGACACGCGGTTCCGATCCAGCCGAACAGGCAGATCATCAGCAGAGTTCCCACGGTCCACTCCAGATCCGCCTGCTGCAGCAGCAGGCGCAACCGCGACGCCACGTCCACCCGGGCAAGAATGCGATTCAACCACGAATAACCGCTGAAGTGGTCCACGATGCGAATGTCGGTCGCGGATTCCAATTCGCTCGGCGCGAATTCTGAATGCTGAACGATCTTCAACCTGCGCTGCACCTGCTTCTCCGGAGTGCTGCTGTTGAGCAGTTTGGCCCCTACCGCCAGGGTTGCAGCCATTACCAGGAAAGCGATGAGAAGTGTCCACATACTTCTTTCAAGCCACCTCCACCGACTGCTCGAAGATCTCGGCCGGCAGCATGATGCCGGCGATCCGCAGACGGTCGAGGAATTTCGGCCGGATCCCGCTGGGCGCGAAGGCTCCGATCACTTTCCCGTCTGGCCCGATGCCTTTGCGGACGAAATTGAACACGTCCTGCATGCTGATGATGTCTTCCTCCTGCCCGGTGATCTCGGAAATATTGATGACTTTCCTGGTCCCGTCGCTCAGCCGCGCCACCTGCACCACGATCGAAATGGCGGAGGTGATCTGCTGGCGCAGGGCGCGATCCGGCAGATTCAGACTGGCCATGGCGACCATGGATTCCAGGCGCGACAGCGCGTCGCGCGAAGTGTTGGCGTGGATGGTGGTCATGGAGCCCTCATGTCCGGTATTCATGGCTTGCAGCATGTCAAAAGCTTCTTCCCCGCGTACCTCCCCCACGATGATCCGGTCCGGGCGCATGCGAAGGCTGTTGATCAGGAGCTGCCGCTGCCGGATGCCCCCGTTGCCTTCCACGTTGGGAGGCCGGGTCTCCAGCCGCACGACATTTTCCTGCTGCAACTGCAACTCGGCTGCGTCCTCGATGGTGATGAGCCGTTCCTTGGACGGAATAAAGCCCGATAAAATATTCAGAAACGTGGTCTTGCCGGCGCCTGTACCGCCGGAAATCAGCATGCTGATGCGCGCCTTGACCGCCGCCGCCAGCACTTCCAGCATTCCGGGCGAAATGCTTTGCAGCTTGATCAGCGTATCCGCCGCCACCGGCCCGCTCCCAAAGCGCCGGATGGACAGGCACGGCCCATCCAAGGCCAAGGGCGGAATGATGGCATTGACGCGCGACCCGTCCGGAAGCCGGGCGTCCACCATCGGCGATGATTCATCCACCCGGCGTCCGACCCGCGAGACAATCCGGTCGATCACTTGCATCAGATGCCGGTCGTCCCGGAACACGACGTTGGTTTTCTCGAGCAGCCCGTGCCGCTCGGCGAACACCATATCGGAGCGGTTCACCAGGATGTCGGATATGGAAGGGTCGTTGAGCAACGGTTCCAGTGGTCCGAGTCCAAACACCTCGTCCAATAGTTCGGATTCGATCCGCCCCTTTTCATTGGCGGTCAGCGGAACGTTGCGGCTGGCCAGCGTTTCCTGAACCACCGCCGCGACCGCTTGCCGCGCCCGCATGCCTTCCACCATGGACAGTTTTTCCAGGTCCAGCTTGGAGAGCACCGCCTGGTGCACGTCGGTTTTGAGTTGCTCAAGATTGAGCGTGTCCACTCATTCTCCTTATCGTTTTTTCAGGCTTGCCCATTCCCCACGTCGTCACCTGAACATCCCCAGCAAGTTCCTGGACTTCTTACCCTGCACCGGCTTGCCGGAGGCGTTGGTCGCCATCTTGTTCACGATGCGACTGATGGGGGAGTCTTTCATCGCCAGCGGCACGCCCGTATTCTCGGCCGTCCTCACAGATACAAAATCGTTTGGAATCTTCCAGTCCACGGGCCGGCCCAAAACCTTAGTCGTGCTGTTTTCGTCGATTTGAACGTCCCGGATATTGAACCGGTTGAGGACCACCTCCACGTGCGGATTGCGTTCCCGCGCGGCCATGTACGACAGCAGTCGGCGGGCATTGCGCAGCGCTGGGATACTCACTTCCGTCACCAGGTACACCGTGTCGGCCAGATCGAAAAGAGTTTCTTCGGCGTCGCCCCTGGCCGCCCCGGCATCTACCACCACGAAGGCGAACTGGCGCCGCAGGATGGCGAAAAGTTTCTTAACACCGCTGGGGAGCGGATCGAACGAAGTATATTGTTCCGGCGCGGCCAGAACGGTCAGCCCGGAAGTATGACGGACCAGCAGGCTGCCTAGAAAATCGCTATCCAGACGATCCTCATTCCTGAGCGCGTCCAGGAGCGAGAACGGAGGCGTAAGGCTTAGCCCCAGGGCGACTTCGCCCAGCTGCAAGTCCATATCGACGATCACGACCTTGCCCGCATCCTGCTTGGTCAGAGCGATCGCGAAGTTGGTGGCCACCGTGCTCACACCGGAACCTCCTTTCGCCCCTACGTACATCAGGACTTTCCCCGCGGGAGCTGCGTGCTGGCCTTTCTCGCGGCGAGCCAGGGCCCGCGTCACTGCCTCCATGATGGTTTTCGCCAGGACCGGCTCCGGCAGAAATTCGCGCGCGCCCACACGCATGGAGCGGATCAGTAATCCAGCGTCGCGTCCGGAGGAAGTGGCCATTACGGTCGCCGCCGGATCGCGGCTGCAAATATTCTCGACCACCGCCAGCGCCTGTTCCACGTTCGAATCCAGATCGACCACGAAAACGTCGGAATCCAGGGCGGTCAGTTCATCCAGGTAGCGCGAGTCCGGATAGGTGGTGCAGGTGCGAAGCACCGGAAATGTCAAGTCCGCCAGCATCCGTGTGAGCGTCGCTCGCCGCGCTGCATCCGGTACGATCAGCACGATGGAAGCAACGCCGGCCACTTCCGCGGAATTAGGGATATTCAAGGTCGCTGCCATGGGCGGAAAGTTCCGAATTCCTAGCTCGTATAGGTTGTTACCTTGGTGCCGATGCTGGTGAACGCTGCGTTGATCTGGGTGGCCACGCTGCTCATCCCGGCGGCCGCCGCAAAGGCGATCAGCGCCACTACCAGCGCGTACTCGATCAAATCCTGTCCCTGATTCTGCTTAACCAGGCGCCACCTGCCCAGCTGCAGACAGAGCTCTAATCCCGCATTTCGCATAAAGAAAACCTCCCAAAGGATGCGAGGCTCGATCGCCTCGCTTCTTTTTGTTGTGACGCTGAGCAGGCTCTTAACTGGTATAGGTAGTCAGCTTTGTGCCGATGTTGGTGAAGGCCGCGTTGATCTTGGTCGCGACGCTGGTCATCCCGGCTGCCGCGGCGAACGCGATCAGTGCTACCACCAGCGCGTATTCAATTAAATCCTGTCCGTTCTCGTTGGCAGTGAAGGTACGCAGCCTGCCTTTGAGGGTCTGAAGTTGCACGTAGAGCCTCAGTGTGATATTTCGCATTTTTGTATTGATCTCCTGACACAGACTAAAGCACGTCGCGCACCACAAGACTCTCCTTTCGTCACAACATGCCAAAGCGCGCCTAGACCCGCTTCGTGCGCAGGTGTGCACAGCCTCGATAAAAGGTGTGAACCCGTGTTGACGTTTCAGAATGGGACAGAATCCATGCGGACTATTCAAGCCATGGTCTTCACCCGGCGGGTTTGGCTCGCCGATTGCCTGCTTGTGCTTTGATGAACTCCCGCTATACGCTGGATTCCGCCATCTTGATCGCTCTGACCGCGCTGACCCGTTTCGTTTTCCGAAGCCGCTTCTTGTACGACATCGATTCCATCAATTTCGCCCTGGCTCTCAGGCGTTTCGATCCGGCGGTCTATCAGCCGCATCCCCCGGGCTATTTTCTGTACGTTTGTCTAGGGATCCTGGCGAAGGCGATCTTTCACGATGCCAACACGGCGCTGGTCGCAATCAGCATTCTGGGCAGTTGTGGGACGGTCGCGATCATCCACCTGCTTGCCTCCGTATGGTTTGCGTCGACTCCGCTGGGCCCCACGGCCGCCAGGTTTGCCGGTCTTATCTTTGTCTTCTCGCCGCTGGCCTGGTTTCATGGCACGGTTGCCCTCACCTATATCGTCGAAGCGTTTTTTTCAGCCCTGGTGGGCTATTTCTGCTGGCGCGTTTACAGTGGGGCGAGCCGCTTTGTCCTCCCCGCCGCAGCAGCACTGGGGCTGGCTGCCGGTTTCCGGCAATCTTCACTGCCGATTCTGGCTCCGCTGTTTTTGTTTTCACTCCGCCGGGTTACTGGGAGGCATGCGCTGTGGGGAACCGGCGCATTGGGTGGGGTCCTCCTGGCGTGGTTTATCCCCATGGTCCATGCCAGCGGGGGGATCGGAGCTTATGCCGCGAGCCTCTGGTCCCTGTGGCGGCTGGTTCCGGCCCGGCAAACGATCTTCACCTCCTCGATATTCACGTCCTTGGCGCGCCTGTGCCTGATCGTCGCAATCTTCGCGCTGTCCTTCGGCTCCGCCGCTCTGCTGCTGTTACGTGCGTCGAGATCCACAGATCGGCGCATTCAAACATTTACGTGGATCTGGATTTCTCCCGGACTGTTGTTATTCACTTTCGTCTATCTGAAGTTCGTCAACAGCGGATATCTGCTCGTTTTACTGCCGCCCGCCTGCGTCTGGCTGGGCATCCGGGCAGCTGACTGGTACGCTTCCTCACCGTTCCCGGCGTTGGCCAGGAATGCTGTGTTGGGCGCTGCCGTCCTGATGAACTGTGCGATTTTTCTGCGCGCTCCTCTGTACTTTTCGTATCGGGAGGTTTACCGCAGCCAGCAGGAACTGACGTCCGTGCTAGCCGCGGTGCGGCAGATCGCCCGTCCCGAAGAAACCATCCTGGTGGGGTTCGATTCCCACTTTTCCGGCTACCGTCACGCTGGATATTATCTGCCGGAGTACCTTACGATCCAGTTCCCGGAGGTTCCACTCGCGTCTGCTACGGGAGTATTCACGATGCGGCACCAGGACACCCGTCTGGTAAGCCGGCTTTCAGTTGGTTCATTTCGGGATTTCCTTTTGTTCCCACTGCCCGCTTCAGGCCAGGAATACCGGGACTATATACAGCAAGTCCGCGCGCGTTTTCCAGCGGGTACCTTGCGCGTGACTCCTCAGAATGGCTTCGAGTTTCTGACCGGTCCGGTAAGCGCCCTGCGTGTGCTGTTTCCGAACGCGCTCGAACCTGAGGTTCCATAACGAACGCCTATCTCTATGTATTAGCTTGCCCTGAGCGGATAGACAACAAGGATAATCCGCCTCTTTCTCGCACCGCAACAGACCGATGGATCGGTGTGCGTGGTCTCGAATAACTATGATTCGTCTTCTTTTGTACTCGCAAGACACGAAATTGCCGTTGATGCTCGGGCCGACTCTGGGGGGCGAGTTTGATGTAGCCCTGGAGTCGGATCCCGAGAAAGTCAAGGAACTGATTCGGAAGCACCGCTGCCACGTGGTAGTGCTGGATCTCGACTCCGGTTGTGCCGACGAGCAATGTAGCTTTGTCGACGCTATGCGCTTGGTCCATATGCCGGTTCTAGTGATGGCAGACGATGACCATCGTGAGGCTGCCATGGATCTGGTTCAGCGCGGCGCTTACGATTTGTTCCGAAAGCCGCCCAGTCTGGCGGAACTTAAGATCGTCTCGCGCAGGGCCTATGAGCACTCCCAAATGGGGCAGGATCTTTACAACATCAGCCAGCAGCTGCGCGCCACTGCTGTTCGAGGATGCGACCAGATCATCGGATCCAGCGCCCGGCTTCAGCACGTCTACGATCTCATCCAGCGCGTCACCGCCTTGAATGCCTTCGTTCTCATCACGGGGGAAACGGGAACCGGCAAGGAACTGATCGCCCGCGCGATTCACAACCTAAGTGACCGCAAGTCGTGCCCGTTCGTTGCGGTCTCCTGCGGCGCGATCCCCGAGACGCTGATCGAAGCCGAGTTGTTCGGATACGAAAAGGGAGCCTTTACCGGCGCGGTGGGAAGTCGCAAAGGATATCTGGAGCAGGCCGGACAGGGCACGCTGTTTCTGGATGAAATCGGAGAACTCAGCCCTCACACCCAGGTAAAACTGCTGCGCGTGCTGCAGGAGAGGCAGTTCAGCCGGCTGGGGACCAGCGCCGTAATTCCTCTGCAGGCCAGGGTTTTATTCGCCACTCACAGAAACCTGGCAAAAATGGTGGAAGAAGGAACCTTCCGGCTGGACCTGTATTATCGCGTGAATGTGATGGGAATCAAGGCGCCTCCGCTGCGCGATCACTCCGAGGACATCCCGACGCTGGCTCGGTATTTCCTCGAGAAATACGGCGGGTTGTATCGGAAGCCGGTGACCTGCATCACGCCGGTGGCCATGGCTTTGCTGGTGGGCTACGTTTGGCCCGGTAACGTTCGGGAACTGGAGAACGTAATACAGAAGGCCATTATCCTGACCGATGACGATGCCATCGGGCCGGAGCACCTTCCTGAGGATCTGCAACAACCCGACCTCCTCGGCTTGGGCGATTCGCTGCCCCCCACCTCCTTCGAAGATCAGTTGCGCGGCTACAAGGTCAAATTGGCGCAAAAGGCCGTGGCGGAATGCAACGGCAATAAAACACTGGCAGCCCGCAGCCTCCATATTTCACGGACCTATCTCCACCGTCTGATCAAGGACTTCATGGAAGAGGAGACGCCGGAGGTGGCGTGAACCGGATCTTCTCGTTCCCCATAATGCTGGCCTCCACCCTGGTGGCTCTGGCCGTGCTCTCCGTACGATCGCGTTTTAACGACCCGGATCTCTGGTGGCACTTGCGTACCGGCCAGATCATCTGGACGAACCGCGCGGTTCCTCGAATCGATCTACTGTCGTTCACCACCGGTCAGCATGCCTGGGTGCCGCACGAATGGCTTTCCCAACTCAGTATTTATGGGGCTTGGAGGGCGGGGGACTACGCCGGTCTGATGCTCTGGCTGTGTTTCATGGCAGCCGCGCTCCTGGTAACTCAGTATCTCCTGTGCCTGCTCTATTCCGGCAATGCGAGAGTAGCGTTCCTGGGAGCGTTGGTGACCTGGTTCTTCTCGACCATCGGCCTGTCGATCCGACCGCAAGTTTTAGGCTTTGCGCTGCTGGCCTGCGAGCTCCTGATTCTACATCTCGGCCGGTCGCGCGATCGGAGGTGGTTTTACGCACTGCCGGTTCTCTTCGCGGTGTGGGTGAATGCTCACGGATCATTTTTCTTCGGACTGATCGTACTGGCGGTGGCGCTCCTGTCCGGACTTGTGCACGCAAATGCGGGCTTGATACGGTCGCGCCTCATGGATCCAGCTCGGCGTAAAACGCTACTGTGGGCGGCCGCGCTTTCGGCGGCAGCACTCTTTGTGAATCCGGTAGGAATTGAGCTACTGGCGTATCCGTTACGAACCATGTTCGATGCGAGGATGCAGCTTAGCGCCGTGGACGAGTGGCAAAAACTATCGTTTGACGACATTCGCGCCTTCGGATTGCTCGCAGTCGCTGGAACCATCGTACTCATCGCGCTTGTCCGGCAGACAGTGCTGTATCTGGACGAGATCGTACTCTTGGCGGTGGCCTTTTGCCTGGCCGTTTTGCATCAGCGCCTGCTGTTTGCCTGGGGAATCGTCGCTGCTCCCATTCTGTGCCGCCAACTAGCGGATGTATGGAAGGGGCACTTGCCGCATCGTGAGCGGCTCCTTCCGAATACCATTCTCATATTGGCATCGCTGGGAGTCGCCATCACGGCGTTCCCCGCACGCAGCGCGCTTGCGGCGCAGGTTCGCCGCGGCAATCCGGTCGAAGCCGTGGATTTTATCCGCCGAACACACCTCACCGGACGAATGCTCAACGAATACGGTTACGGCGGCTATTTGAGCTGGGCGCTTCCAGAGCAGAAGGTGTTTATCGACGGCCGGGCCGATGTGTATGCCTGGACGGGCGTCTTTGAGGATTATGGCGCGTGGGCCACGCTGCGCGAGGATCCCAGTCGACTCTTGGATAAGTACGGGATCGAGTGGTGCCTGCTGTCGCAATCCGCTCCGCTCGCGCGCGTAATGCGCTACCTGCCGGGCTGGAGCGAGAAATACTCCGATTCCAGTTCCGTCATTTTCACCCGTGATCCCACTCGTCGAGGTGATCGCCGCGTCCCGGCAATTACGGGGCCAAAGGCCGCGGCGCATAAGACGACACTCTAGGTGGATTGAAATCGGGTTCTACCAGCCATGCCTTGCGATCGTGGAAGTATTGCAATAGCTCGCGATTGCCGTACGCGCGTAGTTCCCGAGCCCACACCACTTTCGATTGGTCGATGTTTGCCAGGTTGTAAACCCAGTCGTCGAAGGGCGCATGCCCGGGAGTGTATCGCACGATCGCGAGCTGCTGGCCGGGCATACTCATCAACTGCGCCGCGACCTTCGCGCGCGCGAGACCCAAAGGAGCAGTACCGTACCACATCGACGGCCAGCGGTTGGCCGCCAGGCCCAGCGGCTCCGCGCAAATCCGTAAGCCAGCGAGCAACAGGCAGACCAGGAGCGCGTATCGGACCAACGCCACGCCGGCGGCTCGGCCGCCCGGACACCATTGCCTTAAATGGCGCATGCACTGCAACAGCAGAACATAGATCGCGGCCGTAAAGGGAGCCGCATAGTGCGGAAAAAACCAGGCGTTCACGCTCAATCCGAGTCCGAACACTACGCCCGCGACCAGCAGATATCGCACGCGCGAATCCCGCGGCAATCTTGGCAGCATGATCAGCGGGATCAGCAGCGCGACGCCAAAGAAGAACAACACTGCGGTTGCGAACTTCTGCACAGTGTCATCGAGGAAGCCGTGCAGCGTCTGGGCCAGGCGAAAATCATGCATCTCCCAGACTTGAAAGAAATCATGCATCTCCTTGCTGCGATACTCCGGCGCCGGACGCGGCGACTCCCACAGAAACACCGGAGCCGAGGCATAGGTCATGCGGTTTATCTGATACGGGAGCGTCAGCGCGCTGCCAAAGACGCGTTGATTGTAGCGGGCCATCAGACCGGCCGCGATCAACACCAAAAGCGCGGGGACAATCAGGCTGCGCGCGAGCATGGTCCGCCGTTGCGGGGTTTTGAACGCCTTCCAAAAGAGCCATAAGAGTGCCGGTCCGCACACCAGCAGTCCCTCATACGGACGGCTATTCGCCAGGGCGATCGCTCCGATCGCAAGTATCACTCCGTCTTTCGCATTGGCGCGGCGCAGCATGCGGGGAAAAGCCCCCAGCACCAGTGCTCCTCCCGCTGCCGCGACGGCGCCGCCATAGTAACCGTTCACCCAATTACTGAACAGCCCCAGCCTCAGGACCGCGAGTATTCCTCCCAACAGCGCCCAGCCGGGCGGGAGCCATCCCTGGAACATCCAGCACAGCGCGGCGCACATCAGACCCACGCTTAGCAATACTCCGTACCACGGATCCCCACACAATACCTGACCGGCCGCCATCATCAGGCCCTGGGCTGGAAAGTACATGGACATGTAGCTCGGCTGCTGGTCAATGTGAAAGCTTTCGAAATGCGTCCACATCGGATGGGTGGGATTCGTCAGCCTGCCGGAGGCGAAGGTGTCCGCCGCCAGCAGGTAGCTGAACTCGTCGTGGATGAACGGCTGGGGAATCGGTTCCAGCGGCAGCAGCGCCAGGCGCAGCAGAATCGCCGCCGCGCCTACAGTCAGCACGGACATTGTGCGCCTCCGGGCCAGGCGCATGAAAAGAACTTCCACTCGCCGGAACCACCGGCTTCCGGCCTCCGGCCAGCAGAAAGCAACCGCGCTGGCCAGCAGCGTAAATCCGGCTTCGAGCACGAGCATTGAGGCCTGGCTTGGCTCGGTGCGCGCAGCGCTCGCGATAGCGGTCAGCATGGGTCTGTTCCAATACATCTCTGCACGTCCGAATCCACTGTGTATTCAGCATGCTTTATCGTCGCGGCTGTCCACAGATGTGGACACTGGGCCTCCGGCTTTGTGTACAAATAGCTAGCTGGACCGTTATCATCAGCCTGTGAACCGGCGGCCGGCATTGTTCTTGTGGCTTTATCTCGCCACTATTTTGTACTTGTCTCTCTACCCTTGGAGGTTCGTCCCGGACCGCGGGCTAAAGACCTTCTATTGGGTTCCGCTGGTTGGCCGCGGCACGATTCTGGATGCGTTTCTTAACGTGGTGTTCTACGTGCCCCTGGGAGCCGCGGCGTTCGCTGCGCTCCGCTGGAATCGCATGGTTGCCGCCATGGCGGCGCTGGCCTTGGGAACGCTGGTGTCGTTCCTCATTGAGTGGGCGCAGCTCTTCATCCCCGGCCGGGTCTCCAGTTGGAACGATCTGCTTTGCAACAGCGCCGGCACATTCGTGGGTATCGCGGTCGCCTTTGGAGCGAGTAGCCCGCCTCTGGCAGCGCGCCTCCGTGGGATGCATTCCCCGCGAGTTCTCCTGCTGGGTCTATGGGCGCTGTGGCAGGCCTTCCTATTTTTACCCCGTTACGGACCGGCTATCGACGTGACCCACGTCATCGTCGGGCTGGTGGTGCTGGCCTTGGTGGCCGTACCGTGGCGAATCCGCGCCGCCGCCCCGTTGCTGCTGGTCTGGTTGGTTTTCGACGAACTGAGACCTTTCCGGTTCCAAGGGCCGCCCCAGGCGTTTTGGTGGCTCCCCTTCGAAAGCTGGTTCGCGGGAGCGCCCGACTCCTACTACGGAACATTCTTTGGAAAACTGTTCCTGTACACCGCGATTCTGTGGGTGGAGCGCAGAGCGGGAATGCGATGGATCTGGGCCGTGTTGGTCCCGGGTGCGATCCTGTTCGGAGGCGAACTCGCCCAGCGGTATCTGCCCGGCCGCACGCCCGAGATCACTGATGTTGTCATGCTCGGAGCCGGCGCAGTTCTGATCCACCTGGCCGAACCATTGGGATAATGAAAATCGAGCATGATTCCATTCGGAGATTTGAGAGCGCAATACCACAGCATCAAAGCGGAGATCGATACCGCGATTTCGGGCGTCCTTGAGAGCAGCCAGTTCGCCCTGGGATCCGAGGTGGCCGGGTTCGAGCAGGAATTCGCGACCTATTGCGCCCACGGCGAGGCTGTGCACCTTGAAACCATTGGGGTGAACTCCGGGACCAGCGCTCTGCATCTGGCGCTGCTGGCCGCGGGAATCGGACCGGGTGACGAAGTCATCACCACGCCGTTCACTTTCGTCGCGACCATCGCGGCGATCCTTTACGCCGGGGCGACACCGGTCTACGTGGATATCGACTCTGAATCCTACAATCTGGATCCGGGCAAGCTGGCGGCGGCGATAACTCCGCGGACCAAAGCTGTCTTACCGGTCCACATATTTGGACAGCCCGCCGATATGAGACCCATCCTGGATTCGGCGCGCTCCCGTAATATCGCGGTGATTGAGGACGCGGCTCAGGCGCATGGAGCCGAATACCAGGGAAAGCGCGCAGGGTCTTTGGCGGATCTGGCGTGCTTCAGTTTTTACCCCGGCAAGAATCTGGGAGCTTATGGCGAAGCCGGCGCCGTGGTCACGGCGAATCCGGATTACGCCAGGACCATCCGGCTCCTGCGAAGCTGGGGCGAATCGCGCCGCTATTATCACGACCTGCGCGGTTTCAATTACCGCATGGAGGGCCTGCAGGGCGCGATTCTGCGCGTGAAGCTGCGGCACCTGGAGCGCTGGACCGAGGCCCGCCGCGCCCATGCTGCTTTATATGATCTGTTTCTGAGAGACTCAGGAGTCGTGACGCCCCGCCAGATGTCCTACGCGCGCCATGTGTATCACGTCTACGCAATCCGTACCCCTCACCGGGATGCGCTCATCGAAGACTTGAAGGCCGCCGGTATTCAGTACGGCATTCACTATCCGATCCCGGTTCACCTGCAGCGTGCGTATCGTGATTCGCGTTACGGCGAAGGCGATTTTCCGGTCGCGGAACGGATTGCCGGAGAAGTTCTCTCTCTGCCCATCTATCCGGAACTCGAGCGTTCTCAGATCGAACGGGTTTGCGAAGTGGTGTGTAATTCAAAAGCCTGCGCGATCAGCTCGTAACAACGCAGCCGCACGGCTGGATCGTGGACGATGTTGACTACGAACACTTCATCCGCCTGGTATTCTGTCGCGACCTTCTCGATGGCTTCGCGTACGCGCTCCGGCGAGCCGGTGATGATCCTGCGTTCCTCAGGCACCGAACCCACCGGAACGCCCTCTTTTGCCAGAAACGCCAGGGCCTTTTCGACTGAAGGTACCGGGATCAGCCGGCCTCTAAAAAGATGTAGCAGCATCATCCGCGCGCTGGACGAAATCCGCAGTGCATCCTCATCTGTCTCCGCGCATAATGCCCAAACGGCTACGGAGACCTTGGCCTCGGCCAGCGCGGCGGACGGTTGAAAGCGATCCCGATAGTAGGACGCGATCGCGGCCCCTCCTGGGTTGATGAAGTCTGCAAACACGTACGGCAGCCCGAGTTCGGCCGCCCATACCCCACTCTGGGCGGATGAACCGAGAAGTGAAACCTCCGGACTTTGGAAACGGAGTTCCCGAAGTCCTTTACGGAAATACTCCAGCAACTCATCCATCTGTTCCCGGAAATCGTCGGGCGAAGCTTGGCGGCGGTCACGCTGCAGCGCAAATGCCACCTGAGCGCTGGTCCCCGGAGCGCGGCCGATCCCCAGGTCGATGCGGCCTGGAAACAGCGCGCTCAACATCGAAAAGTTTTCCGCAACTTTGAGCGGGCTGTAATGCGGCAGCATCACGCCGCCGCTGCCGACGCGGATCCGCGATGTGGCCGCCGCCACTGGTCCGATCATGACCTCCGGGCTATTGCACGCAAGGCCCGGCGTACCGTGATGCTCGGCCAGCCAATACCGGCCATACCCAAGTTGATCCGCCTGTTTGGCAAGCTCGATGGTGTTCCGCAGCGCGTCACCCGCGGTCGAGCCCTCGGAGATCGGGCATTGGTCGAGGATATTCAGCTGCATGCAGTCCTATGGATGCACGATGGAAAGGCGCGATTCACTTCCCCACGAGATGCGGAACGTCGCGATTGTTCTCATTGCAGATGTATTCCGCGATTTCCCACCCCGGCGCAAGCTCCGACGATTCGTGCACCTTCCACGGCCGGGAATAAGCTCCGGGATCGTCGATGGTGATCTCCATGTTGATCCGGCCCAGCTCGGGGCGCGTGTAGCGTTCGATGATGTGAGCCTTCTCCGTTCGCGGGTGCCCGAGCAGGTCGAGCCATGCCTTATCGTTCATGCCTACAGTATCGATGACCAGGGTGTCGCCGTCCCAGGTGCCGATGGAATCGCCCCACCAGGTTTCGACTACGTCGGGGTCGTGAGGGTGCCCGTCAAGAAAGACCTGCCGGTAACTGTGGACATTGCCTTCGAAGAGGATCAGAAACAGCTTGGGAGTCTGCACGATTTTCCAGGGATAGGGATCCCGGCGCGGGGTGCCCATGGGCAGGCACAGGCCCTCGGGATCGTCCTTGCTGTTGGTGGCCTGGCGCTGGCGCATCAGTTCTACAGCCGATGGCAGCAACGGCACGTCCTCGGGTTTCATGCCCCGGGTGATATTGCGCGCGATGGTATCGCCGCCCCGGATGGGCGGATCGCTGGGTCCGTAGCCGGGTCCGTAATAAACACCCGAGAAGTCGATGTGCCCATCCGCAGTACGCGGTGCAGGCAAGCCCTTGGGAGCTTCCGGCCCTTTATTATTGATTTGCGCAAATGCTGGCATCAGGAGAAGGGCAGCCAGCAAGAATCGTGTGATCAAGCTATTGCGCGGGCTCCAGTCGGATGAGTGCGCCGTTTTCCTCGTCGGTGAGCACGTACACCAGGTCATCGGGACCCTGGCGGACGTCACGGATGCGCTGGTGCAGGTCGACCAGCAGTGATTGGCGCGAAGTCTCGTCCCATTTATCGTTAAACACCAGCCGCTCCAGGTGCGGATAGCCCGCTACGGTGCCGCCGAGTTGAGCGCCCACCAGAACATTGTTCTTCCAGTCCGGAAATTTGCTGCCGGTGTAGAACGCCATGCCCGAAGGGGCGATAGACGGCGCCCAGAACACGATCGGTCCTATCATGCCTTCTTTAAAATTGACGATCTGCGGTCCGGAGTAATCGCGGCCGAAACTTACCTCGGGCCAGCCGTAATTTCCGCCCGGTTTGATGACGTTGATTTCGTCGCCGCCCGCGGGACCGTTCTCGTTATTCCATAGATCGCCGGTGGCGGGGTTGAAGGCTAATCCTAGCGAATTGCGATGTCCCATGGAGTAGATCTCGGCTTTAAATCCAGACTTGCCTTCGAAAGGATTCCCAGGAGCCGCCGTGCCGTCGTCGCGCAGACGCAGGATCTTTCCGCGAAGGCTGCTGCCTTCCTGAGCGGCGTTGCCGTTCGAGGCGCCGGTGGTCATGTAGAGCATTCCGTCTTTGCCCCACGCCAGGCGCGAACCCGAGCCTCCATCGCCGGCCCAGGAATCGCAGATCAGAAGGTCTTTCACGTCCTTGAGTTCTCTGCCTTCCAGCCGTCCGCGCGCAAGAGTGGTGGCCACCTGGCCCGCACCTTTTTCCGGAACGTCCTTGGTGTAAGTGAGATAGACGAAATGGTTCTGCGCAAAGTTGGGATGCGGAAGAACCTCCATCAGCCCGGACAGGCGCACGGAATGCACCGGCGGAACGCCCGCGACCGGATCCGGATCGAGTTTGCCATCGCGTACCGTGCGGAGCTTACCGTTCCGCTCCGTCACCAGCATGTCGCCGTTGGGCAGCCATGCCAGGCTCCAGGGGTGCCACAGGCCTGTGGCGATGGTCGTCGTTTTGACCGGGGTCGCCTTAGCTTTCTGCTTATTTTTTGCCTTATCCTGCGGCTGTCCCTGGACGCTGGTGGGCAGGGTGGCCACGGCCACAAACACGCCAACCGACAGTGCCACCAACGGGAGGAAGGTAGAAAGACGCTTCATGCACGGGTCTCCTTATATAAGGCCAACAGGTTGAAAGCTATCATGCTCCACCTGGCTTTAGCAAGCATTGCCCGGTCCTGCCCCTAAAAAAGTTTCGAAACATATGGTTCCACACCGCGATCCCCTCAATGCGTAGGTGAACTTACGCTGGTATGAACCCAATAGAGCTGCTGGTAGTCGACGACAATGCCGCGGAGACACTCCTGCTGTTATATGCCCTGGAGGACTGCCCCAGGCCGGTCAAATTTCACTTTGCGAAGGATGGCGTGGAGGCCCTGGAGATGTTGAGCCGCCGGAAGTTCGACCTGGTCATTCTGGATCTTAACCTTCCCGGACTGTCCGGCTACGACGTGCTGGAGCAGTGCGATCCCGCCCGCGTACCGGTGGTTATCTTCAGTGTGTCGTCCGACGAGAGGGACGCCCAAAAGGCCATCGAGCTCGGAGCCCGGGAGTTCGTACACAAGCCGTATGCGCTCGAAGTGTACCGGCACGCCGTGCTTAAGATGATCGAGAGGTGGGTGCTGGACGCTGGCAAAACGGCGAGCGCCTAGTTCCCGGCGGCGGCCACCCGGCTAATTCAGTCCCAGTTTGTTGCGCGGATCCTTCCCTAAAATGTGGTGGACATCCTTGTTGTTTTCGTTGCAGATGTATTCCATCAGATCCGTGCCGGCTTGCCGCGTCGAGTGCCCGTACATCGTGAACGGGGGGGGTGTAAGCGCCAGGATCATCCACCACCGTCTCATAATCAAGATGATCGGCATCCGGGCGAGTATAGCGCTCGGTCACATGCAGCTTGCCGGTGTGCGGGTGACCCGCAAAATCGAACCAGAACAGGTCATTGAATCCGACCGAATCCACCACCAGAGCGTCCCCGTCCCATTTGCCGATGGAATCGCCGTACCAGGTAGGATTCGGGTCCGCGGGATGGCTCGCCCGGTCCAGGAAAATCTGGCGATAGCTGTGAATATTCCCTTCAAAGAGGAAGAAGATGCGGGTGGGAGTCGGCACAATCTGCCAGGGATAGGGCGCCTGGCGTGGGACCGGACTTCCCCCGTTGCCCTTAGCGCCCTTCTGTTTCTGTTTCGCTGGAACGGTGTCAGTCCTGTCCTGGCGTTGGAAGCGAGATGAATATCAACGCGAACATCGTCGCCAGGGCCACCATCACAGAACCCATCCTGCCCCGACCCAAGCCTCTGCATGGGACCCCCTCCTCAATCAACTGACAGCCCACTTTACAAGTTTCGCGGGTTCCATAAAAGCATAGCCCCGTTGCAAGCCGGGCGGCTGCATGATAAAGTTCCCACCAGTGTTTTCTTGTGACGCTGAGAAATGCGAAGACGGGATGCCGGCGCTGTTAACGTGGGCCTGCCGGTTAATTCGCGAAAGGGCGCGTCGACTGTGGTGAGCGTACCAGTGGACGCGTGAGACATCAGTTTAGCCTTCCTCTGCTGGCGTTGCTCAGCGCCCGTGCGATCCTGGCGGCTACTGACGTGCCGCTCACGTTTCACGTCCGTCTGGACACGCCGCTCACCAGCTATGCTTCCCCCGCCGGAACTGCCTTCACCGCAACCGTGATTTCTCCGCTCGAAACCGGCGGCCAGGTGATTCTTACGCAAGGAACCGTGATCCATGGCACGGTGAGACGGGCGACGGCAGTGGGCCTGGGACTGATCCACGAACGCGCCACACTCGAATTGGATTTCCATGAGTACGAACTTACCGACGGAATCCTTTATCCGTTGTCGGCCCGGCTGGAGTTTATTGAGAATGCCCGGGAACAAGTGGACTCACGCGGGCGGATCAAAGGGGTGCTCGCGGCCAGCAGTCCGCAGGGCCTGCTTCGTGGAATCTGGTACCGGCCGTCCGAGAGCTTCCTTCCTCACTCGGTGATTGGTCTAACCGGCCTGGGCGGGGCGATTTGGAGCCGTTACTCGCTGGGGCCGATGGGCGCCGCGGGGATGCTGACCGCTCGCTACTTCGCCTTCCCGCTGCCAGAGCCCGAAATCCAGCTGCCGGCGGGTACGGAAATGCGGCTGCTAGCTACCAGCATTCCCGAAGGTGTTCCGACAACGCCGGCGACTCCTGATCTGGGCGTCGACGAATCTCTTGCAAGCTGGCTCGAGATGTATCCGCGCGTGGTGACGAAACCGAACGGCACCCGCGCCGACGACGTCATTAACCTGGCGTTCGTTGGCAGCGCGGAGGAGATGCAGAACGCCTTTGCGGCCGCCGGTTGGGTGGCCGCGGAACCCTTGACGCTCCATACTTTTTCCGAAGCCTATAAGGCATACAGCTCAATGAGCGGATACTCCACCGCTCCTGTGTCGACCCTGCTCTATCAGGGTGACCCTCCGGCCGCGGTTTTTCAAAAATCGTTTAACACCATCGCCAAACGTCATCATATTCGCATCTGGGCCGCCGGTTCATTTGAAGGTAAGGAAGTGTGGCTGGGGGCGGCGACGCACGATGCGGGCGTCCATTTTAAGCCGGCTTCGATGACCTTCACGCACAAAATCGATCCGGCCACCGATGGGGAGCGAAGGAAAGTCGTCATGGATCTCAGCTTTGCTGCCTGTTCGGAAAGAATTTCTTTCCTCGGCCGATCCACGGAGCCCGAATCCATTGCAACTCCAGGGATTGAAACCGATGGCCGGCTTGCCGTCATCCGCCTTCGGCCGTGCGCCGCAAGTTCAGTGGATGACAGCTCGCTGCAGCGCGAAGCGAACTTTGCAGCTCCGGGTTCCAGAAGCAAACGCGCGGCGCGCCGCTTCATCCTGGAAACGCGGCAATACTTTCTTCGGGACAACATGTACTACTGGGCATACCGCGCCACGCGCCTGGGAATTGCCCGTGCGTTCCGTGGAGCATCGGAGGCCGAATAGCTAGTTTTCGCTGGGATTTTTCTGCGATCATGTCCGGAGTAATCTGCGCGGCCGAGCGAATCGAGGCCACCTCGAACGCCGGCTGCTGGCCCCACGTCGCAATAGCCGTGAGTGCACTGATCGCTATGTATTTCAGCATGTTTAGAACGTATCCCTTTAAGCAATTAATTGTCGGTCGGAGTCTTGCGAACCTCATCGATGACCAGTACGTCCAGCGGAGCTTTGCGGGCATCGAGTTGAAGGCCCACCTTCTGCAAGGAGTCGAAAAGTGATGGAAGCGTGGCGCCGTCGAGCAATCGCAAGGCGTCCGGGGGCAAAGTGAGGCCGGCCGTTACCGCCGCCCGTACCAGCATGGCCTGGTAATCTTCGGCCGTGATTTCCAGAGTGAAATCGTAAGTCCCGGTTAGATCGGTCATATCAACGACCGGACGGTCGGTATAGAGCTCCAGGGCACGAACCACATTAGCCATCGTGAGTTTCTTGGCCTCGAACCGGTTATTGGCGAATGTGTACGAAGATCCTCGCCCAAAATCGATGGAAACGCCTTGTGCCGAGCCGCTAACGTTGGTGTTCACAGGCGTATTGGCATCTGCGTTCGCCGCGTCCGGGTCAGGCGCGTTTACCTGCATTTTCAACCCGCCTTTAGCGACCTCGAGCGCGTAAACCGGAAAGTCTTTCTTCTCGCGGTGCATCTTCACCTGAAACCGGTCCTCGATCAGGCGCTGCATCATTTCCGGCATCTGGGTTGTGGAGACTCCGGCCGGTATGGTCGCGGAGATATCGAACCGGTCAGAGGAAATCCAGTCTGGTCCTGAGACCTGGTACTGCTTCACCCGGTAGGCCGTGGCGATGTAATACTTAAGCGTCAAGGAGAGCCATCGAACCTGCGCGCCGTCGATGTGTGCGCGGGCCGTAACGGTCGCCTCCGGTGAAGGGGCCGACGGCCGGATGGTGGCAACTTCGAATTCCGGCCGGGACGGTTGCTGGCCCCACGCAGCAACAGTCGTGAGCGTACAGAGTAGCAAGGAGGGTCGCATATTCAGTTTTCCGTTGGAGTTTTACGCACTTCATCGATGACTACTACGTCAAGGGGCGCTTTGCGCGCGTCTAGCTTCAGTCCCACCCTCTGTAAGGCGTCGAAAAGCGATGGGGTAGACGCACCGTCGAGCAAGCGCAACGCTTGAGGAGGCAGAGTGACGCCAGCGTTAACGCCCGCATGGATCAGCATTACCCGGTAATCTTCATCCGTAACCGGAAGAGCGAAATCGTAGTGCCCCGTCAGGTCTGTCATGTCCACAATCGGACGGTCCACGAATCGCTCGAGGACCGCCGCCAGAGTCGGCATGTCCACTCTATTGGCCTCGAATTTATTGTTCGCGAACGAATACGAAGACCCTCGCCCCAGATTCACGGATATGCCCTGCGCCGAGCCACTGCCGGCGATGGTTAGGGGCGCCTTCGCGTCTGTGGCGCTCGGGTCAGGCGCACTCTCCTGCGCTTTAAGGCCGCCTTTCGCGACCTCAAGCGCATAAACGGGGAAATCCTTCTTCTCGCGATGTATCTTGACCTGAAACCGGTCCTCTAGCAACCGCTGCATCATTTCCGGCGTCTGGGCTGCCGGGACTCCAGCCGGTATGGTTGCGGAGATATCGAACCGGTCGGATCCGATCCAATCGGGACCTGAGACCTGATAGAGCTTTATGCGATAGGCCATGCCGATATAATCCTTGAGCGTGAGGGCGGCGCAGCGCACCTGCGCCCCATCGATACGAACCCCGGCTGTCGCGCCCTCTTGAATCCCTTGGGCCGAAGGCCGAATTGTGGCTACCTCGAACTCCGGCCGAGGTGGATTCTGAGCGAATGCCGCGGTCGCGCTAAGAGCGATCAAAAGCACTTTCCCTGCGTGCATATGTTGCATTACGAGCCTCCATTCCCGGAAGTTCAGACTAGTGCCTGTTTCCGAAGCCTAACATTACAGCCACTGGCGGCTGGATTTATGTGATATTCGGCGACATCCAGGTGGCCACCGGCGAATCGCGCCAGGAGGGGCCAAAGTGCCGTAAACTTAGAAACCGGGGTGAACCATGGCAAGACGGATTTACGAAGCTTGGCGGCTGGCTTTCGCCGTATGCTGCCTGGGAACTGCACTGCTGGCGCATCATTCTTTCGGCGCGGAGTATGACGCCACCAAGCCCGTCACGCTGACGGGTAAGATTACGAAAATCGACTGGACCAACCCGCACAGCTACTTCTTCATCGACGTGAAAGATGATAAAGGCCAGGTGGCCAACTGGAAGCTGGAAGGCTACCCTCCCAGTGTGCTTTCAAGGACCGGCTGGAAGAAGGACGTCACCATGAAGGTCGGCGACACGGTGACTGTGTTCGGCTGGCACGCCCGCGATGGATCGAATTGGGCGCACTCCCGCCAGGTGACTTTCGCCGACGGCAAGAAGCTGTTCTT
>Ga0105239_10003054_pt1 | contig 20802 bp, 20 predicted proteins | sample KBSC44metaG_FD_92761 | JGI IMG/M metagenome (GOLD analysis project Ga0105239, IMG submission 92761) | Corn rhizosphere microbial communities from Kellogg Biological Station, Michigan, USA - KBS C4-4 metaG | ecosystem: Host-associated > Plants > Roots > Rhizosphere > Soil | place: Michigan, USA... | reverse complement strand
GACACGAAGCGATCGGCCGCCCGCAAGCCAGTCGACGTAACCCACACCGAGGAACGCGACGGCGCGCACTGGGAATACCGCTCCAATGGCGACATCGCGATGTACCTGCCGATGCTGACATGTCGCCCCCACAACTATCGCCACCGTTGCCTTTGCCGTTGGTGCTCACACCGCCCTCCCCGGTCGGTTTGCGCCTGTTATCTATCGCCTCGCGCGGCTCCTAGCAACCGTCTCATTCCGCGCCGCTACCCTGTCAGCATGAGCGAGAAGCCGCAACCAGCCCCGCCGGCAGACGACGACGAAGCCCGGTTCGACGATGAGGGCAGCGCTGTTGGCCACTCTGAGCCGGATGAGACAGAACAGCGGAAGCAGAAAGACGAAGACCGGGCGCGGAACCCAGTGACGAAGCGCGACGAGTTCTGAATGACCTGGAAGAGGGGCCATCGGAGCGCGCTGCCCGAACGTGGGACTCGATACTGGGTGGCTAAGCGCGATGGAGAGGCCGGGCACGGCCTTTTAGCGGCGCCAAATCCGGCGTAGCCGGTCGAGGATCGAATCTGGTCGGCGCGTGCGCAGCCTGTCCTCAGCGGATCCGTGTGGTCGGGAGAGGAGCGCTCGAAACCGCACGCGCCGAAGAATACCGCTCGTTGCGAGTTGCGGGTTAGGATTCGGTTTGGATATTACCGATTATGCGCGGGGAGATTTGTGAGGATGGCATAATCCTATGGCTGCGGCTCCGAATGCTCCGAGAACACTGTGGGAGGTTGGGTGGACGGGTTGCCGACCCTGGACGAGATCCGAAAGCGGGTTATCACCGAACTCGTGGACGCGGATGTGCGTTTCGCCAGCCGACGTGACCGCTCGCGCCCAGCGCGAGTGGGGCGGAGGCTTCGTCGTCACGCGCGCCGGCTAATCGATAAACGGTTCGGCAGAGCCGCCGGAGCGGAATAGTGCGCAACGCCCCGCTACAACGACGATCGTAGCCTCGACCGCCGAATACAGCGGTCACGCGTTATCTCTCGCAAAAGAGTGGCGGCGGCATCATGGCTGGTGTCGGACGATAGGTCGCACGGACGATCGGAGCCGCCTGGTCGCGAAGGTTTGTGTCGTGGCTCATCAGGGTGGTAGGGGTCGGCGCATATCATCGTCCGATGCGACATCGGCTGGGTCTTGCCTTCAGTTGTACGGCTCTGGCGACTGGCACCGCGAGCCAAGAGTTCACGTGCGATGTCAGGGTCGCCGTTCTCGGCGGCTGCGTGCAGCGCCGTGAATCCCGCTTCCTCGTGACCGTTGACGTCCGCGCAAGCGTCGAGCAGCAGGCGCGCGAGCGGTAGCGACCCAACGAAGGCGGCAGTCCCCAGCGGCAGCACCTAAGTGATGGTGCTGGTCGAGAGCTGGTTGACATCACCAGGGCGCAGCACTATCAGATCAGCGGTGCTTGGTGAAGCGCATGGTGAGTGTGGTGCCGGAGTGAGTGGGTTCGATGCTGACGTGTGCGCAGAGTTCGCGGATCAGCGCGAGTCCCATGCCCCAGCCTTTGGCGTCACGCTGCAGAGTGAGACTGCGCATCCCGATACCCCCGTCGGCCACGACCACGACTAGCTCGTCGGGCGAGGCCGTCGCGGTCGGTGTGACCAGGCCGCCCTGTGCCGACCGCAGCCTCGTCAAAGCCGCGACCTGCAATGGTCGCTAGCAGCGCTCGGCGCAACTCCGGCACGCTCCTGGGAACCGCCGAGACATGCCACGCTCCTAACCACTCAAAACCCATAGTGCCACCCGCCGATAAAGGCTTCCCGGAAACCAAGTCGTTTCCCGCGCTCTTCGAACGCGAAACGCACCCTCTAACGGCGGGCGCCGTCGGTCGCCCACGCCGGCGAGAACGCCCATGGCAAGGCATGAGACAAGCGGCTTTGGCCCAGAACTGCGGAGGCGGCTACCATGGTCGCTCCAAACTCTGATCGTACCGTCTTTGGATTGGAGCACACTGTGACCGACAATGGCTGGGACACTACTCGCCGTGAACGGTTGGTCAAGAACGAGATGACGTTTCGCGATTACAACAACCGACGAGTGGAAATCGAGCAGCGAGCGGTCGCTGTCGACGAGCACCTCGAGGACGAGGTGGCTCCGTTTGTGTGCGAGTGTGGCAACGCGGACTGCATCGGTGCCCTGATGGTCACCGTCGATGAGTACGAAGTGGCGCACTCAACGCCCGACCGATTTATCGTCAAACCCGAGCACGTCTACCCCGACGTCGAACACGTCCTCGAGCACCACGACCACTACTGGGTAGTCGAAAAGCACCCCGGAGAGATGCCCCTGCGCTGAGCCTGCGCAGGGCGGCACTGCAGTACGAACCCTCGCGGTTCATGAGTCGTTGGGGGTTCTAGGGGTCCCCGCTTTGCCCGCTGGCGTCTCCCATGTTTCCTGTAAACGTTTCACGGCTGGCGGCCGATACAGGGGCGACGCGCTCCTGTGGGGTGCGGAGAGGGTCAAGGAGTACGGAGACGCGCCGCCGCATCAGCGCCTTCGCCAGCACGTGCAGCACCCCCGCAGCTAAGGTGGTTCTTAGCGCAGCGGCATACTGGCTAGCAGCTAGTCTCGATGTTGATGGTCGCGCCGCTGAGTGTCGTCGATCGCCTCGGCGATCGCGTCCATAAGATCGCCACGGGCTACTTCCGGCGGTGCGGGCCGGTTCGCCGCCCTAAGCGCTGCCAGGTAGTCATCGAGAGGGTCATCCGCCATGCCGGGGCGATACCCGCGGTGGGCGCGGTCTAAAACAGTCGCAGCATCGCCGCCGATGCCAGCAAGGCGATTTAGTCGACTAGGCCGCGTGGCATGGGCGTAGAGTCCGCCGCGTGGCGATCTTTCGACGTTCCGCAGCGGAGCAGAGCGGCGCGTCAGACTGGCTGACCGTGCCTTCTTCTTGCTGATCTAAACGATGTTCCACGCGCCACTACGCGTGGTTGGGGACAGACTCGCCAGATCGCGCGGAACCGCCGCGTTTGCCGGCTCCGGGTGGCGGGAATGATCGGACGTGATGGCGCGTCGTGGTTCCTCACTGGGGCTTGGGGGGCGGCGCGTCCGGACGCCCGACGCCCATCGGCTGGGTCGGCGGGCCTCCACAGCTTCTTCCTAGCCCCGCGTTGTGAAACAGCTTTGCCTCGCACGCGTTGTATCCGCACACCAAGATGAGTTCGTATAGTCACTCGGAGTATCTCGAAGGGGGATACGCCTCGAGGCTCGGTGTGGAATCCGTGGTGTGGTTCGTGGCGCAAATCAAGCATTCGGCTGACGGCGAATGGCAGACGGTCGGGATGTCAAGCGATCGGGCTGCGGCGGTGAAGATGGTGGGAAGTGGATATCGGGATGCCAGGACGAGCGGCCTTGGTCCGTACGCGGCGCGGGTGGTGCGTCTCCCAACAGCCGAGGCGTTCATTCCTGAAAGCCGCTTGGTTTGAGAGCGAGCACCTGGCAGGTCAACCTGTCCAGCTGAGCGTTGAAGCAAAGATCAGCCCCGCCAGTCAGCGAGACGTGGTTGGTAGACGGACCAACAGTTGCTAAGGATTAGTCGTTTGCTGGGTGGATGTCGGGGCGGGAACTGTCACTGTCTGGGTCTCGGTTTCAGTCACGGTCTGGGCGGGCGTTGTCACCGTTCTCGCCGCCGCGGCGACGGTGAACGTGCTGGTAACCGTCGTGGAAGACCGGGCCGGTCGCAGCGCCTCGTCTCGGCTTGCTGGTCGGAGGTCGTGGGCGGATGTCTGCACCGGGTCAGTGATGACTTGGAGCACACTGTGGGGATGGTTGGCGCTTGCTAGCACCCCAACCAACATCCCAATTAGCAAGCAAGTGATTGCTCCCGCTACCAGAGCCGCGACGTAGCTCGCGCGGGTCCAACTGAACCCATCCATGCGCTGGAAATGCCCATCAGAGCGCACTCTTATACACAGCCACAGCACTCGTTGCCATCTGCTGCCCTGGCCGCCCAGCGAGGAGTAGTGCTATGTCGGCAGGCTGAGAACGGACCGGAGCGCTGCTTCGACTTCGGCGGATAGCGCCAATAAGCGCGTGGGGCGGGCCAGGCACGTCGTGCCCGGAGCGCTTCTTGGCCGCGACGTCTTCCAGGTCGAGCTCTGGCAGACCTTCTCCCATACCCCTCGCCGTCTCGTTGGTCTCGCGTGTTTTCGTGGCAGTGGAAATGGGTAGGGAGCTGGTGGACGCGAAAAAGGAGGCACGGGATGAGCACTGTCGACAGAGGCTCGCTGTGGCAGTGGCGAGAGCACACCTGGGAGTCTGACCGAGGCGGGCTGGATGGTTTCAGCGTCGAGGCGACCGACGGCTCTATAGGCAAGGTCGACGAGGCCACCTACGATATCGGCTCGAGCTATATCGTGGTCGACACAGGGCCGTGGATTTTCGGCAAAAGGGTGATGCTTCCGGCAAGCATCATCGAGCGTGTCGACTATGACGACGAGACGGTCTATGTCTCAGTGACGAAGGAGCGCATCAAGAACGCGCCCGAGTTCAATGAGACGACCTATCGCGATGACGCCTACCGATCACAACTGGGCGACTTCTACCGCCGCGACGTCTAGCAGCCCCTGCTCGGCTGGGCTCGAGTACCACCCGAGCAGCCGCTCCTCGCTTTCGACGCGGCAACATCCGAGGCATGCATTCGCCACGCGGGATTCGGGACTCAGGCCGACGCAACTGATGGCATGTCTGATGCTGGCTGTGGTTGCGCCACTGTGCGCGGCTCCCGGGCTGGCCGATGGCGCCACACGCGGCGGCTTCCTCACCATCCAGTTCGGCCGCACGCAGCTTGGCATGGCCACAACGGGGTGCCAGCGGCTGCAGAACTCGGTGCCGCTTGGCCGCATCGCCCGGCGGATGCACCGCATGGGCTTGGCAGCCACCGGTGCGGTCGTGGTTGAATTCACGAGCAGCACCCGCCGGTCCACGTGCCGCGGGATGATCCGCTACCCAGGGTGGCAGCGGCTTCGCCAGCTGCATGACCGCTACGGCTGGAACTTTGTAAGCGCAGGAATGCGCTACGTCGACCCGCGCAAGCTATCTACCGCGGATCAGCAGCGCGACATCTGCGGATCCTTGGCGGCGTTTCGATCGCATGGTCTGAAGCGCGCTTGGGGCTTGTTCGCCTACCCCGACGACCAGAGCAACCCAACGGTGCAGTCGCAGGTCACCGCACGCTGCTTTGCCTATGGACGCACGTACGACCATCGGGTGAACCAGCGCGCCACGATGGGGGCGCCGTGGTTCCAGCGGACGTTCTCGGTCGACGGAGGCGCCTGCAACCTGCGCAGGCTCGCGTGCTACAGGCTCGTCACGCCGGTGTGGCCCGCTCACTACATGTCGCCCGACATGCTCGGCGGCTTGATGTCACCCCCGGCGGGCACATGGCGCGACGTTCAATTCTACCGATTCGTGCGCAGGACACACTTCACCGGGACCGTCCGTTGGGACTGCCGCGGCTCGGACTGGCGGCGTCACTGGACGACGCGGATCGAGGTCTACTGCGCGAAGGACTTGTTCCATGCACTCCGAGAAGTCCCGGACCGCGTCCGGGTAGCCGACCCAGTCGCCGTGGCGCAGGCGTGGGGCCGGATCCCACGCCGACCGCCGGTGAAATAAGGCTCACGCTTACATACTGTGCTCTCTGCTTCAACCTGGGCAGGCGCGTACGAGCCGCCGTGGGCTGGATGACTAGGGGGCGCCGGTGTTTGTCTGTGCCGCGCTGCGATCCGTAGGTGCCCATCACGTCCACCATGAGGCCGACGGTTAGCGAGGCGCACCAAAGGGTAAGGCGGCGTCTATATGCGACGCTCTTCAGGCCGTGCCGGTGTTTGCGACGTAATCGCAGGGCCGATTCGGGCGGCTTCGGGGGCCAATGGCGCCGGCCGTGTTTCGGACTTGGCGCGTTGCTGGCTCTGAGTTTAGGACCCGGAGCAGGGCCCTACGAGCGCAAGGGTACTAACCGTTGGGAGGAACCATGAGCGAGAGTACTGCCAAGGACCAGGTGCGGGCGTATGTGAGTGACGCTCATTCGATCGAGGTGCAGGCGCTCGTGCAGTTGCGTTCGGCTCCGGATCTCGCTGGCGTTGAGTCGCTCGCGCAGGCGCTGAGCCATCACTTGGTGGAGACGGAGGGTCACGAGCGTCTCGTTAGGGAGCGGCTCGACCAGCTGGGCGAGACGCCGTCTCGGATGAAGGATCTGTTGATGGCCGCGGGTGGAAAGGGGTTCCTGCTGTTCGCGCGCTCGCAGCCGGACACGCCCGGAAAGCTTGCCGCTCACGCGTATTCGTACGAGCATCTGGAGCTAGCGTCCTATGAGCTGCTGCGCCGGGTCGCCGATGCGGCTGGTGACGACGACACTGCGGCGCTGGCGACACGCATCGCCGGTGAGGAGCGGGCGATGGGCGAGCGGCTTGCCGCACTCTTCGACCAGACCACGGAGGCGTCGCTGGCCTTGATCACAAGTCCGCCGGCTGAGGCGCTCAAGGCGTATCTTTCTGATGCACATGCGATCGAGGAGCAGTCGATAGGGCTGCTGGAGCGGGCTTGCGAGCTGGCGGGAGACCCCGGACTCGCGTCGCCATACGAGCAGCACGTCGAGCAGAGCCGCCGACACCAAGCGCGAGTAGAGGCACGGCTTGGCGCCGTCGGCGGGGCGTCGTCGCCCATCAAAGACATCGCCATGCATGCGGGAGCGATAAACTGGGCGACCTTCTTCCAGGCACACCCCGACACACCCGGTAAGGTGGCGGCGTTCGCCTACGCCTTCGAGCACCTGGAGATCGGCGGCTACGAGCAGTTGATGCGAGTGGCGCGGGCGGCCGGCGATGAAGAGACTGCGGCCATGGCGAAGGAGATCCTGGCCGAGGAGCGCGACGCGGCTGCGATGATCGCGGCACGATGGGACGCGGCGGCGGCCGCCTCGCTCGAGGCCGTCGGCGCGAGCTGAGCCTGACCCAACGTGGTTCCGGGGGCTGAGCCAGCAGTACGAGCACAGCTGCCCGCCAGGGCGCAGGCCCGAATTCGGACAGCTGCCGGGCGCCATCAATCCTCGTGCGGAGTCTCGAATGTACGTCACTCGGTTTCACTGCGCCCCCTGCGGGGCAGGTCCGCATGGAAACGATTAGGAGGCACCAATGGCTGAGCGGAACCTCGAGGGCAAGAGGATTGCCATTCTCGCGACAGAGGGCGTCGAGCAGGTCGAGTTGACAGAACCGCGCAAGGAGCTCGAGCAAGCTGGCGCGACCACTGAGCTGATCTCACTTCAACCCGGTGTCGTGCAAGCGATGAACCACATCGACAAGGGCGACACGATCCCGGTCGACCGCACCGTCGAACAAGTCGACGCCGAAAGCTACGACGGACTGCTGCTCCCCGGCGGTGCCCTCAATCCTGACAACTTGCGCCAGGACGAGCAAGCCGTCGGCTTCGTCCGCGCGTTCTACGACACCGGCAAACCGATCGCTGCGATCTGCCACGCGCCATGGATCCTCGTCGAAGCGGACGTAGCGCGCGGCCTAACAATGACCTCATGGCCCAGTCTCCAGACCGACATCCGAAACGCCGGCGGCACCTGGGTCGACCAAGAGGTCGTCAGCGACAGTGGCATAATCACCAGCCGCAAACCAGACGACATCCCCGCCTTCTCAAAGACGATGATCGAACAGCTCCAAGGTGGCCGACACGAGCGTCCGCGACTGGCTGGGCAATCGACCGCAGGTTGAACTGAGTACAGGCTGGACGACGTTCGCTTTCGGGCCTACTACTCGCCAGCTTGACGGCCCAGGTGCCGTTACTCGCACGCGGCGATGCCGACCCGCCCTTGTTACGGGCAAAAAAAGAAGCTGCGTGCGACCGCCCGACTGGAGCGGGCCGCCCGCAAACCCTGGGGGAGGGGACCTGACGTGCGCGTACGCGCTTTGAGCCGCGCAGCCACCTCGCTTGCCTACAGTTTCGGGTTTCCAATTTTAGCGGCGCTTTTTGAGCGAGGCTTTTCATAGAAGGAGCACCGGATGACCGTATCTGTCTAGCAGCGAAAGGGCAGAATCCAGGGGCTGGTAATCGACGGAGAACTTGGCCGCCGAGTCGATTTCCTCCGGCTCTTGTCCCACGGCGTTTTGCTGCGCGGACCGCGAGTCGTCAACGAACCGTTTTCAGCAGTTCGGTCGCTTTGTCGGCATAGCGGCTCGCGCCGACACCCGTGAAGAAAGCGAGAGCGCGTTCTGCGTGTCCGGCGGCATCTGCGTGGCGTCCATCGCCCCTCGCCTCCTCGGCGGCGACGAGCCGCATGCGAGCAGCGAGGGGGAATAGCCCGACGGCGGCCAGCAGGTCAGCGGCCTCGTCCGCGCGACCCTGGTGAGCCGCGATCAGGGCCGGCTTCACACGATCGTCGTCGGGCGTCCTCTCGATGATTTTCTCTAGGCGACCGTCAGCGGCGAACGGGAGAACATGCGCCGAGATCGTTCCAAAAGGCGCAGACGTGCTGATCCTGCGGACGCTCGGTTACCCCGCGACCAGGTAGCTGAGCGCTTCCGGGTAGAGGTAGGTGTCGGCGTCGCGTCGAGGGTGACCACCAGCGGCGTGTCGATCGTCTCAAGTACCCGGTTGAGCGCGTGGAACTTGCCGGCTCCGGCTCAAACACCCGCCGGTAGTCAAGGCCAAATCGCGCCGCCGCCGCTTCGGCCAACTCGGCGGTGCGGTCGCTAGAGTTGTTGTCCGCCAGCACCACCGCGATATCACCGGGGTAAGTCGTCGTGGCGAGTCGCTCAAGCGTCGCCTCGATCGCCTGCTCCTCATTCCACGCCGCGACCACCGTCACCGGTGGCCACTCCCCGTCCGGCCAGGGTCCCACCGGCGGATCGAGCTCCAACCCGTGATACGGACTCACGACCAACGTCGACGCCATGAACCCGATCACCAAACCCGGGATATAGGCCAGCAGCACAGGGATCACCCACGCCATCACCGGTCCGATCGCCCGATCAAGCTCATCCCGCCACGGCCCCGACGCCCACACCGCGAACCCCACCCAGCACAAGGGGCTCGTCCCCGAACCCCGTCCCAGTTAGCGGCGAAACAAAACGGCGACGGCCACCTGGTTAGGGTGAGCGATAAAGGAAACCTGGACCGGCGCACCGCAAGAACGAGCCCGTGAAGAGCAGATCGCTGTCGGTCACTTGGCCGCGACGGCGACCGCCTCCCCCGCGTTACGGCATTCAGAAGAGCTGATCTGCCAGTTCGTCGACTGCAATGGCGGGGAGGATCCGGTCGAACTGCCACCGCACGTCGCCCGCCTCGACGCACGCGTTCCCATCATCTGCTGACGTGACGCTCACGCGACCCCGGGGCCACGCCAACACCACGGTGCCGGGGGCGAAGCTAACCCCCGCCGACCACAGCACCCTGGAGTCGGTCAGCGCTACTACGCCGAGGGCGTGACCATCGTGAGCAATCGCGAGCCTAATCACCCGCTCCTGCTCGTGCAGGGCCTCGGCCACTGCCGCCAACTCGTCCCCAAGGCCAGAGATCGCGGCCAGCGGGAGCTGCCGCTCCGCAAGCTGGAAGATGGTCTGGTGAGCGATCACGGCGGTCTCCGTCGACGTAGTGTCGGCCTCGCTAGTTGACCAACATCGGACATGCCCCGGATCCCCTGACGGGTAACCGAGATCACGAGCAGCTGGCTCTCCCAACGCCGGTGCTGATGCTGTGACGACCTGCCCATAGCAGCCGCTCGACGACAAGGTTGCGGGCATCGCGCTGCCGCGCTCCACGGGTTCGAACTCGAGTCAACCGGCGCCTGGGGGTGGGTCGCTGGCGGACTCTCGCACGCTCGGAGCCGCGTGGCCACCTCGTTTGCCCACAGTTTCGAGTTTCCATTTTTCGGTGGCGGTTTTTTTCGAGCGAGGCGTTTCACAGAAGGAGCATCCGATACTCGTATCTGTTCAGCACCAACCGCGCTGTCCACCCTTCGGATGCGCCTAGGGGAGAGCGGGCGCCGCACCTGGGTGAGAGATGCTTGGCCGCCCGAGGAACGCCTGCCCTCGGGAGGCGGGCCAACTCGGCGCGAAGTGGTGCGCCGGCCGTCATGCCAAGAGCATCGCCCTGCGCACCGCGCGTCCACCATGGGCGGTGCCAGGGCAAGGACGCCGCCTGCACGACACGAGTGCGTTCCCTGATCCGTCGAGCACAGGCCCCATACCGTGCGGCCAACTGGGCCGGGCGGCAGCGTTAGGAGTAGGGTCGTCGTAATATCGGCGTCGAACCGCGGCGCTGAGACCTCGTGGGGAGAGCGTAATGACGATGATGCTCGCAACAACGGAGGTCGAGGATTTCGATCAGTTCGAGCGGATCTTCTCGACCAAGGGTGCGGACAAGCGACGCGAGCACGGGTCGAAGGGCGCGCAGGTGTTTCGCGATCCGAACCAGGAGGATCGCGTGTGGGTCTTATTCGACTGGGATGCGGAGGGGTGGCAGAGCTTCGTGTCTGACCCGGCGGTGCCGCCGATCTTGCAAGAGGCTGGACACAAGGGTCGGCCACAGGCGGCAGTTCTCGGCGGCACGTACGACGCATAGCCTTGCCCGCAGGACGCGCGGGGCGCTGTTGCCGGGCAATGTGTGGCAGTGACCCCGCGACGTCCAGGGCGAGTAGGAGATTCGGTCTTCACCCGCTTGATGGCGGTTGCGAGGCTCGTGGAAGCCTTCCGAGGCGCGATGTTGGAGTGCTTCGAGGTCATGCTTGGGATCAATTACGCTGCGGGCTGCGACGAGCGAGCGAAGTGCATCTCCACCAGAGTGCAGCCTTGGCTGCGGCTGTGGGTAGCGTGATCGGACAGCCGCTCGATCAGCGGGATACCCAACCCGAAGCCTGCCTTGTCTACGGGGTGGGCCGTTCGAGCCAGGCAGTGACGATCTTGGCCCAGGCTTCAGGGCGGTCACGGTGCGGGTGGTGACCGGCGTGATGGATCTCGTGGTACGTCCAAGTTGGATGGCGGGTCAAGGCAGCGCGTGCGAAGGCGACCGGCACCGTGGATGACCAGGACTGGGCATCGCACGTTGGCAGCGACGGCGTGGAACCCATCGCGTCGTATCCCCAGTCGAGCAAGTGAGGCTAGCTCGCGTCCGCCACGACGCGTTGGCCGGGGGCGCGTTTCTGGCGTGCCACATCGCGTACGAAGGACGCTCGGTCGCGGACATAGTCGGCGATGGTTGCGGCGGTGGTGCGACCGCCACGCGCCGGGGAAAAGACTGACCGCAGCAGATCATCGTGTTCGACATCGAGACGTGGGGATGGGTCACCCTGTTGTGGGGCATCCTGGCAGCGCTGGTCGGAGTCGGCCTGCTCTCGGGGTCGAGCTGGGCGCGCTGGACGGCGATCGTGATCGCCAGCCTGAGCTTCATCGTGCAGCTCGGCTTCATCGGCAGCACTACCTACGTGTTGTGGGGACTGTCCGTCATGGGCCTGACCGTGGTTGTGCTGTACGCGCTGATCGTGCGCTGGGACGAGGCCACCGCGACCGCCACGGTGTCTCCGTAATGCCCGACGTCAGGACCGGCTAGCTCTGACCGGACGGCCGTCGGCCAGGCGGGACGGCCCTTCGGCGAGACTATCGCTCGGGTGAACGGTGCCGCTTCGGCCTACGTTTGCAACCTGCCGTGGGCTCGCGCCCGGTCGAGCAGGCCCTCCGGCATCGGAACCCCCGGTGGGCGGCCGACGACGAGGTGGTGCACGAACACGTAGAGCACGGGCGCGTTCGCAGATTCCAGTCGCAGCAGCGGCATGCTCGACGGCTGCAAACTGACGGCGGGGATGCCACCGTTGCCGACCGTCGGGTTGAGTGGGCCGGCCTCCGCGTACCACAGCGACTCCAGCTGGCCGTTCAACGTGATGGCGAGGCGTTGGTTCGTCATCACCAAGTCTGCGGCGCCCAGTGCGTGCCAGCTCGGGATTGCGGCCCGCTTCGCCTGGGCCTTCTTCGATTGATTGTGCGCGTAGCTGGCAGCGCCGGTGAGGGCCAGCCCGACGGGCCCGCCGACCAGCAGGAACGAGCGTCGATAGTCCTTCTGCTCGCCGAAGTGGCCAAAGACGCCGACCGGCGCGAGATGTGCGTGTGCCATCTCACCCGGGCCCAGGGGCAGCGCCGTCGCCTCTTGGGGCAGCGCCGCGCCCGCGGCCAGCGAGCTTGCCCACAGGTAGGCCTGCAGGTAGCCCTCGTCATACGTGCTCCAAGCTGCCATGCCCATGGCGCGATGCTACCAGCGTCAGGCGCGCCGGCAAGGCGGCGACGGGTGAGAGGTCACCATGACTGGTGTGACACCGAACGTACGGCTGTTCCCAGGGGCTTACGCTAGGCCTGGGGGAGGCCGCGTTCGCGGCGAGTGTACTCCTGCCGGGCTGCGCGCGACGTTGATGTGGCCGCGTCGGGCCTTTGCTCCACGGTAGGGCGTGCCTGCTCAAAGCGACTTGGGGCGGCAGCGACCCACAGAAGCCGCCGCCACCTTCCAGCCAGCGCGTCGCCCCCCAAGCCGACCACGACGCGCATTGCCTCCCGGTCGATCGTGGTGCCGCTCACCAGCATCGCCATGAACCTCCTGTCGGTGGGCGCCGCCTACGGCCTTCTCGTCTTCGTGACCGAAGAGGTGACTGGCGTCTGCAGCACGGCAAAGCTCGATCTCGTGCGCTCGCTCGGCGCCGACCACGTCATCGCGTACGACAGCGAGGATCCAACGGCCACAGGGCACCGCTACGACGCAATCATCGACATCGGCGGCAACACTCGCCTCAAGAGCCTGCGCGGAGCGCTCGCGCCACGCGGGACGCTCGTCATCGTCGGCGGCGAGGGCGGCGACGCGCTCACCGGCGGACTCGATCGCCAACTTCGAGGCCGCCTCCTATCCATCTTCAGCAGCCAGACGCTCACCGCAATCCTCAACCGCGAAAACCACGCCGACCTAGAACGCCTCGCGGCCCTCGTCGACGAGGGCGCGGTCAAACCGGCACTCGAGGCCCACCCGCTCGAGCAAGCGCCCAACGCGCTCTGCGCGATCGAACAAGGCCGCGTCCGCGGCAAGCTCGCGATCCGACCGTAGACCCAGCCGCCCCACCAGCAGCAGGATGCCGATCGCGAACGTGACTCCGAATATGAGCCCTGGCGTTACGGCCTTTGAGGACAGGAGGCATAGGCGCATCCTCCGCCTGCGGCAAGATCCGCGCGTCAGGGCAATCTCCTAGCCCGCCGGCGCGGTGGCTTCATATGACATTCGCGCACGTTGGGGCACCGTGGAGTGTTGTTCCTAGACGAGCTGCCCGAGCTCCACGAGGCCGCGTTGAGGCGCTGCGCGGCGCTTCTCCTTGCGCCACGCGACTGCGGCCGGTCTGGTTGGGTTCCCACGCTCACCAGGCCGGCCGCTTTCGCTGCATGAGAGGCGGCAGTACCCTCTCGCAAAGAGCCTTTGCCGCCCTTCATTAGCGCGCCCGATCCGCCGCCAGGCAGGTCAAGCGGGGCGCGCATGCAGGCTTAGGGATTCCCGTGGCCAGGAGGCTGTAAACGGCATTGCGCCGTCGCGCTCCCGCGTGGCCTTGAGCACGTTTTGAGCACACCCCACGGGTATCGGGCGGTATCAGCGGTACGAGCTCCGCGCCGATTCCGCGTAACCATGCCGCTTGGTGTCGTCCCGTGCTCGCTCGTGCTCGCGTTGGATTAGCTCGACAAGCTGGGGGTCACTGGTTCGAGCCCAGTACCGCCCACCTCACGAAAACGGCGTAACCAGGCGGCTCTCACGACTCGGAGCCGCTTGGCGACGCGTCGTCGCGGCGGTCGAGTGGCCGGGCGCGTTTTCAAGAATCCTTACAGGAACCTCATCGCACCCTTCTCAACGTCGTGCAGTCTGAAGACGACGGTCTGACGAAGGGCACTGGAGGACTGCTCCACCGAGGTGCAGCTTGCCATGCCCAAGAACCACGAGGGGTGCAGCACTCATGATGACATCGGGTCGCAGCGGAGCAGGTAGATGGGTATGGCGGACCGCAATCCTGGCCGCGCTGATCGCCGCCATGGCCGCCCTTGCCACGCCCGCATCGGCGCGGCGCGTGCTGCCGTCGACGCGATCCGGGATCCATCAGTTCACGGGAATCCAGGCGCGTATAAGCCACAACTTCACTGCCTCCGAGCTGACCACAATCGGTCGCACCTCCGACATCGTCACCGGGCTCGCCGTGCAAATCCACCGGTACGGCGCCCACATGCGGCACGCGAATCGGCGGCTGCGGATGTTCGTCTACGTCAACGGCATGTTCGCGCAGTCCGATCAGGGCAGCGCATTCCCCAATAGTTGGTATCTGCACGACGCCGGCGGGCACAAGATCACGTCCGGCACCCACGGCAACTACCTGATGAACCCGTTCTCGCGCAAGCGCTCACACGGGGTCAGGGGATGGGCGGCCTACGTCACCCACAAGTGTGTGGTGAAGCGGCGAGAGGCCCGGTTCGCGCGGGGCTGCTACCTCGACCAGATGTCGTCGGCCGGAAACACCGAGTTCGTGTCGGCGCGGCCGATCAATCCGCGCACCCATCGCCTGTTCACGATGCGGGGCTTCATGGACGCGGTCAACCGGGTCGGCAACGCCGCCGCCCGTCGGATGCCGATCATCGCCAACTCCTACGAATCGGGCGCGCGCTACTACAACAACTCCACGCGGCGTGTCAACCGCTCGAACATGCGCGCCTTCGAGGCCGAGCACTGGCTGGGCGCGACCCAGCCACGTGACGCCCAGACTCTCAAGAAGTGGAAGCAGAACGTGCAGATGCTGATCTCGGCCCAGCGACACCACAAGGGCGTATTGGTCGGTTTCGACGCCATGTCGACCAACCTCCCCCAGTGGCAGGCATACGTCGTCGCCAGCATGCTGCTGGGCAACAACGGCCACGTGTGGGTGCACTTCGACGCGCCCGGCAACGGCCCGGCTTCGTGGCAGCTGAACACGCCCCTGATGCGAGCGCACATCGGGCGGCCGCTGCGGACGGCACGGAAGGTGCGCGGCTATCTCAAACGCGGCGTCTACCGGCGGGGGTTCAGCAAGGGGCTGGTGATCGTCAACCCGACCTCCAGGACCGTCGTGGTTCACCTGCGACGACCGGCGCGGCTGGCGACCACCGGCCAGCAGGTTACGCAGGTGACGGCAACGCCGTTCTCGGGCTATGTGCTGACGCGCTGAGCCAGCGTTACGCGCAGGGCGAACTGTTATTAGTGCGTAAAGTGTCAATGTCGTCACCCGGATGGGTGACGGTGGATCCTCACTCGACGCCTACCGTGAGCGCGGAGGTGCAGAGTGGGGATCAGTACGTACGTCCTGGGCGTCGTCGGCGCGTTGGCCGTTGCAAGCTGCGTGGCGTTCGGCATCGGCCTGACACTCCACCGTCGTGGTCGTCCGCGCAGAATCTCCGGGCACACGCCCGGCGGGCGCGTGCTCTCGCCCACAGCTTCGAGTGGGCTCTGGAGCGAACCGTACGCACGGGTTGGCCCGCCCGGTCACACCGCTCGGCCGGGCGAGCGTGAGGCCCGCCGCCGGCGGCCGCTCACCGCCGATCAGCAGGCGACCCGCGACGCGTGGGCGCGGTGGCGAGCCGAGCAGGGCCGCCGCTAACCCCCAAAACGCCGCCGAGATCGCACCCCAGGCGGCATCCCACCAACCCACCAGACGGCCGGGGGGAGGGGTTCCGCCGGTGGGCTGGCTATACCGAAGCGTAGTCTTGGTCACCCGATGGAACACGTGGGCCGCCTGACCGATTTCTGTCGCCACGCGGATCTCCGTGCGATGATGCCAGCCTTGTGCCTGAGGCATCCGAAATCCGTGTGCTGGTGGTCGATGACCACACGGCAACCCGGTCCGGCATCAAGGCCATTCTCGATTCCGAGATCGGCATCACCGTCGTCGGAGAGGCCACCAACGTCGAGTCGGCGGTGAGCATGGCCGACCGCCGCAAGCCCGACGTCGTGGTCATGGACCTGCAGCTGGACGGCGACATGGGCGGCGGGTTCGCGGCCACGCGCCGGGTGCTGGAGGCCGACCCGGATGTGGGCGTGATGATGTTCACGGCGTTCGGCGAACACCATCTGCTGACCGACGGGCTGGAGGCGGGCGCCCGCGGCTTCATGGTCAAGGACGCCACCCCGGCCGAGATGGTGCGGGGCGTGCGGATCGTGGCCGAGGGGGGCGCCTACCTCGACCCGTCGCTCAGCGCCGACCTGCTGCGCGGCCGCGGGATCGGCCAGATCCCCGGCCTGTCTGCCCGCGAGCGCGAGATCCTGGCGATGCTGGCCGACGGCGAGTCGAACCGTGAGATCGCGGCCAAGCTCTACATCTCCACCGAGACCGTTCGCACCCACGTGCGCAACGCGATGCGCAAGCTCGACGCGGACACCCGCACGCAGGCGGTGGCGCTCGCCATCCGCCAGCGGCTGATCGGCTGACTACCATGTAATCAGGCGACCAGGAGATATCGGTGGGCAAGGCTTCACGAGTTCGCGACCAGCGCGACCAGCAGCAGAAACGGCAGCAGCAGCGCAACCTGTGGCTGGCGACCGGCGGGGTGGTGCTCGCGATCATCGCGATGGCCGCGGTGCTGAATCGCCTCAACCAGGCGCCCTCCGCGCCCGGGCCGGCCAAGCCCACCGCCGCCGACCTGAACGCGCCCAAATCGCTGCGCGTGGCGGCCGCCAAGGTCGGGTTCCACCCGCAGCTGATCCCGGGCGTGGGGCAGATCGAGGACAAGAGCGCGTCCGACTCGCCTGCACCCAACAACACCACCCTGCTCAAGCCCGGCACCGTGGCGCCCGCGTTCTCGTTGAAGACGCCGGAGGGTGAGACCGTCTCACTCAGCGACTACGCCGGCAAGGCGCTCCTGATCGAGTTCTTCGCCACCTCCTGCCCGCATTGCCAGGCCGAGGCGCCGCACCTGCACGGCCTGTACAACACGCTGGACAGGTCCCGCGAGCAGATGGTCTCGATCAACGCCGACAGCGAGGGGGCGCCGAGCGTGTACGCGTTCCACCGCTACTTCGGGCTCCAGTACCCGGCTCTGCTCGACCTCGGCCCGCAGGTCGGCAGCTGGCACTCGCCCCAGAATCCCGGGCCGATCACCAACGCCTACCACATCCAGGGCTATCCCACGTTCTATGTGATCGCCCCGGACGGCACGGTGCACTGGGCGTCCGACAACGAGCAGCCGACGGCCAAGCTGAAGCAGGAGCTCGACCAGGCGGCCGGTGGTGCGTAACCGCGAGCTGCTGCCCTGGGTGGGGTTGGCGGTACGGCTCACGGCGGCGGGCATCTGGCTGTTCGCCGGCATCACCAAGCTCGCCGACCTGGACGGGTTCCGGGCGCAGGTCGACGCCTATCAGGTGCTGCCGCACGCCCTGGTGTCGCCCTTCAGCTACAGCCTGCCACTGGTCGAGGTCGCGATCGGCGGCTACCTGCTGGTGGGCGCGATGGTGCGGCCGACCGCGATCCTGGCCTGCGTGCTGATGGTGATCTTCCTGGTGGCCGAGGCGCAGGCCTGGGCGCGCGGGCTGTCGATCGACTGCGGCTGCTTCGGCACCACGGTGCAGACACAGGTCGGCGCCGCCACCATCCTGCGCGACATCGCACTGGGTGTGCCGTCCGCGCTGATGGCCTGGCGGCCGGCTCGCAAGCTGTCGGTCGACGCAAGCCTGCTCGGGCGCGAGGACGCGTTCGCGCCGGCCGAGGCGCGGGCCTAGGCTACCTCAGGCGGCCCAGCGCTCGAAGGCGTGCGTGAACGCGCCCAGCAGCGCTGCATGCAGGTCCTCGGGAGAGGCCAGGCGCAGGCGCCGGGCCCAGCGCCCGCGCTCGGCCGCGCGCTCGCCCAGCCAGGCGCTGTCGAGGGAGCGGGCGGTGGCCCGACCGGCCTCGGAACGAGCCTCGATCGCCGTGCGGATGCGAGGGCCCTCGGAGGATCGCTGCTCCAGCCGGCGCAGGTCGCGAAGGCAGTCGCTGCAAGGGCGAGTGACGACTGCGCCGTCGACCGGTCCCTCGCAGGCGCCGCAGACGGGGCAGCCGTATGCAGCCAGCCGCACGCGGTGCGACGCGGTGGCCGACCCGTCGGCCAGCAGCACCCAGACGGTGCCTGCGCCCGCCTCCAGCTCGGTGCCGCGCACGGCCACCGGGTCGCCGTCGTACGGCCAGGTGCGCACGCGGTCGCCGGCGCGCAGGCCGGTGTGCTTGCAGACCGCGGCCGCGGGCGGTTCCGGGTCAGGTTGTGAGGCGGCCTGAGCCGGCACGGTGCGCCCGCCCATGGCGGGCTGTGGCCACTCGCGGCCGCTCGCGATCCAGGCCTGGACCGTGTCCCGGGCGTCGTTCAGCGCCCGCGTCAGCACGGTCGCTGCCTCGCTGCGCTGTTCGGATACGGCGTGCAGATCCGGGTGCGCGCGCGTAACGCGGCGCTTCCAGGCCGCCGCAAGTTCGTCCGGATCGACCGGCGGTTGCAGCCCCAACAGCCACAGCGCGCGGGCGCAGTCGGTCGTCCTCGGTACTCGTCGTCTCATGCTCTCAGGGTAGCTCCCGCACCAGCACCAGCTCGTCGCGGATGGGGATGCCGTACGCGCCCACCAGCGGGATCTGCGGCTTCATCCGCCGCGACTGGTCGACGGCCTCTGGCCGCAGCTCGGTCAGCGCGAAGCCGCGGCGCTGGTAGAAGCGCAGCGCGTCCAGGTTGTCGTTGGTTGTGATCAGCCGCACCCGCCGGCAGCCGGCGGCGGCCGCAGCCTCGCATGCCGCCTCCAGCAGCGCCGTGCCGACGCCCTTGCCCTGGGCGACGCTGTCGATCGAGACCACCTCGCAGACGTCAGCGTCGATCAGGTATGTGACGACGCCTGCCACCGCGCCGTCCGCCGACACGGCCGCGAAGCCGGGCAGGTCGTCCAGGCGGTGCAGCCGGCCACCGCCGGCCGCCAGCGGCACGCCCCAGCGCTCCGTCATGAAGCCGGTCAGCCATGACCGGTCGTTCGCCTCCAAGGGGCGCACGACAACCGGCATCTCAGATCGGCCAGTAGCGCCGCATCGATCCGCGGGCGGCGGCGATGCCGGCGTCGCCGCGGCTCTCGTCGTCGGGCAGGTAGCCCATCGGGTCCTCCAGCAGCGGGCCGGTGGCAAGGACGCCTTCCAGCGTGGCGTGCATGCACAGGGCCGAGTAGGAGCGGCCGTAGCCGCCCTCCTGGATCAGCGCCAGGCGGCCGTCGCAGTGACGGTCGGCCAGCTCCCGCGCCAGCGTGCCCAGCCGCCGGAACCCGTTCATGGTCAGGCACTGGCGGCCGTTGGGGTCGAACTGGCTGGCATCCTGGCCGGCCGCGATCAGGATCAGACCCGGCCGGAAGTGGTCGAGGATCGGGACCACCACCCGCTGCATGGCGGATGCGTAGGCCGTGTCGCCGCTGCCATAGGCCAGCTCGATGTTGACGTTGTGCCCGGCGCCGTCGCCGATCCCGGCCTCGAGCGTCGACCCGGTCTGGGGGTGCGCCGGCCCCCAGGAGCCGTGCGGCATGTGCAGCGAGCAGCTGAGCACGTCGCCGCGGTCATAGAAGCACTCCTGGGTGCCGTTGCCGTGGTGGACGTCCCAGTCGATGATCGCCACCCGCTCGATCCCGCGCCGAAGCGCCGCCTCGGCCGCCAGCGCCGTGTTCGAGAACATGCAGTAGCCGTCTGTGCGGTCCGGCTGCGCATGGTGGCCGGGAGGGCGCACCAGCGCGTAGCTCTTGAGGCAGTCCCCGTCCAGCACCGCCTCCACCGCGGCGATCGCGGTACCGGCCGACGACAGTGCCGCCGGCCAGGTGCCCGCGGAGACGACCGTGTGGCCGCCCAGCAGCCCGCCGCCGGCCTGGCAGAACTCGCGCAACTGCTCCACGTAGGCGGGGTCGTGCAGCATCTCCAGCTCGGGGATCGTCGCGTGGCGGCCGTCCCGCCAGGCCAGCCGGGGCGCGATCGGCCCCTCCCGCAGGCAGGAGCGGATATTCCTGATCCGCACGTCGTTTTCGGGGTGCAGCTCCGACACCTCGATCAGCGGCGAGGGCGGGCTTTCGAACACGCCTGACCCCGTATCGTGGAGCAGCGCGTCGTCATGCCAGAAAACGTGCAGGTCGGGGTCGGCCATCGGCGGGCGCGACATTACCCGGTCGCCCGCACCTCTGCACAGCCAGCCCCGGGACTACCATCATCGGGCCATGGCCCGCGTTGCCACAGCCCTGCTGGCGCCGATCTCGGTGGCCGCGGCGCGCATCCGCCGCAGGCCGCAGCGCGGCCTGCTGGCGGCCCTCGGCATCGCCGCCGCGACCGCCATGCTGGCCGCGACCATCGTCGGCGGACGAGTCTCGTCGGAGCTGAGCGTGCAGCGCGCCCTGGCCGGGGTGCCGGTCGACCAGCGGGCGATGCGGGTGCTGTGGAGCGGCGCGCCGGCCGGCGGCTACCGAGCGGTCGACCCGCCCGCGACTCGGGCGCTCGCGCAGCTGGCACCCGGTCCGGCAGTGCGCACGGTGCTCTACCGCGAGACGCGCTTCGAGAACAGCCGCATCGCGGTGGTCACCGGCGTCAACGACATCGGCAGGTGGGTGACGCTGACCAGTGGCCGGCTTCCCAGCAGCTGCACGCCCAGCCGCTGCGAGGTGGTGCAGGTGGCGGGCGCGCCGATGCCGATCGCGGCCGCCGGGCCGACTCGGCTCGTGCGAGTCGGCACCGGCCGGCTCACGTCGGCGCTGCCGTTCGGG
>Ga0105239_10003053_pt1 | contig 20805 bp, 10 predicted proteins | sample KBSC44metaG_FD_92761 | JGI IMG/M metagenome (GOLD analysis project Ga0105239, IMG submission 92761) | Corn rhizosphere microbial communities from Kellogg Biological Station, Michigan, USA - KBS C4-4 metaG | ecosystem: Host-associated > Plants > Roots > Rhizosphere > Soil | place: Michigan, USA... | reverse complement strand
CGGCGCCATCTGGCTCGCCGCCCGGTCGCTGGCGCTCGCCACAGCGATCTTCCAACGGAGGGTATTCAACTGGATGTGGGTGTCTACGGTCCCCGCAGCGATTTCGTCCGCCGTCTGCTCCACGGCGAAGATCAGCCGCGCCGCGAACTCGTGTGTGAGAATGCGTGCATTCAAATCCCTGGCCGAGAGCGGTTTCTCAGGACTCTTTAACGTCACCAACGAGCAACCGGCCAAACCCAGCGCCAGCGCCGCAAGCGCGCCGACACCCGCGACCCGGAATCCCTCCCTCATGCCTGTTACCGCTGCCACCCTCCAGGCTCGCAAGGCCGCGCTCATCCGCCTCAGTCGTCCCATCTTCCCGTCCCCACGATGTGCACCCTCGCCGCAACCGAGCGCCTGGCGTTCATGTTACCAGAGCGTGGTTTTCCTCCGCCTTTTCCGCCAACGCACGCCAACAGCGAGCGACGGCCACCGTGTCCAACACCCCACGGGCCAGTCCCGCGCAGCCCTGGCGCGTTGGGCTCGCAATCTGCTAGTGTTACCGCTACCTTACCGGCCACCAGCCACCGACCATTAGACAATAAATCAAGGGTGACCCCGACCCGTCGGCGATGCCGGACTGTCGGGAAAGTCAGGGAGAGTCTCGATCATGTTGAAGAGCACCGGTGTCTTCGCGCGCGCCCTATCCATCATTCTGATGCTGACGCTCACAGCCTGCGGCGGGGGCGGGGGTGGCGATGGAGGAGGGGGCGGGGGAACGGGGTTCTCCGTCAGGGTCGATCGCACCACCCTGGCTTTCAACTACACTCAAGGCGCTGCCCCGTCCGCCACAATACTGAATGTGACATGGACCGGGATCCCTCCCACCCAGCTCTATCTGCTGGCGCAGGATGACGCCAACGCGCTCAGCCCAACTATCCCCATCAACATCGGCAGTACTTCCGCCACCGTCACCGTTCAGCCCAAAGCGACCCTGAACGGAGGGACCTACACCGGCCACCTGATTCTCCAGGTGTGTGCCGATCCACAGTGTATTTCAGACTGGAGCGGCTCTCCCATGACCGTCGGCTATACGATCACGGTGACCGCGCCGGTGTTTGCCGGCCCTCCCGCGGGGAACTTTCCATACACGCTGGGCCAGACACTGTCGACCAGCTTCTATTATCAGCTCGCCCTTCCGGCCAACAGTGGCAACTGGACTGTTACGGCAACAGCGCCGTGGATACTGCTCTCTGCCACGAGTGGCACGGGTGCGGCGGACATCTCGGTGGGCGGTGATGGGCAAGGCATGGCCGTTGGGACCTACACCGGCAGTGTCACCGTCACCAGCGCGAACGGAAGTCAGACATCCACTTTCACGCTCCAGGTCTCGCGCACGACGATCCAGGCAACACCGTCGGTGGCGAGTTTCTCTGGCGTCAATGGCACGAGCTTTACCCCCATCCCCGTCATCCTGGGGTTTGATTGGAGCGTAACGCCGTTGACGGTCAGCGCCGATCAGCCCTGGATCGTGGTCAGCCAGGTGTCCCAACCGTCACCGATCACCGATACCCCGGGGGGCTTCGTGGTCACGGTCGATCCCACCAGGGGCCCGCTCGCGAGTGGCTCGTATTCGGGCAGTGTGCATCTGACGGCCGGATCCAACTCGGACAAGACGACGATGGATTTTCCCGTCAATCTCACCCTGACGGCTCCCACCCTGACCGTGTCGCCGCAGTCGATTGCTCTGGGTGGCAGCACCGGCCGTGACTTCAGCCCGGCAACACTCTCTTTGAGTCTCAATACCGGTACGGGCGCTTACCCCTGGACCGTCTCCGGACAGCCTTCATGGCTGAACCTCGATCTGGCCGGAGGGACGACGCCAGGGCAGGTCGTGCTCACTCCGTTACGCGCCAACAGCGTCCCTGGAACGGCGGGGGCGACACTGACCTTCTCGGCCACGGTGAACGGTGACGTCGTGACGGCGAACGTGCCAGTCAAGTTCAACCTCGACTCCCACCGATTGCTCGCCGCCGAGACCGGAGTGGCCCTGGTCTCGACCCCTGCCACAAACTGGAATCGTCTGAGTCATGACGTGAATATCCGTGACAACTACGGTTTGGCAGGACCCTGGACCGCGCAGTCCGACCAGGCCTGGCTGCAAGTGACCTCATCGGGCACCGCCGGAGGTCATCTCACGTTGACCGCCAACCCAACAGGGCTGGCCACGGATCAACTCTATACCGCAACGGTAACCGTCGCGTCCTCGGACCCAACCGTCGCCGGTTCGGAACTCATTCGTGTCGGATTGTGGGTGGCCTCGACGGCGCCGTCAGGCAATACCTCGTTCGCCGGCGCCGCCACGTTCAATGCCGTCGTGGCCGATCCCATCAGGCCCTACGTCTACGCCCACGAGACCAATTCGACCACCGTGCGTGTCTTCAATCTCTATGCGGGAATGGAGCTCGCGCCAATCACTGGCCTTCCGGCCACGACGGTCTCGTTGACCGCGAGCAACGATGGCAACACGCTGTTCGCGCTCGGTTCGGGTGCCAACCCCGTCATCGCCACTGCGAATCTCAACACCGGCGTTGCGGCCGGGGTGCTGAATATCCCGCCGCCCTCGAACTCAAACCAACCGCTGGATTCCGTCCGCTACGTTCGCACCGATGGCAGGGGATTCATTATGGATGGCGCCGGCCGCACGTTCCGCGTGGCCGATGGCACCCAGGTGGGTGCCAGTGGGTACGACTTCTTCACGGTCACGACGGACGGCTTGGCGATGTATTCGGGAGCCTACCGCTTTCCACTCGACTATACAGACGCCGGAGGCGGGGTTTTCAGCGTCTCGAGCAACCCAACCGAGGCTGGTGTTACGGTCTTTACGACTACAGTGGGCGATGCGACCAATGTAGACGGGTCCGTGACCTGCGGGCCGGATATCGGCGACCTGATCTGCTTCAACGGTAACGGAGCCACCTCGTTCGTGTTGATCAGCCAAGGAGTTTCGGCCAATAACACCGCCATCGGTGCCGATGGACGAATCTATCTCGGCACCACGACCACGTATCCGTCGGATCATGACGTGTACGTCTACAGCCCCGCCGGCCAGCCTCTGACCAGCTTCAGGTCCGGCCCGTACGGGCTCGGAGCCCGTACCTTCGTGGTCTCCAGCGATGGCTTCATGCTGGCCATGGCGACTCCGGGTACCCAGCCGTCAAGTATGCTCGTGGTGCCCATCGGCCCGTGAGAGAGTCGGACTCATGCAGGCCGCGTTACCCATCTGTCCAGCCGCTTCCAACACCAGCACCGAGATCACGCAGGGGCCAGACGTTTGGAAACAACATTGTCACTTGCCAGCGGGGATCTACTCGGGCTAGGCTGAATCCGCAATCCGGTTTCTGCGCGCTCGCGAGCGTAGTATCGGTACAGGCTCATTACTCCAACGACCGTGCGCTGGTGGTCTTTTGGCGGTGCACCCGACGAGTGTCGGGGCGCATGCGCGTCCCGTCCGGACATTGGAAAACTAACGTAACGCAAACAACGTTCAGGGAAAGAACGCCATGAATAATGGGACTCCAAGTGTCTCCGGCCGGCGAGCGGCGCGACGTCGCAGCGCCTGGTCCGCCATCGTGGCGATCATCGTCACGGCAATTCTGAGCGCCTCCGGCAGCGAGCGCGCGGTGGCGGCGGGTAGTGTCAATCACACTGTGCCCAAGGTAACACCTCCCTCGAAGGGATTGAGGTTCTCAGCCAACCCCACTGACGCCGAATTCTTGCGTACCGGCTTGTTTGTGGAACCGCTGGCGCCGGTATCCACCACCGTTGCCCAGGAAAATCGCGATCTGGCCCATGCGCTGTTGGATTACCGCGATGCCGTCCGCAAGTCCGGCGGTAATGATGCGGTGGCGCCCATTCTGGCCTTCCTCGCCGCGCACCCGAGCTCTCCTTGGAAACCGGCGTTGCAGCTCGATCTGGGCATCGTGTACCGCCAGACGGGGCACTTCTCCAAGGCCTTGGACGTCTGGCAAACGGGGTGGAACGAGACCCAGGGGTTGAGCGATCCTGAAGGGCGCGCACTGGCCAATGCCATCGTGGCGCACTTGTCGCAGTTGGATGCGTACCTGGGTCGCAAGGATTTACTACAGCCGCTGCTGGACTCCATCCACGATCGCCCGGTCGGCGGCGCGGTGGCTCAGCTCATCACCGACTCGCACACCGGTTTGTACGCGATGCTGCACAAACCGGAAGACTCCTTCCGCTGCGGGCCGCTGGCTCTGAAGCGCATCCTCAATTACAGCGCTGATGCGCCGTCGCCGGCGTCCCTGAGTGTGTTGGACGGTGCGCACTCTACGCCCGACGGTCTGTCGCTCAGCACAGTGCAGGGGATCGCCGCCAAGGCGGGCATGAAGTATCAGATGGCATTCCGTACGCCAGGGGCCACCATCGTGATGCCGGCCGTTGCCCACTGGAAGCTCGGGCACTATGCGGCCATCGTGGACCGTGTCGACGGTCGCTACCTCGTTCAGGACACCACTTTCGGTGAAGACATTCGCGTCAGCCCCGCGACATTGGATGAGGAGGGCAGCGGCTATTTCCTGGTGCCTGCGGGCCCACTGCCCGAGGGCTGGCGCAGCGTGTCGGAGGATGAAGGCAGTAAGGTCTGGGGACGCGGCTATACCGGCGCTAGCCATGATGCCACGCCCCCTCCACCCCCGAAGCAGTGCAAGGGGGGTTGTACGACGGCCACGGTAGAGCCGGAGACGGTCAGCCTGGTCCTGCAGGATGAGCCGGTGGGTTACACGCCGCCCGTGGGTCCCGCGGTGGAGTTTGATTTTGATTACTTCCAACGCGAGACGCTGCAGCCCGCGACGTTCGCTTATACCAACTTTGGCCCGAATTGGACCTTCTCCTGGCTCAGCTACATTACGGACACCATCGGCAGCAATGCTCAGGCGACCGTGTTTATGCGCGGGGGCGGCAGCGAGCCCTTCACGTTCAGCAGCTCGAGCGCTACGACCGCCTTACAGGGTCCCTACAGCCAGGCGACTCTGACACGCACTGTCAACAGCAGCAACAAGTCGACGGGATTCACGCTCACGTTCCCGGACGGCACGTTCCAGGAATACAATCAGCCCCTGGGCAGCGGCGGCCAGTTTTTCATGACCGCTGTGGGCGACGCCGCCGGTAACACGGTCATCCTGACCTATGACAGCCAGATGCGCATCGTGGCCATCACGGATGCCATTGGCCAGGTAACGACCTTGACCTACGGGCTGTCGGCAAGTCCGCTGCTGGTGACCCGGATCACCGACCCGTTCGGCCGCTCGGCGAGCTTCACTTACAATTCGAGCGGTCAGCTCGCGAGCATTACGGATGTTCTGGGAATCACCTCCAGCTATACCTATGGTCAGGGGACGGAGCCGGATTTCGTCAACACCCTGACCACACCGTACGGCGCGACGACATTCACCTACGGGGATTCCTCCACCAACTCGAGCTTGGGTGACAGGGTATTCCTCAGGACCGTCGACCCGCTCGGTCGCACCAGTTATGTCGAATACGATCAGAACGTTGATGCTGGAGACACCTCGGGCGGTGTGATGAAGAATTCCGCCCTGATTCCCAGCGGCATGAACGCCTGCAATCAATACCTGTATTACCGCAACACCTTCGTATTCGATGCGAACCAATATGCGCAGGCTTCGCAGGGGGGTGGGAGCCTGAACTACGCTCTGGGCAAAGTTATCCACTGGCTGCATACCAGCGACTACTCCTCCGCCTCCAGGGTCAAGGAAAGCGAGAAGGAGCCTCTGGAGAATCGTGTCTGGTACAACTATCCCACCTACACCGGACAACCCACCGGAACCTGCGGCAGCATTGTTTTCGGAGTGAGCAGCGGCAGTACGGTTGCCTCGGGTGCCAGCAGTCAACCGAGCGTCATCGGCCGGGTACTCGATAATGGCACTACCCAACTGCAGAAGTTTCAGTACAACCCACAGGGCAACATCACTGTAGCCACGGATCCTGTCCTGCGGCAGACCACTTATACCTATGCCGCCAACGGTATCGATCTGCTCACCACCGCGAACACGACGTCCGCGACGCCGCAGCTACTGGAAACGCGCACCTACAACGGGCAGCACGAGCCGTTGACCATCACCGGGACCAACGGCAGGACCACCCGATACCAGTACAACGCCGCCGGCCAGATGACCCGGTACACGGACCCGCTCGGCCACGCCATCGCCTATACCTATGACAGTAGTGGTCATCTCCAGACAATCCGGGGGCCGGTCTCTGGAGCCGACTACAGCTTTTCATACGACAACGTCAGTCGGATCTCCGCTGCAACCGACCCGGCCGGCGCGACGGTCCGTTTTACCTATGACTCCGCGGATCGGTTGACCACCGCAACTTATCCCGACGGCACCAGCATTCAGCGCACGTACAACCTGCTGGATCTCGCCAGCTCGACCGACCGGTTGGGACAGACGACGACTTACCAGTACGACGCCGACCGGGAATTGGTCAGAACCACTGATCCGCTCGGCCATACCGTCCAGCAGGGCTATAACCTTGCCGGTAATTTGAGCTCTTTCACGGACTCGAATGGCCACACCACGACCTTGGTGCTCGACGATGAGAGCCGGGTGGTGACCAAGCAGTTCGCCGACGGCACGACTCAAACGACTGCCTACCAGGGCGGCATCAGCCTGCCTGCTATGGTCACGGACGCTCTCAACCAGAGCGTCGTCTATACCTACAACTCCGACAACACCGTCGCGACGATCGGCTATATCGCCAATCATTCAACAGCCAGCGTCAGCTACTCGTACGATCCGGCCTATCCGCGTGTGCTCAGCAGGACCGATGGCATCGGGACTACGACGTATAGCTACTACCCGGTGTCGTCGAGTCCGGTGCTGGGGGCCAATCAACTCCAGTCCGTCACCAGCCCCATCGCCGGAGGCTCCGGTACCGATACCGTCACCTACTCCTATGACGCAATGAACCGGAATGTCGGGCGCACCGTCGACGGTGTCTCGCAATCGTTCGGCTTCGATTCGTCGGGCCGGATCACCTCCGTCAGTAATGCCCTCGATAACTTTACCTACACCTATTCGGACGGTACCCAGCGCGTGACTGCGGTCAGCTCGAGCCGGGGTCCCGCGTTGGCGTTGAGTTACTTCGGGCCGCAGGGGAACGAGCGACTGCAGCAGCTCAGCTTTGGTACGCAAAGTGGTACGTCGCTGGCGCAGTTCGGCTTTACCTATAACTCTAATGGCAACGTGACCGGCTTTACAGCGTCGTCATCCGCTTCGACCACCAGCGCCTCCTATACGTACGATACGACCAACCGTTTGCAGTCCGTATTCCTGGGTGGTGCCACGACGCCGACGTTCGCCTATGGCTACGATCCGGCCTCGAACCTCACGTCCATCACAGCCAACGGATCGCAACAGAGCTCTTCCTACAGCGCGACCAATGCCCTCTCGTCCGGGACCTACGATGCCAATGGCAGCCCGACAGCGCTCGGCGGCAATATCTATACGTGGGATGGAGCAAACCGTGTCATCAGTTTCTCGGGGACGGCGAACAACACCAGTAGCTTTACGTACGATGGGTTAGGTCGGCTGGTGCGCATCGTCGATACCAGTAACGGCAGTGTGATCGCCGATCACTCGTATCTCTGGTGCGGCCCGGCGCGCTGCCTGGCACACGACAATACGCAAAGCGGCTCTCCGGTCAGTACACAATATTTCGATCAAGGCGTGATCGCCAACGGCACGTCCTATTACTATGTTCGGGATCAGCTCGGCAGTGTGCGCCAACTGGTCACCACCAGTGGCACTGTGGCGGTTCAGTACGACTATGATTCCTACGGCAATCCCACTACAGTCACCGGCACGGCAAGCTCGGATATCCGTTATGCCGGTTATTTTTATCATCCGGCGAGCGGGTTGGAGTTTACCCTGTACCGCGCCTATGATCCGACCCATGCACGCTGGCTGAATCGGGATCCCATTGCAGAGGCCGGCGGCATCAATCTCTATGCCTATGTCAGCGGCAATCCGCTCTCCAGGATCGATCCATTCGGCCTTTGCGATGATGAGGAAAAGGATCGCTGTAGGAAGGTAAAACAGGATGCACTGGAATACTGCTCGAAAGGGCTTCCAGGGGATCCATCCGAACAAGGTATGGAATTCTTCAACTGTTTCAATGATTACGTAGCAGCCGAGGGCTGCGGTCCAGGCGGCACACCCCTTCCCGAGGATCAGAGACAACCGGTACCGCCACCGCCGCCGGTCTGGACGCCGGGACGGAAGAAGCCGACACCGCCAACGCCACAACCGGCGCCGCCGGCGCCACAATCCCCGCCGATACCGGACGCGCCCTCCACACCAACGCCGCCGACCAACAACAACGCCGTGACCGCCGCTGCGGTTGTCCTTGGAATACTGGCCTTGATTGGTGGTCTGCTCGAAGGTAACAGACCGTGAGCGGCTTTCAGCGAGTCAAGTCAATACCCAGGAGTTCGTCTTGATCGACAACGAAGCAGTCGCTCGCGAGGTCAGCGACCTGATGGTCGAGTTCAGCGGTCGTTTGAACGCCTCGATTGCATTGGTCCGGGATCACGGTTCGCCGGAGGAGTTCCGCGTCTATCGGGAAGCTGTCGCAAAAATCCTGGTAGACATGCTGGTGGAGGTCATGAATCCCTTGTACGCGAGGCACCCGAGCCTGAAGCCACCCGGGTTGAAATGACGAGGCAGGGGTGAGGAGAAACTATTCGAGCAGCCTGGCAAGCTGCTTCTCCGGGTCGTTCAGGAAACGCCTGGCGACGATGTAGTGTTCTGTGTCCTGCCATGAGACGTGTTCCAGGCCGTTGGCGCTGATCTGATAGATCCGGGAGTTTGGATAGGCCATGAGGATGGGAGAGTGCGTGGCGATGACGAACTGCGAGCCCATTCTAACGAGCTGATGGAGGCGCGAGATCATGGCCAGTTGGCGCGAAGGTGACAGTGCAGCCTCTGGCTCATCGAGAACGTAAAAGCCATGCCCGCCGAAGCGATGCATCATGACAGCAAAGAAGGACTCGCCGTGCGACTGCTCATGCAGCGATTGGTAGCCGTAAGAGTTGATGATGGGAGGGCCTCCGGGCTCCGCATCGAGACGCTCGATCTCAGTGGCCAGGTTGAACAAGCTCTCAGCACGCAGGAAGAATCCGTCTCTGGCCCGTCGCGCACTTTTGATGAGCCTCAGGTGCTGGTGCAGTACCGAGTGCGAGGCACGCGTTCCGAATCGAAAGTTCCTGGTGCCGCCTTCTGGATTGAACCCCCAGGCAACCGCAAGAGCCTCCAGCAGGGTTGATTTACCGCTGCCGTTTTCTCCCACCAGGAAGGTCACTGCAGGGTGCAGCTCGAGGGTGTCGAGGTGGCGGACGACCGGCAAGGTAAACGGATACTCATCGAATGTGCTGACCGTGTCCCGCCGGAGCTTTACTGCGAGCACGTAATGCTCAGCCGCAAGCGCTTCCATAGTTCACTCCTCGGTGAGTAGCGGTATGGGGCCGCATTTGCCGGCGCTCAGCATATAAGGGTGGTGGTGAAAGTCGCAAGCCGCCGCACCTGCGGGGTGGCCGTCTACACCCGCTGTCCAGCCGCCTCCAACACCAGGCCGGCGATCACATCCGGTTGCGAGATCAACGAGAGGTGACTGGCTTTGACCTCGATGGTCTGCGCCCCCATACGCTTGGCCATGAATCGTTGCAGATCCGGATTGATGGTCCGATCTTCTGTTGAAACCGCGTAGAAGCTCGGCTTCGTGCGCCAGGCCGCATGCGTGGTCTTACCGGCGAGCAGCGATTTCTGGAACGGCTGTTGTGTCGCGTACAGCACCCTTGCTTTGGCCTCGGGCAGGTCGCCGGCAAAGTCGCGCAGAAAAGCGGATTCGCCCAAACGACCTTCGTCGCCGTCAAAAACAATTCCAGCCGATGCGGGGGGCGTCGGAAATGTTTTTGCCAACGCCGTGTAGTCCTCGCCGGCGTCCGGCGCGCGAGCGGCCACATAAACCAGGGCTGACACGTTAGGATGCACGCCGGCCTCAGTCACGATCATGCCCGAGAAGGAATGCCCGACCAGAACCGTCGGCCCCTCCTGCCGGTTGAGCACGCGCTCGGCCGCAGCCACGGCCTCAGGCAATGTCGTCAACGGGTTTTGCACCGAGGTGACGTTGAGGCCCCTGTTTTGCAGCCGGCCAATCACATCTGACCAGCAGGAGCCGTCGGCGAAAAGTCCATGAACCAGGACAATGTTACGTGCCTGGACTGGAGCGGGTGTCGCAGCCAACAAGTTGCGCGTCCCGAGCGACGAGGCCGCCGCGCCAGCGACCAGGGCGAGCGAAAAATCACGTCTGTTCAACATTGAGATGGCCTCCGGCCGTTGTGTCCCGACGGAGGAGACCTGGATTCCCGGCCGAAAATTGCACGCTAGAAATTCGTGCCTTGCGGATCCGACAGCCACCGATGCAGAAAAAGCCGCGCTTTCTCCCAATCCCGCTGCACGGTGCGCGCCGACATTCCCCACATGGCAGCGATGTCACCGAAGGAGAATCCGCCGAAGTACTTCAGATCCACCACCTGCGCCAGTCGCGGCTCGACGGATGCGAGCTGCTCGATCGCATCGCTCAACCGCTGCAGCTCCGCATAGTCGATCGCCTGCTCCGGCACGTCGGTAGGAAGGGACGTGATCTCGAAAGCCGCACCGCGCTTGAGCGCCTGCCGGCTGCGGGCATAGTCGATGATGAGCCCCCGCATGGCCCGCGAGGCATAGGCGAAAAAGTGCGAGCGATCCGGAAACTCCGCGTCCGGCTTCTCATGCACACTCAGATATAACTCGTGCAGCAGTGTGGTCGCCCCGAGCGTCAGCGCCGGCCCCGCACGCCGCAGCTCGCGCTGAGCCATCTTGCGCAGCTCGTCATACAAACTGGCGAAGAGCTGTTGTGAAGGCGCGCAGTCCCCCACCGGCACGGAGCTCGAGGACACGTCGATGTGTTGCTGAGACAAGATCCGCCCTCCTGGCATTCTAGTTGCGGCCGGATGCTTAGCCTTTCAGTATGCGTTTGACACGCGCGGACAACAAGGGGCTGTAGGTAGCAAACGGGCGCAGGAACGTTCCCAGTCAGGGCCGTACCGGCCGAGTGCTCGCCAATAAACGGCGAGCCTCCGCCAACGCGGAATGTCCCTCATCCACGGTGTTCGACAGGTGTCTTACCGCGGCGTCAAAAGCCTCGTAGGCCTGCGCAGTGTCACCGAGCTTCTGTTGTACACGCCCCACCATCAGCCACGCGAGTCCCGTTAGGTTGGAATACTGAAAGCCCCCCTGCAGGGCCGTCGCCGCTTGCAAAGCCGACTGCGCATCCCGGGTCGCGGCTGACAGATCCGCCGCGAGCAACTCCGCTTCCACCACACCTAACCATGCGACGACAGCTTGTTGACCCGCCGCTTTTTTCAGCAAGGGAGTGAATTCCGCGCGGGCCACGGCGAGCTTCCCGGCATCGATGTCGATGCGCCCCTGTACGAGGGACAAGGCGATCCATGGAGGCGTGTCAGGGGGTACCGAAGGGGACAGGACCGTCCGAACCCGCTCGAGATCCTGTTTCGCCGTCGAATCGTCCCCCAGGCGCTGCGTGATCGAGGCCAGGCCCAGAAGGGCGTGAGCCGTCCTGATCGTATCGTGGCGCTGCGTGCCGATCTCCAACTCCACCTCGCTCTCATGCCGCGCCTCCGCGTAACGACCCAGTGATTCGAGTGCTTTCGCCCGATCCCCGATCAGAAACGGAGGCAGCGGGCTGCCCGGATCCCGCTCGTGCAAAAGCCTTGCAAGCTGGTCATACACCTCCAGCGCCCGCCTCGGCTCACCCGCCCCATCAATGACCGTTGCCCAATTGGTTCGTACCGTCAGCGCGTCCGAACTGCTCTCCAGACCGAGCTCCGCGTATTTTTGTAATGCCTGTTTGAAGTAGGCTTCCGCCTCCACATTGCGGCTGTTCAGGCCGTAACTCTCCGCCAGTGCACCCAGAAAAAAGCCCTCGTGAAGGGTCGGCGCACGCGGCGCCGCGCGGAAATGCTCGAGCGCCAATTGCGCGTAACGCAAGGAATTCTCCCCATCGTCGTAGCTATCCGCGAGGAAAGAGCGATAGAGAGCGCAGTAAGCCGCGTTTTCCGGGTCCGCTCCCAGGTTATCCAGCTCACGGGAGAGGGCTCGTACGGCGACCTCGATTTGTCCCAGGCTCCCAATGGCCAGCGCATGAGCACAGGTCAGTTTCGCTCGCAAAGCCCGATCCGGCGAGTCACCGATGAGCTGCAAGGCCTTCTCCAACAGGCGCGCCGCGGCCGCATCGTCATTCAACGCGTTATAGCGCGAGGCGATCATCGCCAGAACCGCCGCACGATTCTCGCGATTGCCAGTCTTGTCCGCCAGGGCCAGCTTTTCGCTTCGCGCCAGCAACTCACTCGTCGTGACCGGCCTGTCCGCCCCCTCAGTCAGGACCATGCCCAGAAATTCCGTGACCGCCGCGTTACGGGCGGCCAACACGACCGCGGTGTCGCGCTGAACCGCCTCCGAACGGGCCTGCGCAAAGGCAAACACCAGGGCCGCGCATAAACCAGCCAGGGCCACCGCGACCGCCCCGATAGCCAGTTTGTGACGCACCACCAACTTGCGTGCCCGATAGAACGCCGCCCCACGCTGCGCGCTCACCGGCTCACGGTTCAAATACCGCTCCAGATCTTCGCGCAGGGCTGCGGCGGTCGCATAACGCTCGCCCGGATAATTACGCAGCGCCATGGACAGAATAGCGTCCAGGTCGCCACGCAACTGTTTGCGTATCGCGCCGGTCACGACCTCCGATGCACGCGGCACCCGGCCCTCGAGGACCGCTTTCATGTGCTCGAGGCGGCCGCGGGGCGACTGCAACGGATGGACACCCGTGAGCAACACATACAGCAACATGCCAAGTTGGTAGACGTCCGTGGCGGTGGAGGGTATCTCTCCCAGCAGTTGCTCGGGCGCCGCGTATTCAGGAGTGAATGCGGTACCGTCAAATCCCGTCAGCGTCAGATCGTGAGCCGGATCGTCACTCAGGAGTTTGGCGATGCCGAAATCGAGCAGCTTCACCGTACCATCCGCGGTCACCAACACATTCGACGGCTTCAGGTCGCGATGGATGACCAGGTTGGTGTGTGCGTGGGCGACCGCGGCGGCGACGGCGAGAAACAGGCGTACACGCGCGTCGACCCCCAGCGAGCGCTCGTCACAATAGCGGTCGATGCGGTCCCCATCGACATATTCGAGCACCAGGTACTGACGACCGTCCGCACCGGTACCCGCATCGATCAGCCGTGCGATGTGGGGATGGGTGAGACGCCCCAACAGCCGGCCTTCACGAAGAAACCGGTCGGCCAGTTTCGCGCGTGGGAGCGAGGCGTCGAGGAATTTGATGGCATAGCGACCATCGAATCTGCCGTCGTTGCGGGATGCGAGCCACACCTCGCCCATGCCGCCGCGACCGATCAGCCGCTCGATGGTGTAGGGACCGAGGCGGCGGCCGACCATGGAGCTCTGTGCCCGCGCGGCTTCGATCAGATCCAGGGGTGGATCATCCAGAAACCCCTGTGCCTTCAAGGTATCCTGTTCCAGCAGGAATTCACGTACCACGTGGGCGATGGCCGGCTCCGCCACATCCAACTCAGCCAGCCAGGCCGCGCGCGCGCTCACTGGCAGATCGAATGCCTGGTCCAGGTAGGGTGAAATCCGCCGCCAGGTCTGCGGATTGAAAGAAGATGGACTCATTCAATAAAAATACATCGTAAACCGACCGCGAATCGCGACATCCGGCGCCCTTTTTTTGGGGGGGAACTCCTTCCGGCCGATGTTGCGATCGCCCGCGGCGCCGACTGACCCACCCGTGAAGCCGACTTGACCCGGTGTTACCATCCTGACGGGCGTGTCCCAACGCCGCGAGGGATGGCAAGTGTCCGAGACGGAATCTCAGCAATGGCAGCGGGTCAGTGAACACCTCGACCGGGTTCTCGAGCTCACACAGCCGGAATGCGCCCGATATCTTGCCGCGCTCGAGGGCACCGATTTTCAGGTCGCGGTCCTTCTGAGGCAGTTGCTCGCCGCGCGCGAGCAAACCGGCTTCGCCCAATTTCTGGGCGAGTCCCCGCCGTTGGTTCCCGATGCCCTGGCGGAGGCGACCCTGGTCGGACGACGCGTGGGCCCTTATGTCATCGAGGCTGAGATCGGCTCTGGAGGGATGGGCAGCGTCTGGCGAGCGAGCCGTGAGGACGGCCGTTTCGAAGCCCGGGTCGCCATCAAGTTCGTTCACCTGTCCTGGCTCGGCAGGGGCGGCGAGCAACGTTTCAAACTCGAAGGACGCCTGCTGGCCCGGCTGAACCACCCCTCCATCGCCCGGCTCATCGATGCGGGTGTTCTGGATGGCACGCATCCTTACATGGTCATGGAGTACGTCGATGGCGAGCCGATCGATCGGTACTGCCAGTTACGCGCGCTCGGCATAGAGGCCCGCATCCGCCTCTTTCTCCAGGTGCTCGCGGCCGTTGTCCACGCGCACAGCCAGCTCGTCGTGCATCGCGATCTGAAGCCGTCGAACGTCCTCGTGACCCGGGGTGGGGCCGTCAAGCTGTTGGATTTCGGGGTCGCCAAGCTGCTCGACGAAGGCCGCGACTCGCCCGAGATCACGCATTCCAGTGCCAGGGCGCTCACCCCACTGTACGCCGCCCCGGAGCAGCTCCTGGGCCATCCCGTGACCACCGGGACGGATGTCTACGCGCTCGGTTTGATGCTGTACGTCCTGCTCACCGACACCCATCCGTTTTTGCAAGAGGTCGGCTCACGAGCCGAGCTCATCCAGACCCTGCTCGTCAAGGAAATACCACGGCCATCGCTCATCGCGACGGAGGCGGGCCGCCGCCGGGCGCTGGCCGGCGATCTCGACAACATTCTCGCCAAGGCTCTCGAAAAGAGCCCGTCCGAACGGTATCTCTCGGCGGGAGCCGTCGCGGTCGATATCGAACGCTTTCTCGCGCACCAGCCCGTCCAGGCCCGGCGAGACACGGCCGCCTACCGGCTCACGAGATTCGTGCGCCGTAATCGGAGTGCCGTCCTGGGCGGAGTGTTGGTGGGGTGTGGACTGATCGGCATCAGCCTCTTCGCGGTGACGCAGATGTTGGCGGCGCGCACCCAGCGTGATCTCGCGCTCTACCAGCTCAAGCTGGCTAACGCGCAGGCCGATCTCACCGGGTTCGTAGTCGCCGATACACTCGGCGGGGTGTCGCGCGATGTCCTGCGCGAGCGGCTCGATCGAGCGCGGAAGTTCGTGACCTCGCGATTTCGCCGCGATCCATTGCTCGTTGGGAGGTTACTCATCGACGTGTCCGGACGTTATGTCGACATCGGTGAGAGTCAAACCGCGGCGGAGGTGATTCGGGAGGCCGAGGCCATAGGCCTCCGGATGGATGATGCGGAGTACATCGCGGAGCTCGCCTGTATCAGAGCTCAGGACCTCGTCATTGCGGGTGACCTGCCCGCGGCCCGTGTGCAACTCGACAAGGGGCTCGAGAACATGCAACGTGTGCATGAGGCTCCGCCGTCGCTGATCGACGAGTGTGCCAGTGGCGGCGCATTTGTAGCTCAAGCCGACGGTGACTTTGTGCGGGCGGTCGGCCTCCTCAGCGATGCCGTCAAAGCCCTCGAGCGCGCCGGCATAAAGGATGCGCCGCGCTACACCAGCGCGTCCAACGATCTGGCACGAGCTTATCTTCAGGCGGGCGACTTTCATCGCGCCTGGGATGTTGAGAGTCAGAACATGGCCCTGGTCAGGGATGCCGGTCGCGAGGATACGAGTGCCTACCTGGCCATGACCTCCGTGGGTTGCGCTTCACTGCGTAGTGGCGGGCAGCCGCGGCGGGCGCTCGAGTTAATGGAGGCCGCGGTCGCCGAAGCACGGCAGGCCACCCCGGATTTTGAGATACCGTACTTTCTCGTGGGCTGCCGGGCCCTGGATCAGATCGCGATGGGGCGCCCACAAGAGGCGCACACGGACCTGTCGTCCGCGGCCGAACTGGCGGAAAAGGCCGGCCGGCTATACCAACTTGCGATGTATCGCGCCGCTGCTGTGACCATGGCGGTCGAGCAGGGCGATCTTCAGGAGGCGGATGCCGCCTGGAGTCGACTGGCACCTGAGGAAGAAACAGCTCGTGCGACGGGTGATCGGGGAGCGGATGCTGTACGCCTCATTCTGACTCATGCCCGACTGGACCTCGCTCACCAACACACGCGTGATGCATTGAGTCGGTTGGAAACAGCGGCGGCTCTGATCGCATCCCGACACCAGCCAATCAATGCCGACGCGCGTGAAGTCGAGCTGCTGCGCGCGCAGGCTTTCCTGGCCGGGAATGACACTGTGCAAGCCAAGACCCACGCCGAAAATGCCGTCATCCTGGCACGCGCCTCGGCCGTTGATGTCAACTCGTCCGCGTGGATCGGCGAAGCGCTCGTGTGGCGTGCGCGTTGTGAGTTGGCGTTGGGAGCGACAGCAGCGGCCACCCAAAGCGCTCGCGAAGCACTGCCGCACCTCGAGGCAAATCTCGATCCTGCTCACCCCCTCATCGCCGCCGCGCGCAATTTCCTGACAGGCATCACCGGACCCACTTCCGATACGCGTCCCCGGTAGGCCAGAGGTTGGAAACAACAGGGTCACTTGCCAGCGGGGATATACTCGGGCTAGGCTGGATCCGCAATCCGGTCCGCGCGGTCTCGATCGTGGTACCGGCACGAGATTATTAATCCAACGACTGTGCGCCAGGGACTCTGGCGGTGCACCCGACAAACATCGTTCAGGGAAGGACGCCATGAATAACTGGACTCGGCGTGGACGATGACGGCAACGTCCATGTGTCCTATGACTGGAAGAACATAACTTTGAACTGTGTCTGCAAAGACAAGGACGATGACCCTGTCTGCAAGATGCCCTGAGTTGACTTTCGTGCTCCGCGAGACGGGTGGCAGCCGCCTCCGGAGCGCTTCCCTCTAGGGCGTCCCCGAAACCGACGCCCCGGTGAGCTGCCGCTGGAATTGCGCACGATCCGGCTTCACCCATTGATCGATCCAATCGAGCACCGTGTGATACCACAGCACACTGTCGGCGGGTTTGAGTACCCAGTGATTCTCCGCCTCGAAGTAGAGCAGTTTCGACGGAATGTGCTTGGCCTGCAGCACCTGGAACATTGACAGGCCCTGGCTCGGATCGACCCGGTAGTCGTTACCGCCGTGAATGACGAGCATCGGCGTGTGGAAGTTGCGTGCGTAAGTAACGGGTGCCTGCTCAATGAGCGCCTGTTGATTTTGCCAGGGCGTGCCGTTGAATTCCTGCAGGGTGCCGCCCACGAAATCCGCGGAATAGATCGCGGCGAGCAGATCGTACAGCCCGTCGTGGGACACGATGGTGCGGAAGCGGTCCGTGTGACCCTCGACCCAGTTGGCCATGTACCCGCCATAACTGGCGCCGGCGGCGGCGATCCGCGTCGAATCCACATACGGCCAGGTGAGCGCGGTATCCACCGCCTTCATCTGGTCCTCATACGGTGCGCCACCCCATTGTCCCTTGATCGAGGCCATGAACTTCAGCCCGAAGCCCGTAGACCCGTGAAAGTTGGGCGCGATGATCACGTAGCCGGCTGCCGCGAAGAGCTGCGCGTTCCAACGATAGTGGAACTCGTTGTTCCACGTCGCTTCCGGCCCGCCGTGCATGAGCAACAACAGCGGATACTTGCGGCTCGGGTCGAAGGAGGGCGGCTTCACTTGCCACGCCTGCACAGCTTCTCCATGCCAACCGCGGAAGGTGAAGCTCGAAGTCTCCCCGAGCTCGACATCCTTCAGCACCTCCTGGTTGAGGTGTGTCAACTGCGTGGGTGCCGTGTCCTGGGCGGCGCCGAGATCGAGACGGAACAACTCCGCCGGACGCGCCAGGGTTGAGTTGGAAAAAATCAGAAATTTGCCGTCGTGTGCCACGTCGGGCTCGCCGCTGGTGCCGCTCGTCATCAGTGGGGTGAACTGCGAGCTGGCGAGCTCGACCCGTGCCACCGTGACCTCACCGTGATTTTCGAAGGTCACATAGAGACTCGAGCTGTCGGGCGACCACTTGAAGGAGGCGATCGAGCGGTCGGTAGCCTCGGAGAGGTTGCGGCGCTCCCCGGTCGTCCGATCGTAGACGAAGAGCCGCACGAGATCCGCCTCATGCATCGGGCGCAGTGTGGCGCTGTAGGCGATGTAGCGCCCGTTCGGGGAGTACACAGGCGTGTGGTCGGCGGACTTGTTGGTCGTGATGGCCTTCGGCGTGCTGCCGCTCACGGGCATGACGAACAGGTCACTATTGCCGTTCAGCGCCTCGTTCTCGACGTAGCGCGAGAAGCACAGCTCGCGGCTGTCGGGAGAGAAGGCCACTTGCTGGCCCCCTTGCTCGGACCAGATCGGCGAGTCGACATCGCCCGGCGTCAGATCCTGCGCGCTGCCGCCGTCGGCCGGCATGATGAAGATATGGTTGCGCTGTCCATCGACCCAGGTGTCCCACCTTCGGAAGGGCACTTCCGTGATGATTCGCGCTTTCACCGGATCGTCCGCGCGCTCCTTGAGGCGCTTCTCGTTGCAAGCCATGTCGCTGCACGAGGGAAAGACGCTCGCGGTGATCGCCAGCGTGTTCCCGTCGGGAGACAGGACAAAGTTGGAAACGCCGGTGGCGAAGCTCGTGATCTGCCTGGCGTCGCCACCGGCGGTGCCTAAGCGGAAGACCTGTGACTTGTCATCGACGCGCGTGCTGAGGAAGTACAGGTAGCGGCCGTCGGCGGACCAGCGCGGCGTATTGTTCGATCCATGATCGACGAAAGTGAGCTGCTGAGGCTCGCCGCCCGCCGTAGGTACTTTCCAGAGATTGGTGACTGAGCGGTTCTTGGCGAGATCGCTGCGCGTGACCGTGAACGCCGCCCACTGCCCGTCAGGCGAGATGCGCACTTCGCCGACTCGCGCGAGCTTCTGCATGTCTTCGACGCGGAATGGATGGGCCAGCGAAACTGCGGTGAGGCACAGGAGGGGCAGTGCGCCGAGCAGGGCTCGCGCGCGAGCACGCAATTCGGTGAGATCCATCATGGCTGGAGTTCCGGTGGAGGGTTCATAGCGGTCCTTGCAAGGAAACCTGCGACTTCAGTCGCAGGAGGAATTGCGCTACAATGTTAGATGCAGCGCTTGGCCCCATCGACGCACGGTGACATACGACCAGATATCGGGGGCTCTCTGGCGCAAGCTGGCTCGTCATTGCAGTACGGCAGAGGATGTTGACGATCCTGGCACGATCCAGAGACCGGTGTAGCCTGACATGGAAATAGGTTGGGCCGGGAACTTCGGCTCTCGTGTAAGGCTCCGGCATGTTCGGGGAATGCTGCAAGGTCTGCTTGCTCGTTAGAATAAAGCCTCTGACTTCAGTCAGGGGTTGCTTTACTCGTTTGAATGGGAGTCTAACATCGATTCTCCCAGCTTCAGCCTTTTAGCGCGCGTTAGTCAGTACGTGAAGCTTTCGCCGGGCGTGGTCCAGACGGCTGTGGCCGCCGAGCACCGCTCGAGGACGAGCGCGCTGCCGGCCGGCGCGAGGCAGCGGCCCGTCCGCAGCGAGACGAGCTGCGACGAACCCGGCCGCGTGCCGGCCTCCACCTGCCATTGCTGGTCCGTTTCGCCGGGGACGCAGGTGCGAAGCAGTGCCCCGTTGGCAGCGCCCCGCGCCTGCGCGGTCAGGCAATAACTGGACTTGGTCTCCAACGTTCCGTCGCCTGCGACAACCCACAGTTGCGGGTTGAAGTGCGCGTGGTCGAACGCATGCACCGACGCGAGCGTCGGGCAGGCGCCGAGTACCACGGGATGGCCCTCACCGAGGCCGCCCGACGCTGTCAGGCACGCACCGTTCGCCTTGACGAGGCCAGCCGCCGACTGTTGCGGGCCGCCGATCAGCGTCGCGACGCCGTTCGACACGGACGCGTTGGCGTAGGCTGCTGGACACGCGTCGTTGACCGTCACCGACGGCGCTGGCACGTTCACCGAATTGCCGAACGTGTTGTACGCGCGTACCCAGAACCGTGCGTTCGTGTGGGCGACCGAAGCGCAGCTCGTGCGGCTCGAATTCCAGTCAAAGTACTCGACCCACTGGCTGATCGACGAGACCGGCACCTGTGTGTCAGTCGTACCGACGTAGATGCTGCCGATGTCGAAGCTGTCGCCGAGGGTGCCATTCGTCACGTCGGTCACGTTGCTCTTGAACCAGCCGGGGCCCTGTTTCGTGTCCGGCGTGATGCGGAACCGGTACGTGTGGCCCGCCTGCCAGTCGTAGCGGTAGCGGCATTGCGCGCCCGGGCTACCGTCCGTCGCCCTGCTGCTGGCGGTGCAGAAGCTGCCGGCGCCGATGCCCGCGCTCGCGGGCGTGCCGGGTTTCGCGGCGGTCGCGCCCCACAGGCTGAAGAGGAATTGCTTGCCCGTACCTTCGCTGGCCGAGACCAACTGGGTCGATTGCAAGCCGGTGTACCCGTGCAGCGAGTTGACCTAGTTCGACCAGAACACGTTCGAGTCCGGGCCAGGGTCGGTCTGCGGCGTGATGAACAGGTCGAGGATCGCGACGCTGCGCACCGTCGACGGGAACCCTGTGTTGCTGTAGAGCCCTGGCGCCGCGCCAATAAAGCCCTTCAGCGTCGGCGCGCTGCTGGCG